>Ga0209676_1000072_pt1 | contig 307347 bp, 275 predicted proteins | sample AraplaCvi_mLB_r2_FD_184282 | JGI IMG/M metagenome (GOLD analysis project Ga0209676, IMG submission 184282) | Arabidopsis root microbial communities from North Carolina, USA - plate scrape MF_Cvi_mLB_r2 (SPAdes) (version 2) | ecosystem: Host-associated > Plants > Roots > Endosphere | place... | reverse complement strand
CCTCGCTGGCCATGATCAACACCTTCGTCGCCACCGCGGCCGCCGGCCTGTCGTGGATCGTCGTCGAGTGGGTCACCCGCAAGAAGCCGTCGGCCCTGGGCCTGGCCTCGGGCATCGTCGCCGGCCTGGTGGCCGTCACCCCGGCCGCCGGCTTCGCCGGTCCGATGGGTTCGGTGATCCTGGGCCTGATCGTCTCGCCGATCTGCATCTTCTTCTGCTCGGTCGTGAAGAACGCCTTCAAATATGACGACAGCCTGGACGCTTTCGGCATCCATGGCATCGGCGGCATCGTCGGCGCCATCGGCACCGGCTTCCTGGTCAACCCCGCCTGGGGCGGCGCGGGCATCGTCGACTACACCAGCTGCGCCAAGGACGGCGACATCTCGACCTGCGACAACGCCGTCTACAGCCTGGGCACGCAAGTCATGGCCCAGCTGAAGGGCGTTGGCGTCACGATCGTCTGGTCGCTGGTCGCCTCGCTGATCGTCTTCTTCGTGATCAAGCTGGTCATCGGCCTGAAGGCTTCGCCGGAAGCCGAGGAAGAAGGCCTGGATATCTCGGAACACGGCGAACGCGCCTACCACAGCTAAGCTGGCGGTAGGGGTTCACCCCGAAAGACGAGGGGCGCGGAGGGAGACCTCCGCGCTCTTTTCTGTTTGGTTCCCAGGAAGAGCCGAAATCTCATCACCCTGAGCCTGTCGAAGGCGAGGACGGCGTTGGGCCTTGAAGCCGAAGCCGCCTAGATCCGACGCGCCGTGACGATCGGCACCACCGGTAGCAGCATCTGGCCCTTCATCACCGGATTGGTGGCCTCGCCGGGCGTCGGCAGGTTCAGGATCTTGTGGACGATCTCCATGCCCTTGATCACCTGGCCGAAGGCGGCGAAGCCGACATTGTCGCCCTCGGCCTGCGGATTGGCGTCCAAGTACGGCGCCTCGCCCACGCAGATGAAGAAGTCGCTGTCGCCCGAGCCCGGCTCCTTGCGCGCCAGCGACACCGTGCCATCAACATGGCGCAAGCCCGTCTGGGTGGTCGGCTCGTGGGCGACGGGCCTCAGCACCTTCTTGGGATCGCCCTGCAGGCCGCCCTCGATCAGACCGTAGTCGACCGGACTGTTGGCCTTGGCCGACCGCCAGAAGCTGGCGCCGTCATAGAGCTTGCCGTCCACGTACCGAAGGAAGTTGGCCGTGGTCAGCGGGGCCTGCTTGACCTTCAGGGCGATGATGATCGCGCCCAGGCTGGTGTCCAGGCTGACCAGCACGTCGCCCGGTCCCGGCACGATCGGCGTCGGCGGCAGGTTCAGCACCTGGGCGGCGGCCATGCCCGGCGCGGCGGCCAGGACTCCCAAGGCGGCGAGGACGTCACGGCGCTTCATTCGTCTCTCCTAGCTCAGGCGGCAGCGCCGCACCCACCAATCCGGCCGCATCGCCTCCAGGCGCTCGGCCAGGGTCTCGGCCTCGATGTCGCCGGCGCAGAGGGCGAAGCAGGTCGCGCCCGAGCCGGACATCCGGACCAGCAGACTTTCGGGCTCCTCGCGCAGGACGTCCAGCACTTCACCGATGCGGGGTTCCAGGCCGACGGCCGGCGCCTCAAGGTCGTTGCGGGTGGCCACGGCCAGCCAGGCGGCGACCTCCTCGGCGCTCTCCAGATCGCTGGGCAGGAACGGACGCTCGGCGCCCTGCGGATGCACGGCCGCATCATAGGCGCGATAGACCGCGCCGGTCGGCGACGGGACGCCGGGATTGACCAGCACGGCGTTCAGCTCGGGCAGCCTCGGCGCGGGCGACAGGATCTCCCCTCGCCCTTCGGCCATCAGCGCCGTCGCCCGCAGGCAGGCCGCGCCGTCGGCGCCCAGGCTGGCGGCCAGCGGCTCCAGGTCGTCGTCGGACAGATCCGGCGCCAGAGTGTCGCGCAGCAGCTTCAGGGCCGCGCCGGCGTCGCTGGAGCCGCCGCCCAGCCCCGCGGCGATCGGCAGGCGCTTGTCCAGGATCAGCCGGTATGGCGGAACCGGCCCGCCCAGCCGGGCGTGAAAGGCCCGCGCGGCCCGGACCACCAGATTGTCGCCATCGGCCGGAATCGCCGCCCCGAACGGACCGGAGGTCTCGAAAGCCGGCGCGTCGCTGGGCTGGATCGCCACCTGGTCGCCGACGTCGGCGAAGACCATCAGGCTGGAGATCGGGTGATAGCCCTCGGCGTCCGGCTCGCCCACGTGCAGGAACAGATTGACCTTGGCCGGGGCGAAGGCGGCCAAGGTGGAGGTGGGCAGCCTCATGATCTCTCAGACTCGATGGATAACGACCACCGCCGATAGCTCAGTTGTGGGCCACCGTCGACTTGGTCGCTGGCCCCGCCGGTCCAAGGCCGTTCTTCAGCTTGGCCTCGGCCTCGGCCTTCTGCTTGTCGTCGGGCTCCAGGCTCAGCACGCGCTGCCACTGGAACTGGGCCTCGGTCTTGCGTCCGACCTTCCAGTAGGCGTCGCCCAGGTGGCCGTTCACGTCCGGATCGCCCGGCTCCATCTCGACGGCCGCTTCCAGCTTCTCGACGGCGGTCTTGTAGTCGCCCAGACGGTAGTAAGCCCACCCCAGAGAGTCGAGCATGGCCCCCGACTGCGGCCGCGCCGCGACGGCCTTCTGGACCATGCCCAGGGCTTCGGCCAGATGCTCGTTGCGGTCGATCCAGGTGTAGCCTAGGAAGTTCAGCAACTCCGGCTCGTCGGGATTGATCTTTAGCGCCGCCTGCAGGTCGCGCTCGGCCTCTGGCCAGCGCTTGGCCTGCTCCAGCGCCACCGCGCGCAGGTACAGCAGCCGCCAGTCGGGCGTGGCGGTCTCGCGGGCGATGATCGGGTCCAGCACGGCCACCGACTCGTCCCACTTCCCGCCGGCGCGCAGCAGGTCGGCCAAGGCGACGCTGGCGTCGCGGTCGTTCGGAACGGCGGTCGCGGCGGCGCGGGCCACCTCCAGCGCCTTGGCCTTGTCGCCGATGTCGTTCCAGGCCCAGGCGGTCTTGCTCTGGGCCGAGGCGTAGTGCGGCGAGCCCAACTGGACGTGGGCGTAGGCGTCGATCGCGCCCTGGGGGTCCTGGTTCTGGTTCAGGAGGTCGCCGACCAGCACCCAGGCCTCGTCGCGAGCCGGGTCCAGGCGCAGGGCCAAGCGCAGATAGGCCAGAGCGAACTGGGTCTGACGCTCGCCGGCGAAGGTCGCGGCGCAAGCCACCAGCCCCTCGGCCGCGCCCTGGCGGAGGGTCGGCATTGGCGGCGGCGCGCCCTTGGCGGCGGCGCGAGCCCGCGCGCGCTGCAGGCCCAGATCGTTCGGCGCGGCGCGCAAAGCCGTGTCGTACAGGGCGATGGCGTCGGCATGGCGCTTGCGGCGCTCCAGGAACGCGCCGTAGTCCAGCGTGAAGATGCTGGCCGTGGCGGTGTTGGTCGTCAGGGCCTTGTAGTCGGTCTCGGCCTCGTCATAGCGCTTGGCGCGCTCGAACAGGCGGGCCTGGCCCTGCTGGCCGAAGTACTGAACGAGCTTGTCGTTGCGCAGGGTCGGCTGGACGATCGCGCCCTCGTTGTCCCCAGCCGCGGCGGCGACCCAGGGGGCCAGCAGAGCGGCCGCCTGCTGGTGCGGGAACCCGGGCGGCTGGGTCTTCAGCAGGGCCTGGGCGTCCTTGCCCTTGCCGACCGCCATGGCCTCCACCACGCGGGTCAGCACGCCCAGGCGCTTGACCGCTTCGGTGGCGTCCGCCTCGGTGGGAGCGACCGAGGCCGCGCGGGTGATCTCGCCGGCCAGCAGCAGCGCCGTGAACGAGCGCTCGCTGATCACGCCCGGATCCTCGCCCAGCACCGCGGCCGTACCGAAATAGGTAGCCGCCTCCTTGCTCTTGCCATCGCGCAAGGCCGCCTGCCCCGCCAGGAACTGGCCATACGAAGTGCGGGTGTCGAACAGCGCCGAACTGGCGCCGACGGGGCCGCGCAGGGTGATCGTGCTGGGCGCAGTCGAACAGGCCGCCAGGGCCGAGACGGAAACGCAGGCGAGAAGAACTTGGATACGCGTCATCCGGCCACCCTCGGCGGTTTCAGCCCGGTCCGCAAGAAAAAGCCTCCCGGTGCGGACCGGGAGGCTTTCAAGCGCGACAGCCGAAAGTGTCAGCGGTTTCGGCGACCGTCGCGCGCCAAACGAAAAGTCATTACATGTTCGGATAGTTCGGCCCGCCGCCGCCTTCCGGCGTGGTCCAGACGATGTTCTGCGACGGATCCTTGATGTCGCAGGTTTTGCAGTGGACGCAGTTCTGGGCGTTGATCTGGAAGCGCGGATCGGCCCCCTGCTCGTTGTATAGCACCTCATAGACGCCGGCCGGGCAGTAGAGACGCGCCGGCTCGCCGTACTTGGGCAGGTTGACCGCGATCGGGATCGACGGATCCTTCAGCTTCAGGTGGGCCGGCTGGTCTTCCTCGTGGTTGGTGGCCGACAGGAAGACCGAGGACAGCTTGTCGAAGCTGATCACGCCGTCGGGCTTGGGATAAACGATCGGCTGATAGTCCTTGGCCAGCCCCGTCGAGGCGGCGTCGGTCTTCTCGTGCTTCATCGTGCCGAAGAACGAGAAGCCGCCGAACAGGTGGGCGCACCACATGTCGAACATGCCGAAAGCCCCGCCCAAGGCGGTGCCGAACTTGCCCAGCAACGGCTTGGCGTTGCGGACGATCTTCAGCTCCTTGGCCACCCACGATTTTTCGTAGGACGCCTGGTAGGCGGTCAGCTCATCGCTGGCGCGGCCCGCCTGGACGGCGTCATAGGCGGCCTCGGCGGCCAGCATGCCGGTCTTCACCGCATTGTGGCTGCCCTTGATGCGCGGCACGTTGACGAAGCCAGCCGAGCAGCCGATCAGCGCGCCGCCCGGGAAGGTCAGCTTCGGCACCGACTGGTAGCCGCCCTCGGTGATGGCCCGCGCGCCGTAGGCGATGCGCTTGCCGCCCTCCAGATGGGGCTTGATGGCCGGATGCTGCTTGAAGCGCTGGAACTCGTCGAAGGGCGAGAGCCACGGGTTCTTGTAGTTCAGGTGCACGACGTAGCCGATGGCCACGTAGTTGTCTCCGAAGTGGTACATGAAGCTGCCGCCGCCGGTCTGATTGTCCAGCGGCCAGCCGGTGGTGTGCTCGGCCAGGCCCGGCTGGTGCTTCTCGGGCGGGACCTGCCACAGCTCCTTGATGCCGATGCCGTACTTCTGGGGCGACTTGCCTTCGTCCAGCTTGAACTTGGCGATCAGCTGCTTGGCCAGCGAGCCACGCACGCCCTCGGCGATGAAGACGTACTTGCCGTGCAGCTCCATGCCGGGCTGGTAGTCCGGCTTGTGGTGGCCGTCCTTGGCGATGCCGACGACGCCGACGACGACGCCCTTCACCGAGCCGTCCGCGTTCCAGACCAGGTCCGAAGCCGCGAAGCCCGGATAGATCTCGACGCCCAGTTCCTCGGCCTTGCCGGCCAGCCAGCGGGTCAGGTTGCCCAGCGAGGCGATGTAGCAGCCGTGGTTGTGCATGAACGGCGGCATGGCGAACATCGGCAGGGAAAGTTCGCCCTGCGGGCCCAGCAGCTTGAAGCGGTCCTTGGTGACCGGCGTCTCCAGCGGCGCGCCGTCCTCCTTCCAGTTCGGGAACAGCTCGGCCAGGCCCTTGGGATCGATCACGGCGCCCGACAGGATGTGGGCGCCGACTTCCGAGCCCTTTTCCAGCAGGGCCACCGAGATCTCGGTCCCGGCCTTGGCGGCCAGCTGCTTCAGACGGATCGCCGCCGAGAGGCCCGCGGGACCGCCGCCGACGATGACGACGTCGTATTCCATCGACTCGCGTTCGAGGTCTTCGCTCATGGGGTCTCCCGATCGGGCCCATCGCCTTGGCTTAGGGCCGCCGTCTTATGACTGTTTGAATCACAGCTTATCCGAACGTGACGCAGTGGCGGTCAAGGACCTGAACTCGTTTTTTTGCTGCGCCGCAGCGTGGAGCTGCCTCATATTCCACGCTAAGACGGTCTCATGAGCCTCGCCGCCGATCAACGCGCTGTCGAAAGCCTGCTGGCCTTCTGGGCCGACGCGGGCGTCGAGGCGATGTACGCGGACGCCCCGATCGACCGCCTGGCCGAGGGCGCGGCGATGCTGCGGGCCAGGAGCCAGCCGCCGCCTCCGGTCGCCGTCGCCCGTCCGGCCGCCGTGCGCGGTGCCGACGTCGGCTCGGCGGTCGCCATGGCCAGGGCCGCCGCGGCCGCCTGCAACGACCTGGAAAGCCTGGCCGCCGCCATCGCCGCCTTCGACGGCTGCCCGCTGAAGACGCAGGGCGCCAAGCAGGCCGTGTTCTCGCGCGGCGTCGGCGACGCGCCGCTGATGATCATCGGCGAAGGACCCGGCGCCGACGAGGACGCCCAAGGTCAGCCGTTCGTCGGCCGGGCCGGCAAGCTGCTGGACCGCATGCTGAAGGCCGCCGGGCTGGAAGGCCGCGTCTTCATCACCAACACGGTCTTTTGGCGTCCGCCGGGCAATCGCACGCCCACGCCCCAGGAGCAGGCTGTCTGCGCGCCCTTCGTGGAGCGCGCGATCGCCCTGGTGAAACCCAAGATGCTGATGCTGGCTGGCGGAGCCTCGGCCAAGTCGATGCTCAAGCGCGAGGAAGGCATCCTGTCCATGCGCGGCCGCTGGTTCGAGTGGGTCTCCGAGGACAAGGCGATCGAGCTGCCGGCCATGCCGACCCTGCACCCGGCCTTCCTGCTGCGCACGCCCGCCCAGAAGAAGAAGGCCTGGCAGGACCTTCTGACGCTGACCGAGCGACTTGATCGTCCGGACCGCCCGCACTAAAACTGCGCCCGACTAGGGAACGGGGACGCGCCCTGCGGGGGAGCGCGGATCACTTTTGAAGTTTTTGACTCGCCCTCTGGCCGTGCTTTCGGCTCTTTTCCTGTGCGCGACCTTGCCGTGCGTGAGCGGCGTCGCGCATGCGGGCGCCCTCGACCCTTTGTCTCCGGAAGATGTCCGCGCCTATCGCGCCGCCTTCGCCGCCGTCGACCGGGGCGACTTCGACGCCGCCGAAGCGGCCTACGCCAATACGCGCGATCACAGCCTGGCCGGCCGCTTGGCCTTCGCCAAGGTCATGCACCCCACCCGCTATTCGGCCAGCTATGACGATCTGACCGGCTGGCTGAAGCGCTACGGCGAAGAGGCCGGCGCTGACCGCGTCTATGCCCTCGCCGTCAAGCGCAAACCGGCCAGCAAGCGCGTCGCCGCCCCGCCCGCGCCCGAACTGTTCGTCGGCGACGAGACCGCGCCGCCGCCCGCCGACAAGGGCCGCGCCGCGCGTGAGGCCTATTACTCCGGCGACGTGCAGAAAGCCCTCAGCCTGGCTGTCGCCGGCGGCGAGCGCTGGATCGCGGGTCTGGCCGCCTACCGCCTGGGCGATCTTTCGCAGGCCCAGGGCTATTTCGAGCAGGTCGCCCACGACCAGAACGAGGACGAGTGGCTACGCGCCGCCGGGGCGTTCTGGGCCGCCCGCGCCGCCAGCCAGGCCGGCCATGGCCGCGACGCCCAGGCCTTGCTCAGCGAGGCCGCCCGCTCGCCGCACACCTTCTACGGCATGATCGCCGTCCGCCAGCTGGCCCTGAACGGCGCCAGCGTCGTCGAGGAGAGCTACGATCCGATCGGCAGCCTGCTGGCGCGCGCCCGCTACGCCGGCCCCGACACGGCCTCGCTGGATCGCCTGGTGACGTCGGACCCTCGCGCCCGCCGCGCCGCCGCCCTGGCCCAGATCGGCCGCTGGCGCGAAGCCGGGATGGAACTGCGCGCGGGCCTGTCGCTGGCCGCGACGCCGGAGCTGCGCGACGACTGGACGGCCCTGGCCCTGGCGCTCAACGCCAACGCCCCCCTGAACGGCGGCCGGCCGGTGCGTCGGGTCGGTGGCGAGGACTATCCCCTGCCCCCACTGGACCCGGTGGGCGGCTTCACCATCGACAAGGCCCTGGTCTACGCTCTGGTGCGCCAGGAAAGCCGTTTTGATCCCACGGCGGTCTCAGGCGCGGGCGCGGTGGGCCTGATGCAGGTGCGTCCGTCTTCAGCCGCCGACGCGGTCGGCGACGACAAGCTGCTGGCCGACAACAGCCCCCTGTTCGATCCGGCGTTCAACCTGCGGGCCGGCCAGGACTATTTCACCTGGCTGATGGATCGCGGCGTCAAGAGCCCCGACCTGCTCCGGGCGGTGGCCGCCTATAACGGCGGTCCGGCCACCTTGAACCGTACGGCGGCCCAGCTGGGCGGCGATTGCGACACCCTGCTGCTGATCGAGAGCCTGCCCTATCAGGAGACCCGCAATTACGTCGAGAAGGTGATGGCCAGCTACTGGACCTATCGCCGGCTGATGGGCGCGGAGAACAAGACCCTGGACGCCGTGGCCAGCGGCGCGCGGACGGTGGACTTCCGCCTCGATCCGCAGATCCAGGCCCCGACCTCGATCGACCAGCTGATGACCCAGCTGGCGTCTCAGTAGTCGAGCCGCTTCGCCCGCAGCTGCTTCGCCAGCGCCTTCTCGTCGCGGCCGCTCGCTGGCCAATCCAGCCGGCGAACCAGCACGCCGTGCAGCCGCGGCGAAACCTTGCTCAGCAGCCCGCCGGGCGCGGCCAGCACGGCTGGCGCCCCCGCCCCGCCCGCCAGGTGCTTCTCGATCGGCTCACGCCAGCCCTCGCGCAGGACCGGGGCCGACCGCAGGGTCAGGATCCAGTCGCCCCGCGCCACGGCCGCGCCGGCGGCGAGGCGGTCGCCGGACGTCGTCACCAGCCGCGCCCCGCTGTCCTCGGCCAGGGCCTCAACACCAGGTTCGCCGTCAGCGACCAGCACTACCTCCTTGACCAGGCCGTCCACGGCGGCGGGCACCAGCATGGCCATCTGGGCGGCCAGCCCCGGCAGGTCTTCAGAAGCGACGAGAACGACGGAGATCATGGCCCTGCTTCGCGATCGGGGGCGACGCGGTCAAGAGCCTGAGTCAGCCGAACAGATCCATCTGTCCGCTTCCGCCCAGTCTGGGCGGCGTGAACTGGCTGGCGTCCAACGGCGTCCACGGCTGGTCCAGGCCGAACTTCTTGACCGCCAGGTGGAAGCGCTGGCGCAGCACCTCGGCCACCGGGCCGTCGCCGACCATCCGCTCGCCCCAGCCCGAACGATAGGTCTCGCCCTGACGAATCTGCCGGACCAGCGACATCACCTTGCGCGCCCGATCCGGGTGATCGGTCTCCAGCCATTCTTCGAACAGCTGGGCGATCTCGCGTGGCAGCCGCAGGGCGACATAGCCCGCGCCGCGCGCGCCCGCCTTGGCCGAGGCCTCCAGCACCGCCTCGACCTCGTGGTCGTTGAGACCGGGAATGGCCGGGGCGAACATCACAGTCACCGGCACGCCCGCCTCGGTCAGCCGCCGCACCGCCTCGATCCTCTTGCCGGGCGTGGCCGCGCGCGGCTCCATGCTGCGCGCCAGATAACGGTCCATCGTGGTGATCGAGATCGCCACCCGCGTCAGCTTACGGGCCGCCATGCGGCTGTAGATGTCCAGGTCACGCAGGATCAGCGCCGACTTGGTGATGATCGTGAACGGGTGACTGTAGCGCTCTAGCACCTCGATCACCTGCCGCGTCACGCGCAGCTGCTTCTCGTCGGGCTGATAGGGGTCGGTGTCGCCGCCGATGTGGATTGTCGCCGGCTTGTAGCTGGCCTTGGCCAGCTCCTTCTCCAAAAGCTCGCCCGCATGGGGCTTGAAGAAGATCTTGCTCTCGAAATCCAGGCCAGGCGACAGGCCCAGATACGCGTGGTTGGGTCGGGCATAGCAATAGATGCAGCCGTGGCTGCAGCCGCGATAGGGATTGATCGAGCGATCGAAACCGACATCCGGGCTCTGGTTTCGAGCGATGATCGTCCGCGACTTCATCGGCAGCAGCTGCGTCTTCAGCTGCTTGGGTTCCTCTTCCTCGCCCCAGCCATCGTCGAACGCCTCGCGTTCCTGAGATTCGAAGCGTCCGGTTCGATTGGACTTGGCGCCTCGCCCCCTGGGGGCTCGCGCTGACTTCACTGCCTCGGCCATGGCGCGACTATGCGCCACCCATCAGAACAAAACAAGAACTTCATTTCGCCAACGCCAGGCGGACGCGAGCGGTTGTGGACTGGACGAGGAAGGTTAGTGTTTGCGCTTTTCGGCGTCGCCAGCCTCGAAGTCCCGCTTGCCCTTTTCGTCATGAGCATGGTGGACGTCGGCCTCTCCGCCGCCGCCCGAGACCTTGCTATGGCGGCCGTAACGGTCCGGATCGTCGGGATCCTTGACCACCGGATCCGGCTTGGGCTTGTCGCGATTTTCGTGACTGGCGCCGGGGCCGCCCCAGCGCTCGGTGTTGTCGGTCGATTGAGCCATCTTGGGTCCTCCTGCCCGCCCCACCTTCAGTCAATCCGACCCGAAGCTCAAAGTTCCCGCCCTGATCACTCAAGCTTGGCGGCGCCACCCCTGCGACAGTCGGCCGCTGAAGGCGATAGTCCTGCGATAACGGTTACGGTCCAGGATGGCGGCATGACCGCGCTCGCCTGTCTCAAAATCATGGTCGGAGAAGATCTGAGGTTCGCCGACGCCGACGCCATGGCCGCGCTGGTGGCCAAGGTCGCCGGCGCCTATCTCGAGACCAAGTGGCGGCATCCGCGCCGCTATGGCCTGGTCGCGCCCTTCTCCTTCGCCCTGGCGGACCCCCGCGCCACCCTGCTCGACGCCCGCGAGCTGCAGGCCCTGGCTCGCGACCTCCATGTCAAGCTGTTCGGCCAGAGCGGCGACGGCGAAGTGTCCCTGCTGATGCTGGAGGGCGACAAGGCCGAGGTGATGCGCTTCGCCAGCATGCCGCCGCATCAGCTCAAGGCGCTTCTGGACGCCGACGACCTGGGCGACGCCATCGGACGTGTTTGCCGGATCACGCCGCAGGGCGTGACGTCGCTGGTTCCCCTGGGAGGTCCTGTCGTCGGGGAGCCTCCGTTGGAGACCCTGCAGGATCTCGCCCCCGCGCCTTCGCCACGACCCCGGGTCGCCTATCGTGGCGTTTTCCACGCCTCGCGCGAGCTGTTTATTGGCAACTTCGCCGTATGGCGGGCGGACGAGACCGTGGCGGACCCGTTCGAAATCGACTCGGCCGCCTCCGCTCACGGTCGTGAGGCCGATCACGACATTCCGATCCTCGAGAGCGCGCGCGAGGTCCTGCGCCGCCAGGACGCCGGCGTGATGTTCTTTCCGATCAGCTTCTCCACCCTGATCAAGCCCAGCGCGCGCGATCAGTTGCTGCCTCATCTGAAGGCCTTGCCGCGCGCCGCGCGAGCCCGTCTGGCGGCCGCCGTCTATGACACGCCGCGCGCCCCGTCGTTCTCGGCCATGCAGGCCATCAAGGCCTTTCTGACGCCGTTCTTCGCCCGACTGGACCTGCGCGTGGCCGATCCCGCCTTCCGGGTCGAGGACCTGCCGCCCGACTTCGCCAGCAGCGTGACCCTGATCCTGCCGGACGGCGGCGAGGGCGTTCGCCTGTCCGCGGCCAACCGCTTTCTGCGCGAAGCGCAGACCTACAATCGAAAGCGAATCCTGCAGGGCATCAGCGAACTTCGCACCCGCCGCGAACTCAACGCCTGCATCGAGCAGAAGACGCCGTTCCTGACGGGGCCCGCCGTCACGGACCTTCTGGAGGCGCCTACGCCCGTCACGCCGTGCTCGTCCCTGCACCTGCCGCTCCACGACTGGTCGCAGGACGCCTCACCCGGCGCCGTGGCCTGACGGCGCCGAACGGAACGGCCCCCTCCGCGTCCCGACACTCAGGTCGAGGATTTTTCCGCCTCGGCGGCCACCCGGTCCAGATACCGACGGATATTGGCCGCCTCGGCCGCCGTGTTGGCCAGCGAAATCGCCCGGTCGAACGCCTGGCGAGCCTCCGCCCTTCGACCGGCCTGCAGCAGGAAGGCCCCGCGCGCGCCATGGAAGTGGAAGTAGCCGTCCAGCCGCGCGCCCAGCGGCTCGATCATCGTCAGCGCGGCCTCGACGCCGCGCACCTTGGCCGTCGCCACAGCGCGGTTCAGGGTCACCACCGGCGACGGCTGCATGATTTCCAGCGTGGCGTAGAGCGCGTCGATGCTGGCCCAATCGGTCTCGGCGGCCGTCGCGGCGCGGGCGTGCAAGGCGGCGATCGCGGCCTGGACCTGATAAGGCCCCGGGTCGCGCTTCAGCATCGCCTTGTCGATCAGCGCCAGTCCCTCGCCGATCATCTTGCGATTCCAGAGGCTTCGGTCCTGATCCTCCAGCAAGATCGCCTGGCCGTCGGCGGTGAAGCGCGCGTCCGAACGCGCATGCTGCAACAGAAGCAACGCCGTCAGGCCCATCATCTCCGACTCGGCCGGGAACAGGCGCAGCAGCAGGCGCGCCAGGCGGATGGCCTCGTCGCACAGACCGCCCTTGGCCTCGACCGCCTTGCCGCTGGCCGAATAGCCCTCGTTGAACACGAGGTAGATCATCGCCGCCACAGCTGCGAACCGCCGAGCGCGCTCGATCGGCCCCGGCGCCTCGAAGGGCGCGTCGCCCGCGCCGATGCGGGCCTTGGCGCGGGTGATCCGCTGCTCCATAGCCGCCTCGCCGACCACGAAGGCGCGGGCGATTTCCCTGACCGAAAGACCCGAGACGATGCGCAGGGCCAGGGCGATCTGCTGAGTCGCCGGCAAGTCGGGATGACAGCAGATGAACAGCAGCCGCAGGACGTCGTCGCGATAGTGCGAGCCGTCCAGCCGTTCGGCCGCCTCGGCCTCGACGTCTTCCAGGTCCGACAGCAGCTCTTCGGGCGGCAAGGCCGTGTGGCGGCTGGTCTTGCGCACGGCGTCGATGGCGGCGTTGCGACCGACCATGATCAGCCAGGCCGTCGGATCGCGGGGCGGGCCGTTCTGGGGCCAGCTCTTCAGGGCGCGCAGGCAGGCGTCCTGGAACGCCTCCTCGGCCGCGTCCATGTCGCGGAAGTAGCGCAGCAGCGCCGCCATGGCCTGGGGCCGGGCGGCGGTGATCGCCCCGTCGATCCAGTCGAGGTCGGTCACGCCTTCAGCGTCTCGGGCGCGGGGTTGAATAGCGCGATCGGCCGGATTTCGTACGAGCCGCCCGGATTGGCCTTGCCCAGGTCCCGCGCGATGTCGAGCGCGCCGTCCAGGCTGTCGCAGTCGACAATGTAGAAGCCCAGAAGTTGCTCCTTGGTCTCGGCGAACGGGCCGTCCAGAACCAGCGGCGGCTCCCGGTCCTTGCGCAGGGTCGTGGCGGCGGTGGTCGGCATCAGACGGGCCACGGGACCCAGCCGGCCTTCCTTGGCCAGCCGTTCCTGGACCGCGGCCAACTTGCCCATGACCTCGTCTTCCTGGTCCTTGGACCAGGCGCAGATCACATCCTCGTAGTTGTAGCAGAGTATGGCGTAGAGCATGGGCGGTCCTCCTTCTCCGTCACTAGGACGGCGGACTATGCCCATATCCGACAACGCGCGGAGAAATTTCTAGACACGTCCCAGGCGGCGGCGGACCGGCTCGTCGTAGAGCTTCAGCACCGCCCAGGCGAAGGCCATGACCACGGGAATGGCGACCAGGGCGAAGCCGATCGGATAGCCCTTGCCGCCGATCGCCCGGAACAGCCGCAGCATCAGCTCCCAACCCAGCCAATGCAGGGCGTAAAGCGGATACGAGATCGCGCCGGACACGCGGCACAGCGCGCCCTGGACGCCGCCGGGATCCCGCCGCCCGGCCAGCACCATCAGCGGAAACACCGCACTGACGCAGACAAAATCATAGAGCCAGTTCAACGGGGTCCAGGGAAAAGCCAAGGTGGCGAACAGCACCCCAGCCAGGGCCCAGGCCGGGACGCTTAGCGTCGTAAACGGCTGGATCCGATGGCAGCCCCAGCCCAGCAGGAAGGCGAAGGTCGTGCGCAGGAAGCTGATCACGAAGGTGCCGCGGTCCCAGCCGGTCAGCACCCCGCCCATGCCGTGCGCGACATAGGCCATCACCGGGAGCAGCAGCACGACCATCAGCACGTGGCCCATCACGCCCAGACGCCGGATCGGGAACCAGGCCGCGCCGACGACCAGCTCGAAGAACAGCGACCAGGCCGGCGGATTCAAAGGGAAAAGCGGCGAAAAGCCGTTGTCGTCAACCCAGACCCTGGGGATCATCAAAAGACCCAGGCCCAGCCATCCCGGAACGCGCTCACGATGCTCGATGATCACCGTCGCCCCCGCCAGCATGGTGAGCGCGATCAGTGGCCACAGCCGGATCAGTCGCTGGCGCATGAAGGCCAGCCAGCTGATCTCGCGCCGGCCATAGGCATGAGCCAGCACGAAGCCCGACAGACAAAAGAAGAAGTCGACGGCCAGGTAGCCGTGCGGAATCAGGCCGTGCCGGCCGGTCCAGCTGCCGACGTGATAGAGCATGACGCCAATGGCCGCGACGCCGCGCAGGCCGTCCAATGTCTCGTACCGTCGTCCCGCCTGATACGCCTGCAAATCCCGCCCCCGATCCGGCTCATGCTTAGCCGAGGGGCTTCTCCAGCAGCAAGGCCTTGGTCAGGAAGGCGCGGTCCTCGCCGATCAGTCTCAGGCCCGCGCCGGCGAACAGGGCCGGCAGATCGGTCTCCGCATAGCTTCCATAATAGGGTTCGTGGAAATAGACCGGGAAGGCTTCCAGCAGGCGGGCCAAGTCGGGCGTATCGGTGGGCTGCACGGAGTCGACCAGCGCCAGCACGCCGCCGGGCTTGAGAACCCGCGCCAGGCTGGCCGCCACGACGGGGCGGACACGCGGCGGCAATTCATGGAAGAGATAGACGCAAGTCGCCGCGTCCAAAGAGCAATCTGCGAACGGCAGAGCCTCGGCGTTGGCCTTGACGCCGCCCATGCCGGTGCGCTTGCGGGCCTGGGCGAGGTAGGTTTCGGACAGGTCGAGGCCCGCGATCGCCGCGCGGGGGAACGTCGCCTTCAGGTCCTTGAGAAAGGCGCCCGAGCCGCAGGCGACGTCGAGAATCTTGGCGTCGCGATGGTCGCGGCCGCGCCAATGCCTGGCCAGCAGCGACAAGCCCCGCCGGCGCATGGCGCCCGCCGTGCCCGAGAACAGCGCCTCGACCTGGGCGTCGTAGCGCCGGGCGCTCTCCTCGGTGAACCAGCCACCCGATTGATAGTGGAAGTTCTGCCGGTAATAGATTGGATAAGCTTGACTATCGACCTCATCCCGAACCTCGGCCCCATTCCCCCGGCGGCGGCGCTGGTCGACCTCGAAGGCGTCGGCGATGAAGTCTGCGGCCTCGCGCAAGGCGGCCGAGGGACGAACCAAACCGTCCTCGACAGCAGGATAGAGACCGGCGGCGACATCGCGGGCGTCCTTCTCGAACGCCTCCAGATAGGCTTGCCTGAGGGAGGCCCTCACCGTCGGCGCGGACTTGGGCGAGAAGCTACGGGACTGCTCACCCCTGGTCGGACGGGTCAGGGAGCGGGCAAGACTTCCCGTGGCCGTCCACCAAGCGGCCTTGATCGCCGCCCGGGTCCGCTGGCCCACTGCGTCGACCGTGAAGGCCGCCCTCGTCCGCCGCTCGTCCATGCTTGCTCCCCATCAGGTCTCAGCGGGTGAACACGCCTACCAGTTCAATATGGGGCGACCAGACGAACTGGTCCACGGGCAGCACCTTCTCGATGCGGAAGCCGGCGTCGACCAGGGCGCGGGCGTCCTTGGCGAAGGTGGCCGGATTGCACGAGACGCTCACCACCTTGGCGACCTTGGACTTGGCGATCTCGACCGTCTGCTCGGCCGCGCCGGCGCGCGGCGGATCGATGACCACGACGTCGGTCTTGGCCAGTTCGGTGCTCAGCACCGGACGCTTGACCAGGTCGCGAGCCTCCGCGTTGATCGGCTTGAGGCCCGCCGTCGCGCCAATCGCGGCCTTGAGCGCGGCGATGGCCTGTGGGCTCATCTCGGCGGCGTGGACCGAACCTACCTCGGCCAGGCGGAAGGTGAAGGTGCCGACGCCGCAATAGAGGTCGGCGATGCGGCTCGCGCCTCGCGACTCGGCGACGGCGAAGTCGACCATGGCCCGCTCGGCGGCCGGCACAGCCTGCAGGAAGCTGCCCGGCGGCAGGGCGACTACCGCGCGGCCCAGCTTCACCAGCGGCTGACGCGCGCCGTAGACGATTTCGCCGGCCAGGGTCACGCGCGCGAAGTCGCCCTCGCCCGCCGCCATGGCCGCGCGCATGCGGGCGTCGGCCGACAGGCCGCCGCTCTTGCGCTCAACTCCGGTGACGTCGACGTCCAGGCCGGAGCCGGTCAGGGTGACGTGCAGGGTCGGGGCCGACTTCGGATGCTCCAGGAACGGCTCGGCCAGCCGCGCCAGGGCCGGAAGAGCCGCCACCAGGCGCGGATCCGAGACCGGGCACTCCTCGATCGGGACCAGGTTCCAGGACCGTCGCGCCTTGAACCCCAGCCGCGCGGCCTGCCCCTTCCCCCCTTTGCGGGCGTGCAGCGCCACGCGGCGGCGCGAGGCCGGCGGGGCGGCGAAGGTCGGCAGGATCTCGGTCTCCAGGCCTTCCATCGAGAGCTGGACGCGGATCTGCTCGGCCTTCCAGGCGCGATAGGGCCGGTCCGCCCAGTGCTGCAGAGCGCAGCCGCCGCAGACGCCGAAATGCTTGCAGGGCGGGGCCACGCGATCGGCGCTCGGCGCCAGGATCTGCGCGACCTCGCCACGCGCGCCCTCCATATGGGCCAGCACCGTCTCGCCGGGCAAGGTCAGGGGCACGAAGGCGGGCTTGCCGTCGCCGAGACGGGCCAGGCCATCGCCTTGGGCCCCGACGGCGTTGATCGTCAGTTCTTGCATCAGCGGTCCATACCTGAAAATCACCGGCCGGGCGCGTTCGTCGGACGATTTTCGCGCGAGCGAGCGAAGCTGAATATTCCTGTCAGCGACTGTTCATCTTGGCCCTGGCATTCCTACATCAACGGATGGGCGTGGCGGCGAGAGTCGCCCCTAAAAAGACAAGCTCTCTCATGACCCTCTCCCTCATGACCATGACCGCCTCCAAGAGCAGGATCACCAAGATGAAGACCGTTCTGGGCGTGACCGCCGCCCTCGTCTGCGGCGTGCTGGCGCCGACCCTCGCCTCGGCCCAGGCCTACGGGTACGGGTCTTCGAGCTACGGCGGCGCCTATGACCGCAATGGCTACTACTACGACCCCTGCCAGCGCTCGACGACGCAGCGGGGCACGGGGGGCGGCCTGGCCGGCGCCGCCATCGGCGCCGGGATCGGCAGCGGCGTCGCCGCGCGCGGCGCCAAGACCGAAGGCGCGGTGCTGGGCGGCTTGCTGGGCGCCGTGGTCGGCGCGAACATCGGCAAGAACTCGGCCGCCTGCACCTCGGGCCGCACGGCTCCGCCGCCGCCTCCCCCGCCGCCGGCCGCCTATAACGACGACTACTACGACCGCGACTATCGCTCGAGCTCGTACGACAGCGCCCGCCGCGACGCCGATCGCGACAGTTACTATGAGCGTTCGTATGAGCGCCGCGAAGGCTACCGCGTCAGCGACCGCGCCGCCGGTCAGGCCGACGTCAACGGCTGCACCCTGGCCGAGAGCCCGATCTACCTGCCGGACGGCCGCGTCCAGAAGCGCTTCGTGCGCGTCTGCCCCGACGCCAACGGCAAGTACCAGGTCGTCGACTAAGCTTCTAAAGCACCTTGTGGAAGACGATCGGCCGCCCTTCACGGGCGGCCGATTTCGTTTCAGGCCTTGGTCGCCCAGACCAGCCGCTCGACCTGGCCCTCGCCGCCGGTGATCGGGCTCTCGGCGAGCCCCTTCACCGGCCAGCCCGCGGCCTCAAGGAAGTCGACGATCTCGCCCTCGACGCGGGCGATGACCTCGGGATCCTTCACCAGCCCGCCCTTGCCGATGTGCTCGCGGCCGGCCTCGAACTGCGGCTTGATCAACGCCACGAGATCGGCGCCCCGCGCCGCCAACTCCAGGGCCGCCGGCAGGGCCTTGGTCAGCGAGATGAAGCTGACGTCGCTGACCACGAGTTGCGGCGCCTGCGGGATCACCGCGTTGTCCAGCGCCCGGGCGTCGACGCCCGACAGGTCCACGACGCGCGGATCGGCCCTCAGCCTGGCGTGCAGCTGATCGCGCCCGACATCGACCGCGAACACCTTGGCCGCGCCGCGCGACAGCATCACCTCGGTGAAGCCGCCCGTGGACGCGCCCACGTCGATCGCCACGCGCCCCTCGACCGCGATCGGCCACAGGTCCAGGGCATGAACCAGCTTCAGCGCCCCGCGCCCTACCCACGGGTGGGCGGCCTCGGCGATGATCTCGGCGTCCTCGTCGACGGCCTCGGCGGGCTTGGCGATCACCTTGCCGGCCACCGACACGCGACCGGCCTCCACGGCCGCGCGGGCCTTGGCGCGGCTATCGAAGACGCCCCGCTCGACGAGCAGCTGATCGATACGCTTCCTGGTCACGCGGCCTCCTCGAAACCTGAGACAAGGCCTCTAGCACGGGGTTGCGGCCAAGGTCTCTTCGGGGTCAACTGAACAGCGATCACCGGCGCGTCAGACGCTGGCGAAGAGGAAACAAGAATGACCACGGCCTGGACTCCGGACGCCACCGAACTCGCCGACCGTATCCGCAGCAAGGCCGTCTCGGCGGCCGAGGTGGTCGAAGAAGCCATCCGCAAGGCCGAGGCGCTCGATCACCGCATCGGCGCGATCGTCACGACCGACTACGACCGCGCCCTCGACAAGGCCAAGGCCGGTCGGCTTTCAGGGCCCTTCGCCGGCGCGCCGTTTCTGGTCAAGGACCTGGATCCCTACAAGGGCCTGCCCACCTACTATGGCTCGCGCAGCATGCTTGGCGCCGGCCCCGACGCCGAGCAGACCCCCTATATCGACGCTTTCGACGCCGCCGGCCTTGTGACGATCGGCAAGTCGGCGACGCCGGAATACGGCTTCCTGCCCACCACCGAGCCGATGGGCTTTGCGCCCACGCGCAACCCCTGGAACCTGGATCGCTCGGCCGGCGGATCGTCGGGCGGAGCGGCGGCGGCCGTGGCCGCCGGCATCGTACCGGTCGCCCACGCCAGCGATGGCGGCGGCTCGATCCGCATCCCGTCGTCGAACTGCGGCCTGTTCGGCCTGAAGCCCTCGCGCGGTCGCATGCTGCCGAACCGGCCGAGCACGTGGAGCATCGATCTTTCGGTGTCACATGTCGTGTCCCGCAGCGTCCGCGACTCGGCGGCCATGCTCGCCGCCACCGAACGCGACGACGCCGACGCGCCGTTCGCGCCCACCGGCCTGGTGACGGCGCCGCTGGACCGCGCCTTGAAGATCGGCCTGGTGATGAACAGCGGCGGCGGCCGCGCGCCCGATCCCGAGGTGCGAAACGCGGTGGAAGGCGCCGCCCGCTTACTGGAAGACCTCGGACACCGGGTCGAGCCCTCGGCGCTGCCGATGGACGGAGCCCGGTTCGGCATGGACTTCACCATCCTGTGGGCCAGCGGCGCCGCCGACCTGTTGGCGGGCATCGGCCAGGCCCTGGGCCGCAAGCCCGACGCCGAGGTGGTGGAGCCGTTCAGCCTGGCCATGGCCGAGCTGGTGGGACAGCTGCCGCCGGACGCCCTGCCCGCCGCGATCGAGCGCCTGAACGACGACATGAGAGCCTACGGCGCCTGGCTGACCCAGTACGACGTCATCCTGTCGCCGGTGCTGGGCCAGCCGCCCGTCGAGCTGGGCTATGTCGCCGGCTGGGTCGCGTTTCCCGACCTGCAGCAGCGCCTGAACGCCTATGTCGGCTACACCCCGGTGCAGAACGTCGCCGGCGCTCCGGCCATGAGCGTGCCGCTGCATTGGACGGCCGACGGCTTGCCGGTCGGCGTCCAGATCGCCGGCCGCGTCGGCGACGAGGCGACGCTGCTGGGCCTGGCCTACCAGCTGGAGGACGCCCGGCCCTGGGCGCATCGCAAGCCGCGGGTGAGCGCGTAACGAAAAAGGCCCGCATCGTCGATGCGGACCTTTCTTCATTCGCTGATGCGAGGGGTCAGCCCTCCACGAACACCTTCTTCAGTTCGTTCTTCATGATCTTGCCGTTGGCGTTGCGCGGCAGGGTCTCGGGCCAGAACACCACCTTCACCGGCACCTTGAACGCGGCCAGGCGGTCGGCGACGAAGGCGCGCAGTTCGGCCTCGGTGGCCTCCGCGCCGGGCTTGAGGGTCACGACGGCCGCCGGCTCCTCGCCCAGGGTCTTGTGCGGCACGCCGACCAGGGCCGCGTCCATCACCGCCGGATGGTCGTAGAGGCAGTTCTCGACCTCGATGCAATAGATGTTCTCGCCGCCGCGGATCAGCATGTCCTTGGCGCGGTCGATGATGAAGCAGAAGCCTTCGGCGTCCAACCGCGCCAGATCGCCGGTGCGCACCCAGCCGTCGATGAAGGTCTGGGCCGTGGCCTCGGGCTTATTCCAGTAGCCGCGCACGACCTGCGGCCCCTTGCACCACAGCTCGCCGACCTCGCCGATCGGCAGTTCGCGATACGGAGCCTCGACGGTCATGATCTTGAGGTCCGTCACCGGCACGGCGGGACCGCAGCTGTCGGGCCGGTTCTCGTAGTCCTCGGCCGAGTTGGAGGTCGCCGTGGCCGAGGTCTCGGTCATGCCCCAGCCGTTGCCCGGCGAGGCCTTGGGCCAGATCTCCTTGATCTTGCGCACCAGCTCCGGGGCCGACGGCGCGCCCCCATAGGCCACGGCCTCGATCGAGGACAGGTCGTACTTCTCGCGGTTCGGGTGCTCGATGATCTGCCAGGCGATGGTCGGCACCCCGCCCATCTGGGTCAGGCGCTCGTCCTGGATCAGCTGCATCGCCTTGTCCGGATCCCACTTGCGGATCATGGCCAGTTTGGCGCCGCCGAACAGCGACGGGTTCAGTACGGCGAAGCAGCCCGTGGCGTGGAAGAACGGCACCGAGATCAGCGACCCCTTCTGTGGCGCGCTGGGATCGGGCTGGGGCGGCGCCTCGCCGCGACGCAGGAAGCCACGAGCGCCCGCCGCGGCGGCGGCGAAGATGTTGCTGTTGATGTTGCGATGGGTGCCAATCGCGCCCTTGGGCTTACCCGTCGTGCCCGAGGTGTAAAAGATCGTCGCGTCGTCGTCCGGGGCGATGGCCACGGTCGGGAGCGGCTTCTCCTCCAGCTTGATCCAGTCGTTGGGCGTCCCGATCGCGCTCTCCAGGTGGATCACATAGGGATGGCTGATCTCCTCGGGCGAGCGGCTGACATAGACCCGCTGCAAGTCCGGACAGTTGTGGAGATGTTCAGCCAGGCGCTCGTAGCGCTCGACATCGACAATGGCGACCTTGGCGCCGGAATCGACCAGGCCGTACTCCAGTTCCGGACCGGTCCACCAGGCGTTCAGCGGCGTGACGATGGCGCCGATCGACAGGGCCCCGTAGAAGGCCACCGGCCATTCGGGCAGATTGCGCATGACGACCGCGACGCGGTCGCCCTTCTGGACGCCGAAGGCCTCCAGTTCGGCCGCCATGTGGGTTACGGCGCGGTAAAAAGCCTCGAAGCTGACCCGCTCGTCCTCATGCACCAGGAAGATCTTCTCGCCGTGGGCGCGCCCCAGGGCGACGACGTCACGCAGAGTTGGCGGCGCATTTTTCCAGGTGCGGGTCTTCACGCCCCGGATCTCGACCTCCTCCATCTCGCCCGGCGTGCCGGGCTGAGTGATCAGCGCGTAGGCTTGCTGGACGGACATCGCCGGCCACGGCGCGGGCTTGGAAGCGGCCTGGGTCATTCTACTCTCCCGGTATCGGTGTCGCGCCTTGTTTGAGCGAGCGCGTTCGACGACCAGAAAGCACAGCACGAAGCCGGATGCAAACGTCCGTTTGACGCTAAGAGAACATTGATAAGTTACAACCCTAGCCAGCCGGTTTTTCGAGACGCTTCAACCGCTCGACGGCGTTCTTATTGCCAGGGTCCAGAGCCAGCGACCTGCGGTAGGCGATGATCGCGGCCGGGTCGTCGCCATTGGCGGCATAAGCCTCGCCCAGGCTGTCGAAGGCGTTGCCGCTGGCCGGGTGTAGGTCGGCGGTCAGCTTAAGCACCGCCAGGGCCGAGCGGGGCTTGCCGAACGCAAGCAGGCGATAGCCCCAGTCGTTCAGCTCGTGCTCATCCGCCGTGAAGGTTGGATAGGCGGCGCGGAAGGCCGCGACAGTCGCGGACGGATCCGCCCTCTCCTGTCCCGCCAACGCCGCGCGCAGGGCCGGGACGCCGGTCAGGGTCATGCCCGGGATGAACCCCTGAGCGATCTCGTCGATTAGATCCTCGGGCGTCGAGCCCGCCAGGTTGGTCAGGATCACGACCCCGACCTTGTCGTCCGGATAGAGATAGACCGCCGAGCGGCTGCCGCCGGTCATGGCCACGGCGTGGTGCGCCGGGCGGTCCAGCACCAGCCAGCCCATGCCCCACTGCCCCGGCTTGCCGTCGCTGTAGGTCACGGGCGCCCACATCGCCGCCCTGGTCGCGGATTTCAGCAGCGCGCCGTCCTGCAGGGCGATCATCCAGCGGGCCATGTCGTCGGCGGTGCTGTTCATGCCCGCCGCAGCGCGGTGCAGCGGTGAGAAGATCTCCCGCCGCACCGTGGGTTGATCCGGCGCGGCCTGCCGATAGCCGTAGGAGATCGCTCGCTCGGGGCCGGCGTCGCGGCTGTCGCCCCAGCCCGTGCGCGTCATGCCAGCCAGGACGATCTGTTCGCCGGCCAGGGTCGCGTCCGGCGCGCGCCCGCGCAAGCCATTGATGGCCATCTGGACCAGCGCGTAGTTGGTCTGGTTGTAGTCGAACCTCTGGCCAGGCGGGAACCGGATCGGTTTGGCCAGGGTCGCGGCCCAGGCGGCTGTCCCGTCACCGTCGCTGTCGTCGAAGGCCGGCAGGCCCGAAGTGTGGCTGAGCAGGCGACGCACCTCGACGCCACGCCAGGCTTGCGGCAGGTCGGCGACATAGGTCCCGATCGGCTTGGCGAGATCCAGGCGCCCTGCCTCGACCTCGCGCATGGCGGCGACGCCGGTGAAGGCCTTGGTGATCGAGTTGATCGGGAAGACGGTCTCCGGCGTCACCGGCGTCCGCTGGGCGAGATCCGCCACGCCATAGGCGCGGGACATCACGATCTCGCCGTCCTTGACCACGGCGACCTGCAGGCCCGGAATGTGCTGTTCGGCCATGGCGCGGCGGATGATGGCGTCGGCGCGCTCGACCGGATCCGGCGCGGCGCTGGCTCTTCCGGCGATTAGGCTCAGAATCAGAAGTCCCAGGCCCAAGGCCTTGCCGGTCATCACCACACTCCGTCGCTTTGCGGGCTGAGAAGACCAGCCGCCGGCGGCGCGGCCCAGTTAATCCTTGGTCATGTGACGAAGCCCCTTGCGGACTGCGCCCAGGTGCTCAAATCCAGTCCGGCAAGAGATTGAGGGAGTCGCGATGCGCACCTGGATGACGCCGCTGGCCCTGGCCGCTGGCCTGGCCTTGACCGCCCCCGCCGTGGTCCCCACGGCGGTCTGGGCCGCGCCCAAGCCCGCCGCAGCCTTCGCCTCCGAGCCCGACGCAGCCCTGACGGCGCGGATCGACGGCGTCCTGGATCGCGCCATCGCCCAGCAGCGGCTGGTCGGCGCGGTGGTGCTGGTCGCCCGTGACGGCAAGCTGATCTATCACCGCGCCGCGGGCTTCGCCGATCGCGAGGCGGGCCGACCGATGACCGAGGACGCCGTCTTCCGCTTCTCGTCGGTGACCAAGCCGTTCGTCAGCGCCGCCCTGATGCGCCTGGTCGAACAGGGCAAGATCAAGCTGGACGATCCGGTCACAAGCTACCTGCCGGACTTCAAGCCGAAGTTGGCCGACGGGACGACGCCGGCCATCACCATCCGTCAGCTGCTGACCCATACGGCCGGCCTGACCTACGGCCTCGCCGAAGGTCCCTCGCACCCCTACCACACGCTGGGCGTCTCGGACGGCATCGACCTCTCCGGGATCAGCCTGGACGAGAACGTCCGCCGCATTGGCCAGGCGCCTCTGGCCTTCACGCCGGGTTCGCGCTGGCGCTACTCGGTGGCCCTCGACGTGCTGGGCGCCGTGATCGAGAAGGCCGCCGGCAAGCCGTTGCCCGACGTCGTGGCCGCAACGGTCGCCCTGCCCCTGGGACTGAAGGACACGGGCTTCGTCGCCAAGGCCCCGGCGAGGCTGGCCACGCCCTACGCCAACGCTCAGCCGGCGCCGACGCGGATCACCGACAACCAGGACGTCCCGATCGGTCCGACGGCCGTCCGCTTCGCCCCCAGCCGCGCCCTTCATCCGGAAGAGTTCCCGTCCGGCGGGGCGGGCATGGTCGGCTCGGCCGGCGACGTGCTGACCTTCCTGGAGGCGATCCGCAAAGGCGGCGCGCCGATCCTCAAGGCTTCGTCCGTCGCCGAAATGGTCAAGGACCAGGTCGGTCAGCAGGCGGCGACGCAAGGCCCCGGCTGGGGCTTCGGCTATGGCTGGGCGGTGCTGGACGACCCCGCGATCGCCAAGACCCCGCAGGGGGCCGGAACGCTGGCCTGGGGCGGCGTCTATGGCCACAACTGGTTCGTCGACAAGCAGAACGGCCTGACTGTGGTGCTGATGTCCAACACCGCCTTCGAAGGTATGAACGGCCAGGTTACGCGCGAACTGCGGGACGCGGTTTACGCCAAATAACTTCGTTGCTTTCCCAGGCCTTGTGCCTGGGACCCAGCGTTCAGCGGCTGAGATGCGAAAAGGGGCGCGCCCACACCGGACGCGCCCCTTCTGATTTTCAGAGCCTGGCCGAAACCTGGGTCCTCGCCACAAGGGCGAGGAAGGCAGGTTTGGGGTTAGCGACAGCCCTACCCCACCGACTCCAGTCGGCCCAACGCCGCCTCGAGCTTGGCCTTGGCGGCTTCGGCCTCCGCCAGGCGCTCGCGGTTTTCCTCGACGACCTCTTCCTTGGCCCGCGCCAGGAAGTCGGGGTTGCCGAGCTTCTTGCCGACCTTCTCGATCTCGCCGACATGGCCGGCGATTTCCTTGGTCAGACGGGCCTTTTCGGCGACCAGGTCGATGAAGTCGGCGACGCCCAGCGCGCCCACCGCTTCGCCCATCACGATCGGCACCGAACCGGCCGGCGCCGCATCGGTCTCGCGGGCGCTATCCAGGCGGGCCAGGGTCAGCAATAGGTCGCGGTGACGGGCGAGACGCGCCCTGGTCTCCGGACCCGCGCCGACGACGCTGAGCGCCGGCTTGGCCGACGGCGGCACGTTCATCTCGGCGCGGATCGAGCGGATCTCGCCGACGGTCTCGACCAGCCAGCCGATCTCGGCCTCGGCCTCGGCGTCGATCCAGTCGGCCGGCAGGTCAGGCCATTGGGCCGAGATCAGCATGGTCTCGCGGGCGGGGCCGAACTCGGCGGTCTTTTCCCACAGCTCCTCGGTAATGAACGGCATCACCGGGTGCAGCAGCTTCAGGATCACGTCCAGCGCCCAGGCGGCGGTGGCGCGGGTCTCGGCCTTGGCCGCCGCGTCGTCGCCGTTGAGGATCGGCTTGGCCAGCTCCAGATACCAGTCGCAGAACACGTTCCAGACGAAGCGGTACAGCGCGCTGGCCGCCTCATCGAAGGACGGGGCTTCCAGGGCCTTGGTGACCTCGGCCACGGTCTTGACCGTCTCGCCGCGGATCCACTTGTTGATCGGCTGCGCAACGCTTGCGGGATCGAAGCCCTCGACGCGGACGCACTCGTTCATCTGGGCGAAGCGCGAGGCGTTCCACAGCTTGGTGCCGAAGTTGCGATAGCCCTCGATGCGCTGCTTGCTGAGCTTGATGTCGCGCGCCTGGCCCGACATCGCCGTCAGGGTGAAGCGCACCGCGTCGCAGCCCAGCTCGTCGATCAGGATCAGCGGATCCATCACGTTGCCCTTGGACTTGCTCATCTTGGCGCCCTTCTCGTCGCGGACGAGGGCGTTGATGAACACCTGCTTGAACGGGGCCTCGCCCATGAAGTGCAGGCCCATCATCATCATCCGGGCGACCCAGAAGAAGATGATGTCGAAGCCGGTCACCAGGGTGCTGGTCGGGTAGAACTTGGCCAGGTCGGCGGTCTTTTCCGGCCACCCCAGGGTCGAGAACGGCCACAGCGCGGAAGAGAACCAGGTGTCCAGGACGTCCTCGTCCTGGGTCAGGACCACCTCGCCGCCAAATTGCGCGCGAGCCGCGGCATAGGCCGCGTCCTCCGTCTCCTCGACGAAGATCGAGCCCTCCGGTCCAAACCACGCCGGGATGCGGTGGCCCCACCACAGCTGGCGCGAAACGCACCACGGCTCGATGTTGCGCAGCCATTCGAAATAGGTCTTCTCCCAGTGCTTGGGCTCGAAGACCGTCTCGCCGCTCTCGACCGCCTTCAGGGCCGGCTGGGCCAGGGTCTTGGCGTCGACGTACCACTGGTCCGTCAGGAAGGGCTCGATGACCACGCCCGAACGGTCGCCGTGCGGGACCATGTGCCTGGTCTTCTCGATCTCCTTCAGCCAGCCCTCTTCCTCGGCGCGGGCGACGATGGCCTTGCGCGCGGCGAAGCGGTCAAGACCGCGAAGATCCGCAGGGATTGCATCAACGACAGCTGCCTCAGTCAGGCCAGCATCGTTGTCCGCCAGCTGCACGCCATTCACGACTGGCTTCTTGCCAAACGTGAAGTCATCGAGAGCCGAAGACTTAATCTTCGCCTCTGGAGTCATGACGTTGATCGCCGGGAGGCCATGGCGCTTGCCGACGCCGAAGTCGTTGAAGTCGTGGGCCGGGGTGATCTTCACCGCGCCCGAACCCTTGGTCGGGTCGGCGTAGTCGTCGGCGACGATCGGGATGCGACGCCCGACGATCGGCAGGGTCACGAACTTGCCGACCAAGCCCTTGTAGCGCTCGTCGTCCGGATGGACGGCGACGCCGGTGTCGCCCAGCATGGTCTCCGGCCGCGTCGTCGCCACGACGATGTAGTCGCGGGTCTCGTATTCGGTCGGCTTGCCGTCCTCGTCGAAGGCGATCGGGTGCTGGTAGGTCACGCCATCGGCCAGCGGATAGGCGAAGTGCCAATAGGCGCCGTCGACCTCCTTCTGCTCGACCTCGAGATCGGAGATGGCGGTCTGGAACTGCGGATCCCAGTTGACCAGGCGCTTGTCGCGATAGAGCAGGCCCTGCTTGTACAGGCTGACGAACACCTTGCGCACGGCGGCCGACAGGCCTTCATCCAGGGTGAAACGCTCGCGCGACCAGTCGCACGACGCGCCCAGGCGGCGCAGCTGGTTCGTGATGGCCCCGCCGCTTTCGGCCTTCCATTCCCAGACCTTGGCGACGAAGGCGTCTCGGCCCATGTCGCGGCGGCCGATATTGCCGGCGGCGGCCAGCTGGCGCTCGACCACCATCTGGGTGGCGATGCCCGCGTGGTCGGTGCCCGGCAGCCACAGGGCCGCCTTGCCGCGCATGCGGTGGAAACGGGTCAGCACGTCCTGCAGGGTGTTGTTCAGCGCGTGGCCGATATGCAGCGAGCCCGTCACGTTCGGCGGCGGAATCACGATGACGAACGGCTCGGCGTTCGGGTCCTCGCTGGGCTTGAAGGCCCCGGAGGCCTCCCAGGCGGCGTACAGGCGGGGTTCGACGGATTTGGGATCGAAGGTCTTTTCGAGCATGGCGGAGCGGATATGCCATCTGCGGCCCGTCCGGGAAACCGGCGGGCCTTGGTTTTCTGAATGAATTCGCAACGAAAAAGGCGGCCGCCGCAGCGACCGCCTTGATTTTCCGGGTGTCGGAAGAGCTTAGACGCCGCGGCCGCGGGCGATCCGTTGCACTTCTTCCTCGACCTTGGTCTCGACGATACGCGGCAGGTTCTGGTCCAGCCACTCCTTGAGCAGCGGACGCAGCAGCTCGCGTACGACGTCCTCCAGGGTGCGGGCGTCCTTGGGCATCAGCAGGGCCGAGCTCAGGCTGCCGAAGGCCGAAGCGGCCGCCGACGCGGCGGTGTCGCCGACCAGCTTGTCGGCCACTTCGTCGCGATTGAAGACCGGCGCGGCCGGCGGCGGGGTATAGACCGGTTCCGGCTCGGGCTCCGGCGGCGAGTAGACGTCGATGTCGCCGACCGTCTCCAGGGGCTCGGGCTCCGGCTCGGGGGCGATCGGATCGGTCAGTTCGAGGACGTCGTCTTCGACCGGCTCGGGCTGCGGCTCCGGCTCGGGCGGCGGCGGGGCCGCCTCGGCCGCAGGCTCCGCCGGCGCGTCATCCTCCGAGATGATGCGTCGGATGGAGGCGAGGATCTCCTCCATCGTCGGTTCTTGAGAGCTCTGATCGGACATGATGCGGGGCCGTCGTAAAGAGGTACGAATCCTTGCGCGCTTTAGGACGCGCTTCGCCGCGATGGTGCAGACTTACGCTCGTTAAGCAAGCGTAAGTCCACGCCTGGGCGGAATCGACGCGGCGCGAAGCCTACTTGGAGCCGCCTTGCGGCTTGGTCGAGGGCGCGCCGACCTTGTCGATCGCCTGGACCACCGGCTCCCACGGCACCCAGCCCACGCTGTGCGTCACGCGGTTGTAGGACGCTTTCGGGTCATAGGCCGTCGTGGTCGAGGACAGCTTGGAAACATCCAGTTGGCCCATGGCCTGCAGAACGACGGCGCTGGCCAGATATTCGTCGCGACGGGCGCCGACCAGGGCCAGCTCGGCGTTCGACAGCTCCAACTGGGCGTTCAGAACGTCCAGGGTGGTGCGCAGGCCGACCTGCTGTTCCTGGCGAACGCCTTCGAAGGCGATCCGGGTGGCGCGGACCTGCTCCTCGTTCGAGAGGAGCTGAGCCCGCGAGGCCAGGAGATTGCTCCAGGCGTTCGAGACCTGCTGGATCGCCGTGCGCTTGGCGCCTTCGGTGGCGCTGCGGGCGGCGTTCTCGCGTTCGGCGGCGGCGCGGACCTGCGAGGTCGTCAAGCCGCCGGTGAAGATCGGCACCGAGGCCGTGATCGCGCCGGCGATGGTGCGATCGTAGTCGTCGAACTGGCTGCCGACGCCCAAGCGCTTGTCGGCGGCATAGCCCAGCGAGGCGCGGGCCGACACGGTCGGACGATAGCCAGCCTTGGCGACGGCCACGCGCGCCGCGGCGGCTTCTTCATTGTACTTGGCGGAGGTGACGCCCGGATTGGTCGTCTGGGCGGCTTCGAAGGCTTGATCGACGCCGGCGGGCAGCAGCCCGGCCAGAGTAGGTTCCGGCGCCAGATCGGACGGGGTCTGGCCGACGACGGCGGCATAGGCCGCGCGACTGACCTCCAGCTGGGCCTGGGCGCCCGACAGGCCGGCCTTGGCGGCGGCCAGGCGCGCCTGTGACTGGGCCACGTCGGTGCGGGTGATCTCGCCGACGTCGAAGCGGGCGTTCGATTCGTCCAGCTGGCGCTGCAGCACCGCGACGTTTTCCTTGGCGATGCGCAGGCGTTCCTGGTCGCGACGCACGTCGACATAGGCCTGGACGACAGTGACCAGCACGCTCTGCTCGACCGAGCGCAGGTTTTCGCGGGCCGACAGCACGTCGGCCTCGGCGGCGCTCAGATTGGCGCTGGCCCGGCCGCCCGTATACAGCGGCTGGCTGATCGAGACGGTGGCGCTGCTGCCCGAAACCTTCGTCGTCGCGCCGGCGCCGGCCGGGTTGGTGTTCGACCCGGTGACATCCAGTTCGCCGCCGACGGTCGGCCTGAAGCCTGTCTTGGCCTGAACCACGCCCTCGTCGGTGATCCGGGCGCTGGCGCGCTGCTGCTGCAGCGTCGGATTGGTCTGGTAGGCCAGGGCGATCGCGTCGGCCAGGGTCTCGGCCCTTGCCGTCGAAATGGGGGCGGAAAGAACGCCGGCCATCAGGCCCGCGCTGCAAGCGGCGGCCAGCAATCCGGCCCGTCGACGGTTCGACATCAAGATCCTATCCCCAATCACGCGAAGCTCGCGCCCTGCCACAATATGATCGCGTGTAAGTCGGACCGCCAGACGCCGCCAGTTAAGCTTTTTTCACGCGGACGTTGCGACGAGGCCGAGGCCTAGAAACTGAACCCCGCCTCCGTCTCGAAGCCCGCCAGCACGGGGGGCGAAGCGTCGAACGCCTGGCGGCGGCCCACGCCGTCCTCGGCGCGCAGATAGACGGCGGCGCGGCCCACCGGACCCGTGCGCTCGATGACGCCCAGACGGCCGCCGACGGCCAAGGCGTCCTGCCAGGCCTTCGGGGCGACGGCGACCGCGCCTTCGCAGATGATCACATCGTAGGAGCCCGCCGGGACGGCCTTCAGGTCGTCGCCTTCCAGCCGGGTCACCGACAGACCGATCTTCTCCAGCACGGCGGCGGCGTACGGCGCGGCGATCGCCAAGGCCTTCTCGCCTTCGCGCGGCTTGAGCGCCTGCAACAGCTTGCCCACTTCGCGCGGACGCAGCAGCCAGCGGCCCGGCGCATATTCGATGTCGGCGTCGGCATAGGCTAGATAGGCCTTCGTGGCCGGCACGACCGCCTCACGGGGCACAACCCGCAACGCGTCCTGCAGCGGCAGGTCGGTGACATCCGCGGTGCGAATTTGGCTCTCGACCATGTTCAGCCGCGCGGCGGCGAAGTCGGTGCTCATGGAATCCCTCGAAGGACTGGACTTTCGAGCAGGCTTATAGGTCCGCCGTCCGCCGAAACGCAATGCGATCGGAAGCGCCGATCGCCCGCTCCGTGTCGCGCAACGGCCTTAAAAGCGTCATCGACTTCCCGCGGCATGTCGGAAAAAGATCAAAGGACGGTCATCAGAAGTAACGACGCCGCTGTCACGTAACGTTGATTGATAACGATCGGCGCATGGTGAATAAGCCGTTATCGGCGGCGCGTCCGACGATGGGGAGGAAGCCCGAACAGTAGGCTTCACGGGGAGTTACCATGTTAAGCGCGCCAGTTGTGATCGTGGCCGCGGTCTGCGCACTCGTTGTGATTTATTTTCTGCCGCGCCTGGATGAGGCGGCGCGAAAGGCTTATGGCCGCTGGCGCCGGCGACAGCGCGCCCTGCGTCAGGAACGCGAGCGTCAAGAACGTGAACGCCTGGCCCGTCGCGCCGGCCAGCAATAAGGCCGCAAAATGGCGTTTGACGGAACCAATCGCGACCGACGGTACTGATCTGTAGCGGACCCGCGCCGCGTTCCAGTTCATCGTCAAGGTCCGTCCATGAAGATCGCACAGGTCACTCCCCTCTACGAGGCTGTTCCGCCGCGCCTGTATGGCGGCACCGAGCGTGTGGTCGCCCATCTCACCGATGCGCTCGTCGACCTCGGCCACGACGTCACCCTGTTCGCCAGCGCCGACGCCCAGACCAAAGCCCGGCTGATCGCGACCCGCGACCAGGCCATTCGCCTGGATCCCGCTCCGCTGAAGTCGGACCTCGCCGCTCACCTCGCCCAGATCGCCGAGGTCCGAGCCTTGGCCGACGAGTTCGATGTCGTCCACTTCCACACCGACATGGTGCAATTCCCGTTCTTCGCCGACCGGGCCGAACGGACCCTGACTACGCTGCACGGCCGACTGGACCTGAAGGACCTGCCCGACGTCTACAAGCGCTGGCCCCAGTTTCCCCTGGTCTCGATCAGCGACGATCAGCGCCGCCCCCTGCCCTTCGCCAACTGGGCCGGCACGGTGCATCACGGCATGAACAAGGACATCTACCAGTTCTCGCCGAAGAGCGACGGCTACCTGGCGTTCCTGGGCCGCATCTCGCCAGAGAAGCGGCCTGACCGCGCCATCATGCTGGCCAAGCGCCTGGGCAAGAAATTGAAGATCGCCGCCAAGGTCGACAGCGCCGACCGGGCCTATTTCGAGGACAAGATCGAGCCGATGATGCTGGGCGACCCGCTGATCGAGTTCATCGGCGAGATCGGCGATCACGAGAAGTCAGCCTTCCTAGGCGGCGCCGACGCCCTGCTCTTCCCGATCGACTGGCCCGAGCCCTTCGGCCTGGTGATGATCGAGGCCATGGCCTGCGGGACGCCCGTGGTGGCCTATCGCTGCGGCTCCGTGCCCGAGGTGATCGACGACGGCCTGACCGGCTTCATCGTCGACCATGACGACCAGGCGGCCGACGCCATCCTTCGTGTCGAAAGCTTGGATCGAAACCGCGTCCGCGCGCGTTTCGAGGAACGGTTCTCGTCCGAGGCGATGGCCCGCCGATACGTCGCGCTTTACGAAAAGCTGTGCGACGGCGCCGCCGTCTATCCGTCCCTGGTCGAGTTGGCCGCGAGCGCCTGATGACGACTTGAAGGAGGGGCCATGGAGAATTCGGCTTTGGCGTCGGCGGCGCCGGTCGACTACGGCGTGACGGCGGAAGTCCGTGCGCCGCAGAATCTCTACGCCCTCAAGGACAAGGATACGTTCATCGTCGCCGACCAATTCGGCGACATCGCGGGTCAGGGCGACGGCCTCTTCCACAACGACACCCGCATCCTGTCGTTCTACCGCCTGAGCCTGGGCGGCCGCGCCCCGTCGCTGCTTTCGGCGGCGGTGGCGCACGACAATGTCTTCTTCACCTGCAACGGCACCAACCAGGCTTTGCCCTACCCGGGCGGGCCGATGGGGCCGCCGGGCGTGCTGCACATCGAACGCAAGCGCTTCCTGTGGGGCGAGCGGATGTTCGAGCGCATCCGCTGCGTCAACTACAGCCGCGACACCGTGCTGCTGCCGATGACGCTGGAGTTCGACGCCGACTTCCGCGACATGTTCGAGGTGCGCGGCACGCATCGCGCCAGGCGGGGCGTGAAGGGCCCTCCGCACGTCGACGGCCGCCGGGTGGCCTACAGCTATATCGGCCTGGACGGTGTCGAGCGCTCCTCGTTCATCGCCTTCTCCGACGCGCCGTTCCGCCTGGGACCGCACAAGGCCGAATTCATGTTCTCGCTGCATGCCGAGGGCGAGACCGAACTCTACATCGAGATCGGCGTCACCGACGGCCACACGCCCAGTCGCGAACGCTTCCGCGACGCGGCCGCCCGGGCGCGCTGGGACATGCGCTCGCGCCGGCGGCATGGCGCCCGCCTCAGCAGTTCCGGCCGTCTGTTCAACGAGTGGCTGGGCAAGTCCCGCGCCGACCTGGCCCTGCTGACCACCAAGATGGAAACCGGCCCCTATCCCTATGCCGGCATCCCGTGGTTCTCCACGGCCTTCGGGCGCGATGCGATCATCACCGCCTGGCAGATCCTGTGGTTCGAGCCCTCGCTGGCCAAGGGCGTGCTGCGCTACCTGGCCGCTCACCAGGCGCAGGAACGCTCGACCTTCCGCGATAGCGCGCCCGGCAAGATCATGCACGAGACCCGCAAGGGCGAGATGCCGGCCTTGGGCGAGGTGCCGTTCGGCCGCTACTATGGCGGCGTCGACACCACGCCGCTGTTCGTGGCGCTCGCCGGCGCCTACCAGGAGCGCACCGGCGACGACAAGCTGATCGACGAGCTGTGGCCAGCCCTCGAGCGCGCCATGCACTGGATCGAGCATGACGGCGACAGCGACGGCGATGGCCTGATCGACTACGCTCGCGGGCAGGACAGCGGGCTGTCGAACCAGGGTTGGAAGGACAGCGAGGACAGCGTCTTCCACACCGACGGCCGCTATCCGAGCGGCCCGATCGCCCTGGTCGAGGTGCAGGGCTACGCCTTCGCGGCCTATCGCGGCATGGCGCGCCTGGCCGAACGCCGCGGCGAAACGGCCAAGGCCGCGATCTGGCGACAAAAGGCCGAGGCGCTGCGTGAGAAGGTCGAGACGCTGTTCTGGATGGAAGAACGCAACTTCTACGGCATCGCCGTCGATGGCCAGGGCCAGCTGTGCCGGCCGCTGTCGTCCAATCCCGGCCATCTGCTGTTCTGCGGCCTGCCCACGCCCGAGCGCGCTCGCAAGGTCAGCGATCTGCTGCTGTCGCCGCCGTTCAACTCCGGCTGGGGCCTGCGGACCCTGGCCAGCGGCGAGGCGCGCTTCAATCCGATCAGCTACCACAACGGTTCGGTCTGGCCTCACGATACGGCGCTGTGCGTCATGGGCCTGTCGCGCTACGGCGAGCGGGATGGCGTGGTGAAGCTGACGGCCGACCTGTTCGAGACCGCCAGCCGCATGAGCATGCGCCTGCCGGAATTGTTCTGCGGCTTCCCGCGCTCGCCGGGCGAGCCGCCGGTCGCCTATCCCGTCGCCTGCCTGCCCCAGGCCTGGGCGGCCGGCTCGGTGTTCATGATGCTACAGGCCTGCCTGGGCATCAGCATCGACGCCAATCGCGGCGAGATCGAGCTGGTGGATCCCCGCCTGCCCATCGGCATCGACCGTCTGCGGGTCGAGCGCCTGCGGGTCGGAAGCGAGACCGTCGATCTGACCTTCGAACGCCAGGGCGAGCGCATCTCGGTCCACGCCGACGGCGGCGTGCCGCTGACGATCCGGTCGAAACCGTCCTGGGACTAGGATGTCGGGAAACCCGCCAGGCGCGAGTGGCTCCGCGGGTAGGATTCGAACCTACGACCAGCCGGTTAACAGCCGGCTGCTCTACCACTGAGCTACCGCGGAACAGGTCGCTCTCAAGAGAGGCCGCGTGATAGCGACCGCTTCGAGTCGATGCAAGCCAAGAAGATCGGGCCGGACGAAACGCCTCGACGCGCATGCGGATGCGGATGCGGGTCCTCGACCGGGCGAGAGCCATCAAATTATCGGAAGGTCCTCGAGAGGAAGAGTGGCTCCGCGGGTAGGATTCGAACCTACGACCAGCCGGTTAACAGCCGGCTGCTCTACCACTGAGCTACCGCGGAACAGGTCGCTCTCAGAAGAGGCCGCGTGATAGCCGCCCGGTTGCGTCGATGCAAGCGCCTAATTTCAAAAAAGCAGCCCGGCTTGCGGCCGGGCTGGGAAAGTCAGTGATGATGGGCGCCTTCAAAAGAAGACGCTCCGAACCTCGACGATTTATGGTTAATCAGGCCTTAATTCCCGAGGAGCCGGCCATTTGGTCGCAGGCGTCGCACCCGATCGATCAGGGACGCTTGGGGAATTTCCAGGCCCCGCTGCACGGCCGGGCGCGCCAGCCCCGCCTCCAGCCAGCGCGGGACATGCTTCAGCGACGCCCAGTCGACCAGCTCGCCCGCGCCGTAGAAGCCGTTGAGGTTGCGAACCCAACCCAGGGTGGCGATGTCGGCGATGGTGTAGTCGTCGCCCATGATCCACTGGCGATCGGCCAGACGCCCTTCCAGGACGCCCAGCAGACGCTTGGACTCGGCGGCGTAGCGCTGCAGGGGCCGCTTGTCCTCGTACTCACGGCCGGCGAACTTATGGAAGAAACCGACCTGGCCGAACATCGGCCCGATGGCGGCCATCTGGAAGAAAACCCACTGCAGGGTTTCGTAGCGGGCGCCCGGATCGGCGGGCAGGAACTGGCCGGTCTTCTCGGCCAGATAGACCAGGATGGCGCCTGACTCGAACAGGCCCAGCGGCTTGCCGCCAGGTCCATTGGGGTCGATGATCGCCGGAATCTTGCCGTTCGGGTTCAGCGACAGGAACTCCGGTCCCCAGGTCTCGTCCTTGCCGATGTCGATGGCGTGCGGCTCGTACGGCAGACCGGTCTCTTCCAGCATGATCGAGACCTTCACCCCATTGGGCGTCGGCAGCGAATACAGCTGGATTCGGTCGGGATGCTGGGCTGGCCAGCGCTGGGTGATCGGGAAGGCGGACAGATCCGACATGCGGAGACCCTTTCTTGACGCTCGCAACGGCGCCGGTTGCATTTGGGGCGCCGAATGCCGGTATTCCAGACCCGCCTCAAAACGAGGCGGCGACAAAACGCGGATTGATCCGCGCGCGAACATCGCTATCCGAGATAGCTGACAAGACGCCCGGGGGGGCTAAGACGGCATCATGACGACCGCAGACGATCACTGGCCGGAGACGCTGCAGCGCGTCGTTGCGGCGATGGAGTTTGAACTGACGACCGAAAAGGTCGGCGCCGACACCACCCGGCCCAGCTTTCTGATGCGCGCGGTCTCCACCGCCAATCTCGCCGCCCTGCCCGCCCTGGTCGCCACCGCCGTCCACGCGGGACTGGAAATGGACCGCAAGATCGCCGCGCCGGGCCCCGCCTATGACGCCCAGGCCCGCAACGTGCGCCAGGCTCTGGTCGACGCGCTCAACCGCGAAGGCCTGGGCGGCGCGCGCTCGCCATTCGTCACCGGCTACACGACCGCCTATCGCATCGAATTGGCGCGGGTCCTGTGGGCCGCGATCTCCGACGCGCCTTCCCGCCGGCTGCAGGAGCTGGCGCGCGCCTGGCTGGTCTGACGGGGGCGGGCTTGGCTACCAGGCCCCGGTGTTCGGCATCGAGGCCCACGGCTCGGCCGGCGGCAGGCTGCCGTCCTGCAGCAACTCGACCGAGATGCCGTCCGGCGAGCGCACGAAGGCCATGTGCCCGTCGCGCGGCGGTCGGTTGATCGTCACGCCCATGTCCATCAGGCGCTGGCAGGTCTCGTAGATGTCGTCGACGCGATAGGCCAGGTGACCGAAGTTGCGGCCGCCCTGATACTCTTCGTCGTCCCAGTTGTAGGTCAGCTCGACCAGCGGCGCCTTGCGTTCCCTCGCGGCCTCCAGGTCTTCCGGCGCGGCCAGGAAGACCAGCGTGAAGCGACCCTTCTCGTTCTCCATGCGATAGGCTTCCTGAAGCCCGAGGCCGTCGCAGTAAAACCGCAGCGAGGCGTCCAGATCGCGGACGCGGACCATGGTGTGCAGATAGCGCAAGACGAAGCTCCTTCAGGCGACGGACGCCGTCGGTATAGCGCCCGCCCCACCGGTGGCGAAACCCACTAAACCGCGGGCTCGCGCTCGCGCGTCTGGCGACGCCACAGCGCCGCGTACTCGCCGCCGGCGTCCAGCAAGGTCTGGTGACGGCCGCGCTCGACGACCTTGCCCCGCCGCAGCACGACGATCTCGTCGGCGTCGGCGATCGTCGACAGGCGGTGAGCCACGACCAGTGTCGTGCGTCCGGCCCTGGCCTTGCGCAGGGTCGCCTGGATCGCCGCCTCGGTCCGGCTGTCCAGGGCGCTTGTGGCCTCGTCCAGGATCAGCACGCGCGGTTCGGCCAGCAGGGCCCGGGCGATGCCCACGCGCTGGCGCTCGCCGCCCGACAGCTTCAGGCCCCTCTCACCGACCTTGGTGGCCATGCCGTCCGGAAGGTTGCGGATGAAGTCGCCCAACTCCGCGGCCTCGGCCGCCGCCCAGACCTCGGCCTCGGAGGCGTCCGGGCGGGCGAAGGCGATGTTGGCCGCCAGGGTGTCGTTGAACAGGGCCACGTCCTGCGGCACCAGCGCCACGGCGCGGCGCAGCGAGGCCTGTTTCAGGTCGCGCAGGTCGTGGCCGTCCAGGGTGACGCGGCCGGCCTGGGGATCGATCATCCGCAGCGCCAGCCGCACCAAGGTGGTCTTGCCCGCGCCGGAGGGGCCGACGATGGCCACGGTGGTTCCGGGCGCGATGGCCAGGGACACGTCCGACAGGCCTTCCGATCGGGCGCCATGGCGGAACGAGACCCGCTCGAAGGTCACCGCCCCGCCGCGCTGGTCTGCGCACGGCGGCAGGTCGCGCGCATCGGGGGCGTCAGCGACGTCGGCAGTCTGGCGGCGCAGCTCCAGCATCGCCTCCATGTCGATCAGAGACTGGCGGATTTCGCGGTAGGCGAAACCCAGGATGTTCAGCGGCGCATAGAGGTTGATCAGGATCAGCACGGCGGCCGTGACGTCGCCGGGCCCGATCTTGCCGGCGGCGGCCTCGGCGCCCGCCAGCACGGCCATGCCGCCAAGGCCCAGGCTCATGACCGCCGATTGGACAAGGTTCAGCAGGTTCAGCGACTGGCTGGCCTTGATGTTGGCTTCGCCGTACGCGTCCAGAGCCCGACCGTAGCCGGCCACGGCGCGCTCTTCGCCGCCGAACGACTTGACGGTCTCGTAGTTCAAGAGCGCGTCGACCGCCCTGCCCGCCGCTTCGGCGTCGGCCTCGTTCAGCGCCCGACGATGGCCGATCCGCCAGTCGGAGATGGCGAAGGTCAGGTAGCCGTAGACCGCCACGGTCGCGAGGGCGACGGCCGCGAACCGCCAGTCATAGGCCTTGGCCAGCACCACCGCGGCCATGACCAGTTCGACCCCGGTGGGGGCCAAGTTGAAGACCAGGCTGCGCAGCAGGAAATCCATCGATCGCGCGCCGCGGTCGATTGTCCGCGACAGGGAGCCGGTGCGTTTCGACTGGTGGAAGTCTATCGACAGCGACAGGGCGTGGGAGAAAGTCTCGACCGCCGCCCGCGTCTGGGCCGCCTGGGCCACCGGCGTGAAGATGGTGTCGCGCGCCTGGGGCGCCGCGGAAGAGACGAACCGAATCAGCGCCCAGCCCGCCGCCAGGGCCGCAAACGCCCAGGTCACGGCCACGGCCGCGCCCTGCCCCGCCGACAGCTGATTGACGGCCTTGCCCAGCATCAGCGGCGCCAGCACGCCCAGCGCCTTGCCCGACAAGGTCAGGATCAGGGCGACGCTCACCCGCCAGCGCAGCCCCGGCGCCTTGGAGCGCAGCACCAGTTGAAAGAGATCGCCCATGGCCCGCCAGAAGCGCACCGGCTGCTCGGCGCCGGCGATCGCGCCCGGGACAGGCGCGCGGCCGGCGGAAGGCGGTCCGCCCATGCCCCTCATCGGCCTTCACCGCTGATCAGCAGAGTCGTTTGGACGCCGCCGCCGGGCGTCATCCAGTCGATGCGCCAGCCCCGGGACGAACGCTCGGCGCGAACCGGACCGTAGACCAGGGGCGCGGCCGGCGACACGATGATCGACACCGCGGTCTCGCCGCCCTCGCCGGCCACCTGGATGTCGTGCACACCGGGTGAAAGCGAGGCGGTGAGCGAGATGAAGAACCGCCCCTCGTCGTCCGTGCGGCCCCCGCCGCGGGTGATGCGATCGACGCGAACGTTCAGACCCGCGCCCGGCGTGGCCACACCCGACACCACGGCCCCGCCCTCGCGATCGACATCGACCGTCAGGATGCGCGGCGACGATGATTCCGGAGCCAAGCGGCGCGCGCCGGCGCCCGCGCGGAGCAGGGCGACCTCGCCGTCCTCGGTGAGCATCACATAGCCTTCGGCCTGGACGGTGCGGCCCTCATGGATGGTCGACAGGCCGAACAGGCGAACATCGGGGGCGTTCGGCACGGTGGCGCTCCACTGACCCAGCCCGTCGACCCGCCCCATCACCACCTCGCCCGTAGGCGAGCCCAGGCGCAGGTCCGAGCCCGGCGTCCCCTTGCCCGACAGCGTGACGCCACGCGCCGTAAGGCGCGCGCTCTCCAGGCTGGGCGGCGCGATATAGCCGGCCTCGGCGCTGTCGGGCTTGTCGGCCTTGGCTGGCGTGACGGGCGCGCCAGGGCCGCACGCGGCCAGCAGACCGGCCGCGAGGCCCGTGGCGAGGATTGGCGACTTGAAAGCCCGGAAGCGAATCCTGATCATGCCGCCTCAAATAGGAATGGATCGAAGGCGCGCGAGACCGCGCGCCTTCGTCTTGTGTGGAGTGGACGACGATGCCCGACGAGTCTAGCCGCCTGGCGTCCGTGTGCGTCTATTGCGGATCGTCCAACGACGCCGATCCCAGCTACATCACCGACGCGCACGCGATCGGCGAGAGCTTCGCCCGCGCCGGGCTGACGCTGGTCTATGGCGGCGGCGGCGTCGGGCTGATGGGCGCGACCGCCCGCGGCGCCCATGCGGCCGGCGGCAAGGTGCTGGGCATTATTCCGACCTTCCTGCGCGGCCGCGAGCAGCCGTTCGACGACGTCGAGACGGTCATCGTCGACAACATGCACGAGCGGAAGATGATGATGTTCGAGCGTTCGGACGCCTTCGTCGTCCTGCCGGGCGGCATCGGCACCCTGGAAGAGATCGTCGAATTGCTATCTTGGCGTCGTTTAGATCTTCACCAAAAGTCGATCGTGTTCCATAACCCCGGCGGCTTCTGGGATCCCTTCTTCGCGCTGATTCACCACACGATCGCGCAAGGCCTCACCCCGCCCGGCCTGACCGATGCCTGGCGCTCGGTCGAAAGGGCGCAGGACGTGACCCCCGCCCTGCTGGCCTGGGACGAAGAAATCTACCAGACCGGCGCTCCGGCCACGTTAAGTCAGTTGACTTAGTTTTCAAAAAAGACGCACTATCTCCTCGAGCGCGGCGACCCTCGAGATCGCTCATGCTCATGCGCCGGATCTCCCATCCGGCGCGGGGATAGGAGACTAAGGAAATGCGTACCGCTGCTTTCGCGGGCCTGTTGGCCTGCGCCCTTACGGCTGGCTCGTTCGCCGGCCCGGCCTTCGCCGCCGACAGCGAAGGCGCCTGGCTGAAGCTGAAGACGCCCGTCTCGACGGATCATTTCATCCAGGACGGCTCGGTCTGGCGCTGCAAGGCCGACGTCTGCACGGCCACCAAGGTTCGGGCCCTGCCCGTGGCCCGCGCCTGCCGCAAGCTGGCCGGCCAGCTCGGCGAACTGACCGCCTTCAACTACCGCGGCGAGCCGCTGGAAGACGCGGCGATCACCGAGTGCAACACGGCCGCCAAGCCGAAGAGCTGAGTTTAATCGACTAGGCTAACGAAAGGCCTCCGCCGGGGAACCGACGGAGGCCTCTTTCTTGGGGTGTGGGACCCGCTTTACGCTACTTACGTCCGGCCTTCGTGGACGACGACTTCGGCGGTTTCGAACTCGGCCGGCCTCCGACCAGCATCCCGCCCAGCAGGGCGAACGAGAACATGGCGTGGTTCATCTTCGATACGTTCATGGCGGCGTCTCCCAGACATAGCCGTTAGGACCAGGAGACGCGCGCGGCTTACAGGGGCTCTCACCCTCCTAGTCGTCAGCGCGTCACGGCAAAGCATGCGCCCTATCCGCCGAGGATCAAGCCAAAATAATCCGTGTAAAGAGCATATCAGCCTACTGACAAACCTGCCGCAACGTCCGAAGCGATACCCGATAATATGTCAGTATACAGAGAATTTTACACTAGTGCAGCGTCGCCACGCCGCAATCGGCGGACGCCGCCTGCTTGGCGGCTTCGAGATCGCCAAGCACTTGGGCCGCCGCGCGCAGGATGTTCGGGCAGACCCGCTCCTCCGCGCAGCCAATCGTCTCGGCGGCGAGGTCCGGCAGGTCGGCGCACAGGCGAATTTGGCCCGCGATCCGTTGCAGCACAACGCTTCCCTGCAAGTCCGGATCATTGGCGACCACGCCCACGACCAGGGCGAGCGCGGCCTCAAAGCGAGCCGCCGCCAGCTTGGCCTCGCGGGCCTGATCGATCAGCAGACGAGCATTGGCCTCGACCAGGGCGACGGCCTCCTGGGTCATGTGGATCTCTTCACCGGTCATCCGCCTGCCTCCTGAGCGCGTGTTCGAAGCGTTGAACGGCGCGCCGGGCGCGGATGGGGCGGACTTTTGGCGACGGGCGAAGAAAAAGCCGCCCGCGTCGGCGTGACGCAGGCGGCTTTGGTGATTTCAGGCTGTTGCTCCGTGCGCCGATCTAGGCAGCAGCATCGAACGACAGCGACTCATAGCGCTTCAGATGGTGGTCGACCGAGCCGAACAGGCCCTCGATGAGGCTGGCGCGCTTGAAATAGTGGCCGATGGCCAGCTCGTCGGTCATACCCATGCCGCCGTGGATCTGGATGGCGTTCTGACCCACGAACTTGCAGGCGCGACCGATGCGCACCTTCATGGCCGAAACCGCCTTGGCGCGCTCGGCGGCGCTCTCGTCGACCTTGATGGTGGCCATATAGGTCATCGACACCGACTGCTCGACCTCGATGAACATGTCGACCATGCGGTGCTGCAGCACCTGGAAGTTGGCGATGGCCGTGCCGAACTGCTTGCGCTGCTTGGCGTAGTCCAGCGTGCCCTCGTGCAGCTTGCGCAGCACGCCCACGGCCTCGGCGCCGACCGCGGCGGTGGCTTCGTCGATCACCTGGTTGACCAGACCCAGACCGTCTTCCGAAATCAGGGCGTCCGCGGGGACCGAGACGTTCTCGAAATAGACTTCCGAGGCGCGGTTGCCGTCGACGGTCGGATAGTCGCGGGTGACGACGCCCGGCAGGCTCTTGTCGATCAGAAACACCCCGACGCCGCCGGCGTCGCGCTGGGCGCCGCCGGTGCGGGCCGTGACGATCAGGTGCGTAGCGAACGGCGCGCCGACCACCACGGCCTTGTGGCCGTTCAGGGCCCAGCCCGAGCCGTCCTTCTTGGCCGTCGTCTTCAGGTCCTGCCAGGTGTAGCGGGCCTGCGGCTCGGCATAGGCGAAGGCGACCGTGGTCTTCCCGCCGACGATGCCTTCGATCACCGAGGCCGCGCCGGCGTAACCCGAGTGCTTCATGAAGCCGCCGCCGATCACGACGGTGCCGAGGTAGGGCTCGATGACCAGCGCCTTACCGAACTCCTCCATGATGATCATGTTGTCGATGGCGCCGCCGCCCAGGCCGCCCAGCGCCTCGCTGAAGGAGGCGCCCAGGATGCCCAGCTCCTCGGCGAAGGCCTTCCAGTAGTCGGCGCGCCAGCCGCTCTCGGAGCTGACGATCTTGCGGCGGGTCTCGAAGTCGTACTTGTCAGCCAGGAAGCTCGCGACCGTGTCGCGGACCATCGACTGCTCTTCGGTGAAGTTGAAATCCATCCCTGGGTTTCCATTCTTTCGCGCGGCTTTGGAGCCGGGTCGTTGATCTGAAAAGCGAAGAGCGCGGGCGCTAGAGACCCAGCACCATCTTGGCGATGATGTTGCGCTGGATCTCGTTGGAGCCGCCATAGATCGACGTCTTGCGGACGTTGAAATAGGTCGGCGCCGCGCGGTGCGCGAAGTCCGGGCCGATCGGATGGGCGTTGTCGCCGTCCTTGGGGAAGCCGCGGAAGTACGGCGCGCCGTAGTGACCGGCCGCCTCCAGCACCAGCTCGGTGATCCGCTGCTGGATCTCGGTGCCCTTGATCTTCAGGAGGCTCGACTCCGGACCGGGGCCCTTGCCGGCCGCCTCGCCCGCCAGGGTGCGCAGCTCGGTGTATTCCAGCGCCGTCAGGTCGATCTCCAGCTCGGCGATCTTGCGCTTGAACATCGGATCCTTGATCAGCGCATCGCCGTCGTCCGACAGCTCGGTCGAGGCGATCTGGCGGATGCGTTCGATGCCCCGCTTGGAGCGCGCCACGCCGGCGATGCCGCTACGCTCGTGGGCCAGCAGGAACTTGGCGCAGGTCCAGCCCTTGTTCTCCTCGTAGATGCGGTTCTCGACCGGCACCTTGACGTTTTCGAGCCAGACCTCGTTGACCTCGTGCTCGCCGCCCAGGGTGATGATCGGTCGGACGGTGACGCCCGGCGATTTCATGTCGATCAGCAGGAACGAGATGCCTTCCTGGATCTTGGCGGCCGGATCAGTGCGGACCAGGCAGAAGATCCAGTCGCCGTACTGGGCCAGGGTGGTCCAGGTCTTCTGGCCGTTGACCAGATAGTACTCCTTGCCGTCGTCGCCGGTGAAGCGTTCGGCCTTGGTCTTCAGGCTGGCCAGGTCCGAGCCGGCGCCGGGTTCGCTGTAGCCCTGCGACCACCAGATGTCGCCCGACAGGGTTGGCGGCAGGAAGCGCTCCTTCTGCTCGGGCGTGCCGAACGTGTAGATCACCGGCCCAACCATGTTGATGCCGAACGGCAGGATCGGCACGCAGTCGGCGCGGGCGGTCTCTTCCGACCAGATGTAGCGCTGCACCGAGGTCCAGCCTGGACCGCCGTACTTCTCCGGCCAGGCCGGGGCGACCCAGCCCTTCTTGGCGAGAACGCGGTGCCAGGAGAGGAAGTCCTCCTTGGCCATCTCCTCGCCCTCTTCCTGCTTTTCCCGCAAGCCCGCCGGATAGTTCTCGGCGATGAAGGCGCGGACCTCGTCGCGGAAGGCGAGGTCCTCGGGCGAGAAGTCGAGATTCATGGCGAGCTCCCGTTCGGGCGGCCCTTCTGCGAGGACCGTCATTGCGTTTCGGGCGCCACGATAGATGTCGAACGAACGTTTGGAAAGATGACGTTAGCGTCAACGTAAGTGAATATGATCCACGATCACTTACGCCACTCCAAAGCCCGAGAGAAATGCTCTAGCGAACCTCGCAAGCCAGCTTGACGAGGGCCAGGGCCGAGGCGCCGCCGACCCCTTCCTCATCGACGATATCGAGCGCCAGAAGCGGACGCTTGTCGAGGATTTCGAGCAGCCGCGCGTGCCCCTTCCCGGGGCCGACATGAGCGGCCAGGCAATGATCGATCGCGCTGGGCTCGACGGCGCGGACGATGGCGGCGGCGGCGCAAGCCGCGTAGCCGTCCAGCAGCACCGGCACCTTCTGCACGCGCGCAGCCAGGATCGCGCCGGCGACGGCGGCGGTTTCGCGGCCGCCCAGCTGGCGCAGGATTTCGAGGGGATCATCGCCCATGCCCTCGGCTCGGGCGCGGGCCACGGCGGCGGCCACGGGCTCCGGATCATCCGACCAGTCCGAGGCCTCGCCGCCGAACAGGGCCAGGCAGACGGCGGCGGCGGTGCGGGCGGCGTCGGCGACGATGACGCCAGGGATCAGCAGGTCAGGCTGTTTGGCCAGCGCTTCCATGCCGAAGGCCATGGTGGCGGCGGCTTCCTTTTCGCTCATCGAGGGCTTGTCGGTGAAATCAGGCGACGGGCGGTCGATGGCCAGGTCGAACGCTTCCAGCCCCGCGCCCTGCACGCCGGCGATGCGCGAGACGGTCGCGCCGCCCGAGGCGATGGCCTCCAAGCGGTCGCGGGCGTAGCCGCGCGGTCCGACGCCTTGGCGCGCGCCCGCGTACAGCGCCACCACCGGACGGTTCACGGCTGGCGGGGTCTTGCCGCTCCAGGCGGTCAGCCACGCGGAAATCTCGGCCAGACGCCCCCCCTGATCCAGCGTCGGGGACGGTCCCGGCGCGGGCGGCGAAGCGGCGAGCTGGCGGATGTCGGCGAACGGGGAAGCGGTCATGAGCGCGGACTTAAACCCGTCCGCGCCCAAAGCAACCCCAGAACACCCTTAAGCGCGAGCCGGCGCCTTAAGAGGATGCGCCCGCCGCCGCGACGGAGGCTCCGATGAAGGCGCGGCATGAGCCGTCGCGCTCGGCCAGCAGCCTGGCCTTCACCGCCTCGTTGCGGGTCTTGCCGGCCCGCTGGGCGTCCTCCTGCGCCGAGGCGCCGCGGTCGCGCGTCGACGGATCGCGGCCTCGGCCCTCGTCCTTGACCCGCGCCGTCAGAGCCGACACGTCCACCGGCCCCAGGCCAGCCGATTGCGCCAGGCCCAGACAGCGGCTGGCCTTCAGATATTCCGCATCGGTCCAACGCCCGGCCTGGGCGAAGGCTGGCGCGGCGGCGGTGATGGCCGCGGCGGTCAGGGTAATGGCGATGAGCTTGCGCATGGGAAGTCTCCCTCTCTGGTGAGCCGGACATGAGGAGGCCGTCGCCGCCGACGCTTGCGCCGGAGCGTTCGGACGCTCAGAATTGTTGAATGACCACCGCCTCGACGCCGCCCCGCCCGATCGTCACGCCCTGCGTGAAGGTCTGTGCGGTCGACGGCGCCAGCGGCTATTGCCTGGGCTGCCGCAGAACCCTGCCGGAGATCGCCGGCTGGGCCCGGCTGAGCGACGAGGCGCGCGCGGCGATCATGGCCGCCCTCCCCGACCGCCCCGATCCGGCAGCCGCGATGATGGCGGCCGCCAGACCCTGATCCCTACTTGCCGCCAGCCAGGTAGCCGCCGCAGACCTTCTCGCGCTCGGCCAGCAGCTTGGCCTTCTTCTCGCCGTCGGCCTTGTCGCCTTCGGCCTCGGCGCCCTTCATCTTGTTGACCGCCTGGGTGCGGACGCCCAGCTCACGGGCTCCGCCCTGCTCGCGCAGGAAGGTATCGATCTGGGCGGTGTCCACCTTGCCGAGACCGGTCGAGGCGGCCAGGCCGCGGCATCGGGCGGCTTCCACATAGGCGCGGTCGGTGACGCCTTGCGAGGCCTGGGCGGCGCCAGCCAGGGCCGCGATCGCCGCAGTGGTGATGATGAGCGTTTTCATGGCGTTGTCCCTCGATAAGCCACTTTATTGTCGCCGGGATAGATAACGCCGCGCCAAAAGTTTCCGAAGTTAATTCCAGGACAGAAAAAGCATTACACCAATGTAATGGAGTTTATTAAGCGACTGTAATGTGAACATTGTTTAAGACTACCTTATGCTTGTTATCGCTTTGGTAACCATGGTGTGAAAATCGCCCTTCCGATTCACGCCTTGAAAACGCCTCCCTGCTAATGATTTAGACAACGGCCGCAGAAGCGGTCTCAAAGCCGGTACGGCGGGGTGTCTTCTATGTTGAGGTTCGCGGCGATCGCTTTCGTGGGCGCCCTGTCGGCGGTAGGCGCGGCCAAGGCCGTCGTCTCGCTGGACGACCTGCGCCATCCGGAGTTGCGGGCCCCGACCGCGGCCTCGGCCACGCTGGGCGGCGCCGAAGGCGGCGCGGCCCAGATCACCAAGGATCGCGACGGCCACTTCTGGGCCCAGGCCGCCGTGGACGGCCACGCCGTCCGCTTCCTGGTCGACACGGGCGCCACGGCCGTCTCGCTCAGCATGGCCGACGCCCAACGCCTGGGCATCGACACCAGCAAGCTGACCTACGACTACAATGTCATCACCGCCGACGGCCGCACCCGCGCCGCGTCGGTGCATCTGGCCAGCGTCTCGATCGCCGGCGCCCGCGTGCGCGACGTCGACGCCCTGGTCATCGAGAAGGGTCTCGAGAACTCACTGCTGGGCATGAGCTATCTGGGCCGCCTGTCGCGGTTCGAGGCCACGCCGAACTCGCTGATCCTGCACCCTTAGAACGAGACCTTAAGCGGCGGGAGCGGGCCGCTCCTCGCGTGACGCCAAGGCCGCGTGCACCGCGTCCAGTGCGCGATCCACCACATCCAGACCCGCGCCGGCCTTGACGCCCTCGACCGTCAGGATGCGCCGCCACGCCCGCGCGCCCGGCAGGCCGTGGAACAGGCCCAACATATGCCGGCTCATGGCCGCCAGATGCGTGCCCGCCGCCAGCTCGCGCGCCAGATAAGGCCGGTAGCGCTCGACCGCCTCGAAGCTGTCGACGTCCGCGACGTCCAGGCCGAACACGCGGCGGTCGACCTCGCCGAGCAGACCGGCTTCGTGATAGGCCGCCCGGCCCAGCATCACGCCGTCAACGCCCTTCGCCAGATGCTCCAACGCCGCATCGACGCTCGGCACGCCGCCATTGATGGCGATCTTCAGGTGCGGCCGCTCGCGCTTGAGGCGGTAGACCAGATCGTAGTCCAGCGGCGGGATGTCCCGGTTCTCCTTCGGCGACAGCCCCTGCAGCCAGGCCTTGCGGGCATGGACAACGAAGGTCTCGACGCCGGCCTCCGCGCAGCGGTCGACGAGGGTGAACAGCGCCGCCTCTGGATCCTGGTCGTCGACCCCGATCCGGCACTTCACCGTCGCCGGGACCTTCACCGCGTCGCGGATGGCGGCCATGCAGTCGGCGACGAGGTCAGGCTCGCGCATCAGGCAAGCCCCGAATCGACCGCTCTGCACGCGGTCGGACGGGCAGCCGACGTTCAGATTGACCTCGTCATAGCCGTAGTCCTCGGCGATCCGCGCGGCCTGCGCCAGCTCGCCGGGATCCGATCCGCCCAGCTGCAGCGCCACCGGGTGCTGCCCGGGATCGTAGCCCAGCAGCTTCCCGCGATCGCCGTGCACAACCGCGCCGCTGGTCACCATTTCCGTATAGAGCAACGCCCGGCTGGACAGCACCCGATGCAGCGAGCGGCAGTGCCGGTCGGTCCAATCCATCATGGGCGCAACAGAAAATCTATGGGCTTCAAAAGAGGTCATTTTTATCGTATATTCAACGCGTTAGGAGATACCGAAAACCGCATAACGTACGCCACTGTACGCAGGTTTTCTCTATGTTCCGACATTTCACTGTACACATGGCGTACACGAAAATGGCGACCTTTGTGAATTTGCCCTCCGGCGCATGGCGAGCCATCGTCCGTCGGAAGGGCCGCTATATAAGCGAGACGTTCAACCTGCGCGAGGACGCGCGGCGATGGGCCACGGCTCAGGAGAGCGCCATCGATCGCGGCCTGGCGCCGAAGAAGACCTATGTGGTTAGCAAGACGTCCCTGGCGCACCTGATCGATCTGCACATCGAGGACTTGGCCGCCGCCAGGAAGCCGATCGGGCGGACAAAGCTCGAGGCGCTGCTACATCTGCGTCGCACTCTCGGCGAGACGCCGTACGCCAAGATCGATCGGCAGTTCATCATCGACTTTGGCCGCAATCGCGCCAAGGGCGGCACCGGCCCCGTCACGATCGGCATGTATGTCGGCTGGATCAAGCTGATCTTCGCCCACGCCTCGGCCGTGCACGAGATCGAGACCAAGATCGAACCGATCGAGAAAGGCCGCCTGGCGCTCAAACATCTGGGCCTTATCGGAAAAAGCCAGGAGAGAGATCGCCGCCCTACGCAGGCGGAGCTCGATCGACTGTTCAAGGCGTTCGACGAAAACCCCTGGCAGCGCAACCCGATGACCCGGATCATCCAGTTCGCGATCGCCACGGCCATGCGCCAGGACGAGATCTGCCGGATCACCTGGAGCGATCTCGACGTCAGAGCCAAGACCATCATCATCCGCGATCGGAAGGACCCGCGCGACAAGTACGGCAACGATCAGCGTGTGCCGCTGGTCGACATCAGCGGCTACAGCCCCCTAGGCCTGATCGAGGCCCAGCAAGCTAACCGCAGCAACTTCGATGACCGGATTTTCCCCTATAACGCCACCGCGATCAGCGCGGCGTTCACCCGAACGGCCGCCAAGCTGAAGATCGACGATCTTCATTTCCACGACACGCGTCACGAGGCGACCAGCCGATTCTTCGAAGCCGGCCTAAAGATCGAGCAAGTCGCCTTGATCACTGGACACAAGGACTGGAAGATGCTGCGGCGGTACACGCACATCAAAGCCAAGTCCGTGCATGCGGCGGTCGCCCAGCTGCAAACCTGGATGGACCCAGACGACTAACGGACAGGTGTTGGGCGGGGACGGTTCTCGTCTGCCGCATCCGCGGCGTCCAGGAGCACCCGCGCCAGGTCCCGCAGCGCCTCGGGCGTCGCCGTCAAATTGGCGATTTTCCTGTGAGGCTTCTTTTCTGGCGCTTGCGTGATGAGCTCGGCGAGAAGCTCGACCTGCCCCAGAAGAACCGGGCGTGCGGTCAGAAATAGTGTGCGCTGGCCTTGCCTGTTGTCGTCACTTGCGATCGACACCCCGCCGGCTCCCGGGATGCCGACCTCGCTCTCGACGCCAAGATCGAACACCACATGGTCGACTTGGGCCTGGGTTTCCTGGAGTTGGCCAATGGCCCAGGCGTTGAGATGAGGGTCGCTGCCGGTCATTGCCCAACTTTACTCCATTGTCGCCGGCGACTCATCCAACGAGTTAAAGCTCTCGCCAGTGCGACAATCTGGCCGGCCGCTCGCTGCCCGGCGCCCCTGGATAACGCCGTCAGAATTACCATTTAAGCTTCTGGATTTAAGGAGCTTTTGAACGAATGGCGGGTGGCTGGACACACGACGGGGGCGTTCTCGATCAGATCGAAGACACGGTGACCGACGGCGTCCTCAACGCGCGCGCTCGCCTGCCCGCTGGCGAAAGCCTTCTGTTTTGCATCGAGTGCGGCGAGGACATCCCGGAAGCCCGGCGGTGCGCCCTACCCGGCTGCCGGACCTGCATCGAGTGCCAGACAGGGCGCGACAGTCAGGTGGTGTTCAGCAGCATCAATCGACGCGGCAGTAAAGACAGCCAATTGCGCTAATCCCAGCACGACTGGGGATCCACTAGCTCTGCCTGCCGGGGCGCGTTCCCCATGGGCTCGGGACTGACCCTCCGCCCCATTGAGCGGCGGCGATACCTGGAGCCCGGCCCGAGGCAACGCGCCTCGGGCCAGCCCTTCAAGGCAAAACGCAAAGCTGGACACCGGCGCCATAAGCGGAGCTGCCGACGGTGTGTTTGGGCTGATTGGAGGGCCCGCGCCTGGTTCCGGAAATGCTTCCATTCACATACCTGGCGGCATCTTGTCGAAGGCGGCCAGGCCGGCGCCTGGGCCATCCCAACTCGCGGCGCGCATCGCGAAAACATGCATCTGCGGTCGGAACACCTCCAGGTCGTCGAGGCTCGAGGCACGCAAGAAGGTCAGGCCCGGCATGGCGACGTTGCGGGAAAACACCGGCGCGCCGCAAATGGGGCAAAAGGCGCGGGTCACCATATTGCCGCTGTCGGCGGGGCGGTCGTAACCCCGCACCTCTCCGGTCAGCTTCACCGACGCTTCCGGCACGACAAGATGGGAGGAATGGCCCGAACCGCTACTGCGGCGACAATCTTCGCAGTGGCAATGCCCCGCCATGGTGGGTTCGGCATCGCAGGTATAGCGGACAGCGCCGCACAAGCAGCCGCCGGAGAAGGATTTCGACATCTAAACCCCCTGAGCGAAAGACGCTTCTTCATCGCCGTCGGCAGAAGATGTTCAAGAACATATTCTGCTGGGCGCTATGAAACGCGGGAAGGCGTTGCTCATGCCGTACGGACCGGATCACAAATCGAAGACGCGCGCGCGCATCGTGGAAGCCGCGCGCGTCCTCTTCAACCGCCACGGCTACGACAACGTCACCATCGACATGGTGATGGAGGCCGCCTCACTCACGCGCGGCGGTTTCTATGGGCACTTCCGCAACAAGGAGGAGCTGTTTGGCGCTGCGGTCTCCAGCTTTCTTATGGGGCGAGGCGCGCGTTGGCGATCGCAGGCCGGCGTGAACGCCATGGATCCGGCCGTTGAAGACGCCGCCAGCATGCTGCGCACGTACCTATCCTCCGAGCATCTGGGAGACCTCGAGGGACAATGCCCCTTGATCGCGCTCCCCTCCGACGTGGGGCGCGCGGGACAGGGCGTCCGTGAAGCCTATAGCCAATTGCTGCTGGCGATGATCGGGCTCTACGAGCGCGCTTTGCCGGACCCGACCCCAGACCGCCGCGGGCGGGCCATGGCCCTTGCCGCCCTCAGTGTCGGCGGCATGGTCCTGGCGCGCACCATCCCCGACCCCGCGCTCGCGGGTGACGTACGAGACGCCGCGCTCGATCATGCCCTCGGCCTGCTCTCGTCGAACCAGACCCAGCGTTGAACTGCTGACTCTTCAGCGCGCCAGTCGCCCGGAAGCGGCCGGATCGACAGGCTGGGGTCACGCCCGCACCGCCGTCAAATCCAGAACATTCAGCGAGCCGCGAGCCTTTGTTGGTTCTCGGCGTCAGCCGCCCGGACATCGACTCGCAATTCCGTCTAAATGTTCTATATTCGTTCTCATGACCCAAGCTCGACTTGCCGCCGCTAGGTCGTTGATCGCCGTCGACGTTGCGGGCGATAACGACTACCTCGCAACGCTTCCAGCCACGCGCCACCTGGGTATCGCTCGCGATGGGCGCGCCCTGGTCTGGCTGGATGATAACGTGGAAAGCCGTCCCTTGGACGAGCCGCGTCCTGATCGGTCGCCGGAAGTGGAACTCCATGGTGAAGGCGCCATGCACCCAGCGCTGCTTAGTCATCCGCGTATCGAACACTACGAGGCGTTCTTCGACGGGCTTGGCGATCCGGAAGCTGCGCCCCTGGGTTGGTGGTACGCGCGCGTGTGGCTGAAAGCCGCCTAGGCGCCGGCTACGGCCCGGACTTGCAGTCCGGCGCATGGCCGTTAGCGTCGGTCGACCGGCTGCCTGGAGACCTCCTGAATGTGCAATCTCTACGCCTTGATGAAGGCGCGTGCTGAAGTGGCCGCCCTGGCGCGGGCGATGACCGACCTCAACAACAACCAGCCGCCGATGCCCGGCATCTATCCCGACTACGCCGCGCCGATCATAACCCACGCCGAGGACGGTTCGAGGGTGATGCGCGATGTCCGTTGGGGCATGCCGTCGTCGAAACAGGCCATCTTCAAGGCCGCTACGGAGCGCGCCGACAAGCTGCGGGCCAAGGGCAAGGAATTCGACTTCAACGAATTGCTGAAGATGGAGCCGGACAAGGGCACCACGAACGTGCGCAACACCACCAGCGAAAAGACGGGAAAGATCAACGCCCATTGGGCGCCCTGGCTTGGCCCCAAGAACCGGTGCCTGGTTCCGTTCACCTCGTTCGCCGAGCCGGACCAGGACCACAATAAGGATCGCAAGAACGTCTGGTTCGCGCTCGACGAAAGCCGTCCAATCGCCTTCTTCGCCGGCATCTGGACGCCTCATGCCTGCGTGCGGATGATCAGCAAGGGTTGGGAGGAAATGGACGTCTACGCCTTCTTGACCACCGACTCCGCCGAACCGGTGAAGTCTTACCATGCCAAGGCCATGCCTGTGATCCTCACCGAACCGGAGGAATGGGAGCTTTGGATGAGCGACGCCCCTTGGGACGAGGTCAAGGTTCTCCAGCGGCCGCTCCCAGATCGCTTGAAAATTGTCGCGTTCGGCGGAAAGAGCGACGAGGTCGCGCCCGCCTAACGGCCATCGTCGGGTGGGGTCCATGACCATGGCCCGTCGTAGAGGTGCGGGAAGACGGCCACCTCCTTGGACCCGCAACCCTCCTCGCCAGCGCACGATAGGCGCGCGGCGATGTCTGCGATCTTGACCTGGGTGCGATCGCCGAACCTCTCCGCCAGATCCGCCGGCGTCCACTCCAGGCATCGCGGACAGGCCTTGCAGCAGATCGCCAGCGAAAAGCCCTTGGTGAGATAGGTCCTGACCGTGTCCGCGCCGACCTGGCCCAGATGGAAGCGACGGATCAGATGCTCCGCCGGGCGTTGCAGGGTCGATGACGGGGGACTGGGCATCCAGGGCGATCTCCACGACTGAGGCGGAGACTAGCCGGCTCGCCGCAACTCCGCGACCGCCGGATCGGTCGCGACCGGTCCCCAAGGACGCCCCGTCCTTGGCGGTGAGACAGGAGGCTCCGGGCCCTTGCATCGCCTCTTCCAGATCAAGGATGAAGTTCGCGTTTCGTTCGCGAAGTGATAGTTTGCGGGCGACATGGAGTCGCCGCCGCGCAAAATCATTCACATCGACATGGACGCCTTCTATGCGTCGGTCGAACAGCGCGATGATCCCAGCCTGAAGGGTAAGCCTCTCGCCGTGGGACACGGGGCCAGGCGCGGCGTGGTCGCCGCCGCCAGCTATGAGGCCCGCCAATTTGGCGTTCGCTCGGCCATGCCGTCAACCACGGCCTTGCGAAAGTGCCCTCACCTCATCTTCGCGCCACCCCGGTTCGAGGTCTATCGCGCCGTCTCACGCCAGATCCACGAGATCTTCGCCGACTTCACCGATCTGATCGAACCTCTGTCCCTGGACGAGGCCTATCTCGACGTCAGCGCCGACAAGGCCGGGGTCGGCAGCGCCACCGAAACCGCCCGCCAAATCCGCGCCCGCATCTTGGCCGAGACAGGCCTGACCGCTTCGGCCGGCATCTCCTACAACAAATTCCTGGCCAAGATGGCCAGCGATCAGAACAAGCCCAACGGCCAGTTCCTGGTCGGGCCGGGCCGGGGCCAGGCCTTCGTGGCCACCTTGCCCATCGGCCGGTTCTACGGCGTGGGCGAGGTGACCGAGCGCAAGATGAAGGCGCTGGGGGTCGAGACCGGCGAGGACCTGCACCGGCAAAGCCTCGACTTCCTCGTCCGCCACTTCGGCAGCTCCGGTCCCTGGTTCTACGGGATCGCCCGCGGCATCGACGAGCGCCCCGTCAATCCCGATCGCGAGCGCAAGTCTTCAGGCTCGGAGACCACCTTCGAGGAGGATTTGATGGACACCGACCGCATTGAAACCGAGATCGCCGCCCTGGCCGACAAGGTGTTCGGCTGGTGCGAGCGGGCTCAGGCGTTTGGGCGCACCGCGACGGTGAAGATCAAGTACGCCGATTTCGAGCAGGCCACGCGCCGCCGGTCCCTCCCTAGCGTCATCGCCGATGCGGCGACCTTGCGAGGCGTCGCTCAGGAGTTGGTGCGCTCGATCTATCCCCTGCGCGCTGGCGTGCGGCTCCTGGGCGTCACGGTTTCCAGCTTCGAGGCCAGATCGCCAGCGATCCAGCAAGTTCTTCCGGTCTAGCGATACGTCCAGGGCCGCACGAGCAGGACCATGCTCGTGAACAGGCCAATGAACAGCAGTGGGGTGAACAGCGGCGAGACCGACCGCCCGCCAAGTTGAAAGAGGCTCGTCAGGATCGCGGTCGGCACAACCACGGCCCCCAGACAGCCAAGCCACGCGAGCAGCTCGCGCCAACGCCGCGACCCGGCGTGTTCCTCGTCGTCCTTGCCGCCCCAAGCCATCCCCGCCCCCACGCCGCCACTCTAACGCGCATAGCTGCGCCTGACGACCGCAGGCCGTAGCGGCGCCGGCCAGGCTTACGTCAGCTTCGGTCGCCCCCGAAAAATTTCGATTCTGCTCAAACCGTTGCCGCGACTGGACCTTGGCGGGGGCGCGCGCCTGAGCCGCACCCATGGCCCCGTTGACTCCGAAACGATGCCGAGAACAAAGCTAGAACAGGATCGTTCTTCAGACATGTCAGCAGCCCCACCACCCGTCGCGCTCGACGCGCTTCGCCGCAAGGTTCGCGCCCTGGAAGCCCAGGATCGCGTCACCCGCGCGGTGCTGCCGTTTGGCGTCCAGCCCCTAGACGTGCGTCTCCCCGGCGGTGGTCTCGCGCTCGGGGCCCTGCACGAGGTGGCTGGCGGCGCGGAAGAAGCGCTCTATGGCGCGACGGCGGCCAAGTTCGCCGCCGGCATTCTGGCTCGGGCGCAAGGTGAGGTTCTGTGGTGCCGACGCCAGGCCGACCTCTTCGCGCCCTCCCTGGCTCAGGCCGGCCTGCCGCCCGAGCGCGTGATCTTCGCCGACGCGGGCGACGAGGCCGGGGTTCTGGCGGCGATGGAGGAAGGCCTTCGTTGGCCGGGCCTGGCCGGCGTCGTGGGCGAGGTGGGCAAGCTCTCCATGACCGCCTCGCGGCGTCTGCAGCTGGCGGCCGAGAAAGGCGGCCAGATCGCCATCGCCGTTCGAAGATGGCGGCGTATCGCCGACGCGGCCGACCTGGGCCAGCCTACGGCGGCGCAAACGCGGTGGCGGGTCTCGCCCCTGCCCTCCTCGCCGCTTCCGCCTTCCGTTCCCGGCGTGGGCCGTCCCCGCTGGTTCCTCGAACTCCTCCGCTGCAAGGCCGGCGAGGCCTTCGACATCGAGCTAGAAGCCTGTGACGCAAAGGGTCATCTCCGTCTTCCTGCCCCGCTGGCCCACCGACCGGCTAGCCCGGATGCAGGGCAAGGCCGCGCCGTCGCCTGAGACGCCCATCGTCATGGTTGGGCGCATCGGCCGTCGGCGCGCGATCGCGCATATGAACCTCGCCGCCGCCAAGACCGGCCTGCGGGTCGGCCAGGCGGTCGCCCACGCCACGGCGATGGCGCCGGGCCTGGTCCTTCACGACCTCGACGCCGAGGGCGATAGAGCCGCCCTGCGCCGCCTGGCGCTCTGGGCCCAGCGGCTCTACTCGCCGACTGTGGCGCCTGATCCGCCCGATGGCCTGGTCATCGACGCCACCGGCTGCGCGCATCTCTTTGGCGGCGAGGAGAAGATGCTGGTCGATATCCGCCGTCGCCTCGCCAAGGCCGGCTATGCCGCCATGCTCGCCATCGCCGACAGCTGGGGCGGCGCCCATGCCCTGGCGCGCTATTCGCGCCGCGCGCTGTTCGTCGTCCCGCCTGGCGGCCTGGGCGTGCAGCTCAAGGACCTGCCCGTCGCGGCCTTGCGCCTACCGCCGGAAACCGTGCAGGCCCTGGCCAAGCCAGGCTTTGACACGATCGGCGAGCTGGAAGCCACGGCCAAAGGCCCGTTGGCCCATCGCTTCGGGATGGAGCCGATCCGCCGGCTCGACCAGGCCCACGGCCGTGAGCGCGAGCCGATCGAGCCGGTGTTCGCGCCGCAAACCCCGCGCGCGGCCAAGATCTTCGCCGAACCGATCGGCGCACCCGAAACCCTGGCTCGGTACCTCACCGAGCTGACGGTCGAGCTCTGCGCGACGCTTGAGGCCCTAACGCTCGGGGCCAAGACGATCGACGCGTGGTTCTACCGGGTCGACAATCGCGTCGAGAGCGCGCGTATCGGCCTCTCCGCCCCGGCGCGCGACGCGCGGCGCCTGGCCAAGCTCCTCTGCGAAAAGCTTGAGAAGGTCGACCCAGGTTTTGGCGTCGACAAGATGGTGCTGGCCGCGCCGGGCGCCGAGCCGCTGGCCTATAGCCAAGACGACGTCCTCTCCAACCTGGGGGGCGGCAAACGCGCCACCGACCTGTCGGGGCTGATCGACACGCTCCGGGTGCGCCTGGGCGCGGAGGCCGTCTATCGCCTGGCCAGCGCCGAAAGCGACATCCCCGAGCGCAGCGTGCGCAAGACGCCCGCCGCGGAGACGCCGGTCGCCTTTTCCTGGCCGGTCGACTGGCCGCGGCCGACCCGGTTCTTCCCCCGGCCCGAACCGATCGAGACGGTGGCTCTGCTCCCCGACCAGCCGCCGGCCTCGTTCACTTGGCGCGGCGTGCGCCGGCGGGTTCGCCGCGCCGATGGCCCCGAGCGGGTGTTTGGCGAGTGGTGGAAGGCCGACGCCGAACTGGCCCGGTCCAGGGACTATTTCCAGGTCGAGGACGAGGGCGGTGAGCGCTACTGGATCTACCGCGACGGTGACGGCGAGGACGCCGCCACGGGCAGCCAGCGCTGGTTCATGGCCGGGGTGTTTGGATGAACACCTCCGGCCAAGCCTTTGAAGACCTTGGTGAATACGTCGAGCTGCAGTGCGCCTCGCACTTCTCGCTCCTGCGCGGAGCGTCCTCGCCAGGCGAGCTCTTCGACGAGGCCGCGCGGCTGGGCTATCGGGCGTTGGCGATCTGCGACCGCAACAGCCTGGCCGGGATCGTGCGCGCCCACATCGCGGCCAAGGAGACCGGGGTCCGATTGATCGTCGGCTGCGAGCTGGTCCTTCGCGACGGCATGACCGTTCTGGTCCTGCCCACGGATCGCGCCGCCTACAGCCGCCTGTCGCGCATGCTCTCTTTGGGCAAGGCGCGCGCCGGCAAGGGCGAGTGTCACCTGGATCTCACCGACCTTGCCGCTCACGCGCAGGGCCTCATCGCCATCCTCGTCCCCGAGGACGCCGACGAGACCACCGCGCAGCAGCTGAGCAAGCTCGCGGGCATTTTCGGCTCGGACGCCCATGTCGCCCTGACCTTGCGCCGGCGACCTGGCGATGCGCTGCGGCTCTATGAGCTGGAACAGATGGCCCTGACGGCCGGCGTCACGCCCGTGGTCACCAATCGGGTGCTTTTCCATGAGAAGGACCGGCGGCTCTTGCAGGACGTCGTCACCTGCATCCGCGAGAACACCACGATCGACGATGTCGGCTTCAAGCGCGACCGGCATGCCGACCGCTATCTGAAGGCGCCCGCCGAGATCCTGCGCCTCTTCCCGCGCCATCGCGCAGCCGTCGCCGCTTCGGTGGCGATCGCCGCCCGCTGCCGGTTCTCGCTATCGGAGCTCAGCTACCAGTATCCGCGCGAAGTCGTGGCCGTTGGCGAAACGGCGCAGCAGACCCTGGAGCGCCTGACCTGGGAAGGCGCGGCTCAGCGCTTTCCGGATGGGGTGACGCCAGAGGTCCGCAGTATCCTCGAGCACGAACTGAAGCTGATTGGACAGCTGGGCTATGCGCCCTACTTCCTGACCGTCAATTCGATCGTCCGCTATTCCAAGAGCCAGGACATCCTTTGCCAGGGCCGCGGCTCGGCCGCCAATTCGGCCGTCTGCTATGTGCTTGGGATTACGTCCATCGACCCAGAGCGCAACGATCTTCTGTTCGAGCGCTTCGTCAGCGCCGAGCGCGACGAACCGCCGGACATCGATGTCGATTTCGAGCACGCCCGTCGCGAGACGGTGATGCAATGGATCTTCGAGACCTATGGCCGCCATCGCTCCGCCATCGTCGCGGTTGTCCAACGCTTTCGGCCGCGCGGCGCGGTGCGTGACGTCGGCAAGGTCCTGGGCCTGCCCGAGGACATGACCAAGGGCCTTTCGAGCCAGATCTGGAGCTTCTCGCGCGAAGAGATCGAGGAAAAGCACGCCAGGAGCATCGGACTTGATCTCTCCGACCGGCGCCTGCGCCTGACGCTGGAGCTGGCCCGGGTCCTGCTCAACACCCCGCGCCACTTCTCCCAGCATCCCGGCGGCTTCGTCCTAACCCAGGACCGGCTCGACGAGCTCGTACCGATCGAGCCGGCCCGGATGGAGGGCCGCCAGATCATCGAGTGGGACAAGGACGACATCGACGAGCTGAAGTTCATGAAGGTCGATGTCCTGGGCCTGGGCATGATGACCTGCCTCAAGCGCGGTCTGGATTTGCTCAAGGACGCTAAGGGGATCGCGCTCGATCTTGCGACCATTCCCCCTGAGGATCCGCGCACCTACGCGATGATCCGTCGGGCCGACACCCTGGGCGTCTTCCAGATCGAGAGCCGAGCCCAGATGGCCATGCTGCCGCGCCTGAAACCGCGCTCGTTCTATGATCTCGTCATCGAGGTGGCGATCGTGCGGCCTGGCCCGATCCAGGGCGACATGGTCCATCCCTATCTTCGCCGGCGCGAGGGCAAGGAGCCGGTCTCTTATCCCAAGCCCGAGCTCGAGAAGGTGCTGGGCAAGACGCTGGGCGTGCCGCTCTTCCAGGAACAGGCCATGCGGGTGGCCATTGAGTGCGCGGGCTTCACCCCCGGCGAGGCTGACCAGCTTCGCCGCGCCATGGCGACCTTCAAGTTCACCGGCGGGGTCAGCCACTTCAAGGACAAGCTGGTGGGCGGCATGGTCGCACGCGGGTATCCGCCGGATTTCGCCGAGCAGACCTTCAGCCAGTTGGAGGGCTTCGGCTCCTACGGCTTTCCGGAGAGTCACGCCGCCAGCTTCGCCCTGCTAGCCTATGCGTCCTCCTGGCTCAAATGCCATCACGCGGAGGTGTTCTGCGCGGCCCTGCTCAATAGCCAGCCCATGGGCTTCTACCAGCCGGCCCAGATCGTCCGTGACGCCATCGAGCACGGCGTCGAGGTCCGGCCGATCTGCGTCAACGCCTCGCGCTGGGACTGCACGCTGGAGGAAACCGCCGATGGGTCGCTGGCCGTGCGCCTTGGTCTGCGCATGGTCGGCAAGCTCGCCGAGGCCGACGCCGCTCGCCTGGTCCTCGCTCGCGCCGACGAGCCCTATCAGTCGATCGACGACGCCTGGCGCCGAGCCGGCGTCGGACCAGGAGCCTTGTCGCGCTTGGCCGAGGCCGACGCCTTCCGCCCCAGCCTGGGCTTGGCCCGCCGGGAGGCCGGGTGGAAGATCAAGGGCCTGAGGGACATAGCCTTGCCCCTCTTCGATCATTCAGGCGCCTCGGATCTCAACGAGTCGCCCCTCACCCTTAAGCCGATGACCGAGGGCCGCGAGATCGTCGAGGACTATGGCCACGTCGGCCTGTCCCTGCGCCGCCATCCGCTGGCCCTGCTGCGTGAGGATCTCGCCGCCCGCGGCTACAAGCCCTGCCAGGCCGCCGCCGGCGGCCGCGATCGCCAGTTTATCCGAACGGCGGGCCTCGTCCTGGTGCGGCAGATGCCCGGCACGGCCAAGGGCGTGATGTTCATGACGCTTGAGGACGAGACGGGCGTCTCCAACCTCGTGATCTGGAAGACGCTCTACGAGAAGCAAACGCGGGTCGCGCTGTCGGCCCATCTGCTTGGGGTCGAGGGCCGTATCCAGCGCGAGGGCGACGTCGTCCATCTGGTCGCCTACAAGCTCCATGACCTGGGCGAGGTGCTGTCGAGCCTGCAGGATCGCGGCGCGGACGCTGGCGATCTGTCCTGGGCGCGCCGAAGCCGCAATTTCTGTTGAGGCGCCGATCATGAACGGCCGCGCGCGAACGTCAGCGGCGCCGACGCCCGCCAAGGCGCCGGGCCGGGGCCAAGCCGGCTAGGCCTTCTGGCGATCGCCCTTGTCGCCCTGGCCGCGTCCCGCGTCATGGCTCGAGTGGCGGCGCTGGTCGGCGGCCGACGATTTGCCGACATCGACCACCTCGGAGAAGTGGCCCTTGTCGTCGCGACGCACATAGCGCTTGTCACCAGGCGTGGGCTCGATCAGTTCACGTTTGGACATGGCGGTAAGTCTCCCTTTCGCAAGACGAATCCGCAGGCCAGCCATTCTGTTCCGCACCTGGCCGTTGGAACGACGCCCCGGCGGCGACGGTTGTCCTGGCGTGCGCATCGCCACCTTGAACATTAACAACGTCCTCAGCCGCTTTGACCCGCTGATCGAGTGGCTGGACGACGCCCAGCCCGACGCCGTCTGCCTTCAGGAGCTCAAGACCGAACAGGGCCGCTTTCCGGCCGAGGCTTTGCAACAGATGGGTTATGGCGCGGTCTGGAAGGGCCAACGCACCTGGAACGGGGTGGCGATCCTGGCGCGCGGCATGACCCCGGTCCTGACCCGCACCGCCCTGCCCGGCGAGCCCGATCCATCCCAGAGCCGCTACATCGAAGCGGCCGTGGACGGCGTGCTGGTCGGCTGCCTCTACCTGCCGAACGGCAATCCGGTTCCCGGTCCCAAGTTCGACTACAAGCTCGCCTGGTTCGAGGCGCTGTTGGCTCATGCCCAGAGCCTTCTGGATTCCGGCGCGCCGGTCGTGCTGGCCGGCGACTACAATGTCGTTCCCACCGAGGCCGACATCTACCCGAACCATTCCTATGGCGGCGACGCCCTGCTGCGCCCTGAGAGCCGCGCGGCCTTCCAGCGGCTGCTGGCCCAGGGCTGGACCGACGCCCTGTGCGCCGTGCATCCGAACACCGCGCCTTGGACCTACTGGTCCTATCTGCGGGAGCGCTGGCCCAAGGACAAAGGTCTGCGCATCGACCATCTGCTGCTGTCGCCCGATCTGGCCGACGAACTCGAAGACGCCGGTGTCGATCGATGGGTGCGCGGCCTCGACGGCGCGAGCGATCATGCGCCCGCCTGGATTGAACTGTCCCGATGAAGTCGCCGGCACCCGTCACGCCGGATGGCCGCTACATCGTCGTGCGCGGCCGGCTCTGGCGACGAAGCAATCCGCATCTGTCGCCCGAGCACCGCCAGATCTTGGTGAACGCGCTGATGGATGCGCGTCGCGCAGTCCGGGCGGCGCTTGCGGCCAAGGACCCAGACCAACTGGCCAAGGCCCGCGCTCAGGTCGAAGCCACCAACGTCGGCCTGGGCGAGCGCGGCCCGGTCTGGTGGAACGACGGATCGCCGGACCTCAACCGTCGCATGGCCCAGAACACCGTCTATGCCGATTGGTGGGCGCGCCTCGACGCGACCTAGCGCCGCCATGAGCGGCGCCGTAACATGGCCGCATGCCCGCTCGCTCACGTCCCACCGCCCGCCTGCTGACGCCCGCCGGCTGGGCGGGCCTTGCCGCCCTGGTCCTGCTGGCGGCGGGTTTGGTCTTCGCCCTCCTCCAGGTTCTGCCCCGCGCCTAACGCGTCCAGAAAACATGCACCTGGTCGGCGCCGGTCTCGACGGTGAACACCTCGCCGTTCAGCCGCGCGTCGCGCGCCATGGCCTCGTAGTCGATATAGAGCCGCAGGGCCTCCGGAATGGCTGTGGTCTCCTCGGTCATCGCTTGAAGACAGTCGGCCAGACTGGCGAAGACCCCGTGATACTGGTCGTCGAGCGCGGCGGCGGCCGCGTCGAGATCGCCCCCGACCTCGGCCAGCACCAGCGCGCCGAGCGTACCCCGTTCCCTCAGGAAGGCGGCGATTTCGACGACCCTGGCGATGCTGGCGTATTCGGCGATCTCCACGCCGCCGAAGCCCTCATAGTCATGGATCGCGAACTCCTCGGCCATCGGCTCGGGCGAGGTTGCCAGCATCGCCCGGATCGCCACCCAGACCGCATCGACGTCGTCCTCGACATCGATCCAGGCGCCGTGCAACCGGCCGCCATTGTAGGCGGCCAGGCACGCCACATAGATACGGGGTTCAAGATCATCAGCGGCTTGTCCCATGATCCTCATCCTTCAAGGCAGGGGTTCGACATCGAACCCTTGCCCGTCGGCGAGACCGGGGGTGCAAGCGGAGGGGCGGCTTCGCGGGGACCCGGCTGCAGGACGGCAGGGCCGTCCGAAGCTGGGCGGAAGCCGATCCGAAGCGCGCTGGGGGCGGAGCCCCAAGCCTTTCAAGCGCTGCGCGCCCCCTTAGCTTGACGACGGCGCGAGCGCGACGCGGCGCAGAACCTGAGAAGATGCACCCTAGGCTTGTTTGCCAGCGTCCGTTGTGGCGAGCGCCTTGCGCCGGAGGATCAGCCTACCGAACGTCCATGGGTCAGTGGCTGCGGCTTTAGACTTCTGGCGAGCTTTCCATTGCACCCGCAGTTGGCCGATCTTGAAAAGTGTTTTGTCCGGAGTGAGCGGAAGGTTTTCGCGCCGGCGGCGGTTGATCTCGACCCGTTCGGCGCGGTCGCGACGGCTTCGCCCTCGCACAAGCGCACTTATTGGCCAGCCCCAGGGCGTGGCGTGCATGTCGTGTTTGAGTACCTCCCACTCTCGCTTCAATATCGCTTGGCTCATCTGCAGGAAGCGAGCGCTGGCTTCACCGAAGGCTTTGGCGGCGGCATCGCTGGTGTCGTCGTCTCCCGAAACCTTGATGAGCTCGTGCATTAGGGCTTGCAGGCGGTCGTGATCCTCGTCCTCGCGATCCATGCGCATCATGATCAGCGCCATGGATTGCATGACTTCAGGACGCTTCTTCGTGAGCGCGTCCGGCGACGACGTCAGCAATGTAAAGCGCGCCATCTCTGCGCGCAGGTCGTCGATCCATTTCTGGCGAAACTCGGCGTGCTTGAGTTGCTGCGTCGTCCTGGCCTGAACGAATCCGTTTCGGCGGGCGATCACGCCAGTGATAACCACCCCGACGAACGACATGATCGCGGCGATGAAGGCTATGTTGGCCGTGGTTTGCGCGGCCTCCAAAGTCGCGTGACTTGTCGTTCGCGCAGCTTCGAGTGTGGCGACGCGCTGAATCAGCGCCGGCAACACTTTGTCCAGGTCCATGGCCTTCCCCCTACTCGCGCCATTCGTTTAACCCATGACACCTCACACCGATAGCGAGCGATGCAATCGCGGCTGCAACACCTATATCCACGCGACATCTTCCTTCGGACCGCGCCATGACCAAGCCCTTGAAGATCGACTTCGTCTCCGACGTCTCCTGCCCGTGGTGCGTGGTGGGCCTCGGCGGTCTGGAAGCGGCGCTCGACCGGGTCGGCGACCTGGTGGACGCGAAGATCCACTTCCAGCCATTCGAGCTCAATCCGAACATGCCACCCGAAGGCCAGAACATCGTCGAGCACGTGGCGCAGAAGTACGGCGCCACACGCGAGCAGTCCGCGGCCAACCGCAAAACCATCCATGACCGCGCCGCGTCGGTAGGCTTCACTATGGCCACCGACGAGAACAGCCGCATCTACAACACCTTCGACGCCCACCGCCTGCTGCACTGGGCGGGCCTGGTCGGCGACCAGAAGGCGCTGAAACGTGCCCTGTTCGACGCTTACTTCACCGACAACCAGAGCCCGGCCGAACATGAGGTGCTGGTGCGCGCGGCGATGAAGGCGGGCCTGGACCCGCACGAAGCCTTGGAGGTGCTGACCTCGGGCCGCTACGCCCAGGAAGTCCGCGATGCCGAGCGCGCTTGGCAGGCGGCGGGCATCACCTCGGTGCCGGCCGTGGTCATCAACGACCGCTACCTGATATCGGGCGGCCAGCCGGCGGAATACTTCGAACAGGCCTTACGCCAGATCGCGGCCGAGGCCTGATCCCAGCCCCACCAGGTGGCCCGACGTTCTCACGCGCCGGGCCTGTCGGCGACCGTTCTCACGCGACCGCCAACACCCCGGGATGCGGCCCACGCCACGCCGCCGCAATACCTGGATATTGAGGGGTAGCCGGGCCGCCCCCGCCGGGCGATCCACGCGATGGCGGCCCACCTGATCAGATGATCGAGCCCCATGGAATGTTTCCCGTGGCGAGCATCTGCTCAGCGCGCCGTTCCTTGCCGCGAAGGTGCTCGATAACGTCCTCGATCCCGGCGCTGTAGTGTCGGATCTTGCGCTTGGCCCGGTCATCCGTCGCGGCCGTCTCGGCGTCTTGGAACTTCTTCAGGTCTCGTTGGCGGTAGCCAATGCTTTCCCGGACGTTGTCGAGGAATTTCGCCGGATCGAAAAACCCCGGCACCATCATCGCCCCGGGAATGTTCTTGAAGACGCCGAACGGATAGATCGCCCGGTAGGTCCCGTCCGAACGGGTCGCGCGCGAAAGCTGGTCCTGGACGCACCGGTCAGTGTGGTTGGCGGCATAGTCGAGCACGACTTCATCGATCTGGATGAAGGGCGTGCCTTTTTCGGCCTCGTCGGCACGCAGGAAGGCCACCTCCGCCTCCTTTTTATAGGCGTTCATATAGCCGGTGCCGATGAACTGCCCCGGTTCATGATGGATCGCGCCCCGCGTGATGAACCCGCGGCACAGAGCGCCCTTTTGCAGAAGTCGGATCGCTATGCCCGAGCAATGGGAGATGAGGTTGACGAGGCCGGCGGGCGAGACCTCGGCGGAGACCACCACGCAGTCGGAAATCTGGGTGAGCTGGAAATCCAGATCCTTGGCGACGTAGGTCGACTCTGGGCACGTCGTCGGCCCAAGGTCCTTGTAGATATCCATTTCGCCGCGATCGCCTAGCGCCGCCGCTAATTCCAAGGCCCGCGAAAAATCCCCACCATCGGCCTCGGCCTGCTGGACCAGGTTGGTGAAACCGAGGACGTCGATGAAGGCGATGAATTTGTCTTTTGCGTGCACGGTCCTAGGCCTCGTCTTCGGAGAACGCCCCGAACATGGCGTCGAGATCAATCGGCGGATCGAAGACGTCCGTCATCGGATCCAGGGCGGCCCGGTTCAGAAGATCGTCCAGCCAGAAGTCGTCGGCCCATTCGTCGCCCGCGCTCAGGAGGGCGATCTCGGCCTGAATCACCCGCACGCAGTACTCCCGCAGGGTTCGGTGGTAGTCCGCCTCGGCCTTGGACAGTCGCGCCTGGCCCCGGTGAACGATCTCCGAGCGCACCTTGTAGATCGCGCCGAAGGTTTCGAGGATGTGGTTTCGCTCGGCCATGTCTCGACCGATTAGGTAGGCGACACGGTTACGGATCAGCTCGCTGATGCCGAGCTTGGGCTGATCGCCCTTCAGCTCCTCGCCGACCAGGATCTCCAGGCAAACCATGGTCTGGACGAACCGTAGCAGATCGTTGTCCCCGCTCTGGCTTTCGAAGAACCACTGAGCGCCCAGAAGGATTCGGTCTCGGGTGGCCTGATCGGCTTCCATGACGCGACGGATCGCGCTGATGTGGCTTCCAACCGTTTTTCCCCAGGTTTCCGGCGAAGTGAGGTCGGGTGAGAGATTGTTGATCAGGCCGGTGACCGTGTTGCTGTCGGCGCGCCCGAACAGCCCGGTCTCGACATGCTCGTAGACGCCGTCAGGCTGGCGCAAGCAGATCCCGATCCTGACGCTGGCCTCCTCGCGATCCCACTCGGGGGCATAGTCGACCATCCGAATGGCCATCATCAAGCCGAGCAGCGCCTTCAGGCGATCCATGCCCAGGAAATAGGGCCTGGTCCCCTCATGCACATTGACGAACCCCTGGACCCCAACCAGCAGATGGACGGGCGGCTGCCCCGTCTCGGGAAAGAGGCTGAGCAGTTTGGATTGGGGGGGCGGCGTCATGTTCTTGCGAAACAGCGCGGCGGCTTTGGCCCCACGCACCAGGGCCACGCCGTCGCCCAACAGCCAGACGAAACTCTTGGGCAGGCCGCCGCCGATCGGAACACCGATCGCAAAGGCGTACGACCATGGAAGGCTTTCGATCGCGACCGTGATCTCCTCGGCCAGCGCGTCGAGATCAAGGCCGGACAGCGCGGAGAGCGGCGTTCGGAGCGGGTGCCGTTCGTGGTGCGACAGCAGGCGGTTGTAGAGAAATTCGGAAACAAACTGGTAGAGTGGGCGGTCGCTGACGAAGGTCGCCAAGGCTTCCTGGTCAGCCTTCTCCAGACGACCGACAAGACCGTCGAACAGCGGCGCGCAGTCCTCGGCGACGTAGATGTTGGCGAACATGTCGGTCTGATCGAGGACTGAGCGCAGGCCCTGCACAAAGCGCTGCCGCTGAGCCTTCTTGAACTGCATCGGCGTCAGTCCTCGTCGTAGCGGAGTCTCGCCATGGCCTGCTCGAGGCCTTTGAGGAAGTCCCGCGCAGCCTGGCGGGTGAGCAGAACCGAATTGCCCGATCCCATGTTGAGATCGTCCAGATCGCCGATACGGATGTTGACGCCCTCTTCGCCGCTGAAGGTGAAGATCTCGATCTGACGCCGGGCCTCAGGCCGCGAGCGGGCTTCGCTGTCGAGCGTCGGCTGAACAGAGTCGTGGAAGAACAGCGTACCCATGGCGGCATCCTGAATCGCACGGTGAAGCTGCAAGGATGACCTATCGCCACCCTGGAAACAGCCGCGAAATGCGAAATGGGCTACTCACCGACGTCAAAAGCGGCCGCAGGATTGCTGCCAGCGGGCGTGGTTCGTCGAACAGCCCGCCCAGGAACCCACGGCGGCGCCCGTGGCCGCCGCGACGGTCATCCCGACGATCATCCTGCCACCTTCCTGACCTTGCGCGGCGCCCGGCCGCTCAAACAGGCCGCCCGCGACAACAACACCTCGGATCGGGCGCCCCACTCCGACACCGCCGGCGATCGGAGCTGATCGACGGTCCGCCGCGCGCCAGCCCCTGAACGGGCTATCGGCCGAAGGCTTTTTCATCCAAGGCCCGGACGAAGCGCAGCAGGCTCAAGATGCTCTCCAGGACGTACTGGCCTTCCGCGCGCTTCAGCAGCGCATTGTCGTGAGCCAGACTGTTGTTGTTCCTGACGTGATTAAACTGCTCGAAGATCTGGACGGTGAACTTGGCGATCATGTGGGAGATCTCGTCGAGATCACCCTTCCGGCGCATCGCGTTGATGTAGCGCCCTGCCCGACCTTGAAGGGTCTCCCGCTCGACCACCTCAAGGCCGGCCGAGACGCACAACGCAGCGAATTTCTTCATGCAGTAGGTGTGAAGTCGATCCAGGGCTGCATGCGGTGCGTCGGCGGCGATGTCGCGTTCGATGGCCTCGACTAGCGAGTAAAGGGTAGCGTCATCGCTGAAGCGTTCGATCTCCAGGTTCGGTGCGACATGCTCGGCGCGCGGCAGACGGGCGATGATAGCCTGATAGCGCTCGTTCAGGTCCGGCCGTAGTGGCTCCAGCCCGCTCTCCTGCTCCAGCGTCCGGCGATAGTTGAGGAAGGCCTGAAGAACTTCAGCCTGCGCGAACGGCGCGAAGGCGTTGATCAGGGACCGCAAGCGATTGGCCTTGGACGTCCCCCTGCTTGTGTACATCGGCGCAGTGACGTCGATGTTGAAGTGGCGCGCCACAAAGGCGTTGAAGGTGCGGTCGTTGAAATCGAGGACATAGCCGTCGCCCATGCCCAGCACTTCCTCGACGACCAGCATGTCCATGGCGGTGACGCCTTCGGGGTCGGGCTGCGGGGTCAGAAGTCGGTCCATGGCGGCGAAAGGCTCGGGTGAAGCTCGCCCTAGTCTGCACGCCGCCCACCGAATGTCTCTAGGCTCCAGCAGCGCCTATGCCGTCTCGGCCGGTGGAAAGACCGTATCGATCCCTGAGGCGCACATCTCCAGGATCTGAAGCGCCATTCCCGGCGGATGGATATGCGAGTTGCCGTGGGCCAGGTCGTTGCGCAGGAGGATCATGACTTCGACTGGGTCGTCCGTGATCGCCGCGCCCGGGACCAGCTTGGGAAAGATGCCGGCTTTGCGCGCCCGATCCACGAGATTTCGCAGGGTCCCCTTCTCTTGTAGGCCATGCCCGTTGATCCGGTGCTTGAGCGCCAACTCGAAGGCGCCGAAGGCCTGGGCCTCGCCGACGACGAGCAGGTCGTAGTCGAAGTAGGCATAGAGCATTATGCTGCGCGCCCGGTCATAGGCGTCACGAACCTCAACCGGTGCTGAACCGCCCAAGGCGATTTCGCCGATCATCTGGTGGTGGTCGGCGACGGTGATCAGACGCCACCCCGTCCCGTCCGGCACACAGACATTGTCGAACCGGCTATCGGGCTTCAGGATCTCGTCGGCTGACTTATAAGCCATGACCGAGCTTAACCGCGCGACCGCCAGGGCGCGAGACCTGCGCGAGGCCACAGGGGGATGTGGATGTTCAAGAAGCTGTTCGGGGGCGAAACCAACACCCCGCCCAAGACGCAGGACGATGACTTCAAGGCCGTCACCAAGTCCATGGCCCGCGTGAGCAGCCGCAATCTCTTCGGCCCATACGCCAAGTCCCCCAACGGCCGCTATATCCTGATCTGGTCGGACTCCGACCCGGATGGCCACCGTGGCGGCCAGCGCGAAAGCGGATTGGGCCGATATGCGCTCTTGGAGAGCGGCCAGGTCATCGTCGAAGGCCGTCTTGAACGCCCCAACGACGGCAAGGTCGCCAACAACGGCGTCTTCCTGCTGCACGACTGGAGGTTCGGGCAAAACCTCAGCGGACGGATCTGCGCGTTCGCTCCAGACGGCCGCCCCCTCATCGATCAAGCGGTCGAGGCCAATCTGTTCAACAACGGCCTGTCGCCCGACGGCGCGTTCGCAGCATCGCAAACGGCGAACGCCCCGAACGAGGACGGCAACCAGCTGTTCGTCTTCGATCTGGCCAAGGGCGAGCTGATGACGCGGTTCTCGCCCGAGATCGGCTGGGCCGACAGCTACAGGTTCGACGCCAAAGCTCAGACTATCCGTTTGTGTCAGCGCGACGGTGGCGAGTTCGCGTTCGGCTTGGACGGCAGATTCATTGACCGGGAAGCCTGGATCGAACACGGCCTGGCGGCCGGCAAGCCGATGGTGTTGGAGACCCTACTGCGCGAGGCCGGAGGCAAGGTCGACGTCGCGCTGGCTCGGCGCTGGAACGACGGCCTAAAACGCGCCGTGGCCGACCCCGACCTTCACCCGTCCTACAAGGCGAGACTTCTGCGCTATAGCGCGGAAGGCCACGAAGCCCATGGTGATGCGGCCGCCGCGTTGGCCGCCTACGAGGCCGCGGTCCAGGCCGATCCCAAGAAGGGCGTCAAACGCAAGATCGCCCGGCTTCGTGAACAGCTCCGGGCCTAAGCGCCGATGCCCACTTCGTCATCCGACCCGACCGTTTCGCCCGCGCACGAACGCCCGATCGCTGGCCATGAACTGATCCAGCATCGGCACGACCAACCGCACGGGCTCAGCGACTTTGCCGCCGGTCTGGGCGGCGTGCGCCTGGGCGTAGGCCAGGAGGTTGCGGTGCGTGGCGGCCGGAACGTCGAGTGTCATCTTCACCGGGGTTTCGTCCTCCAGCGGACGCAGCTTCAACTTGCTCATGGGCGATCTCCTCGACGGTAGGGCTCCAGGACGAGGTCCTTGGTGAGCAGGACGCGCAGCGGCGCGCCCGGGCGGATGGTCAGGGTTGGGGCGCGATCGAGGCTGCGGCCGACCACCTGGCGACCAACATCGGTGACCGCGTCGGCGCCGCCGCGACGGATGGCGCGAACAAGATCGGACTCGTCGGTGGACGAGCCGCTCTCCACGCCGATCGCCAACAAGGTGCTCAGGCCCGCGGCCGCCAGGATGCGACCGCTATGGCGGTCAACGCCGTCCCGTAGACCGGCCATGCCCTGGGCGTCGGCGGCCGGCAGTTTGTCCAAGATGATCGAGCGCCCCGAGGGCAGGATCAGACGGGTCCAGGTCACACGCAGCCGGCTCTGACCGCTCTTCACCTCGGCTTCGTATTCGCCGACCAGACGCGCGCCGGCCGGGATCAAGAGAAACCCGCCGCCCAGACTGTCGTAGACATCTTGGGTGACCTGAGCGATGGCGACGCCTGGCGCGTCAGACCGCAATCCGGTCACCAAGGCGGCGGGGATCACCGCGCCGGCCTGCAAGACGTAGGGCGACGCCGGAGCCTGCAGCCGCTCGACACTTGTGGTCCGAGGATCTTGCGCGGCGACCTTCGCCGGGGCCTCGCCCGCGGCAGGGCCGCCAACGTCCGGACGTCCCGCGACGAAGAGGCCGCTCTGACCCGCGGCACGACGCACAGCGGCCCGCGCCTCGCGTTCCGGGTCGACAGGCCGAGCGATCGCCCCCGTCTCCGGCGATGGATCAACCGCCGGCAAGACCCCTACCCCGTCTGGCGCTTGCGCCCTCTGCGCAGCCAGGATCGGCCGGCCAAGATCGCCGGGAAGCGGCGGCCCCAGGGCCGGAACGCCGGCCGGACCCGTGTAGCCCTTCGGTAGGGCCATCACACGCTCCGACGGTGTCGCGACCGGCGGCGTGTCGCTCTTCGGCGGGGCCGCTCGCCGATGGTCGAGCATCGACCAGCTCACCGCCCCGAACAGGCCGATCGAGACGATCGCGCTGGTCACGATTAGGGCCCGGCGCGAGAGCCGAGCGACGGGGGCCGGGCTCGCATGCAGGCGCAGGGATTTGGCGACGGCCTCTTCGGCCTCGGTGCGCTCGGCGCTCATTGCGAAGCCTCCGGTGCGACGCCTAAGCGAACGATCCGGACTCGCTGAGCCTGCTGCTTGACGCCGAGCCTCAGCTCGACGCGGTCGAACAGACGATCGAGCACGATCCGGCGGTCCTCAACGCGGTAGTTGACCAGCTCGCTGGCCTTGCCGTCGGGGCTGAGCCGATAGAGCGGCGGCAGGTCGTCCAGCACGACGCCGGGGCCGAACTCGACATAGGCGCGTTGGCCGTCATCGAAGACCGCGACGGGGCGCCAGACGGGATGATCGCCCTCGACGCGGTAGCCGCGATTGACCCGCGAGAGATCGAGCGCATGCCACGCGGGCGGCGCATCGACCAGGACCGGCGCGGGCGCCGGATAGGTCCAAGAAACCTGGGCCTGCCAGGTCCGCGCCGAGGCGCGAAGCTCCAGATGGTAGGTGCGGCGATCGGTGTTGATCAGCAGGTTGGTCGCCAGACCCGTTGCCGTCGGCTTGATCAGCACATGCACTCGTCGGCCAAGGCCCGCGCCACTGGCGGTGTCGCCGATAACCCAGCGGGCGGTGTCGCCGGCGGCGATCGCGCCGGCTCCGACCAGGGCCTCCCCCGGCTCCAGCACGATGTCGGTGATCCGTCCCGGCGTGGCGATCACCGGGTAGATGGCGGTCTCCCGCCAGTCGAAATCCGTCATGCCCGCCGGCGCGGCCAGTCGGGCGTCGCCTTCGGTCGACTGCGCCCAGGCGGCGGGCGCCAGCAGGATGCAGGCCCAGCCTGCGCAAAAGGCCAGGCGGGTCATGCGCCAAACTCCTTGGACCAGGACAGTGCGGTGATGAAGACGCCCAGCGGATTGGCCCGCAGGCCCTCGGCCGTTCGCGGCGGCTTGATGATGACGGTGAGGATGGCGGTCCATCGCTCGGTGGCGACGAGCTGGCCGTCGGCGAAACGTTGCTCGGTCCAGGCCAGCCGGAAGCTGTCGGGCGAGGCGCGAACCACGCTGGTCACCGTCACGGTGGTCTGGGTCTTGCCGACCTGGCTAAAGGGATCGGCGCGCCGGGCGTGGTCCGACAGCGCCGCCGCGCCCTCGGCCGAGGTGAAGTCGTAAGCCCGGAGCCAGGCCTGCCGCATCAACACCGGATCGGTCGAGACGGTGCGAACGTCGGTGACGAAGTGCGCCAAGGTCCAGGCGATCATCGGGTCGGTGGCGCGCGCCCCTTGGACGGCCGGGGCCGCGATCCGTGGCTCGCCCAGCTTGTCGACCTCGACGACCCACGGCGTGACCCCGCCGCGCAAGGACAGCGTGACGAGGCCGGCCGATAGGCCCCCGCTCAGCGCCAGCAGTCCCATGGCCATCAGACGCCAGTTGAAAGCCTGAACGCGCGCTGAGCCGAGCCTTTCGTCCCAGGCCTGTCCGGCCCGTTGGTAGGCGGTCTGCGGCTGCGGCGTCGCGCCATAGCGCGCCGGTCCCTTGAGCGGGCTCATGATCTATCCTCCGAAAGGCTGGGCGCCGCGCCGGCGCTGTGGTCATCACCGCTGCCGGCGGCGTGGACGGCCATGGCCGCGCCATGGGTCATGGTCTGGCGGTACTCGAGGTCCCGAGCCCAGGCCGGTTGCTCGGACGGATCGTCTTGTTTGGTCGACGAGGCCTGGCCGCTCGGAGCATTGGCTCCGCCCTGGCCGCCGGGTCCGCTGCTCGGCGGCGCCGAGGACGGTCCGCTGCCTGACGGCGCCGCGCTGGCGCCGCCGCCGCCCGGCGGGGGATTGGGCGGCGAGCCACCGGAGGGCGCCGCGCCACCGGGCGGCGGACGCCCACCACTGCCAGCCGCCGCCGCTGCGCCGGCGCCAGAACTGGCCACGCCACTGGCGGCCATCTGAGCGGCGGCCGCGCCGGCCATGGCCATGCCGCCGACGACCAGACCCGTCCCCACGGCGGCTCCCGCGCCCAATTGCGGCGCGCCCGACACCAGACCCGAGGCGACGCCTGGCCCGAAAATCGACAGGCCCAGCAAGGTCAGGGCGGCCAGGGCCATGGCCAGAACCTCTTCCAAGGTCGGCTGGCCACCGGCGGCGCGGGTGAATTCGGAAAACAGCGAGGAGCCGATGCCGACGACGATGGCCAGCACCATGACCTTCACGCCGCTGGCGATGACGTTGCCCAGCACCTTCTCGGCCAGGAACGCGGTGCGGCCGAAGAGACCGAACGGGACGAGGACGAAACCGGCCAGGGTGACCAGCTTGAACTCGATCAGCACCACGAAGATCTGCACCGCGATGATGAAGAAGGCGACGATCACGAAGAGCGCCACCAGCAGCAGGACGACGATCTGGACGATGTTCTCGAAGAAGCCCGGGAAGCCGCCCAGCTCCGCGGCCGCTTCCAGGAGCGGCTTGCAGGAGGACACGCCCAGCGCCGCCAGTTTGCCCGGCCGAAGGAAGTCGTCGGCCGAGATCGCAGCTCCCGACGCTTTCAGGCCTAGGCCCGAAAAGCTCTTCAGCACCACGAAAGACAGGGTCTGGAAGTTGCCGATCAGGAAGGCGAAGAACCCGACATAGAGGGTCTTCTTGATCAGGCGGGCCAGGACGTCCTCGTTCGACGCCCAGGCCCAGAACAAGGCCGCCAGGGTGACGTCGATCGCCACCAGGGTCGTGGAGAGGAACGTGACCTCTCCGCCCAAGAGCCCAAAGCCGCTATCGAGGTACCGGTTGAAGGTGTCGAAGAAGCGATCGATGACGCCGACGTCGCTCATGACGCGGCTCCACCGAAGAAGCGCTTGCGAGCCGCGGCCCACGCGGCCGCGCAGGCCGCGTCTTGGCCGCCCGCCTCGCCCAGCCGCCGGCATCGGACCAGCTCCGGGTTATGTGGCGACACGCTCGTTTGCGTGGCCGATGAAGGCTGGGACGCCCCGCCCGCCATGACAGCGGCGCCCAGTAGGATGATGAGTGCTGCCCCCCAAACGAGGGCTTTGGTCACGGCGTGCCGGCGCTCCCCATGAACTTGGAGAAGCGGGCCTTGGCGTCGGCGCGCGCGGCGGCGCGGTCGGCGGCTTCAAGGGCCTGAGCCCGCCCTTGGGCGGCGCTGAGCGCCAGAAGATCGGCCAGTTGCTGCGCTTGCAGGGCCAGGAGCTGGTTGCCGGCTTGGGCGGCTTGCAGCCCGCCGACCGCGCCCTGGCTTTGGCCGACCAGGGCCGCCAGTTGGTCGCGGCTCGCGCCCATGCCGCCGACCACCCCGGCCTGGACCTTCAGGGCGTCCTGGAACCCAGCAACCGCCGCGCCCCAGCGCGCATCGGCGCGCCGTGTCAGCGCCGCGTCCGTCACCGATAGGTCGACGGTCCCGTACTGGGTGCGGAAGGCTTCACGGATTTGGGCGACGTCGTAGGCCAGGCCCTGGGCCTGCCCCAGAAGCTCCCGGGTGCGATCGACCTGAGCCTGCAGCGCCGCCAGGGACGAGTACGGCAGGCTGGCCAGGCTCTTGGCCTGGCCGATCAGCATCTGCGCCTCGTTCTGCAGCGAGCTGATCTGGTTGTTGATGGTCTGCAGAGCGCGAGCGGCCTGCAGCACGTTCTGGGCGTAGTTGGTCGGATCGAAGACCGTGAACTGTGCCCGAGCCGCGGAGGGCGCGAACGGCCCGGCGGCGAGCAGGCTCAGGGCCACGACGCCAGCCAGACGGCGACGGTTGAGGATCATGACGATGTCTCCGGGGAGGTGTTCGCCGGGGCGGCCGATCCGCCCGGCAGGAGGGCGGCGGCCCAGGTCAGGCGCTTGGCGCCCAACCAGGCGGCGGCGAAGCCGCGCTTGCCATGGCTCTTGAGGATCTTGCCGATCAGCGCCTGGTCGGCTTTCGAGGATGCGGCGCTGAAGGCCAGGGCCACGGGCCCGAGGCCCAGGTCGAACAGGCGGTCGCCGACCCGCGATTGCAGGTAGTAGTCCCGGGCCGGTGTGGCGCGGGCCAGGATCTCGATCTGCCGTTCGTTGAGACCAAACCGCGCGTAGGCGGCCGCGCCTTGGGGCTCCAGGGCGCGCGGGTTGGGCAGGAAGATGCGGGTCGGGCAGCTTTCGATGATCGCCGCGGCGATGGCGCTGCTGGTGACGTCGGCCAGGGACTGGGTGGCGAAGACGACTGACGCGTTCTTCTTGCGCAGGGTCTTGAGCCACTCTCGCAGCTGGGCGCCGAAGGCCGGGTCGTCGAGCGCCAGCCAGCCCTCGTCGATCAGGATCAGGGTCGGCCGGCCATCGAGGCGCCGGCCGATGCGATGGAAGAGGTAGGCCAGCACCGCCGGCGCGGCGGCGAGACGCGCCAGGCCCTCGGTCTCGAAGACCTGGACGTCACCCTCCCCCAGCCGCTCGCCGGCGCCATCCAGGAGCCGGCCGTGTGGGCCGCCCAGGACGAACGGCGCCAGAGCAGCCTTGAGCGGCGGGCTGGCCAGCAGCGCCACCAACCCCGTCAGCGTGCGTTCGGCGACCGGCGCGCCGGCCAGACTGCCCAGCGCCGCCCACAGGTGCTCGCGCACCGCAGGGGTGATGGTCATTCCCTCGCGGGCCAGGATCGCCGCCAGCCATTCGGCGGCCCAGGCGCGCTCCTCGGGCTGGTCGATCATCGACAGCGGCTGCAGGGTCGGCGCCTTGCCGCCCTCGCCCGACAGGTCGTGGAAGTCACCGCCCATGCCGAGCACGGCCGCACGGCTGGAGGCGCCGAAATCGAAGGCGAAAACCTGGGCGCCCGGATAGCGCCGGAAGGATAGCGCCAGCATGGCCAGGAGCACGCTCTTGCCCGCCCCCGTCGGGCCAACCATCAGGGTGTGGCCGACGTCGTCGACGTGGAGGCTGAGACGGAACGGCGTCGAGCCGGCGGTGCGAGCGATCAGCAGCGGCGGCCCGTCAAGATGGCGATTGCGCTCGGGTCCGGCCCAGACCGCCGAGAGCGGCGCCAGGTGCGCCAGGTTCAGGGTCGAAAGGGGCGGCTGACGGACGTTGGCGTAGACGTGCCCGGGAAGCGTCCCTAGCCAGGCTTCCACGGCGTTGACGCTCTCGCGGATAACCGTGAGCTCGCGTCCCTGGATGACCTTCTCGACCAGGGCGAGCTTGGCGTCGGCGCGGGCGGGGTCGTCATCCCAGACCACCACGCTGGTGGTGACATAGGCGTAGGCGACGGCGTCGCCGCCGAGGTCCTGCAGGGCCAGGTCCGCCTCGCCAGCCTTGTTAGCGGCATCGTTGTCGACGAGGGCCGAGGGCTCCTGGGTCAGCGCCTCGCGCAGCAAGATCAGCACCGACTTGCGCTTGGCGAACCACTGGCGGCGGATCTTGGTCAGCAGGCTGGTGGCGAGGGTCTTGTCCAGGCACAGGGCCCGGGTCGACCAGCGGTAGGCGAAGGCCAACCGGTTGAGGTCGTCCAGCAGCCCCGGCGTTGTCGCGGGCGGAAACCCGACGATGGTGAGAACCCGCAGGTGCGCGTGGCCCAGTCGCGGCTCCAGACCGCCGGCCAAGGCTTGCGTGGCCAGGAGGCTGTCGAGATAGATCGGCGTTTGCGGAACCGCCACGCGCTGACGGGTCGTGGAGACCGCGCCGTGCAGGACGCTCAAGGTCGCCGCGTCATCCAGCCAGGCCAGGCTCGGCATCAGGCCCTCGAGCAGGGCCAGGAAGCGATCGGTGCGATCGACGAAGGTCGCCAGCTCGGCGCGCCAGTCCACCTGGGCGCTGCTTTTGCCCTCGACGAACAATCGCTCGATCTTCCCGCGCTGCTCGGCCGGCGGCAGGTAGCTGAGGGTCAGGAAAAAGCGGCTCTCGTAGTGGTCGCCGCTTTCGAGGAAGTCAGCGCGCCGCTCTTCCTCGACGAGACCCGAGACCGGATCTGGAAAGACGCTGGTCGGATAGGCCGCCGAGGGATCACGCCGGGCTTCGACGAAGACCGCCCAACCCGAGCCCAGGCGTCGCAAAGCGCCGTTCAGGCGTGCTGCGACAGTGGCGACCTCGGCGTCGGTCGAACTGTCGAGATCGGGACCACGAAACTCGGCGGTGCGCTGGAAGCTGCCGTCCTTATTCAGCACCACGCCGCGCGCGACCAGAGCGACCCACGGCAGGTAATCGGCCAGGAGCGCCGGCCGGCGGCGATATTCCCGAAGATCGAGCATGGCTCAGACCTCCAGGTGGGCCGGCAGACGCACATGGCGGCGGCCGACATCGAAGATCTGCGGATCGTGGCGCGCGGCCCAGACGGCCAGCCCGTGGCCGACCAGCCAGACCAGCAGCCCCACGATCCACAGGCGCAGGCCAAGGCCGAGGGCCGCAGCCAGGGTGCCGTTGACCAAGGCGATCGCGCGTGGGGCGCCGGCCAGAAGCATCGGTTCGGTCAGGGCCCGATGGACGGGCGCGGCGAACCCCAGAGCGCGATCGCCGACCATCAGACCAGCGCTCCGCCGCCGAACGAGAAGAACGACAGGAAGAAGGAGCTGGCGGCGAAGGCGATCGACAGGCCGAAGACGATCTGGATCAGCTTGCGCGAGCCGCCAGAGGTCTCACCGAACGCCAGGGTCAGGCCCGTGACGATGATGATGATCACGGCGATGATCTTGGCGACCGGCCCTTCGACCGACTCCAGGATCTGCTGCAGCGGCTCTTCCCAGGGCATGCCCGAGCCGGCCGCTTGGGCCTGGGTGCTGAGCAGGGTCAGTCCGCCGGCGAGGCCGGCGATGATCCAGGGCCCCCGCTTGGGAAGCCGATCGCGAAAACGACGCGCACGGGACGGCAGGCCGGGCGCACAGGCGCGCGGCAGGGCAAGGCTCGTGAACACGAGACCATCTCCTTCAACGATATCGGGGTTTGGGGGGCTTAGGGTCTCAGGCGGGGCTGAGCTGGTAGGCGCCGTCGGGCGCCTGGCCCTCCAGGCGGACAAGGTCGATCAAGCGTCGCTGTCGCCCGCGTCCGGCGAGCACGGCGATGACATCGACGGTTTCGGCGATCAGGCCGCGCGGCACGGTGACCACCGCTTCCTGGATCAGTTGCTCCAACCGCAGCAGCGCTCCTAGAGCCGAGCCGGCGTGAACGGTTGCCACGCCGCCGGGGTGACCCGTTCCCCAGGCCTTGATCAGGTCAAGGGCTTCGGGCCCGCGCACCTCGCCGATGATGATGCGGTCGGGTCGAAGGCGTAGGGACGAGCGGACAAGGTCGGTGAGGTTGGCCACGCCCTCACGGGTGCGAAGGGCGACTTGATTGACGGCCGCGCACTGCAGTTCGCGCAGATCCTCAAGCAGGATAACCCGGTCGCCGCCCATGGCGATCTCGGCCAGGAGCGCGTTGACCAGGGTGGTCTTGCCGCTGGAGGTCGGACCCACCACCAGGGTGTTGGCCCGGTCGGCGACGGCCTTGGCCAGCACTTGCCCTTCCCGCTCGGTCATGACGCCGGCGCGGACATAGTCATCGAGCCGGAACACCAGGCTGGCGGGTTTGCGAATGGAGAAGGTCGGGGCGGCCGCCAGCGGCGGCATCAGGCCTTCGAAGCGCTCACCCGTGCCGGGGAGCTCGGCAGACAGCCGCGGCTGCTGCGCATGGATCTCGGCGGCCACATGGTGGGCGACCAGCCGCAGGATCCGTTCGGCGTCATCGGCCGAAACCGATAGGCCAGCATCGACCAGGCCCGCATCGAAGCGGTCGATCCACACACGCCCATCGGGATTGAGCATGACCTCGGCGACGCCGGGGTCTTCGAGCCGCGCCAAGAGCAGCGGGCCCAGGGCGGTGCGCAGCATCTGGCGGCTGCGCTCACGTCCTGCTTGGGTTTCGGAATGGTCCACGTCGGATCCCCGTTGGCTACGGGGATGAGTAAGAAGACCTCGAACTCGCCGATCTCAACAGCCAAATCGGCCAATCGGACAGTGGCGTGGAAAGACAGGCAAACGGCGGCGAGCGCCCTTCCCGTCAGGCCGACAGCGCCCTTCCAGCCGCTGCGACACCGGCCCGGCCACGCGGCGCACTGGCGCGATGGAGGAAGGACCAGGCCTCACCCAGAAGATCCGCGGCGATACCCGCGTCTATCGCCGCCAAGCGGGTGAGCACGATGCCCGCCTTGCGACGTCGACCGGGCTCTGGCGCGACACCTTCGCCCAGCGACAGCGCCCAGGCCTGGCGAGATGGCGCGACCTTCACCACCGCCCAGCCCTCGGCCGGCCAGCCCAAGGTCGCGAACGCCTTGCCGCCCACGCGAAACTGAACCGCTTCAAGGATTGGCTTGGCCTGGACGCTCGGACCAAAGCCCATCGCCAGCGTAACAAATTCGTCAGGGGTCATCGGATCCTCGTCGCGGCGAGGATCAAAATCCGAGTCGCCGCCTGACACAAAGTCGAGCCGTCCAACGTCAAAGCCGGTCGTGCGCCACAAGCGGCCCTTGGCTCGCCTCCAGAAACCGGACATTCAGTAGGTGGAGGAGAAGGCCTGCAGTGACGGGAGAGGGGCTCTTCCGAAGCAACAGAGCAAGCGTCGTTTGCCCTCGCGAATAATGCGGATGGGCAGGTAGCGAGCGCCACTCGTCGATCTGGCGCATCATGGCGTCAGACCGGCTAGCCATCAGGCAATCGCCAAGCCTTACGACCTCTTACCCAACTTTACATCAGCCTGGTTGGAGATCGGTTTAGATAGCGGTGAGCCGCGCATCCGCCGCCCGGCAGTTCACCCTTCTCATCAAGTCGAGAACCACGATGTCAGACACGCCTCAGACAAATCCCGACAAAGATCCCATCATGGTTCGCGAGACCGGCGACGGTCTTTTTCAAGTCGAAATCCTGGCCGCCGGGGCGCGCATCGTTGCCGACGAGCCTGTCGCTTTCGGGGGTATGGGCTCTGGCCCCGACCCTTACGATCTGCTGGCTTCAGCGCTGGGCGCCTGCACGACGATGACCATAAGGCTTTACGCGCGTCGAAAGGCTTGGCCTCTAAACACAGTGTCAGTTCGCGTTTCCCACAAGCGCGGAAGCCTCAACGCGCGCGACACCTTCACTCGCGAGGTCACTGTCACCGGGGATCTAGACGATAGGCAGCGGGCTAGATTGGCCGAAATCGCCGACAAGTGTCCTGTCCATCAAACCCTGGACCGCGGCTCGGATGTCGTTACGCATTTCGTCTCACCTGCGACGCCCGGAGAGGAGGCCGCCGCTGGTCTGCACGCGCGCGACATGAGCGAAGCCTGTGGGATCGGCGCGAGCGCTTGAGCGGCTCGCAAGGAATCCCAGACGCCAAGAGCCAGGAGGGCCTTCTTGTGAGCCGGTACAGCTTCCTTGATCTTGCGACCTCGGCGAGCGTGAAAGCCGCCCAAGCCGAAATGGGCGTCGACCACCTGTGGACGCCGGGCCAGGTCGATCGACAGATGGAGGCCTTCACGGAGAACGAGGAGGCCTTCATCGCCGCGCGCGACAGCTTCTACATGGCCAGCGTTTCAGAGACGGGCTGGCCCTACGTGCAATACCGCGGCGGACCGCCCGGCTTCCTGAAGGTCCTTGACGACACCACGCTGGCGTTCGCCGATTTTCGTGGCAATCGCCAGTACATTAGCGTTGGCAACTTGGACGCCAATGACCGGGCGGCGCTGATCCTGGTCGACTATCCCCGCCGCGCCAGACTGAAGATCCTGGCGCATGTCGAGCGCCTGGCCATCGACGCCGAACCTGGTCTGCTGGAGCTGGTGTCCGATCCCGGTTACCGAGCCCGGCCCGAGCGGATCTTCAAGCTCCGTCTGGCGGCTTTCGACTGGAACTGCCCGCAGCACATCGTCCAGCGTTTTACCGAGGCCGAGATCTCCCGCGCCGTACAGCCCCTGCATCAGAAGATCGAGGCGCTCGAAGCTGAAAACCGCGCGCTGCGCGAACGCTTAACGGCCCAAGGCTAAGCGCCGGCGCGGGTCGGCGAGCCGGCTTGTCCACAGGTCGCTGGCCGCATCTAGAAACCGCCCCCGGTGACGAACGTTTTGTCAGCCGAGCGGGGGCGCTCATCCTTGGGAACACCTATGCATCTGAAAACGAACCTGCTGGTGCTGGCGGCTGTGGCCGTCGCGTCGATGACGGCGAGCGCCGTGCAAGCGTCCAGTCCCGGCGCATGGGCCGAGTTCAATCAACGGGTCACGCGCAGTTGCCTGGCCGCCGCCGGTTATCGAAACGCTCGCCCCTCGCCGGTCATCGGGTTCGACGACCGGGTCGGCAAGGTGGCCATGCTCGTGTCGGATCGGTCTCGCGGCTCGAACAACGCCAAGCTCTGCCTGTACGACAAGGCCAGCCGCAAGGCCTATATCGACAACGCCGACGGCTGGGTCGCGCCGCCGGCGCCACGTTAGTCGCAACCTCAGGGCTGGACACGCTCAGGCCGCAGCCGGCCCATGAAGTCCTGGATGTAGCCTGCGATCACGCCCACATGCGTCTCCAGAGCGAAATGCCCGGTGTCGAGGAAGTGCACCTCGGCGTCGGGTAGATCGCGCCTGAACGCTTCGGCGCCGGCCGGCAGGAAGAAGGGATCATTGGCGCCCCAGACGGCCAGGAGCGGCGGCTGGTGTTCGCGAAAGTACTGGTGGATGCGCGGATAGAGCGCGACATTGTTGGCGTAGTCGGCGATGAGCCCCAGCTGAATGTCCGCGTTCCCCGGCCGCGACATCAGGGCGTAGTCCAGCCAGTAGCCTTCCGGCGCCACCTGGGTCTCGTCGGGCGCGCCATGGGTGTACTGCCAGCGCATCGCCTCAAGGGTAAACATCCCGCGCATCGCCTCGCGATTGGCCGCCGACGGCTCGGCCCAGAACGTCTTCGTCTGCGCCCAGCCGTCACTCAGCCCTTCCTCGTAGGCGTTGCCATTCTGCGAGATGATCGCCGTGATCGCGCCCGGCCGGGCGAGCGCCAGGCGCAGTCCGACCGGAGCGCCGTAATCGAAGGTGTAGAGGGCGTAGCGGCTGATCCCGATGGTGTCGGTGAAGGCCTCCATGGCCTTGGCCAGGCTTGAGAAGCTGTAGTCGAACCCCTCAGGCGCGGTCGTGAAGCCAAAGCCCGGAAGGTCCGGGGCGACCACGTGGAAGCGTTGGGACAGACGCGGGATCAGGTGGCGAAACTGGTGGGACGAGGTTGGAAAGCCATGGAGCAGCAGGATGGTCGGATGCTCACGGCTTCCGGCCTCGCGATAGAAGATCGAGACGTCGCCGACATCGGCGCGTCGCAGGACGATCTCGGACGGATTGAGCTTCGGCATCGGGGATCCCTTCATAGAGCTCCCTCAACGATGACCTGGCCAGCGCGGCGGCGACAGTAAAGCGCTGTAAGGCTGGGTGAAGTCATGGGCAGGCCCACGCTCAACACCCGTCGGGCCGTCACCAGATGCGAAAGGCCGTCGGCCCCTTCAGCGCGGCTTGGTCAAGCTGTCGATCAGATCTTCAATCGCCGAGGGGGCCGCGCCGTACAGGTCCTTGACCGCCAGGGTCGCCCAGCGGACAGCCTCAGAAACCCGGGCGTAGGCCAAGGCGTGGCGGGGATCCCCCCGCCAGGCCTCGAATTCTTTCTGGTCAACCGTCCCCAGGTCTTCACGCGCCAGCCAACGCGCCGCCTCCCGGAGGATGGCGCGTTCCCGTGCGGCCTTGTTTGAGCGGGTTTCATCCGCCACGGCTGCGACCGCCACCTTTTTGTCCTAAGAGAGAAGACGAGCCAGGGATCAAGCGCCTCCAAGTCGGGCCGCTCACATCCTTCAGGCTCAGTCGACCCCCGGCGAGGCTGGGGGGAGAGGTCCTCGCCGGGGTCGCGCCAGCGCCCGCTAGGCGCTGGCCTTGGCCACCGCCTGGGCCTTCTGGAAGCTCTCCATGACTGCGGCGTAGTTGGGGGCCGCCAGGCCGTAGAGCTTGGCCAGTTCGGCGGCTTCCGGGCGGGCCCAGGTGCGGTGCAGCTCGCTGAGCAGCGCGTTGGTCGAGGTCGGCTTGACGCCGCCTTGAACGAAGCGGGCGAGACTCGTGCGCGAGGCCATCTCGCTGGGATCGCCCGAAGCGTCGACCACCGCATAGACCTCGTAGCCGGCCGCCACCGCGTCCAGGGCCGGGAACATCACGCAGACGCTGGTCCAGACGCCGGCCATGATCAGGGTCTTGCGGCCGGTCGCCTTGACCGTCTCGACGAAGTCGCCGTTGTCCCAGGCGTTCACCTCGCCCTTGCGCGGCACATAGACCGCGTGCGGCGCCAGCTCGTGGATCTCGGGCATCAGCGGCCCGTTGGAACCCGTCGGCTCGGACGCCGTCGTGATCACCGGAATGTTCAGCAGGGTCGCCAGGCGAGCGACCATCTCGACGTTACGGCGAAGGTCGGCGACGGAGATGTCCTTGACGGTCTGGAACAGACCCGACTGGTGATCCAGCAGCAGGATCGCCGCATCGGACGGGTCCATAAGCGCCGCGCCGCCGCCCGTGGGCAGGACGCTGGTCTTGGTCTTCGACGACGTGGTCATGGGGTTTTCCTCGAATGAATCGCGCCGCGGCCGACGACCATCAAGGACGCCCCGCGCAAATCGACCATCCCCCGCCCCATGCCGCCTTGCCAGTAAAGCGCTGTAAATCCCGGTATTGCTTTCACACGGTCAAATCACCGCGCTCCAATAGAAGCACTAAGCCACGACATTTTGGCCTGACATCAACCGCCTATGCCTCACCAATCCATTCCTTGACCGGCCTTTACCACGCCTAACCCCACAAATTTCTCCGAGGGACTATTGCTAGTGACCAACGCCCACCGCGGGCTCGGTCGCCCCCTGGAGAACATGATGAAACGCCCCCTCGTTGGAATGATCGCGGCCCTGGCCGCCGCTGCGTCGGCCAATTCGGCCTTCGCCGCCGAGAAACCCGTGTCCATCGTCTTGGTCCACGGCGCCTTCGTCGACGCCTCCGGCTGGCGCCCGGTGTACGACCTGCTGGAGAAGAAGGGCTACGAGGTCCTCATCGTCCAGAACCCGACCATCACGCTGGACGGCGACGCGACGGCGACGCGCCAAGCCATCGCTCAGGCTCGGCATCCGGTCATCTTGGTGGGCCACTCCTATGGCGGGGCAGTGATCACCGAGGCCGGCGCCGATCCCAAGGTCAAGAGCCTGGTCTATCTGGCCGCCTTCGCGCCCGACGCGGGCGAGTCCGTCCTGCAGCTGGCCAGCACGCCGGTCCCCGGCGCGCCGCCCGCGCCGCTGCTGCCCCCCAAGAACGGGTTCATCCAAATCGACCCGGCCAAGTTCGCCTCGGCCTTCGCCGCCGACGTCGATCCCAAGGTCACCCACTTCATGGCCGCTTCGCAGGTTCCGTGGGGCCTGGGCGCGGTGGGCGCCAAGATCACCGCGCCGGCCTGGAAGGCCAAGCCCAGCTACTACCTCCTGGCGACGCAGGACCTGATGATCCCGCCGGCGGCCCAACGCGCCATGGCGGTGCGGGCCAAGGCTACGCTCGTGGAAACGCCGAGCAGCCATGCGGTGATGCTCTCCAAGCCCGCATACGTCGCCGACTTCATCGCGATGGCGGCCGACGAAACCAAGTAGTCGCCGACCAGACGATCTCGCCGCGCCTACCGCGGCGAGGCGCCTTCCCCTCCCCTGAAAACCCTAGGAGATATTCATGAAACGCCTGCTCACCTCCGTGGCCCTGGCCGCCATCACGCTGACCGCCGCCAATCTGGCTGCGCCGCAAGCCATGGCCGCCCCCGCCCCCAAGGCCGCCGCCACCCGCCCGGCCCCGCCGGTGATCCACTACAAGACCGCCACCGTCGACGGCGTGAAGGTCTTCTATCGCGAGGCCGGTCCGGCCGACGGGCCTGTCGTGCTGCTGCTGCACGGCTTCCCGACCTCGTCGCACATGTTCCGAAACCTGATCCCGCTGCTGGCCGACAAGTACCGCGTCATCGCGCCCGACTATCCCGGCTATGGCCAGAGCGACGCGCCGGACCACATCAAGTTCTCCTACACCTTCGCCAACCAGGCCGACGTCGTCGACAAGCTGGTCGGCCAGTTGGGCCTCAAGCGCTACACCATGTACGTCATGGATTACGGCGCCCCGATCGGCTACCGCCTGGCGCTCAAGCACCCCGAGCGCGTCAGCGGCCTGATCGTCCAGAACGGCAACGCCTACACCGAAGGCCTTCAATCGCCGTTCTGGGACCCGATCAAGGTCTACTGGGGCGATCGCTCGCAGAAGAACCGTGACGCTCTGAACGGCTTGGTCACGCTGGACATCACCAAGTTCCAATACACCGACGGCATGGGCGACGTCTCGCGCATCAGCCCCGACAACTGGGTCCACGACCAGGCCCTGCTGGACCGTCCGGGCAACCGCGACGTCCAACTGGACATGCTGGGCGACTACGGCTCCAACGTGCCGTTCTATCCGGACTTCCAGAAGTTCTTCCGCGACTTCCAGCCGCCGACCCTGATCGTGTGGGGCAAGAACGACAAGATCTTCCCCGAGGAAGGCGCCCATCCCTACCTGCGCGACCTGCCCAAGGCCGAGATCCACATCCTCGACTCCGGCCACTTCGCCCTGGAGGACCGCCTGAGCGAGATGGCTCCGCTGATCCACGACTTCCTGGACCGCAAGGTCGCCAAGTAAGTCCCGATCCGCCAACCAGCAACGAGGCCGCGGCGCTCATGGCGTCGCGGCCTTTCCGCGTCTCTGAGACAAGGCTCATCTTCTCCCAGGGACGACGGCGTCGCCCGGCGATGGCAATCTGGTCTACTGCGGGAGGACGCTGTGACCCAGACGACGGACATTCGAGAGATCGGCTTTCGCCAGGGCCGCAGGCTGTCCAATATGGACGCCAAAGCCAGGCTCGCCTTCATTGCCGAAGGCCTACCGGTGATCCTGGATAGCGCGCGATCGCTCTTGACCGCTTCCCAGGCGCTGAAGGGGTTTTCGCGAGAGGCGGAGATCCTCGAAGGACACGCACTGGAGGAAGCCGCGAAGATCTTGATCCTGATGGATATCGCCCGCTGCCCGGAGACGCTGAAGGCAAGTCGCATCGGACCGATGATGGCCGCCTTTTACAGCCACCTCGCCCGTATGATCTACGCCGAAGCCCAGTCGTGGAAACCGGTCTCCGCCACCCAGCTGCAGGAGTATGTCGATAGCCGTCGCCCCACCCACGACCTGGAGGGTGACTATGGCGAATATATCCTTCCAAACCAGATGGTCTGGCAGCGTGAGGCGCTGCTCTACGCCGACATCGCCGGCGACGAGGATGCCGACTTGGTTTGGCATGCTCCTCAGAGCCCTGGCTTTGGCCCGTTCCCCTATGACCCGCTTGCCTTTCGGGTGGCGGATGCGCTCGAGGCCCTTGGCCTGTTCAAGCTCGAGGGACTGATGATCTTGGAAGAGGTTTGGGGGGCCGTGACGTTCGAGGGGGAGATCTGCTGGTCGGAGACCCACGGCCTCCTCCAGTCAACCCTCGACGCGCTCAGCGCCGAAGGCCTCATTACCGAACGCGCGACCAAACAGCACGTCTCTGTGCTCGCCGACGGATGGCAGATGCCGATGTACATGCTCGACTTCCGGCCGATCCCCCGGACGCTCGCGGAAATGCGTGAAATGCGCGACGCCCATCAGCCGTGGGATTACTAGGCAGCGCTCCGCTCTGGGGCCTGCCCGTGTGAGGCCGAAGTTCAGTCGTGCGAGGCGGCTTGGCCCTTACTGCACGGCTGAAAGCATGGGCGCGCGGTGGGAGAACATGTCGTCGATCCACGCCTCGTCGCGTGGCGTCAGCTCGATGAACAACACTCGACGTGGCCGGGCGCGCAGATCGCCAATCCCCGCCTCGCAGGGCAGATCGAGCACGGTCGATCGCATGGTCTGGGCCAGCAATGCGACGATGTCCTTAAATCGCTCCTCCAGAGGACCGGCGGACATTGGCGCGGCGTCAGCGAGGAGGGCCGGCGGCGCGCTCCCCGTCGGGGTCGCCGAGGCGTCGCTGACCACGACCGGCGCGATGAACCGGTACCCACGGCCGTTGACGGTGGCGATGTAGCGCGCCAGGTCCGCGTCATCGTCGAGCGCGCGTCTCAGGGCCGCGATGTGAACCTTCAGATTGCCTTCGACGACGGTGATGTTCGGCCAGGCCTCTTCGAGCAATTCACGCTTGCTGAGGACTTCGCCTGGACGCCGTACGAACGCCTCGAGCAGATCAAGGGCCCGACAGCCGATCCGCACCGCCTCACCGTTCTTGAGCAGAAGCTGCCGGCGGGGGATGAACAGGTATTCGCCAAAGGCGTAGGTCGGAGCGTGGGTCATCAGCGGCCTCCTTGGGTTGTGACCTTAGGCTTAGGCCGCTGTGTCGGCAGGGTTCAATTCGTCCATGGTCGCGCTGTTCTCGACCGTGGACGAGACGGACTCGACTTTAGTCTAGTCGCATCCCTCATTAGCGGGATTTCGGCGTCGCAAGGGCGCACCGGGAGCCCTCGCGACCGTTAGGGCGGCAACGCCGTGTGCGCTAACGCCCCCACAACAGCAGGGTCGTCAGGCCGTCCTCGCCTAAAGTCGAGTCCGCCTAGACCTTGGTGAGGTGGATGCGCCGCGGCGATCACGATAGCTTTAGATCACGCCCGAAAGACGTTGGCGCTCGTCCCCTCAATCCATCGGCCCATGAAAGATCAGAGCGTGGAACAGCGCCATCGAGACCTGGATCACTCGGGTGGTCTGCCTGATCATCACCAGGAGGCGCGCGACCTGCGCCGCTTGATCAACGCCCTGCCCGGACTGGTCTGGTCGACCGACGCGGACGGCGAGATGACGTTCCTGAGCCAGCCCTATCTGGACTATATCGGACAAAGCCTGGACGCTGCCCTGGCGGGCGGGTGGCTGGACGCGGTCCACGCCGAAGATATCGAGGGCCTCTTGAGCACGCGGGCGGCCGCCTTGGCCAAGGGCCAGGCGATCGAGCATGAGGTGCGCTTGCGTCGCGCCGACGGCGCCTATCGCTGGATGCTGTTCCGCGCCAGCCCGTCCTTCAATGAAGCGGGCAAGCTGATCGGATGGGCCGGGGTCAACATCGATATCGAAAACCGCAAAGGCGGACGCGACGCCCTGCGCGACAGCGAGGCCGCCCTGCGCGAGAGCGAGCGCCAGCTTCAGCAGATCATCGCCTCGATCCCCGGACTGACCTGGCGAGCCGACGCGCAAGGCAACATCACCTATTGGAGCCAGACGTTCTTCGAATACGCTGGCGCCGAAGCCACGCTCGAAGACATCATCGGCTACGGCTTCCTGAACTACATTCACCCGGACGACCGCGATCTGGTGATGCAAACCTGGGTCAGCATTCTGCAGTCGGGTCAGCCAGGCGAATCCGAGACCCGCATTCGCCGCGCCGACGGGCAGTATCGCTGGTTTCTTTGGCGGGTCAGCCCCTTCTTCGATAGCGCAGGCAAGCTCACCCAGTGGTTCGGCATCAATGTCGATATCGAGAACCGAAAGCGCGCCGAAGAGGAACTGCGTCGAAGCCAGACCGAGCTGGCGCACGTGACGCGGATGACGACCATGGGCGAACTGGCGGTCTCGATCGCCCACGAGGTCAACCAGCCACTGATGGCGATCGTCATGAACGCCAGCGCGTCCCTGCGGTGGTTGGACAGTGACACCCCCGACATTCCGATGGCCCGGCAGGCGCTCGACCGGATCGTCCGCGACGGCCACCGGGCGGGCGATATCATCACCAGCCTGCGCAACTTGGCGCGCAAGTCCGCCCCGCGCCTGGACCGGCTGCAACTGGATCACGTGATCCCGGTCGTGCTTGACCTCCTGCAGGGCGAGTTGGCCAGACGCGGCGTCGTGGCCAAGATGCAGATCGGCGAAAACCTCGCGATCCGCGGCGACAGCACGCAGCTGCAGCAGGTGATCCTCAACCTGATCATGAACGCCCTCGAGGCCATGGCCGGCGTCACCGGCGGGCAACGCCTGACGGTCCGGGCGCAGGTCTGCGGGCGCGACGCGATCGTGAGCGTGACCGATACGGGCCCAGGGCTTGGAGAGGATGACCCTGAGCGTCTGTTCGACGCCTTCTTCAGCACCAAGGCCGAGGGTATCGGCATGGGACTGTCCATCTGTCGCTCGATCATCGAGGCCCATGGCGGCCGGATCTGGGCGGCCAACAATGGAGCGCGTGGCAGCGTCTTCAGCTTTACCCTGCCTCTGGCGGAAGGAACCGACGCCGATGTCGTCAATCGCTAAAACTGGAAAGGCGATCGTCGCCGTCATCGACGACGACGAAAGCATTCGCGAGGCGCTCTACGGGCTCTTCCAGTCGGTAGGCCTGGTGACCGAAATCTACGGTTCGGTGCAGGAATTCCTCGACGCGGGCGCCCTGGAGCGCGCCGGCTGCATCGTTCTGGACATTCGTCTGCCGGGTCGCAGCGGCCTGGAGTTCCAGGAAGCCCTGGCGCGAAGCGGCGCGGCCCAATCGGTGGTGATGATCAGCGGGCATGTGGATGTTCAGATGGCGGTCCGGGCGATGAAGGCCGGCGCCGTCGACGTTCTGCCCAAGCCGGTGCGGGAACAGGATCTTCTCGAAGCGGTGAACCGCGCCCTGGCGCAGGATCATCAGCGCCGCACTGAAGCTGCGCGCGACGAGACCCTGCGTCAGCGTTACGACACGCTCTCGGAACGCGAAAAGCAGGTGTTCGCCTTGGTGGCCACCGGGCTGCTCAATAAGCAGATCGCCGATCGCGTCGCCATCACCGAGGCCACCGTCAAACTTCACCGCAGCCAGGTCATGAAGAAGATGGAGGCTGACTCCCTGCCCGAACTGGTGCGCATGGCCGACCAGCTGTCCAAGGCCGAGGCCGCGCAGTCTCTCTAGACACGATGCGAACCGGCGGCGGGAACCCCGCCGCCGACGCGAAGGCTCTAGGCCTCGTTCAGGAACCCGCGCAGCAGGGCGTTATACTGCGCCGGCTTTTCGTTCATGGTCAGGTGCGAACAGCCGGTCATGATGGCCAGCCGCGCCTTGCCAGCGATGCCGTCCCGCAGAGTTTGATGGCAGTCGAGCGTGACCTCGTCGAACTCACCGGTGGTGATCAGGGTCTTCTGCGTGATCGCCTTGAGGTCCTTGCGGCGATCCCAGTCCTTGATCTTGCCGACGATTGTGAACTCATTGGGTCCGTTGAGGACGCGGTAGGCCGGAGACTTCCCAAGGGACTCCAAGGTGGCCACGACCTCGGGGCTCGGCGGAACCCTTAGCACGAACGTGTCGTAGAACTTCTGGACCAGCTCGCCGTATTCCGGTGTGCCTGTCTTGCCGGCCTTCTCAAGGGCGTGGACCTTCTCGCCCCAGCCGTCGGGCATGGTGGCGAAGAGACGTTCGAAGCCGGCCACGGCCTGGGAAATGCTGGCCATGGCGCCGCTGAGGATAAGGCGATCAACGCCCTTGCCCCGCCCCTGGCACAGATACTCGACGGCAAGCAGCGCACCCCACGAGTGCCCCAGCAACACGACCTGGTCGAGTCCCAATGCGGCGCGAACGGCGTCCACCTCCTCGACCGAGCGCTGGATCGAGTAGGCGCTATCGTCCTCCGGGGCGTCCGCGCGGCCACATCCGAGCTGGTCATAGAAAATGACGGGACGCTCGTCGGCCAGGGCTCGGAGAGGTAGCAGGTATTGGTGGGAGGCGCCTGGCCCGCCATGCAGGGTCAAAAGCGGCGTCTTGGGTCCGTTGCCAAACTTGCGCCAATAAATCTTGCCGCCCGGTGCGCTCGCGAAGCCTTCGGAGGACGGTATTTGCGCCAGCGCGGGGACGGAGGTCGCAGCCAGGCCTGACGCCATCAGCCCTGCCGCCCCCTTCAGGGCCCCTCGTCTGCTCAAGCGGTCACGCGTCATGTTGGAACTCCAGGAGAATGAAAGGCCGCCCGCAGATCGTGGTGTAGTCCGTGACCTTTGGCGCCGCGAGCGAGCGTTCGGAAACTCAAGGTTTCTCCAAAGAGGTCTTTGGAAACGGGGGCCGCGCATCTCCACCAGCACCGCCGCTAGCATCAAGCCGGCGACAATGCCGATGTGTTCGAGGAACGTGTTCATCGCGTGAAAGCGCTCCATCGGGTCAGCGGCCGTCCAGTAGGGTGGACGATCAGGGTGGCGGCGATTGAAGGTCATGCCTGGCCCTCCAACTTCTGAGAGTCGACGGCCTGCGGGCTGAGAACCCGAACGGCGCATTCGGGGGTCTTGAGGTAGGAGACGACCGGGGCCTTGGTCATCAGGCGCTTGGCGATCGGAATCGCCTGCTCGCCCAGCAGCATGCCCGTCAGGCCCAGGAGGGCGATCGCCGGCGGAGCGGGCGAACGGACATTGAGCAGCGAATAGATCACGCCAACGAGCAGGCCGGCGCCGAGCGAGAGCAGATAGGGTTTCATGGCGGTCTCCGTAACGGGCCCCCACGCTCTTGCGAGGGAATGGACGGCGGTGGCGTAAGAGCCACGCGTCGATGGAAGTTAAACTTCGCTCGTCGATGCCCCCGCTGCTTGAATGGATTGGTTGTTCTAGCGCTCATCCAGACGCAGGACATTGAAAGCAAAGTCGAACATTTGCGGACCTCTGAACTCCAAAACGCAGGGTCGGGACCACTTTAACCCTACGCTTGACTACCATTTACTGAGCTTTACGCGCGGCCCCACACATCTGCGCCTAGTCTCATTGACGAACACATTAGCCAGTGGAGACAGCGCATGGCGCAGATTGAAATCACCGCAGCCCTTGGCGCGAACGTCACGCCCCTCATCCCCGCCGCCCAGTCTCAATGGGAAGGCCTCCTGCCCTGGCAGGCGCGACGGGTGCGCGACTACATCGACGGCGACCTGGCCGGCCGGCTGTCGATCCGCGGCGCCGCCGCGCATGCCAAGCTCAGCCCCGGCTATTTCTCACGCCGGTTCCGACAGTCATTCGGCCTGACCTTCTCCCGGTTCGTGGCCCGTCGACGGATCGAGCACGCCCAGGCGATGATGACCAAGACATCCTCGAGCCTCTGCCAGATCGCGTTGGCGTGCGGCTTTACCGACCAGGCGCACTTCACGCGCACGTTCGGCGGCCTCACCGGCTCGACGCCGTCAAAATGGCGGCGGATGGCGGCGCTTGGCCATCAAGTCGAAGTAATGGGGTCGTGCTAGCGCCAGTTGCTGACGTTAGCGCATCTCCAGAAAGCCGACGTTCAGCTCACCAGGCAGGGGCGAGATCGACCCTAGTCGGCCATGCTTTCGCTTCCATCCCCCGCCTATACGTCTTCTCTCCTGACAAGCGTGGGTGAAAGCCATGATCGCCTTGCTGGCGCTTATCCTTGCGACCAGTCCCGTATTTGGGATTTCTAAGACGCAACCGCCGGCCGCGGCTGCGCCGGTCATCGCCAAAATGAAGGCGATCGCCGCCCGGGCGAGTGTGATCGAGGCCATCGCTGGAATGGGAGAGGTCGATCGCGCCATGCGAACAAGCATGCTGGAGGCGACCCGAGATCTCGATCCCGAGACGCGTGCGAAGGTGCAAACCCAAGCAGGGCTAATCATTGACGAACAAGACCGGGCCCATACCGAGCGACTGAAGGGTATCATCGCCGCGCACGGCTGGCCGAAAATATCAGAGACATCTGAGCGCACCGCCGCAACAGCGGTAACGATCGCCAATCACTCGGGCGACATCGATTTCCAGCGCCAAGTCCTCTCCCTGTTGGAGCCGCTCGCCAAAGCGCGTGAGGCCCGGCCAGAGGACTATGCGCGGCTATACGACCGTATCGCGACGATAGATGGACGGCCTCAGCGTTACGGCACGCAAGGCACGACATGCCAAGGAGGCAAATACGCCGTCCCGAGCGACCTTGAGGCCCCAGAAGGGCTCGACGCGCGACGAGTGACGATGGGATTGCAGCCGATAGCGGAGTATCTGGCCAGCTTGGACAAGATGTACGGCGCCTGCCTCCAGCCTTCACGTTAGAGTCGCCTTCCCACCCTCGCGCAGACGATCGGAATGTCCGATCACGGCGCCGGCGCGCGGCTTTGCCTGTCACGCTCAACTGTCGTCATTTGAGGGCTTGGATGACCCCTTCCAGCTTCGTGGCGAGGGCGACCGTATTGGAGATGGTGCCGTACTTGCGGACGTTCTTATGCAAGAGCTCGAGCCGCTGGTCGCTCTCGTCGGTGTCGACGATCAGAACGTAGTCGATCGAGACGATCAGCGGCGGGGCGTCCTGACGAACCGCGTGCAGCCGAACCTCGACCCCGCGGAGATCAAAGTCGAGCATCGGGGTGACGCGCTCGATGCCCTTGATCATGCAGGCGGCGATCGCGGCCAGAAAGAGTTCGGCGGGATTGAAGGCGTCCTGGCGCCCCGCCAGATCGGTGTCGAGCACCACCTCGGCGGCCTTGGCCTGAGCCACGGAGCCGTGGTTGTCCACGCGTCGGGCCGTAACGCGATACTCAAGCATGAGCGTCCTCCTGTCGCGGGCAGAGACTAGCCCCGCGCCGGATGACGTCCATGATCGAGCGCAAAACGCGCCCTCCCCGCTCCCGGGCCGCCCTAGGGCCGAGCCGACAGGTCGACGACCTCGCCGTCTTCCTTGGTGAAACTGGCCGGGTGACGATCGAGGAGATCGAACACCACCTCGGATGGCCGGCAGAGCTTGACGCCGTGCGGCGTGACGACCAGGGGCCGATTGACCAGGATCGGATGGGCGATCATGGCATCGAGGATCGCATCCTCATTGGCGCCCTCGGCGGTCAAGCCAAGCTCCTCGGCGGGCGTGCCGCGCGTGCGCATCAATTGACGGAAGCTCAGGCCGGCCGCGCCGGCCAGGTCACGCAGCTGGTCGTGGGTCCAGCCAGTCTGCAGATATTCGATGACCTTGGGTTCGTAGCCAGCGGCGCGGATCATCGCCAGGACGTTACGCGACGTGCCGCAGCTGGGGTTGTGGTAGATCACCACCGGGAAATCAGAGTCGCTCACGAGTCACTGTCCTACGCTTTGAAGGTGGTGTCGCCGCGTGCGGCGGCGACCTTGCGCACGGCTTGGCCGCGCTCGTACCAGGGCTTGGAAGCGTTCACGATCGCCACGATCGACAGCATCACAGGCACCTCGATCAAGACGCCGACCACCGTGGCCAGGGCCGCGCCCGACTGGAAGCCGAACAGACTGATGGCGGCGGCCACCGCCAGTTCGAAGAAGTTGCTGGCCCCAATCAGGGCCGAGGGCCCCGCCACGCAATGGGCCTCGCCGCTGATCCGGTTGAGCAGGTAGGCCAGGCCCGAATTGACATAGACCTGGATCAGGATCGGCACGGCCAGCAGGGCGATGACCAGCGGCTGCTTGAGGATCTGCTCGCCCTGGAAGCCAAACAGCATGACCAGCGTCGCCAGCAGCGCCACGATCGATAGCGGCTGCAGCACCGACAGGAAGCGGTTCAAGGCCGCCTCGCCCTTGGCCAGCAGGATCTTGCGGATCAGCTGGGCGGCCAGGACCGGCACGATGATGTAGAGCCCGACCGACAGGGTGAGGGTCGACCAGGGCACGGTGATGGCCGAGAGCCCGAGCAGAAGGCCAACGATCGGCGCGAAGGCCACGACCATGATGGTGTCGTTGAGCGCCACCTGGCTCAGGGTGAAGTTCGGCTCGCCCTTGGTCAGGTTGCTCCAGACAAAGACCATGGCCGTGCACGGCGCGGCGGCCAGCAGGATCAGGCCGGCGATGTAGCTGTCGATCTGGTCGGCGGGCAGATAGGGCCGAAACAGCTGGCTGATGAAGATCCAGCCCAGCAACGCCATCCCAAACGGCTTGACCAACCAGTTGATCAGCAGGGTCACCGAGATCCCGCGCCAGTGGCGGGCGACCAGCCCCAGGGCCGCGAAATCAACCTTGATCAGCATCGGGACGATCATCAGCCAGATCAGGCCCGCCATCGGCAGGTTGACCTGGGCGATCTCGGCGGCGGCGATAAGCTGGAAGGCCGGGGCGAAGACATGGCCAAGCGCGACGCCGGCGACGATGCACAGCCCCACCCAAAGCGTGAGGTAACGTTCAAAGATAGACATCCGGGGTCCTGGTCGGAGGCCGCGCGCGGCGTAGTGAACCTAAGCCGCGCTTTCGTCGGGCGCGATCGACTTGCCGATCTCGTCGAGACGCTTTTGCAGCGACAGCCGGTCGAGCGAGGCCATCGGCAAGGCGCAAAAGAGCGTGATGCGGCTGTTGAGCTGGCGATAGGCCTCGGCGAAGGCCAGGGCGATCTCGGCCTCCGAGCCGCCGGCCTCGCCAGGGTTGGGGATGCCCCAGTGGGCGCTCATCGGCTGGCCGGGCCAGATCGGGCAGACCTCGCCGGCGGCGTTGTCGCAGACGGTGAACACGAAATCGAGCTCGGGGGCGCTCGGATTGTTCTCTAGCGAGAACTCGTCCCAGCTCTTGGAGCGCAGGTGGTCGGTCTTGTAGTTGAGGCGCTGAAGCAGGCTGATGGCGTGGGGATTGACCTCGCCGCTGGCCATGGAGCCGGCGGAATAGGCGACGAACCGCCCTGCCCCGACCCGGTTCATGATGCTCTCGGCCAGGATCGATCGCGCCGAATTGTGGGTGCAGAGGAAAAGCACGTTGTAAGGGCGGGTCTGGGCGGTCATGGCGTCGTCTCCAGGGGCGCAAGGCAGGTCCCGTCGCAGTCGGCGGCGCGGGCCAGGATATCGCTGAGCGGGGCGCAGACCTCCGGGGCGCCGCCGCAGCAGTCGTCCATCAGGAAGGCCAGGAGCTGCGTCATCGCCCCATAGCGGGCGGTGTAGATGATCGAGCGGCCCTCGCGTCGCGAGTCGATCAAGCCGGCGTGGCTGAGGATATTGAGTCCCGAGGACAGGGTGTTGGGGATGATGCCGGTGGTGCGGGCGATTTCGCCCGCGGCCATGCCGCCCTGCCCGGTCCTGACCAGCAGGCGGAAGATGGCCAGGCGCCCCTCGTGAGCCAGGGCGCTGAGCGCGATGACGGCGGCTTTTGATTCCATAATTCGAACATACTCGAATAATAAGAAGATTCAATGACGCCGCCCGCCCTTTCGTCGGCGAGGTCAGGCTGGTCTGGCGGGCTTGGCCGGACGCGTCGACAGCGGCGCCAACAGCGCCAGCGCCGTGAGGCAAGCCAGGCAAGCGACCGTCAGGGCGACGATGGGCGAGACCCCCATCGCCAGGGCGAAGGCGAACGGGGCCAGCGCCTGGGCCAGCCGGCCCGGCATGGCGATCAGCCCCAGGCGCGCGCCATAGCCGCCCGGCCCAAACAACGCCAGCGGCGCGCTGCCGCGGGCGATCGTGAAGAGCCCATTGCCGGCCCCATAGAGCGCTGCCAGCGCCATCAGACCCACGGGGCCGCTCACCAGCGCTAGGGCCGCGCCGATCGGCAAAAGCACGACGGCGATGCGAGCGGCGTTCAGCGGGTGCAACCGCCGGGCCAGGCCCCATTCGGCCAGGCGCGCCAGGACCTGGGCTGGCCCGACCAGGGCGGCCGCGACGAGCGCCTGGCCTGGCGCGGCGCCCAGCCCCTCAAGCAGCACCGGCAGCTGAGCGCCCAAAGCCGCGCCGACCGCGCTCATCGCCGCGAAGGCGCAGGCCAGCAGCAACACCGCCCTAAGCGGCGGATTGGCGGGGACTGGCATTGAACGATCGACCCGATCGCCGGCCGCTCCAGGTCCCGCGGGCAAGAAGACGTGCAGCGGCAGGGCCAGCGCCAGCTGCGCCCCGGCCCAAACGAGACACGCCGCGCGCCAACCGTGATGGTCGGCGACAAAGGCGGTCAGAGGCCAGCCAATGGTGCTGGCGAAGCCTGCGATCAGGGTCACACCGGTGATCGGCCCGCGCGCGGCCGCGCCAAACCAGCCCACGAGACCGGCGAAGGCGACGTCGTAGAGGCCAAGCGCCATACCCAGGCCGATCAGCGCCCAGGCGCCAAACAGCATCCACGCCCCTTGCGCCAAGGCCAGGGCGATCAGGCCGGCGGCCAGGACGAGGTTGGAGAGGACGAGCACGCCGCGCGCGCCATGGCGATCGACGCGCCGGCCGATCGCCGGCCCGAGCACCACGGTGACCAGGAGCGCGCCGGCGTAGGCGGCGAACACCGTCGGCGTCTTCACACCCAGATCCTTGGCCATGGGCGCGGCCAGCACCGCCGGCAGATAGGCGCTGGAGGCATAGCCCAGGGTCTGGGTGACCCCCAGCCGAAGCACCGCGCGGCGCGGGGTGATCACGCCTCGATCAGGCGCTCGACGGCGACCACGTCGCGCCAGACGCCATCGAGCTGGCCATGGCGCTGATGCACGCCGACCTCACGGAACCCCTGGCTGCGCAGAAGGCCCAGGCTGGCGCTGTTCTCGACGAAGACGCGCGAGAGCAGCTTGTGCAGGCCCTGGCCCCTGGCCGCCTCGATCAGGGCGGCCATGGCGTGCTTGCCGACGCCCGTTCCGCGATGGCCACGTTCGACATAGACCGAGAACTCGGCGATGCCGGCGTAGCAGCAGCGATCGGAATAGGCGAAGGTCGCCGCGTAGCCGACGACCGCTCCGGCCGCGTCGACGACCACCACGACCGGCAGGCCGCTGGCCAGCCAGGCCTCCGCCGCCTCGACCCCGCGCGGGCTGGTCTCGAAGGTGGCGATGCGATCCTCGATGCCCTGGTTGTAGATCCTGGTCATGGCTGGGGCGTCGGCCAAGGCGGCGGCCCGGGTGCTGAACCCGCTCATGCGACGACCTTCGCCGTCTCGTGCTCCATGGCCTTGGCGCCGAGCAGATGTTCATGGGTCTCCCGGCCAGCCGCCTTGCGCTCGCTGTAGCGGTCGACGAGATAGTCGGCGCGATCGCGAGTCAGGAGGGTGAACTTGTAAAGCTCCTCCATCACGTCGACGACGCGATCGTAATAGCTCGACGGCTTCATGCGATCGTTCTCGTCGAACTCGCGATAGGCCATGGCCACCGACGACTGGTTGGGAATGGTGATCATCCGCATCCAGCGGCCCAGCAGCCGCAGGGTGTTGACCGCGTTGAACGATTGCGAGCCGCCGCTGACCTGCATGACCGCCAGGGTCTTGCCCTGGGTCGGGCGCACGCTGCCGATCTCCAGCGGGATCCAGTCGATCTGGGCCTTCATGATCCCGGTGATGGCGCCGTGGCGCTCGGGGCTGCACCAGACCTGGCCTTCGGACCATTCGGAGAGCGCCCGCAACTCCTGGACCTTGGGGTGGTCGGGCGGGGTCGCGTCGGGGAGCGGCAGGCCGGTCGGGTCGAAGACCCTGGTCTCCGCGCCCATCGCCTCCAACAGGCGCTGGGCCTCAAGGACCAGGAGCTTGCTGAACGAGCGCTCGCGCAGCGAGCCATAGAGCAGCAGGATGCGCGGCGGGTGGGTCGAGACCTTGGCCGGCTCGAGCTTGGCGAGGCTCGGCCGGTCGGCGAAGGCTGGATTGAGGGCGGGAAAGTCGGTCAAGCGGCGGGTCCCTTCATCACGAAATCCCTAGAAACATGGTGGTGTGTGGCTAAAAAAACTCAGGCGGCGCTGTCTTGCGCGCAGCCCAATCCCAGGCCGACGCAGCAGTTTTCGGTCAGGTAGGCGGCCAGAGCGTTCACCCGGCCATAGTCGGCCGTGCAGATCAGCTCGCGCCCCCGCTTGGCCTGGCGCACCAGGCCCGCCCGGGACAGGGCCGTCAGATGATGTGACAGGGTCGAGGCCGGGATCTCGGTAAGACGCACCAGGTCGGTGACATTGGCCCCCGCGTCGCCGGCCCGGACCAGCAGCCGAAAGAGGCGCAGGCGGACGGGACTTCCCAGGGCCGACAGCCCGGCGGCGGCGTCATCTTCGGTGAGTAGCGACATAACGTCACCATATTTCTAGAGATATAGTGACGTCAAGCGCCGGGCTTGAGCGACGCGGTGCGCGGCGGCGCGGGCTGGCCGATGGGGGCGCGTGCTAGTGGCCAGCGCCACGCCCGTTCAGCTTCCGCCCAAGCCGCGTCCGGGACTCTAAAGCGCGCGCCAGCCGATCAACTCGACCTCGGGGGTCAGGTAGTCTGGCCGCACCGGCTCTTCCTGGGCCAGCGCCGTGGACAGATAGCGGGCGTGGTTGTCGCACAGCACGGTGGCGACGCGGGCGTCGGGGCGGTTCTCCAGCACCTTGATCGCGGCCACGAGGTTGGCGCCGCTCGAGATGCCCACCCCCAGGCCTAGCTGCCGGGCGACCTTCTGGGCCATCAGGATGGCGTCGCCGTCGTGGACGGCGATCACCGGAGCCAGCTCGTTGAGCTTGACGATGTCGGGGATGAACTCGTCGGAAACGCCCTGGATGCGGTGATGGCCGACCTTGTGACCGGTCGACAGGGTCGGCGACTCCGCCGGCTCGACCGGATGGACGGCGGCCGAAAGACCCCTGTCGCGGAACAGGCGGCCAAAGCCCATGACCGTGCCGCCGGTGCCGACCCCGGCCACGAAGGCGTCGGGGGCCAGGCGATGGCCGGCCATCTGGGTCAGCAGCTCCTCGGCGGTGCCGTGATAGTGGGCCCGCCAGTTGTCGTCATTGGAGAACTGGCGCGACAGGAAGGCGCCCTTGGCGCCGGCATAGGCCTCGGCCATCTTCACCGAGCCGACGAAGCCGCCCTCGGCCTTGGAGACCAGGCGGATGGTCGCGCCGTGGCTGGTCAAGAGAGCCCGGCGCTCCAGGCTCATCCAGTCGGGCATGAAGATGGTCACCGGGTGGCCCAAGGCCCGGCCAAGCGCGGCCAATGCGATGCCGGCGTTGCCGCTGGTGGCCTCGACGATCTCCTGGCCGGGCGCGAGCTCGCGCCGCTCATAGGCCGCGCCGATGATGCTGCAGGCCATGCGGTCCTTGATGCTGCCGGTAAGATTATAGAGCTCGGCCTTGGCGTAGACGGTGGCCGGCCGGCCGCGCCAGGCCAGGTCGATGGCCAGGAGCGGCGTGCGGCCGACCAAGCCCGCCATCGCCCCGAGCGCGGCCAGGGCCTGGTCGCAGCCGCGCCCCGGCGGGGCTTGCGGCGGGGTGGCGAAACGGTGGGAGGCGGCCAGGCCGATCGAACCCGCGAGCATGACAAGAACCCTGCTTAGTGCATGACCAGGGCGCGGCGGCGGGTCGGCGCGCGCGCCTTCCGCGCCCTTCGCGCCAAGGCCGTCAAACCTGCCAATCGACCCATCAAAAGTCTTCACCGATTTTCCCAGTATTTGCCGGATAGGCGGTGGTTTTCTCCCAATCACAGGACCCCATGCAGATCGTCCATGGGCGATCAGCGGCAATGATACCTGCTTTTGGCGAACGTCATCCCCCGCTCAGATTCCCGGTCGCTTCCCTTCCCTTCGTAGAAAAACCCACGCCTGGCGATAAACGCCAAATTTTCTCCACCAGAGGCTCGTGGGCGCGGGCCAGTTTGGGAAGACACCACAGCCGGCCCTGTGGAACAGTCTCATGACGGTGAGGCGTGGCTGAAACCTTGAGACGACCGCAGATCAGGGGCCGGCGCGCAGCAGACGATAACGACAACTTTTAGATTAGTTACACGATCGACGAGCGTACTGGGGGCGTTTTAAATTGTCGCAGACCGCAGCACCGGCTCACGAGTACATGGCCAATGCCGCCGTGCTCGACAGCCTTCTGACCACAAGTCCGGCCGATTACTTCTGGCGCTTCGCGCCTGAACTGAAGAGCTATCTGGCGCGGCGGCTCGACAGCAGCGAGATCGACGACGTCGTGCAGGACGTGATGTTGAAGCTCCACACCCGCGACGCCCGCTGGGATATCCGCTTTCCAAAGCGCTATTTCTACCAGGTGGTCCGCTCGACCCTGGTCGATCTCTACCGCCGCAATCGCTCGCGCTGCGTCCATCACCATTGCGAGCTGTCGCCCGAGACCCATCCGCGCGACGAGCTCTCGCCGATCCGCATCCTGCAGGCGCGCCAGGAGATGGCCGCGGCCCGCGAGGCCCTCTCCCAACTGCCGGCCCGCACCCGCGAGATCCTGCTGGCCGTGCGGGTCGAGGGCCAGAGCCTCAAGGCCGTGGCCGCCCGCCATGGCATCTCGACGAGCGCCGTCGAAAAGCACATCACCCGCGGCCTCAACGCGCTGTCGGCCCAGCTCTATGACGTGGACGAGGCGTTCGGCGAGGACTGGGGCGCCGGCGCGCGCCAGCGCCGGCTGGCGATCGCGTCGGCCCCGCGCCTGAGCTAGCCGCGGTCTCTTAGCGTCAGGCCCGTAGCCGGCCCAGGAAGGCGCGGGTGCGGGCCTCGCGCGGGTTGGCGAAGAAGCCGGCCGGCGGCCCGGCCTCGAGGATCTTGCCCTCGTCCATGAAGATCACCCGGTCGGCGACGTCGCGGGCGAACCCCATCTCGTGGGTGACGACGATCATGGTCATCCCCGAGGCGGCCAGTCCCCGCATGACCTCCAAGACCTCGCCGACCATTTCCGGATCGAGCGCCGAGGTCGGCTCGTCGAACAGCATGACCTTGGGGGCCATGGCCAGGGCCCGGGCGATGGCGGCGCGCTGCTGCTGGCCGCCCGACAGCTGAACGGGGTACTTGTCGGCATGGCCGACGATGCGCACCCGCTCCAGCAGGGCCATGGCCCGGTCCCTGGCCTCGGCGCGAGAGAGGCCCAGCACCCGCATCGGGGCCAGGACGCAGTTGTCGAGCACGGAGAGGTGCGGAAAGAGATTGAAGGCCTGGAAGACCATTCCGCTGGCGCGGCGGGCCGCGGCCCCTTCCCGCCCGCGGGCGGCCAGATCCTGGCCATCGACGCGGATGGTCCCGCCTTGATGCGGCTCCAGGCCGTTGATCGTCCGGATCAGGGTCGACTTGCCCGAGCCCGAGGGCCCCAGGACCACGACCTTCTCGCCGGCGGCGACGGTCAAATCCAGGCCGCGCAGCACCGGCTGGTCGCCGTACCACTTCTGCAGATTGTCGATCTGAATCATCGCCTTGGTCATGCGGGACTCCGGGGAGCGATCTGAAGGCGGCGTTCTAGGGCGGCGGCCGCGCGCGACAGGCCAAAGCACAGGAGCCAGAACGACAGGCCCACAAAGATGTAGGCCTCCGGCTCGAGCCCCTGCCAGGCAAAGTCGCTGACGGCGTTGCGCAGCACGCCGGTGATGTCGAGGACGCCGATCACATAGAGCAGACTGGTGTCCTTCAGGAGGCCGATGAAGCTGTTGACCAGGGCCGGGGTCGCGGTGCGCAGGGCCTGGGGCAGGACGACATCGCAAAGCGCCCGCACCGGGCCAAGGCCCAGGGCTCGAGCCGCCTCGCGCTGGCCCTGGGGCACGGCCATCAGGCCGCCGCGCACGGCCTCGGCCATATAGGCGGCCTCGAACAGGGTGATGGCGACCATGGCCCGGCCGAGCTTGTCGAGCGGCAGGGCCGGCGGCAGCAGCAGCGGGCCCAGCACCGCGGCGGCGAACAACACCACGATCAGCGGCGCGGCCCGCGCGGTCTCGACATAGGCGCTGGCCAGCAGGCGGATGACCGGCAACGGGCTTTGGCGGGCCAGGCCCAGCAGCACGCCGAGCGGCAGGGCGAAGATGGCGCAGACCGCCCCGACGATCAGGTTGAGGGCGAGGCCGCCCCAATAAGCGCTGGGCACGCTGGGCAGCAGCCGCGCCCCGCCCATCAAGGCCAGGCACGCCACGGCGCCGAGCGGGGCGGTGGCCAGGACAAGGCCGGCGCGGCGGGGGACGGCGAGCGGCGAAAGCCCGGCCGCCAGGGCCAGGACGGCGAGCAGGACTCGCCCCCCGTGGCCCGGCGGATAGAAGCCGACCAGGATCTGCGGGGCGCGAGCGGTGATCATCGCCCAGCAGGCCCCGGCCGGGTCGCAGGCCGCGCGGCTGTCGCCGCTCCAGGTCGCGTTGAGGAACAGCCAGCGCAGGGCCGGTCCGGCCAGCACCAGGGCGACCGCGGCGGCCAGCGCCCAGGCCGCCCACCGCCCCCAGGGATGCGCGCGGCCGGCGCGGCTCATCGCACCGCCCAGCGCGCCTGGCGCGCGGCCCAGAGGTTGATCAGGCCGCTGATCGTCAGGCTGAGCGCCAGGTAGAAGACCAGGATCAGGCCCAGGGTCTCGATCGCCTGGCCGGTCTGGTTGAGCACCGTGCCGCCCAGCAGGGCGACGAGATCGGGATAGCCGACGATGATGGCCAGGGAGGCGTTCTTGGCCAGGTTCAGATACTGGCTGGCCAGCGGCGGGGCGGCCACCCGCAGGGCCTGCGGCAGGGTGATCAGGCCAAGGGTCTGGATCGGCGAGAGCCCCAGCGCCTGGGCGGCCTCGGCCTGGCCGGGGGCGATCGCCGCCAGGGCCCCGCGCACGACCTCGGCGATATAGCCGCCGGTATAGAGACCAAGGCCCCCAACCAGGGCCAGAAGCGGCGGCGAGACGACCTGCCCGCCGACGAAACCAAAGCCCTGAGCGCGGGGGACCTCCAGGCCCGACACCGACAGGACAAGGCCCAGGCCGAAAAAGCCCAGCCAGCCAAAGCTCAGCACCTGGGCCGCGCGGCGGCTGGGAGCCAGGCGCCAGATGGCGACAAGGGCCGCTAGCGCCAGGACCGCCCCCGCCAGCGCCCCGCCCTCTCCCCAGCGCCAGTCGAGCCGCGGCAGGTAGAGACCGCGGTTGCTGACAAAGCCAAGGCCGAAGAGATCGATCGCGGCGCGTGGCGGCGGGGTCATGGCCAGCAGGCTGTAGAGCACCAGGAGCAGGACCGGCAGCGGGATGTTGCGAAAGAGCTCGACATAGCCTTGGGCCAGGATCCGGACCGGCCCGGACCTGGCGCGCAGGGCCACGCCAAAGGCCAGGCCCAGCAGGCTGGCGAGGCCGGCGGCCAGCCCCGTGACCTTGAGCGTGTTCAGCGCCCCGACCAGCAGAACCTTGGCGTTGCTGTCGCGCGGCGAATAGGCGATCGGCGTCTCGGCGATGTCGAAGCCGGCGGCGCGGCCCAGGAAGTCAAAGCCCGAGGCCAGGCCGCTGGCGCGCAGATTGGCCGCGCCGTTGCGGGCCAGCAGCGCCAGAAGGGCGAGGACGGCGGCCAGGGCCAAGCCCTGCCAGGCGAGGCTGGCCAGGCGCTGACCGGTGAGCGGGACGGCGGGCGGGCGGCTCATCGCATCGGCGGGGCGTAGAGGAGGCCCGGCGGGCTGGCGCTCCACAGGGTGTTGAGGCCGCGCTCGATCTTCAGGGGCGTGGTGGGACCCAGGTTGCGCGCGAAGACCTCGCCATAGTTGCCGACTTGCTTGATGATCTGGAAGGCGAAGTCGTCTGAAAGGCCGATCATCGCCCCATAGCCGGGCTCGGCCCCGAGCAGGCGGCGGATCTCGGGATTGTCGCTGTGGGCGCGCAGGGCCTCGACATTGGCCGAGGTCACGCCCAGTTCCTCGGCCAGGATCATGGCGTTCAGCGTCCAGCGCACGACATTGCCCCAGGCGTCGTCGCCCTGACGCACCACCGGGCCCAGGGGCTCCTTGGAGATCACCTCGGGCAGGATCAGGTGGTCGCCTGGCCGGGCCAGGGTGGCGCGGGCGGCGGCGAGGTTGGAGAGGTCGGCGGTATAGACGTCGCACTGCTCGCGGCCATAGGCGGCGCGGGCCTTGTCCTCGGTGTCGAACACCACCGGCTCGTAGGTGAGCTTGTGGGCCCGGAAATAGTCGGTGAGGTTCATCTCGCTGGTCGAGCCAGTCTGGATGCAGATCCGCGCCCCGTTCAGCTGGGTCGCGTGGGCGACGCCCAGCGCCTTGCGGACCAAGAAGGCCTGGCCGTCGTAATAGTTGACCCCCGCGAAGTCGAACTTGGCGTCGCGCGAGAAGGTCGCCGAGGTGTTGCGCCAGAGGACGTCGACCTCGCCGGCCTGCAGCACGGTCAGGCGCTCGGTCGAGGAGGTCGGCATAAAGCGGGCGGCTTCGGCGCGGCCGAAGATCGCCGCGGCGGTGGCCCGGCAAAAATCGGTGTCGAACCCGCGCCAGCGGCCGGTGTTGTCGGCATAGGCAAAGCCGATCAGCCCCTGCTGGACTCCGCAAACCAGGTAGCCGCGGGCCCGGACGGCGGCCAGGGTTCGCCCCTGCCCGGCCCCGGCGGCGGCCAGCGCCACCGGCGCGCCCTCGACCCCGACCGCCTTGGGCGGCGGGCCGTCGACGGCGCTGCCCGGATCGCCGCAACTGGCGAGCGGACCGGCGAGCAGGCCGGCGGCGACCAGCGCCGCCAATCCCTTAGCGCGGCGCGCCATCGCCGCTCTCGTAGCGATCGCGCAAGTCCAGCGCCCGTGAGCGCAGCGGCTGGGAGACGCCATCGACATAGATGGCGGTCGGCAGGCTGCGCGGCTCGAGCGGATCGCCGTCCCAGATGACGAGGTCGGCGGCCCGGCCTGGCTGCAGCGAGCCCAGCTGATCGGCCAGGCCAAAGATCCGGGCCGGGGCGATGGTGATCGCCTCCAGGGCCGCGGCGTAGGGCAGGCCCTGGGCCACGGCCGAGCCGGCCTCATAGCGCAGCTCGCGAACCCGGTGGGCCGGATCGGGGCTGACGATGGCGATCTCGACGCCGGCCGCGCGCAGCTTGGCGGCGTTTTGCAGGCTGGCCCCGACGATCTCGAAGGTGCGCGGCAGGTCGGCGGTGGCGTTGAGGATCACCGGGACCTTGGCCGCGGCGATCTCGCCGGCCACCCGCCAGCCTTCCTCGGCCCCGTTGAGGATCACCTTCAGGCGCTGCTCGCGGGCGAAGGCCAGCACCTGGCGGATGTCGGCGGCGCGGTGGACGGTGACCAGCAGCGGCTCGCGGCCTTCGATGACCGGGATCAGGGCTTCGAGGTCGGCGCGCGACAGTTTCAGGTCGCGAGTCTCGCCGCGATCGTAGGCGGCGCGGTTTTGCCTGTAGAGGCGCACCTCGTCGAGGCGGGCCCGCAAGAGTCCGATCTCGGCCCCGCGCGAGCCGCCCGCGCCGTTCTCGCCAAAGCGCATGGCCACGGCCAGGCGCGGCTTGACGAGGAGGTCGCCGGCCAGGCGGATGGCCATCACCTGGCCGTCGAACAGCGCCCCGTCGCCGTCGTCGCCACCGCCGCCCTCGCCGTCGCCGCCGGGAGCCGGCACGACGATGGCGCGGGTGACGCCGCCCAGCCGCGCGACCGGCACGAGCGTGGTGTCGGGGTTGAGACCATATTGCGGATCGAAGGCCGCGCCGAGGTCGGAGGACGAACTCTTGGCGTCATCCGTCCCCTTGACCGAATTGACCTCGCGCACGCCCAGCACCGTGTTGGGCGCGAAAAGCCCGGGGGTGACGATCGCGCCCCTGGCGTCGATGACCTGGGCCCCGGCCGGAACGGCCAGGTTCTTGCCGACGGCGACGATCTTGCCGTCGCGGAGGATCACCGCGCCGTCGGCGATTTCGCCGGCCGGGCCCATGGTCAGCAGGCGGGCGTGGACGATAGCGACCTGAGGCGCGGCCAAGGCCGACGCGGAGAGCGCGGAGGCGGCCAGCAGCCCGGCCAGCAGGGGAACGATCGGCTTCATTGGGCGAGATCTCCGCGGTTTTGGCCGAGCTCGAAGTCGGAAGGACGGCGCGGGGCCTGGCGGTCGAACTCGACGGCGCCGTCGATGAACACCAGGTCGGCGAGCGCGTAGATGCTCAAGGGATCGGCGCTCCACAGCACGATGTCGGCCATCTTGCCGGGTTCCAGCGAGCCGGTGCGGTCGGCCACGCCCATGACCTTGGCGGAATTCAGGGTGATCCACTGGATGGCGACGGCGTCGGGGATGTCGATGCCGGCCCGGCGCCCGGCGGCCTGGGCCACGGCGGCCTCGCGGTTGAGGCGCTGGATGATGTTGGGATCGTCCGAGTGCAGCGAGACGCAGACCCCGGCCTTGGTCAGCAGGGCGGCGTTTTCCTCGATGCCGTCATAGGCCTCCATCTTAAAGCCCCAGCGGCCCGACCAGACGGCCGCGCAGATGCCCTCGCGGGCCAGCAGCGGGGCGATCTTGTAGGCCTCGACCGCGTGGTGGAAGGCGGTGATGTGGTAGCCGAACTCGTGGGAGACATCGATCAGGTTGGCCATCTCGTCGGCCCGGTAGCAGTGGTTCTGGACCAGGAGCTCGCCGTTCAGGGCGCCCGACAGGGTGTCGAGGGTCAGGTCGCGCTTGGGCGGCTCGCCCCCCTCCCCCTTGGCGGCCTTCTTGTCATAGGCGGCCCAGCGCTTGCCGTAGTCGGCCGCCTCGATCCAGCCGCGGCGATAGCCGGCGACATTGCCCATGCGGGTGGCCGGCGTGCGGCCGCGCGAGCCGTAGCGGCCCTTGGGGTTTTCGCCGCAGGCCATCTTTAGGCCATAGGGCGCGCCCGGAAACTTCATGGCCTGGACGGTGACGGCCGGCACGTTCTTCAGGGCCACGGTGCGGCCGCCGAAGAGATTGGCCGAGCCCGGCAGGATCAGGAGGCTGGTGACGCCGCCGGCCCGGGCCCGCTCAAAGCCCGCGTCCTGGGGCCAGACGCTGTGCTCGGCCCAGACATAGCCGGTGTTGGGGTCGATGTTCTCGTTGACGTCGACCTGGCCGGTCACGGCCGGGGCTGGAAACACCCCAAGGTGGGAGTGGGCGTCGATCAGGCCGGGGGTGACCCAGCGGCCCTTGGCGTCGATGACCTTGGCCCCGGCCGGCGGCGCGGCGGCGGGACCGACCGAGACGATCTTGCCGGCGTCGAACACCACCATGCCGCCGAGAATCTTCTGGCCCGTGCCGGTGTAGATGTTGGCGTTGACGATGGCCGTCAGGCCCGAGGCCGGGGCTTTGTAGGTGCTCGGATACGGATCGCGGGCCGGGACCAGGCCCTTGGGCGGCGGGGCGGCTGGGCGCGGGGCGGCTTCGGCCTGGGGCTTGGGCGGCGGCGTCGTGGCGCAGGCGGCCAGCAGCAGCGCGGCGCTGAGCGCCAGCCAGGGGACACGGCGGCGCGGCGCGGCGGCGCTGGCCAGTCTCGACGGGTGTGACACGGGATCTCCTGACGCCGCCGAACGTGGGCGGTCCTTGATCAAAAGAGAGTCGGAACGGTGGGCGCCCGCCGGTCGCCCTAGGCAGAGGGCGTCCGGCGGGCCGAGGCGAAGGATCCGGACGCCCTGGGGAGGTTCGTCCGGGCCCGCTCGCCGCGCGGCTAGAAGGACTTGCTGAGGCTCAGGTACCAGTAGCGGGCGTAGGGCTGGTAGACGGCCCCGAGATAGCCGTAGGTTCCCGAGGCCAGCGGCGGGTTTTCGTTGGTGATGTTGTTGACGCCCAGGCGGATCTTGGAGCCTTCCAGGCGCCCCTTGGCCACGGCCCACTGGCCATAGAGGTTGCCGGTCACCTGGCTTTCGACCTGCCAGGGCGTGCCGTCCGTGGCCAGGAGCGAGGTGTCGTCCATCGAGGAGATGTACTTGGTGAAGGCGCCCACGGTCAGCTGCTCGTAGCGCCAGGTCAGCGAGGCCGAGACCTTGGTCTTGGGCGTGCCGTTCTGGCGCAGGAGATCGCCGCCGCCGGTGATCGAGGTGCCGGCGTTGATCTTGCCGGCCTGGCGGGCGGCGAGCAGTTCGGCGATCTCGGCCGAGGGCTGGCGATAGAACTTGTTGAAGTGGGCGACATTGATGTCGGCGTCGAAATCGCCAAACCGCGTGCCGTGCAGGCGCCAGTTGAGGCTGACGTCGAGGCCGCGGACGTCCTGCGGATTGAGGTTCTGGTACTGGTCCTTGACGTAGGTGACCTGGCCGACGGGGGCGAGACCCGTGCCATTGGTGCGGGCGATGTCGTCGGCGGTCGGGGCCAGGCGGATGACGTTGGGGTTGCTCGAGCCCTGGACGCGCAGCAGGTAGTCGAGGATCAGGGCGTTGCCCTCGCCGAAGACGCCGATGATGCCGTTCTGCTTGGTGTCCCAGACATCGACGGTCAGGGTGAAGCGGCCCAGCTCACTGGGAATGAACTTCGGCTGCAGCACGAGACCGATCGATTGGCTTTCGGAGGTTTCGGCCTTGAGGTCCGGGTTGCCGGCCCGCTGGGCGGTGGCGACGATCGAGGCCGAGCAGGCGCTGAAGCTGCTGATGCGGCCAGCGCGAAGATCGGCCTCGCAGAAGATATATTCGGTGCGGGTGTTGCCGCGGGTGACGATGGCGGAATTGACCTGCAGCAGGTTGGGGGCGCGGAAGCCCTTGGAGTAGGAGCCGCGCACCCGCACGCCGTCGAAGAGGTCCCAGGCCAGGGCGACCTTGGGTTTGGCGACGTCGCCAAAGTCGCTGTAGTGCTCATAGCGGCCGGCCAGCTGCATTTCGACATTGCGCACCAGCGGGATGTTCATGTCCGGCGAGACGATCGGCACGGCCAGTTCGGCATAGGCCGAGGCGACCTTGCGCGAGCCCTTGGAGTCGGGGGTCGGGCTGACGCCGAAGAGATCCGAGGTCTGGACCTCGCCGGTCACCGCGTCGGTGAACTTGATCGTGCCATCGACGCGGGCGTCGCGGTTGTCGCTGATCGTCTCGCGGCGCAGCTCGACGCCGGCCGCCAGGCCAAGGTCGCCGGCCGGCAGGGCCAGGAGGTCGGCCTTGGAGATCTTGAAGTCCCATTGGGCCAGGGTCGAGCGGCCCTTCAGGTAGGTCTTGACGCGGATGGCGTCGAGGGCGGCCTTGGAGCTCGGCGTCCCATCGATGCCGGTCGGGTTGCTGGCGCTGCCGCCGTTGAACGGGTTGTAGGCGTCGGGGGTCGACAGGGCGAGTTGTTTTTGCAGGGCCGTGGAGCTGACGCCGTCCTGGACGTCGGTGACGCCGGCCTCGGTGTAGAGCAGCGCGCTGTCCCAGCGGAAGCCATAGGCGTTGCCCTTCAGCCCGCCGAGCACGCGGACCTGCTTACCCTTGACGTCGACATTGGTCGGGCCAAGGTCGCCGAACCGGTAGTTGGTCAGGCTCACCGCGCGGCCCGAGGCGGGAATGTTGAGGTTGGCCAGGCGGTTGGGATTGACCGTGCCGTCGGCGAAGGTCACCGGGCCGAACGGGTTCCAGTAGTTGGACGCGGGGATGGCGATCTTGGTCGAGCCGATCGTGAACACCCCGTCCTGCACGCTGTGGGTGTCGGAGATGTAGTAGCCCAGCTCGCCATAGGCGGTGACGTCGTCGGTCAGGTCATAGCGCCAGGTGCTGAAGAGGTTGGTGCGGCGCATCTTGGGCATGACCGACAGGCCATAGACCGACTGGGCGTCCGAGCGGGTGTCGCGGGCCGCGCCGGAGGTGGCGCGCGTGCCCGTGCCGATGCAGATGCCGCCGGCCAGCACCGAGCCGCACGAGCCGTCGGCGGTCGGCTGGATATGGAAGACCCCGGCGGCGGTGGTCAGGTTGGTCGTGCCCTGGCGCACTGCGCCGGTCTGGCCGATCACCGTCAGGTCGGCCCACGGGCTGAGCGTGCTGCGGCGATCCAAGGTGTTGGAGCCGGCGAAGCTGGTATTGGCGAACAGCGGGCGCTTGTCGCCGCTGGCGGTGTAGTCGAGGTCGGTCGACTTGAGCGCGCTGCGATAGGCGTAGTCGGCCGACAGGGTGACGTTGCCGCGGCCGTCCTTGAAATTCTGGCCGACGGCGAAGTTGAGGTTGAAGTCGCGCATCGACGTGCCTTCGGCCCCGCCGTAGCGCACGGTGACGGTCCCGCCGTCGAGATCGTCGCGCATCACGGTGTTGAGCACGCCGGCCACGGCGTCGGCCCCATAGAGCGCCGCGGCCCCGTCGCGCAGCACTTCCAGGCGCTGGATGCCCGAGACCGGCAGGGTGTTGGAGTTGGTCGTCAGGACCGGGGCGAGGTTGGCATCGGCCTGGGTGCCGGGCCAGGTGACGACCCGGCGGCCATTGAGCAGCACCAGGGTGTTGCCGACCCCCAGGTCGCGCAGGTTGATCGAGCCGACGTCGCCGCGGGCGAAGTTGCTGCTGGTCGCGCCGTTGGTGCTGTTGAAGGTGACATTGCCCATCTGCGGCACCGAGCGCAGCAGGTCGTCGCCGGAGACCGCGCCGGTGGTGGCGATCTGGGCGGCGTCGACGACGGTGACTGGCACGGCGGCGGTGACCTTGGAGCCGGCGATCTGGGTGCCGACGACGATCACCTCCTCGACGGTGGCGGCGTCCTGCGGCGGCGTGCTGGCCGGGGCTTGGGTTTGAGCGTGGGCCAGGCCCGCGCCCAGCAGGCTGGCGGTGCTGGCCAGGAGCAGCGCCCGGCTGGCGCGTTGGAAGTGCTGGTTCATGATAACCCCCTCAGGTCTAGCGTGCGCCGCCGGCAGGCTTTCGCCGTTCTCGATCGACAGGTCCTGAGACGGATGCGAGGGGCGTTGCCCCACCTGCGCCCGGCCAGAAAATCGCCGTTTTTGTCGTTGCCTGGCGGCTGGGCGCCGATCGCCCACGAAGCGGGCGCCGCCCGCTATCGAAGCCCCACTAAACTGGTAGAGTTTGCAAGGCGCGGCAGTTTTTGGCGCAACGGCGCCAGGGAAACTAAGTCGCGCGGCGGAACGCTCGCCCCGCCGCGCGCTTCGCTGACGCTAGTAGAAGCTGACGTTGTCGATCTCGAGCCACAGGGTCTCGCCGGCCGCCCGGCCGCCCATCAGCTCGACCTCGGTGAGATCCTTGGCGGTCCATTCGCCCTTGCCGCGCGCAGCCTTCAGGGCCGAGAACGGGATCTCGACGGTGCGCCAGTCGGCCCCGGCGCTGAACGGCGCCGACCAGCGCCCGCTCAGGGTGGTGACGCCCAGGGCGTAGGCGCCGTCGCCGCGCGCCTCGAAGCGCACGCCCTTGAAGGCGCTGGCGTCGACCGGCTGGATCGAGCCGCGGCTCAGTGGAATGATCACCCCGGCGCTGGGCTTGGCCTTGACCGCCATGCGGGCCGACAGCGACAGGGCCCGACCTTGCGTCCCTCGGGCGATGACCTGGCTGATCTCGACGGTGCGGTCCATGCCGCCATCGGGGTCGTCGGTGCGCAGGGTGTCGAGGCTGGAGCGGCGGTCGGGGCGCTCGAAGTCGTCGATCTGGGCCTTGGCCGGGATCGAGGGCATGGTCGTGGCCTGGTTGGCGGTCATCGGCGGGGCGCCGGGACCATAGACCAGATTACCGTCGATCAGCACCCGGTCGGTGTTGCGCACGTCGGCGATGGTCGTCCAGGGCGCGCCCTTGATCAAAACCAGATCGGCGCGCTGGCCAACCGCGATGGTCCCGCGATCGGCGGCGAGGTTCATCAGCCTGGCGCTGTCGGCGGTGCCGGCGATCAGGGCCTGGCTTGGCGTCAGGCCGGCGCGGACCAGGAGCTCCATCTCGTGCAGGGTCGAGACGCCATGCGGGGTTCCGGGCATGCCGGCGTCGGTGCCCAGACCCAGGGGGACGCCGGCGCCATGCAGACGCTTGGCGTTGGCTAGGGCGAAGTCGAATTTGCGAAAGCTCTGGCGGGTCTTGGGATCGGCCGGATCGCGGGCCGGCTCGCCGGGCTTGACCGGCTCGTAGACGGCCAGGGTCGGAGTGTCGGCCGTGCCGCCGGCCTTGATCGCCGCCAGCGCCTCGTCGTCGAGCGGGCGGTCCTGCAGACTGTGGGTGATGACATCGACCCCCGCCTTGCCGGCCACCGCGCCGCGCTCGACGGTGACGGTGTGGGTGAAGACCTTGAGGTTTTGCTTGTGAGCTTCCTCGACCAGGGCCGAAAGCGTCCAGCCGTCCATGCTGGTGTTGTCAGGCGAGGCGCCGTAGCGCCAGCCGTCGGTGAAGGCCTTGATCAGGTCGGGCTTATAGGGGGCGAGCGCCTGGATGGCGGCGCGGGCCGCCTCGGGGGTGTTGACCCACTTGGTGGTGGCGGTGTCGGCCCAGTCGGCCCCGTGACCGCCGGGGGTGCTGACCCGCGCGGCGAAATTGACGTGCGGCGCGACCAGGGTCGACAGCCACTGGCGGCGCGGGGCGAAGGATTCCGGCGCGGCGTTGAAGTCGTTGACCGTCGTCACGCCGGTCGAAACGTAAGCCGTTGCGATCTGCGGGGTCGTGGCCGGAACCCCGCCGCCAGTCCAGTGCGTGTGGAGATCAAAGAAGCCCGGCAGCAGGGCCTCGCCCTTGGCGTCGATGATCTTGGCGCCGCGCGGGATCTTGACCTTCGGACCGACGGCGGTGATGCGGCCGTTTTCGATGACGACGGTGGCCGGCCGCGGGGGCGCGCCGGTGGCGTCGAAGACGGTGGCGCCGACGATGGCCACCGGGCGGGCGGCGAGCGCCTGCGCCCGGGCCGGCGCCGGGACGAGCACGCTCGCACCCGCCGCGAGGGCCAGGGCCGAAGCCGTTCCTACGATCCGCCTTGCCCGGCCCTGCTTGATCTTGCCCATCGCCCTACTCGCTCATGCTGCCTGGCGCGCCCCGGCGCCGGTGCTCTTAGACGGCGGGCGCGGCGATCACCCCATCGGAAAACTCACCTGGGGGACCCCATTTTTTCGGATTGCGCGGCGGTCGGGCGTTTGCCCGGTCAGAGGGCGATCGGCACGGCGGTGGTGAACTTCATCTCCTCCATGGCGAAGGCGGAGCTGATGTCGAGCAGGCGCACGGCCTTGATCAGCCGGCGATAGACCCCGTCATAGGCGGCGATGTCCTTGACGCGCAGCTTCAGCAGGTAGTCGACCTCGCCGCTCATCCGGTAGAATTCGACCACCTCGGGAATGGTGCGCACGGCGCCGGCGAAGGCGGCCAGCCATTCGTCGCTGTGCTCGGCGGCCCGGACGGTGACGAACACGACCATGGCCGAACCGAGCTTGACCGGATCGACCAGGGCCACGCGCTTGAGGATGTAGCCCTCGTCCTCCAGGCGCTTGAGGCGTCGCCAGCAGGCGTTCTGCGACAGGGCCACGGCCTCGGCCAGCTCGTTGACGGTCAAGGACGCGTCCTCCTGGACGATCTCCAGGATGCGCCGATCGATGCGATCCAGTCCGCCGTCCGCCATAACTCATCTCCCCCAAGCCCCAGCCTGCGAACCGGAGACTTTCGCGAAGAAGAGGCCGCGTAAAGGATTTTCACCACGAAAGTCCACATTCCTTGGGAAATTGCCGCAGAAGCGCCCGATACCGCCTGATCGCCCGTGACCACCAAACCTGATCATCGAAGCTGCGCTGGGCCGGAACAGCGATTTATCCACAGATTTGGACCTCGCCGCCGCTACCCTTGGGTCCGCTACGGGAGGCGGCTTCCCGCCGGACGATGCATGCACGCCAATGAGATTGAACTGATCGTGCAAATTAGACGAAAGATGTGCCTGCTTCCCGCTTCTAACAATCCGCCAAGAGCACGCCTTCGCCGCACACGATTTTGCCTCAGCGTCGGCTCCGCGCCATGCGCGGACATTGGTGCCACTCCAGCTTCCGGACATTCAGTCGCCGACGCTGAGGGCGAATTCCGACCCTTCTCTGCCGAGCCAGAGGTCTGCATCCCCGGCCGCGTCGCGCCAATAGGCGACCTTGGACCCGATCCAGGAACAGGACATTCGCGGCGACACGACATTGCCGCGGCGACGGAACACAAGCCCCCCGTTCGACGACGCCTAGCCATCCCCGTTAGCTATCAAGTCGCGTCTGAGTTCAGTCGAGCCCGATCTCGATGCTCAGCCCGGTCGCTAAACCCTCTTCCATCAGGAAGTCGGCGAAATGCTCAGGAACGATAAGCCGAGCCTTTTGATGATCGAGCAATTGAGCCGCGACTTCCGACGCCACCGCATAGCCGGTGCTAGCGGCCAGACCTCGCATCGTCGTCAGGTTCACGACGACCTCATCGACATCGGCCGGAATAGCGATGGCCCGGCGCACCTCGGATGGCTCCCAAGGCAAACCAGCGCCATCAACCGTATAGCGAAGCATCTTCAAGCGCCGGAAGGCCGTCGCCTCGAAGGCGATGCGCAGTCTGTTGTTCTCCAACCCGCGCACGTAGTCGAACGACGCCTGCCCACCGAGAAGTCTCCGCGCATAGCGCAGAAACTTCAGACCAGCGTTGGCGACGACCGCGCGAGGCGGCTCCAGAGGATCAAACGCCTCCCCATCATCTTCGATCACGAGGCCATAGTTGTCGGTCGTGATGAAGACCTTGCCGGCGCCGCCATGGTCAAAGGCGTTGGCGGCCATTTCGACAATGACGTTTCGTAGCAGGCGCCAGGTGGACTTGTTGACACCCAGCTCACCGCCGATTTGGTCGACGGTCAGAGCGATTCGCTCAAGCGTGTCGGCCCCGAACAGATCGACGCGATAGGCCCCATCAGACAGCCGCACGAGGCGGTCGAGGGCATTGTCGCTGAAGTAGCCCGGATAAAGCCGTCGAATGATCTGAGGATAATCGTAGAGTTCGTCGCGAATATCCTCCCAAGACCAGACCTCGACACCGAAGCGGCCAAGGCCCTGATTTTCCTTGGTCAGCACCCGCGCGGCTTCCTGCGCCGCCACATCGCGCAGCACCGCGGCAGCAATCGCAAAGCGGTTTAGGGTTGGCTTGAAACCGAGCGCCTTCTTGGCTTCGGCGACAATGGTCTTCTTGGTCAGAAAGCCGCCCGGGTACTGGTTCTTGCCCTTGCACTGCACGCCCCAAAACGCGCCCTGACGATCGCACCCATAGATATCGACGCCCGCCTGGGCCTGCCCCTGACGCCCATGCTTCTGCGCGCTCGGATCACGCCAGCGCGCCTTGAAGAACAGGAAGCAAAGATCTTCGAAATCCTGCCAATTGCTGGGCGGCGAGAGAGGATAGAGATCACGGATCGACATGACCTTGGCGCTCGTCGGACATCGTTTCCATCGAAGCTACACGACTGCTCCGACGTGGGCGAACTTTCCCATGGGAGCCCATCTTCTTCAGATCGCACAGCGTCATCGCCCTATCGCCCCCCCCCCCCAAATAAAAAGGTCCGCCAACCACCCTGCCACGCCCGATTGTAGGTCCGAATGACTGGCTAGCTCGCGCCATTTGCGGTCCTTGGACCACCTCCAGAAAGGCGACGCTCAGAACCCAAATTAGGAAGGCCGACGCTGACCCGCGAGAGCCTAGCCCACTGGTGACGAGATCACCGGCTCAGGGGCTCCGGCGCGCCAACGCCAGAGGCTGGTGGAAACTTCCGGCGACGATCACACCCGCGAGCGCAACGCCTCCGCCGATCACATGATATGGCCGCACCGGCTCATCAAGGAGGACAACGGCCTCCAGCGCGGTGAAGATGGGCAGCAGATTCATGAAGATGGCGCAGCGGCTCGGCCCGAGGATTTGGATGCCGCGGACCCAGAAGAAGGGAAGCACGACGGAGGCGATTGCGCCTGCATAGCCGATCAGGGGCAAGGTCTCCCGATTAAGCGCTCGCAGCGGCGCAGGGGTCGCCAAGAAAGCGGGGAACATGATGGCCAGGGCGCAGAGCGCTTGCATGTAGGTGGATTGCCAGCCGCCGACCGGAAGGCTCCAGCGCTTCAAAAGCACGCCGTAGAGCGCGTAGACGAGCGCCGCGAAGAGCATCAGTGGGTCGCCCGGGTGAACCCCGTTCGCGACCAGCGCGGCAAGATCGCCGGCGCTGATCAGATAGGTTAGTCCGACCAGGGACAGCATCCCGCCGGCGGCCATGCCCACCGTAGGGGGCTCCTTTAGGAAGACCGCGCTCAAGCTCACGGTCAGAAGCGGCGTCAAGGCGGTGAAGAGCGCCATGTTTGTCGCCGTCGTGCTCTGCGCCGCAAGGTAGGACAGGCACTGGAACAGGCTCATGGCTAGGAAGCCGAGAATGGCGAACTTCCCGAGGTTGGGCCAGATCACGAGCCTGTTGCGCCAAGCTGGCCGCGCGACGAAGCCGCTCATCAGAGCCACCGCGAGCAGGAGCCGATAGAAGGTGATCGCCTCAGGCCCGATCGTGTGGGCCGACAATCTGGAGACGATCACATTGCCCGACCACAGGGCTATGGCGAAGAGGGGATAAAGGAATGCGAGCTTTTGCTTCATGGCCGACCGTCCGGACGAGTGTTTCGTCGGCTCTAGCGTCCGGAAGTGGCCGCCGTATCGCTCTAGAATGACCCTGGTTGTAGAGGGTGGGACATGCCCGTCGATCCAACCAAGAAACACCTCCATTTCCACGATGCGCCCCAGGCTATGGCCGCCATGGACGTCGACTATCCCGACGGTGCCTCGACAGGGTGGCATTCGCATCCCCGCGGGCAGCTGCTGTTCGCGATCGAGGGCGTGATGATCGTGCGGTCCGCGAAGGGGGCCTGGATCGTACCGCCAAACCGCGCCCTGTGGCTGTCGGCCGGTCTCGAGCACGAGGTGACGATGTCGGGCGCGGTCAAGATCCGCACTGTTTTCATTGACGCCGCAACGATGACCCAGATGCCGGTCGACAGTTGCGTGATCGCAGTCTCCCCTCTTCTGCGCGAGCTCATCGTCGCCGCGGTTGCGATTCCTCTTAACTATCCAGGCGGTGGGCGCGACGATCGACTGATGCGCCTGCTCATCGATGAGGTGCGGGTGTCGGACGCCCTACCGCTGCACCTGCCAGCGCCAGGTGAGACGCGCGTCGGGCGGATCTGCCAGGCGATTATCGAGAACCCGGCCGACGTCTCGACAGCGGAAGAATGGGCCATGCGCCTTGGCGTGACGGCAAAGACCGTGCACCGGCTGTTCGCCAGAGAAACGGGCATGACCTTCGTGCAGTGGCGCGAACAGGCAAGACTGTTGTTCGCGCTCCGCCGATTGGCTCTGGGCGACCGCATCATCGACGTCGCCATCGACAGTGGCTATGCCAGTCAGAGCGCGTTCACCGCGATGTTTCGACGCCGTTTTGGAAAGCCGCCTTCCAGATTCTACGACTAAAGGCGCGCAAGGCCGAGATCCTGCCACGCTTGAGCACTGCCTCAATGCGCCAGATGCAGACCTTCATTCACCTCCAGGAACCGGACGTTCAGCCGACTGAGCGAAGGGCGAAACCGCCCCCCAGCCGAAGCCTTTGCTCTCGACGCACCCGAGTCCTTTTGTCCACTATATCCGGGGTGGAGCGCGACTAGATGCTCAGAGCAATCGAGACGTTTTGGGATGTGGTACGGCTGCTGGGAGGCGTGGCCGTCGTAAGCACCGCGATTGTTGGAGCGTCTGTCTGGCTTACCAAGAAGTGGATTGAGCGCGGCTTTTCCAAAGAGCTGGAGACGCACAAGGCGGACTTGCAACGGGCGAACGCGGCCGAGGTCGAGCGCCTAAAGCTAGAGCTATCGACTGACCTGGGGCGCCGGACCAGGCTGCTGGAGCGCGAGTTCGTGGCATTGCCTGAGCTCTGGGATAAGGTTCACGATGCAATAGCGGCAACCTACGCGGTCTCTGCCCGCTATCGCCCAGGCACAAACGTTTACGGGCTAACGCTCAACGATTTGAACCGGGTTCTCGAGCACCTCGAAGTGCCGGACTACGTGAAAGACGAGGTCCGGCAGATCGAAAACATGCATGTCCGTCAGGCGCGCTTCACGGAATTGGAGAACGAGGTAAAGCTCAACCTCGCGCACCGAACAGTCAACCAGGCGCGCAACTACCTGCTGGGCCACGGCATCTTCTTGGATCAGGCCACAAGTCAGGCCATCCGCGACCTGCTGGAGCTCGCCCGCGCGGCGGTCGATCAAGCTGTCCACAATCACCGGTTTCCGCCCCAGCCTGGAGGCCGGGTCGACCTAGTGCCGTGTGACGCCTTCATTGCTGGTGCTGCGGAGTTGCTTCGAACAGCGGAAGCGCTGGTCCGAGAGAGGCTGGGCGCCACAGCACCAGCAGTTTCTATCCAGCAAGATTAAGCGATTTTAGCTCGCGCCCGTCCAGTTCGCGCGACCTTAGCGGACGTCTGGGCTGAGCTAGGCGGGACGGATTTCCGCAGCATCGTCCATCTCGACAGAGAATGTCGTGGATGAAAGCCGCGCTTTCCGTATTGGCAGTTCGGAAACGGGCGAACGGCGGACTATATCACGTAGTCTAGCCTCGTCTTCGGTGGGCATGCGCGGTCCGATAATGATCGAAGCTAAGGCGTCCGGATTGAACTGGATGTACGTCTCGCGCCGACTATCGAATACAAGCCGAACTTCGCATTCGTATGACCAATCCTCAGATTTAGTGAAGAAAAGTAACTGGTCACTTTCGGATTGGAGCACACGGTCTATCTCAACCGGCGGGCGACTGGGACCGCCCTGGCGGAATAGTGCCGCCGCTAAGCTGAGAGGATAGATCGGCCGCGACTTCGAGTACGTGACGATACCAGGACTACGATGCGTGAAGGCTCGCGCAAGGAAATGGAGGCAGGCCCCCTTATAACTGTTGGCGTAATGCGACCATAGCAGGGGCGACTGGGACTGCTGACAAAAGGCTATGATGCGGGCAGCCTTAATCTTCCCATCAAGGAATTCATGCGCGTTGGATCGGGCCGTTTCTACCCGCGCTTTTTCGTCGATTTTCTTTTCTGGCGGGGTACCGGATAGTGCGTGGAAAGACGGAGGCCGAGGTATCGTGCGCGCCGAAAGGTCATCAAAACGTACGGGCGACAGCTCGTAGGGGTCATTAAGACTGTGCGCGGTCGCGCCCAGAAGCTCTGACTTCTGCAGGGTTCGCTCCAGCATCTCCCAAGAGGTTTTGTTGTTGAGGCCAACGTAGCGGAACAGCGACTGGTACGGGCTGGGGCACCTACGCTGAGTTCCCTGCCTAAACTGAACGATTTCTTCGCTAGCCCAAGATTCGAAATCGCTCAATTAAATGCCCCCCTCCAATTGCTGACGAGATAACGACCCGCTTGGGCAAACAAGGTGAAAATGTAAAATCAAACCTTCGAATAGATTAGTTTCCAGGTCAATTTCTATTGACCTTCGCAGCCCGACCACCATCGAACTCAGCTTCGTCCGCGCAGCCCCACCTTGCTCGGCTAGATCTGCACAACCACCGACGTCGCGCTCCGCTGCAGATCGGCGCGATCTGAGGGAGCTTCCCCTTCGTGCGCGATCCATTTTGGGGAGGCGCTAAAGTCACGCTTGTTGCGCTCGGTATCGCACTCGCCTTTGATAAGCCCCCACCCGCTAAGCGCGATTCGGGCCATCATTCCACGCATGCTGACGCCAGCCGAAATCGTTGACCTTTTGTCGCCCACAACTCCGGACCTTGCTCACCGCATAGGCTCGATGGACAAGACGTGGGAGGCGGACGGCGCAAAGATTTCTGGCCGGTTCTTCTACGTCACCTTCAGGGATAGCAAGCCAACCATCGACGACTTGGTCGCCATCGCTCACGCTCGCATGGTTAACTTCGTAATGCCTCGCTCGCGTATCGAGGAGGTCCAGGCCGAACTCCAGGCCAATCCTGGGGTAATGGACCCATGGGTCGTACTCTCGACCGAGGCGCGTGATCTTTTCATGCGGACGGACAAGGAAACGGGCCGCAGTGGCGAGCTCGGCGAGCTACTGCTCTACATGCTGATCGAATGGGTCCTGAAGGCGCCGATTGTAGCTTGCAAGATGTATCTTAAAACATCGCAGCAGATGCCAGTTCACGGTGTTGATGGGATCCATCTTGGCTATGAGTCCGACAAGCTAATTATGCACTGGGGGGAGTCTAAACTTCATAAGACCCTGCCATCAGCCCTCGATGATATCTCAAGCTCAATTTCGGAGTATCTTAAGGATCCCACGAAATACGCGAACGAGATCCGAATTGTCCGTGCCAATCTCAATCTTGGCAGTTTGGATGAAGAGGCCCGAACGGCGATCAAGAACTACTTCAACCCCTACAAACCTGAGAGCAACAACCTACTCGAGAGCTACGCTTGCTTGGCGGGCTTTGATTCCAAGCTCTATGAGGACGTGGCCCATCTCGATCAAGACGCCTGCGACCCGGCGTTTAGAACGGCCTACGAGAAGCGGGTTGAAAGCGCCTGCAAGCTGATCGCCGACAAAGTCAAGGCCGCGGGGCTCGATAGCTTCCGCTTCTCCTATTTCCTCCTGCCTTTCCCTTCCGTCGACGAAGCCCGCGAAAAATTCCAGGCACGCCTTTGGGGGGCGAAATGAGTTTCACGGGAGAGCTCGCCAGCGAGATCTGGAGCGAGAGCGGGTTTCACGCCGACTTCGCGCGCTTAGAAGCCGCCAACATCCGCGCCGAATTGATCGAGGGCGGCTTGATCGAGGCGCCAGAGTCATTCGATGTGGCCCTATTGCAGCGCCTGATCCAAGCCGCACTGGTGTTCGCCGAGACGGATGAACATCAATATCAGGACGCTGCGCAGCGAATTTCGACGGCCACGCTGCGTCTAGCTGGCGACTCGGCGGCCGATCTTTTCGCGATGGTCCAAGGACGCCTAAGAAACTTCCCAGCGCTACGCTCGAGCGCAGGCCCACCCACACCGCCACCGCACGTCCCCATGTCGCTGAAGTACGAGTTCGTAGAGCGCCGCCTTCAACAGACCGTTGTAGCCGGCGACGAGTCTGAGCACGTGCTCACGCCCTTTCAGCTGGACAGTTGGAACCTGCTATCAAAAGGCCGCTCCGGCGCACTCAGCGGTCCGACCTCGGCGGGTAAGTCGTACGTCCTACTGCTGCATCTGGTGGAGCAATTTCGTGCCGGGACACTGCGAACGGCTGCATACGTAGTCCCCACGCGCGCCTTGATCAATCAGGTGTCGGACGACGCCGCTGTCGCTCTGGCTAACCGAGGCGTCCGGGACGTCAGCATCACCAGCGTGCCGGTCGACCTGACGTCGGAGGAGGATGGCAAGCTCCTCTACGTGGTTACCCAGGAACGCCTAGACGCCCTGCTCATCGCGAATCCAAATCTTCGCTTGGATCTGGTCCTCGTCGACGAGGCCCAGATGATCGCCGACGGCAGCCGGGGCGTGCTTCTGGAATCGGTGATGGACCGAGTCCGTGGCAGCCATGACCAATCGCAGGTCGTGTTCAGCGGCCCCCTGATCGAGAACCCAGCTTACTTCGGCGAGCTCTTCGGGATGGAAGAGTTTAGCACGAGCGTTTCGCGACGCTCCCCAGTCACGCAGAACATCATCTTTTTGGACTACGCCGAGACCCCCAATCCGGAGGTCTCAGTTAGGGTGCTGGTCGACTCGGACGGCGCCCATGTAGCGAAGGTAGGGCTGCCCCATCGCCTCCTCAACGATGTTGACCGCCTCAGCTATATGAGCGTGTTGTTCGGCCGCTCCGGCTCCAGCATTGTCTACGCTGGCGGCAAATCGGACGCCGAGAAGATCGCGACCAAGATCAAGCTCGACCTTCCCGACGCCCCCCATCTCGCTGACGAACTAGCCGAGCTGATCGGGTTCGTGAAGAAACACGTTCACAAGGAGTACGCGCTCGTCAGCACGCTGGAGAAGGGCGTCGGCTTCCACTACGGGCACATGCCTAGCCTACTGCGCAAGCAACTGGAGGATCACTTCCGCGAGCGAAAAATCCGCTACCTAGTATGCACCAGTACCCTGCTTTACGGGCTAAACCTGCCGGCCCGAAACATCTTCCTGGAAAAGCCGACGACAGGACGCGGCCACGCGATATCCGGCCCAGACTTTTGGAACTTGTCGGGCCGAGCAGGCCGGATGGGTAAGGAACTTGAGGGCAACGTCTTCCTGATCGACTACACCAAGTGGGAATCGCAGCCATTGGCTGGCGGACGTGGTGTGTCAGTCAGCTCGGCCCTGAAGTCGACGGTAGTCGACCAGGGCGACGCTCTTCTCGCCTACCTCATGGACCCGTCGATTTCCTCCGACGCCAACCAGGACCTTGAGATCACGCTTGGGAAGTTGGTGCTAGACGAGCGCCTGGGCAAGCTCGATCAGACACTTGGCCGATACGCGTCCCTGGCCAACGCGGAAACAATCGAGGCAATCCGCGAGCGCATCGCACTCATATCCGCGACCGTCGACATCCCGACCGAAGTGCTCAACAGCAATATCGGCGTTTCGATTTTCCGGCAGAAAGACCTACTCGACTACATGATAAGGCGGCTCAAAACGTTGACGCCGGATGAACTAATCCCCGCGCATCCGCTAGGCGATTTCAACGAGGTTTTGAACAATCACCGTCGTGCCTTTAAGCGAATCCACACTTACCTGCTCAATTATGCTGGCAAGGATGGACGTCATAATTTCTTCGCACCGTTAGCGTTGCGCTGGATGCGGGGTGATCCACTCCCCGTCCTGATCGACGGGGCTATTCGCTACCATCGCGGCAAGAAGAGCGGCAAGAGTGTCGCGGTGATCATTCGTGAAACTATGGAGAACGTCGAGCAGGAGCTTCGCTTCCGCTACGTTAAATACTTCACCTGCTACAATGCGCTCCTCCGCGTGGCGTTCGAACGCGTCGATAAGGCCGCCTTTATTAAGAACATCCCAGAAATTCCGCTATTCCTCGAGGTCGGCGGCTCCTCCGGTTTGATGATCAACCTCATGGCTCTTGGCCTCTCACGAACTTCAGCTGAGGCGATCGCCGACTATTTCACAGACAAGGAGATGAGCCTGCCGGATGTCCGAAAGAAACTGCGCGAACTGCCGATCACGACCCTGGATATCTCCCCAATCTGCATGCGCGAGATTCAGACGATCATCGACGCGGAGAACGGTGAAGGCCTCGTGAAGATATAGGGGCGGTCGGCAGTCGCAGACCCATACCCATTCGTTCATGCCAACTTCGCCCTCAGCGCGGCTTCCGAGCTCTTGGTCTAATACGGACCTTCCCAAGGCCGACTAAGAGCCAGGTCGGCGCGTACGCCAGCGTGCCAAACTGGACACCAACGAGCGGACCTTCCGAGGTTCGGCGATGAGTCACGAACCACCGCTCCCTGGTTGCTCATCATGAATTTCAGCGCGCAAAAGACGACCTGACGACAGCCGCCGAGACAAGGCTTCCAGAAAGCCGACATATCGCTCCTGGCCCTTCGCGTTCTGGGCCTTCTGGTCGCCGGTGCTCAAGCTCGGCGTGGCCGTCAGCCACGCCTTGACGAAAAGCGCGACGGCCTCGTTAGAAATGGTTACGTCCCGCTCCAGCCGCTCGATCGAACGACTGATCCGATCGAGGCGCCGAGTGACCGCCGCCTCCGACACCTCCTCGCCGTCTGGCGACAGGTAGGCAGCGACAGCGGCTTGAACGATTTCGGACTTAGACCGGCGCATCCGCCGCGAGGCGGCGTCCAAGGCCAGGGAAAGGTCCCTGGCCAGGAACACCTTCGTCTGGACCTTCACAGCGGGATACCGTCATCAGGATCCATGGCCGCAAGCCGCGCCGCCGCGCGGAACCGGCGCGACTGCTCGGCCTGGACCGAGTCATCAGCGTCCAGATCCAGATCCAATGGGATCTCTGGTGACTCCGGTTCAACGGGGGTTTCCGCAGGCGCGTCCAACTCCGGCTCAAGTCGGAGTCCCCCTTCGTCGTCCGCCCCTGCTCCCGACGTTGTCCCCCCGCTGGCGGCGAGAACCGACACCCACTCCGAGATCTCGGCCGGCAGGAGGTTGGCTGGCTTTTCCGGCGGCGGCGCTACCCGAGCGGCAAAGTCCCGGTCGAGGTAGTAACGGGTCTTCTTCGCGCGGATGGGCGGCACGCCGGACACCTGGACGAGAGCATCATCGGCGGGCAGTTGCATGACCTCGCCTGGTGTCAGCAGGGGCCTGGCCGTCTCCTGGCGACTGACCATCAAATGACCGAGCCAGGGCGAAAGCCTGTGCCCAGCGTAGTTTTTCATAGCCCTCATTTCTGTGGCGGTGCCGAGGCTGTCGCTGATCCGGCGCGCGGTCCGCTCGTCGTTCGTCGAGAACGCGACCCGGACGTGGCAGTTATCGAGGATGGAATTGTTCTCGCCGTAGGCCTTGGCGATCTGGTTCAAACTCTGCGCGATCAAGAAGGCCTTGATCCGGTACCCGGCCATGAAGGCCATGGCCTGCTCGAAGAAATCGAGCCGACCGAGCGCGGGAAACTCGTCCAACATCAGGAGGAGCTGCGGTCTATGGCGCGCCGTCTCCAAGCCTTCGGTCAGGCGCCGGCCGATCTGGTTTAGGATCAGGCGGATCAGCGGCCGGGTACGGCTGATGTCGGACGGCGGCACGACGAGGTAGAGGGTCACCGGCCGGCCCGGGGTCACGAGGTCGTCGATCCGCCAGTCGCATCGTGACGTCACGGCCGACGCGATCGGATCGCGGTAGAGCCCGAGGAAGCTCATCGCGGTGGACAGAACACCTGACCGCTCGTTCTCGCTTTTGTTCAGCAGTTCTCGGGCGGCGCTGGCCACGACGGGATGGACGCGCTCGCCCAGATGCGGGGTCGCCATCATCGAACGCAGGGTGGCCTCGATGGTGCGTCGAGGATCGGCCAGGAAGTTGGCGACCCCCGCCAACGTCTTGTCGGGTTCGGCGTACAGGACGTGTAGGATCGCCCCGACCAGCAGGCTGTGGCTGGTCTTGTCCCAGTGCGACCGGCGTTCTAGCGCGCCATCTGGGTCGACCAGGATGTCGGCGATGTTCTGAACATCGCGAACCTCGCTCGGCCCGCGCCGCACCTCCAGCAACGGATTGTAGGCGCTGGACAAGGGGTTGGTCGGGTCGAACAGCAGGACCGGCCCGATGCCGGCGCGACAGGCCGCGGTCAGCTGCCAGTTCTCACCTTTGATGTCGTGGACGACAGCCGAGCCTGCCCACGTCAGCAGCGTCGGAACGACGAGACCCACGCCCTTCCCCGAGCGGGTCGGCGCAAAGCAGAGAACGTGCTCAGGGCCGTCATGCCGAAGGTAGTGCTGGCCCAGACGCCCCAGGACGACACCGTCCTGACCGAGCAAACCGGCGGCCTTGGCTTCGCCTTCGCTCGCCCACCGCGCCGAGCCGAAGGTGGTCACCTTCTTGGCTTCGCGGGCGCGCCAGATCGACATGCCGATGGCCACGAAGACTGCGACCAGCGCGCCACCGGCCGCCATAAAAGCGCCGGCCGCGAACACATCCGGCGCATAGGCTTCGTAGATGAACCACCAGACGAAGAAGGCTGGCGGCGGATAGACGGGCCATGGCCCGAGGTGGAACCAGGGTGGTCCCAATTGCGGCTGGAAGCCCAACCGCCAAGCAGTCCATTCAGTCGCTAGCCAGATGCCGGCCAAAGCCAAAAGGCCGACGACCAGGATCTGACCCCAGAGGATCTTCGTTCCACTCATGGAGGGGACTCGCGTTCAAAGCCCTCTCCCCCGCTTGCGTCCGAGCGCCCAATCGACCCCTCCTCCCGGGGTCAGTGTCCCTTTCACCTCCTGCCCGAGGCGGTCGTCCAATGCCTTGGTCCAGGGCGCCAATTGGAACCCAAGGCCATCGTCGATCATCGCGAACCGGCCGGACGCCAGATCCATCCTTCGTTGGTAGACGCCCTGCACCAGGTCGCCGGGCCGCAGCGCGCCCGCTCCGGCCTGGCCGCTCGCAGCGATATTTTCGGAGACCCGCGCCAGCTCCTCAGCCTTCAAGGTGGCCAGCAACCCCGGCCGGAGGCGGCCGGTTTGATCCGCAAGACCCAGGCGCTGAAGGTGGGCGCGACGCGCTTCTAGGGCCTCGCGAACCTCCTGCCCAAAGCCATGCTTCGAGAGCGTGGCCGCATCCTTGATGACGAGCTGGCGATCGAGCCATGTCGCACCCGACGCGGTGACTTGGCGCTCGATGGAGAGGTCGGCGCGATGCACCAGCTCCACGCCGCGACGACCGTCGTCAGCCGCCCATGATCGGACCTCGACGAGGCCACCCACGGGAGTGTCGCCAGCGGCGCCGAGATCACGGACCCGCACGTGGTGAAGGCGGCCATCCACGCCGTCGACGACCACATAGGCTTGACCGCTCAGTTCATCGTGGAGGCCACGGTCCGCCAGGCGTCCGACCAGGGGCGCATCGAGGGTCTCGCCGTGGATCCTCAAGTCCGCCGGGTCGCGCTCGCCTCGCCAGGCACGATGCAACGTCTTGATGATGTCGCCGCGCTCGCCCAACGCTCGAAGTCGACCCTCAATGTCTTCCGCGAGCCGCCACTGCCCGTCGGCGCCGTCGGCTAGACCCAGCTTCTGAAGGAACCTCGCCCGCCCGAGCAACAGGGTAGGAACTTGATGATCATCCGATGCAGCGGGACGCAAGTCGATCAGACCGTCCACGCCGGCAAGATCGCGGAGCTTACGATCCAGACTCGTCCAGCGATCGGCCTCGACTTCGCGGTCTAGGCTCGCCTCCAGCTCCGCCTGTGTGCGAGGGCCAAGCTCCATCGAGACCAGAGCCTCGGCGCGTTGCCGCAAGCCCTGGGCGATGTAGTCCCTGTCGATGACCAGATCCTGGCCCGCCTCATCCACGCCGCGCACGAGCACATGGACATGCGGGTGCTCCGTGTTCCAATGATCAACGGCCACCCAATCTAGCTTGGTCCCCAGATCCTTCTCGGCCTGAGCCATCAGGTCCCGTGTCGTCGTCCGCAGATCTTCGAGAGAGGCTGCGTCCTCCGGGGAGACGATGAACCGGAAGTGATGGCGATCGCCCTCGCAGCGGCTGGCGAAAGCCTCGTGGTCGGCCGTGCCGTCGCGATCGAACATCTCCGCTGACGCGCCGTCCCGCGTGACGCCTTCCCGTCGTAAGTAGCGCATGTGGTTGGCCAGAGGCGCGGCCCGATATCGGGCGCCGGAATGACGGACGATCCGGGCCTTGATGACGACGCGGCGTCCGATCGAGCGCGACCGCGTCCCAGCGTCCCACCCGCGGCCTGACCGCCGGATCCGCCCATGCCCATTCAGATCGAGCGCGCCGAGCCCGCTCTTGCGAGCGCCGGCCAGAACCTCCCGCACGAAGCTGCGGCCCCGCGCGCCATTGCTGGCCCCTCGGTCGCCGATGCGCCCGAGACGCAGGAAGAATTCGGGGTCGTCAGACATCGCGGCCGTTCCGGCCGGAGGTCCCGGATAACGCGATGAAAAGCTTACGAAACCTCTGAAATCCGGGACCAGATCGCGAATGCAGGTCCCGGAAAATCACCAACAGAACCAAGGACGTGGCCCCGAAAGGTCCCGGTCCTTTTATCTCGCCATCTTTCCGGAGCAGCCATTCTGACCAAACCCTTCCTTTTCCGGCTACGTTCCCCATCATCAGCAGGGCCGGATTCATCGGGCTGCCTGCGATGTGATCGGAGCGAACAGAGGCTCTTCGAGCGGCCCGGCCTGAGCCTTCGAAGTTGCGACAGCGCCGCTTAAGAACAGACCCGAAGCACGCCATCCCACGACCCTTGGCGCACGGTCGGGCCATTGCATCGACGCCATCCTGCCCACCCTCGCCCGCACGCGGGCGATGTAGGCGATGGTCTCCGGCGGCAGACTTTTTCTGCCGTCAAGGAACGCTTGGTAGCGCGCGGGACCAGCATTGTAGGCGGCCAGAAACCCATCCTCGCCGAAGCGATCGAACATGCGACGCAGGTAGACAGCGCCGGCCACGAGGTTGTCGCGCTCGTCGAACGGGTCGCTTCCAAGCGCAAGATCCGCACGCAGCTCGCGCCAGGTTGCAGGCATGATCTGCATCATACCCATCGCGCCCTTGGGCGAGATCGCCTCCACTGCGCCGCCGCTCTCGACCCAGGCGACGGCCCGGATCCAGCTCTCCGGAAGGCCTGATCGGCGCGAGGCTTCGGCCATGTGGAGGCCAATCTCGGGCTGTTCCGCGCCAAGAGACTGCGCCCGAACCACCTCCGCTCGACCAAAAGTCAGAGAGATCGCCAGCACGCTGGCGACGGCAGACGCGCGCAGAGCGTGCGAAGTCTTTGCTCTCGGTCCAACCACAAGAAGCGTGCGGCCGTGCTCGTCGCCGTCAAGCGAAGCGCGCAACGCGCGCCGGCCATCCGGCCGCCCTTGACGGCGCCTGCGCGCGACCGCCGACGCGGTCTTGGCCGGGACGAGGAAAGGCGACGCAAGACGGCCGAACAAGGAAAGGAGATTGGGTAGCGTCACCTCAGCGCTCCCATGTCCAGATCGGCTGAAGCCGTCCCATCACGGTCTGGCGCGGCAGCGGACCGAAATATCGACCGTCGAGGCTATGAGGTGCGTCGCTATTGAGGAGAAACACCTCCCCCTCTCCTACTTGCCGACAGCCGCTGATACCCTGCAAGGGTCTGCGCAGACGGTCATGTGTCAGGACCTTGGCGACCGCCTGGCCGTCGATCAGAACGCGACCATCGTCACCGCAAACGAGCTGGCCCGCGACGGCGGCCACGCGTTTGATCAGCGGCACGTTCATCGGCAGGTAGCCGCGCATCGCCATCCAGCGCGCCAAAGGCGGCGGCGGGCGAACAAGCGCTAGATCTCCGACCTCAGGCTCTTGGTCGGCAAGCCAGTAGAAGCCCAAGGGCGCGCTGGTCGTCGTATTGAGGACCAGGCGCTTGGCCGGCTGCACCATGCCGCCAAAGGCCAGGAGCAGGCAGCTAATGGCGCCAGCGAGCAGGTACCGAGACGCACCGGCGCTCATCGCCCGAGCCTCCGGCGCAGGAGCCAGGCGCGGTGACGGGCGCGATCGTACGGCCTGGGTGCGAGCCCAACGCCGATCCTGGCGCCGACGTGACGCCAGTAGTCGGGCGCGGCCCGGGCCGGCGCCACGCCGATCTTTTCGACGTCATCGATTGCCTCCAGGACCGATTGAACCCTGGCCCAACCGCTGAGGCTGAGCAGGATTTCGGCGCCCGGCGCGACGTAGGGATAGGTCGTGAACGCCTCGCCCGGCCTAACGGCCCGCAGGATTGCGATGCGGGACTCGACGGTTCCGTACTCGCCTGCCCGCCACCGCACGAACGCGAAGACCGAGCCGGCTGCGAATTCGACGATGCGATTGCGTCGATCGACGATCCGCTCAGCGGCGACTTTCCCGAAGCGAATCCAGCGCTCGATCTGTCCATCGAGCCAGAGGAGGTCGACCTGGGTATTCATCACTTGCGGCCGTCGACGTGCTGGGGCCGCGATCCCGTTCCGAACGCCGGCGTGCGTTTGGCCGGCGACACAAACTGGGCGTCGGGGTCCGTAGTCGAGCGGCGCGCGGCGCGCTCCGACCAGGCCTGCAGGTCCTCCAGCGTGTAGACGACGCGCCCCCCGATCTTCCGATAGATCGGTCCAGTTCCGTATGACCGGTGCTTTTCCAGCGTGCGGTCGGAGAGTCCCAAGAAGCGCGCGGCCTCAGCGGTTTTAAGGTGCCGCTGCGGATCGGAGGGGATGTTGCTCATGACGTATCCTCGGCGACGCGTGGATAAGTCCGGCGTCGTCTGGATACGCTGGAGCGACAGGACGCTCAGGGTGGATGACGAAGACAGGGGGCGCCGATTTCGTCACCCCCTCAGAAACCACTCCGGAGGAGCTTCAAGTAGCCGCCCGACATCAGGTCCCTTCCGGCCTTGACCAAGCGGATGGTGGCGGCGCGAACGGAGGATGTCCGCCAGAGATCCAGCGTGACAGCGGCCTCTCCGAAAATCGACCCGGCGATGGTGCGGTAGCTCTCTCCCGCGATCGACTTGTCGAGCGCTTCAAGACTGCGCGCCAGTCGCTCGCGGTGCGCCAGCGACAAGTGTGACGGCGGCACTGAGAGACCCCTGACAACACGGTTCAGATGTTCGACGGCGCGCACCCTCAGGCCAAGATCTTGATCGAACCCAAGGACAACGAGGAGCGGACCGCCCGGCCGCGCCGCACCGCGATACTCCAGCTGCAGGCCATGAGGCAGGCGAACATCCAGCCCTTCCCGTGCTCGACGGGCCGCGCCCGTCGGGGACCAGGATCGCTTTTCCATAGGCGCCGAAGCATCCTTCTCGAACGGCACCACCAGCCCCGGCGCAACATCTGCACGCCAGAAGATCTCGGCATCGGGGGCCGGAACGGCCGGATCAGCGCCGAACTTTAGTCCCCACCGCTCGTCGATGGCGCCCGGCTCATGCGCGGCGCGAGCAAACTCCGCGCGGTAGTCTTCGTTTCGACGAAGAAACTCCCAAGCCAAGTCAGGCACGCTGAGGCGCAGCCACGCGCGCCAGCCGCCGCTGGGCTGCGCGCCCGCGGCGCTCTCCGGTCTCGAACAATCGAGCGGCGCGGCCATGCTTGCATGGCGCCAGCAACGGCCCCGTTACGCGAAGCTACACCACACACAAAGCGGCAATTTGGAGCGGGTTCGCGCGGATCTTTCGGGATTGCCGCGCCATCAGCCACAGCTCATCGGATGTGAAATGGCAATTCAGCGCGCAACTTTGCGCAACCCAGTTCAGTCCTCAGCGACCAGCGCCTTTATCGTCTTCAGTGCGCGCTTTTGAACATTTGCCGGTGCAGAGCCGATTAGAACAACGATTTCACCAAGCGGGTCGTCTCGCCCTTCACGCGCTGCGAAGTTGCCGACCTCGAAAAAGTCGCGGACCTCTACGCCCAGAGCTTGGGCAAGCTTCGTCAGGGTCGCAAAACTGGGCGCTGCCTTGCCGCGCTCGATACGGCTGAGGGATCCAATCTGCATCTCGACGATCTCGGCGAGACGAGCTTGTTTGAGCCCGGCCGCACGTCGGTGGTAACGGATGAGCGCTCCGACCTGAACTTCCAGCGTGGCCATGCGCCCCGAACGTCCACAGAAACAAGGTGGACAACTTCAGTGACGGGACTTTCAGCACACAGACCGGCAAAAATCCACTTTCTCAATTTATAGTCTTTTCATGTTCATTTTGCCGTAGGATTCTGTGAGCAATCCAAGGTTGGAAGCTCACTGTGGACGGCTCCATTCACCCCGCGCCTACGACAGCGGCGATCGCCGCATCGGGCGACACGCTCTTCCGGCGGTACAATCGCTGGCTCAGTTCAGCGCTCCGGAAGCGGTATGGTGGCGACGTCGCTGACGACGTCGCAGCCGAAACCTTCATGCGCGTCGCCCCCTACGCCGCCGCCGGCAAGGTGAAAAATCCCAAGGCGTTGCTCCTTCAAGTGGCGCGTAATCTCGTGCTCGATCGACGCAAGCACGACCGGGTCAACGCAGCCACAACGCCTTGCGAAGAAGGCTTCTTCGCGCGCCTCGCTACGCCGGCGACGCAGGACGAAGCCCTGACCCTGAAGAAAATCGTGATGGACCTCCCGCCAGAGTTGCGCGAAGTTTTCGTCCTGAAGAGTATCGAGGGGTTGTCGTACCAGGAAATCATGGATGTGCTGGGTGAGCCCTACACGACCGTGAACTACCGGCTGCGTCTTGCCTACGAGCTCACTGCTGCAGCCATGCGACCGGAACAGCCGCGCAATGATTGAGGCCCGGAAAGAGCCGACGAAGATTGAGCGTGAAGCCGTCGAATGGTTCACGCGGCTGCTGAATCCGCCCATCGAAAACGAAGAGCTCGCCGCATTCGAGGCGTGGCGGACCAAGCCCGAGAACCTGGCCGCCTACAACCGCGTCGAGGACATCAGTCGCTTGGCGTTGTCGTTGCAGGACGACCCGGATATCCAGGCCGTTGGCTCAGCGGCGCGACGTAGACGTGCTTCAACGACACCTGCCGCGCCCATTCAACGTCGATCCAGCTATCGGTGGGCGATCGGTTTTGCGGTGACGAGCTTGCTGGCGGCTTCGGCGGTCATCTGGAAGATCTCCCAACCGACCTACGAAACACCCGTCGGCCGCCAGCTCAGCACCCAACTGCCGGACGGCACTCGTGTTCAACTCAACACCAATACGGCCCTGAAAGTGCGCTTCGACGGCAAGATACGGCGTGTCGAGCTGCAGCGAGGCCAAGCCTTCTTCGACGTCGCCCATGACGCGGCCCATCCGTTCATCGTCGCTGCCGGTGACACGGAGGTCCGCGCGATCGGCACGAGGTTCGACGTGCGGCGAGATCAGGGCGCTGTAAAAGTGGTGCTGGCCGAAGGTCGGATCGCCGTCACGGAGCATGGCGCTAGACGGCAAGGTTGGACGCTCACCCCTGGCGAAGCCCTCACCACCGGCAGGGGTGTTTCACCGCCACGGCCGGTAAGTGTCGATGTCGCCGCGGCGACGGGATGGACGGAAGGACGGATCAGATTTCACGCCACGCCGCTTGCCGAGGCCGTGTCGGAGATCAATCGCTATAGCCGCGAGAAGATCGTGCTGGGCGACGACGTACCACCTGACGCCCTCGTCAATGGCGAGTTCCCGATCGGCAAGCCCGCCGAGTTCATCTCCGGCGTCACGACCCTCTATGGGCTGAAGAGCGTACGACGCTTCGACGGCGCGACCGAGCTGCGTGGCCCCGCCGCTCAGTTCTAAAAAATAAATCCGAACCCAAACTACTAAGGATTCCGCAAACCCTCGTCTCACCCTTCAGCGCGTTGAACAATGTGGCTTCATAGTGAGGTCCCGGACGCGCCGGGGGAGTGAGAATGGCGCGTAGGGGTTTGAGTCATGGATCGTCGATTGCCGCCCTGTTGGCGGCGGCGGGGCTGATCGCGGCGCCCACCTTCGTGACGGCTGCCGAGACGGGGATCAACGTGTCGATCGCGGCAGGACCGCTCGACAAGGCGCTGCTCTCGCTTGGCGCGCAAAGCAACACCAACATCGTCTTCGACACCGGCCTGGTCAGCGGGCTGACCGTGCAAGGCCTGAGCGGACGCTTCACCGTCCGTCAGGCGCTCGAGCGCCTGCTCGCGGGCCGCGCTATCGACATCGTCGAGACCCATCCAGGACAGATCGTGCTGCGCCCAGCACGCACCCCGGTGTCAACCGGAGCGCCGAGCGACGGACAAGGTCCGGCGTCGACGACGCTGTCCGCGCCGTCTCTGGACGAGACCACCCTGCTCGACGAGGTGGTGGTCGGTAGCCATATTCGTGGTGTTGGGGAGGGCCCCTCCCCGATCATCACGCTGAGCCGCGACACGATCGACCGGGGCGGCTATGCGACCGTCGCCGACGCCCTCACCGCCCTTCCGCAAGCGTTCGGCGGCACAGCCAGCGACGACGCCGGATCCTTGGGACTGGACCCCACCAACACCAACGGCGCCAAGGCGACCGGCGTAAACCTGCGTGGCCTCGGAGCCGACGCCACGCTGGTATTGATCAACGGGCGCCGGGTGGCCGGCTCGGGCCTCCTGGGCGACTTCGCCGACGTCTCGTCGATCCCGCTGGCGGCGGTCGCACGCATGGACGTTCTGCTCGATGGCGCTTCGGCCACCTATGGCTCGGACGCTGTTGGCGGCGTTGTAAACGTCGTCATGCGCGACCGTTATGACGGCGCCGAGACCCGGGCGCGCATTGGCGGCTCGACGCGTGGCGGCCTGGCCCAGCGCCAGATCGCCCAGACGTTTGGCCGTACCTGGCGCGACGGCTCGGTGCTTTTCAGCGCCGAATATCAGCGTCGCGACCGCCTGGCGGGTCGCGAGCGCGATTTTACCGGCAACGCCGACCTTCGCGCCCTCGGCGGCACCGACCACCGTCTCTACTACGGACCGCCCGGCACCGTGCTCGGCACAGACGCTGCCGGTGCGCTCGTCCCGATGTGGGCGATCCCCACTGGCCAGGACGGCACAAAGCTCAAGCCCAGTGACTTTCTCGCCGGCCAGACCAACTACAGCAACCACCGCGCCTATATGGACGTGACGCCCACTCAGGAGCGCGGCAGTCTCTATCTGGCTGTCAACCAAGACGTCGGGGAGCGACTGACGATCTCGGCCGATGCGCGCTACAGCGACCGGCGCTACACGCTCTACTCCATTCCGCCGCAGACAGCGTTGAGCGTCGGGATCGCCAATCCGTACTTCGTATCGCCCAACGGCGCGACGTCGAACATCATCGCCTACTCATTCGCCGAGGAGACCGGCAGCATCAAGACGGTCGGCGAAGTCCAAAGTCGTGGTGTCACTGTGGGTGGCAAACTGCGACTGCCAGGCGACTGGCGCGCGGAGCTCTATGGCGTTCACGCCGAGGAAATTCAGACCTCGCTGTCGACCCATGAACTCAATCCCGTTTTCCTCAACGAGGCGCTCGGCAACACCCCCGACAACCCGCTGACCGCCTACAGCGCCGCGCGCGACGGGTTCTTCAATCCCTTCATCGGCACTGGCCGAAACAACGCCACCGTGCTGGCTTTTGTCACGTCCGGCTTCGACACGCGACGCACCGTGGGCCTGCTCGACAGCATCAGCCTGTCGGCGGACGGCTCGCTGCTGCATCTGCCGGCGGGACCGGTGCGCGTCGCCGTGGGCGGGCAATGGCGACAGGAAGGCCTGAAGGCGATCGGCGTGGTCGGTTCGGCGTCGGTGACGCCGGTGCCGGGCTTCTCCCGCGACGCCGACCGCCGGGTCACGGGCGTCTTCGCCGAGGCGCGCATTCCCATCTTTGGCGATAGCTTTCGCCGTTCCGGCTTCGAACGACTGGAGCTGTCGGCGGCCGTGCGCCGCGAGACCTACACGGGAGGTCTGAAAAGCACCGTGCCGAAGGTCGGTGTCCTGTGGTCGCCCCTCACGTCGGTCAATCTCAAGGCCACCTATGGGGAGTCGTTCCGGGCGCCGTCGCTGAGCCAACAGAACGACCCCGAGCGATCCACGCCGATCAACCTGAGCAATGGCTCGACCACGATGCTGACGCTGCTCCGCTACGGCGGCAACGCCAACCTCAAGCCCGAACGCGCCAAATCCTGGACCGCGACCGCTGAGTACGCGCCGCAGTCGATCCCGGGCGCGCGATTGGCCGCGACGTTGTTCGACACGCGGTTTATCGACCGGATCGGTCAGCCGGCGGTCGACAATCTCTCGACCGTCCTAAGCGCGCCCGATCTGGCGCCGTTCCGCAGCTTCATCAGCCCGTCGTCCAACGCCACGGACCTTGCCCTGGTGCAATCCCTACTGAAGAACGCCTCTTCGGCGGCGGCCAACCTCTATCCGGCGACCTCCTATCGCGCGATCGCCGACGCTCGCTATGTCAACGCCGGCGCCTTCCAGGTGCGGGGCGTCGATTTCAGCGGCGCATGGCCAACCACGATCGCCGGGGATCCGGTTGTCCTCAACGCGTCGGCCTCCTGGCTGATGCGCTACCGTCGGCGTACCACCCAGGCCGCCCAAAGCGTCGAATTGGTCGGATTGGCGCTCTATCCGGCTAAACTCCAAGCGCGGGTTTCCGGGACCTGGACACACGGCGCCTTCAACAACACTTTGACGTTGCGCCACACCAGCGCGCTGAAGATCCAGCCCACGGGACGCGTCAAAGATCAGACCGTCGGCGACCTGCAGATCCAGTATGCCGCCCCGGCGCGATCCGGGCCCTGGAAGGGCGTCACCCTGGCGTTGAACGTCCAGAACCTGTTCGATCAGGATCCGCCGTTCTACGACTCGCGGGTCGGCGCAGGCTACGACCCGGCCAACTACGATCCGTACGGCCGCGTCGTGGCCCTGCAACTGACCAAGGCCTGGTAGGCCCAGTCCGTCTCACCAACGCAGATCAATAAAGGAGACCGCGATGCGCCAAGCCGCAGCGCTCGGGCTCGCCTGCGCCCTCGCCTCCGGCTCGGCGCACGCCAATCCCTTCACTGTCGAACACCTGCTCAGCCTGCAGGATGTGGGACGCACGGCCTTTTCTCCGAATGGCCGTTGGCTGGTCATGGATGTCGAGGCCTCCTGGTCGAGCGCTCAGCGCTTCGACCTGGACGCCAAGACCTTCCTGGCCCTCGGCCGCCCCATGGTGGTCGATCTCGACGCCACGGGCGCGGCTCGGCCCCTGCTCCCCGTCCAATCCGGCGTCACCTATACGACCGGCGCCTTTTCGCCGGACGGTTCCAAAGTCGTCGTCTTTCGCCTTCGGGGTCGCAGCCTCGACCTTGGAATTGTCGATATCGCCAGTGGGAACGCCGTCTGGCCGAACCTGCCCGTCGATGCTGAACTGGGCGCTCCTGTAGCGCGCTGGCTGGACGACCAGGCCCTCGTCGTGCTGTCGCGCACGGCCGAGACCAGCCGTTCATTGGCGGGCGGCTGGGTCCAGGCCACGCGCTCGGCGCAGGCATGGGACAACCAGGCGGCCGGCCGTGGCTCTGGCGTCGTGCTAGGCTCGGGTCGCTATCGCGTGCTCAACCCGCCGCCCCCGAAGGCGCGGCTGGTGAAGGTCAAGGCGTTGACGGGCGAGATCCATGAGATCGCCCAAGGCGCCTTTGTCGATATGATCCTGTCACCCGATCACAATCGGGTGGCGCTCATCGCCGAGGCGGAAGGGCTTCCGGCGAACCTGGAGCGGCCCAGCCTTTTCAAGAGCGGCGATCGCCGGCGCCTGATCCTGGCGGACCTGCGCACTCGAAAGGTCCAGATCCCCTGCCCGACCTGCGACCTCGCAAGGCTCTCCGCCAGCTGGTCGAGCGATAGCCGGGCGGTGCTGGTGGCGGCCAGGCGCGACGGGGGCTCAGCGCAGTTCGGCTATTGGCGGCTCGACATCGACGGCGGAAGCCAGCGCCTGGCGCCGGATCTGACGGCTGGCGAAACGACCGGGCGGGATCCGCAGGTTGTCGGCGGCGCCGCCTGGCTGGACGGCGCCCCCGTCGTCCTGGCCAAGGAAAAGAGCGCCGAGCGACTGGACTGGTGGCGACTGTCAGCCAAGGGACCGACCAAACTGACCGGCGCGCTGGCGGCGGCGCCGGGTCCGCCCCTGGCGTCCGACCCGAGAGGCCTTGTTCTCGCGACCCCAGGCGGGCCTGTCCGGCTCTCACCAAGCGGGCGCCTTGAGGCCCTCGCCTCCGCATCGGCGCGCCTTTCGTTCCCAGCTCGGCTGGCTGGCGAAACCGCCCGCGGCGTCGTCGCGACGGCCGACGGCGTCTCCCGCGCCATTTGGCCGACGGTCGGAAAAGGATGGCCCAACCCGACGCCGACGCAGGATCGTGTTCTCGACGTCCTGCCGGATCGTGGCCTGACCGCGTCCTTGGCGCGCGACGCCCATGGCGTGAAGACCGTGGTGGTCCGCGACCGGCGCGGCGCGGCGCGAACCGTGTTGACCCTCAATGCGATGCTCGCTGACACCTACGCCGCCGCGCCGATCGCCGTTCACCATCATGATCCGTCAGGCCAAGCGCGCACCAGTTGGCTCTATATGCCGGCCGAGACGTCTGACGGCGACATCCCCGTGGTCGTCTTGCCCTATCCCGGCTCGGCCTATCCGACGCCGCCGTTCGAGAGCGAGCCGGGCGAACTGGCCTTCACCAGCAACACCCAGGTCCTGGCCTCCGCTGGCTTTGCCGTTCTCGTCCCAAGCCTACCGCTGGCGGCGGACGCCGATCCCGGCAAGGGCCTGGCGGCGTCGATGCTGGCGGCCCTTGAGGCCGCTCGCGCTCAGGAGCCCAAACTGTCGGCTACGCGCGCGGCGCTTTGGGGACAGAGCTATGGCGGCTGGGGCGTGCTGATGGCGGCGTCCCAAACCGACCGGTTCAAGGCGGTCATCGCCACGTCCCCGATCACTGACCTTTTCACGTTTCACGGGGTGATTTCGCCCCAGGCTTTGGCGTCCCCGGATCGCTATTTCGCCCTGCCGTCGATGTACGGCTGGTCTGAGACCGGTCAGGGACGGATGCTGGCGCCGCCGTGGAAGGACCCAGAGCGCTATCGTCGCAACAGCCCGGCCTTGCTGACCGATCACATCAGCGCTCCGGTGATGCTGGTGACGAGTGACAACGATTTTACCAGCGGCCAGAGCACGCCGGTGTTCAGCGCCCTCTTCCGGCAAGACAAGGACGCCGTGCTGGTCAGCTATCGTGGCGAGGCCCATGTCGTTCTGGCTCCTGACAACGTGCGCGACCTCTATGCGCGCGCCTTGTCGTTCCTGTCCGACGCCATGGGGCCGCCGACTACCGCACGAGCTGCGCCCGTCCGAGATTCCCAATGACGCGCCCAGGCCTCAAGACCGGCCGCCAGCAGGATCGCGCCATAACTGTTGCGCCAGATCAGCGCCTCCGGCGTCAGTGCGACCTCCAGCCGCGCCCGGTCGATGAGTCCTTCGGCGACCAAGCGTCCGTCCAGCAGGTGGTCGCGCAGAAACCCGGCGCTGGCCGCCATTGATCGACCGAAGTAGGTGGTGACGTCACCCTTGGACCGGCGTTGGGCGATCGAGGCTGGGATGCGATCGGCGAAGACCTGTCGGGCCAGGGTCCGTTCTCCCTCCCCGCTGCTGAGGAGCGGCGCCGGAATGCGCAGACACAGCTCGACGACGGGTTCGGCCAAAAGCGGATGACCGATGCGCGCGGCCTCACCCCTTCGGGTATGGGCTGTGAGGCCCAGGCTGTTGACCAGGCCTTCGACCTGGACGCGCCGAGCGGCCGAAAGACCCTGCGTATCGCTCGTCCATGGATGCAGCTCACGGTCCGGGCGCGCCCTTATGAAGTCTGTCTCTTCCGGCGCCCGTTGTGGCGCCAGGGTGCTCTGGCGGCCCGTGACCGCCTCCCAGGCGAGGCTCCAGACCGAGCGCCGTGTGCGCCGCGCGATGTCGGCGAGCCGGCCCAGACGCGAGCCGACGCAGGGTGCGCCGCGCAACAAGTCGGCGGCAATCTGCGCCGCGCCGACCTGTAGGAAGACGACGTCACCGCCATTGCCGGTCATCAGAAGGTCGGCGTGCGCCGACGCCAGGGCCATGGCCAGGAGACGGTCATGCTCGGGATCGACCGCCGCAAGATTGGGCCGGACCGACTTCGCCGACAACCTGAAGGACCCGGCCCCCAGGCGCATTAGATCGCGATGGACGGCGTTAAGAGCGACCTTTCCGATCCGCGCGGCCTCCACAGCATAGCTTCGCTCGTCAGCTTCGGCTTGATCGCGCCAGAAGTTGATCGCCGCGGCAGCCGGGCGGCCAGCGGCCGCGAGGCTTCCGGCGATGATGGCCGAGTCTAGGCCACCCGAGATCTCGCACAGCACCCGCTCGGCGCCATCAAGCTCTGCCGATATCGCCAGGTCGACGGCCTGTCGTAGCGCCTCGGCCGGGGCCAGGATCGGGCGCTGGCGCGCGATGTCCGCTGGTGACCATAGTCGGGTGTCCCGTGAAAGCTTCGGCCCATGCCAGCACACGCCGGGATCCAGGCCACGCACACCCGTCAAAGGCACGCGGGCGACAGCGCGGATCGAGTGCGCCAGCACCGCCCCGACCGCCTCCCAGTCAATCGCCAGCCCATCGGGCGCCGCCGCGCCGTTCGGTAGCTCGTCGGCGACAAAGCTCACCTCGCCAATGCGCCAGACAAAGGCGTCGAGCATCCCGGTCGGCGATCGAAATACCGCCGGCTCGGCGCGATCTCGCGCCAGCACGGCGACATAGGCGCCAAAGCACCCTGTGGCCAGGGTCCGACAGGCGTCGACCGGCTCGAGATCGGCAAGACCTTCGAGGTCTGCACGGCGCGCCTGGCCTGTCGGCCCGGGACGCCGATCGAAAACGCGTCCGATGACGACACCGTCGGTCTTGAGGAGGGTCTTGACCGGCGTCACCTCGGGCGGCCGCTCACCTTTGACCAACACGGCCAGGCCAAAGGCGCCGAGCACCAGCGTCCAGCCGTCGTTCGCCTGCAGGTCAGCCAGCATGACGGCGAAGGCTTCGCTCGGCTGGCCTGCCGGCGCGGTCATGACAAGGTAGGGCATATTAGACGGCCAGGATGGGATGGAAGGACGCCAGGCGTTCGGCCTCGTCGTCGAGCGCGAGGTCTCCGAGTTGGAGCCAGCAATGGGCCCTGAATGGCCAGGTCCGAACTCCGAACCGCCAACTCGCCTGGTGGCCGAGCGCGCAGAGGTAGGCGCGAAGCATCTGGCTGCGGAACAGGCACGCCCCGTCCACCGGCAGCCAGGGTGACAAACGCCGGAAGACCGCCAGGTCCGCGAGAAGCGCCCGGGTGACCGCGGGCTCGGGAACACCCGCTTTCACAAGTCTGGTCGCGAAGGGCTGCTTCTCGGATCGCCGAGCACGAAGCGCGCTTTGAGCCAGCGCCACGACATGGCGCCACTTCACCGAAGCCGCTTTTAAGGCAGGATCGTCGTCAAGGACCGCGCGCGCGGTGCGCTTGGGCGGAGCCAGGATCTCCGTGATAGTGTCGCCTCCGGCTTCGGGCTTGACCAAGCTTGCGTCGGCTAGCGCCCGGCCCAGGGCGTCAGGCGTGACCGTGAGGAGGCGACCGTTCAGCGTGACGTCGTGTGCGCCGGCCGGCAGGCAGAAGTAGACGTCGTCACGAACGTCGAGCAGCACGAGGTCGCCGTCCACGACGGCGCCGTGGACGTGGTCGGCAAGGGCTAGGCGCATGGTGGGCGCGTCCGGCTTATTGTGGAGATGAGAGGGGGCCGGCGGCGAACCGCCACCGGCCAAGGCGGCCCGCTTCAAATCGGGTCGTAGGGGAAGATCATATTCTCTTCCAGGAACAGCGAGCCGCCGCCGGACTGAGTGAGTTGCGAGGCGGCGCCGAGCCGGATCAGGCTGTAGGTGGCGTTCATGGAACGACCTCCGACTTGGGGAATGGAGGACGCCTGGGGGCGTCCGGCGATGCCGGCGACGGCGAGCGCGTCGCCGCCGGCTGGTCCGCCCGGCTCAGATGCCGTTGTAGCGGACGCCCGTCTTGGGGTCTTCTTCGACCAGGATGCCGCCGCCGGCTTGGGTCAGCTTGCTGGCCAGGCCCAGACGGACGAGTTGCACATGATCACGCATCTTCAGTCTCCTTCAGGTTGGAACAGCCGCACGTTGCGGCCCCATCAGGACACGACCGGTCGCTCGTATATTCAAACCTATATTCAACCGTCCGAGCCTAGCCCGATCGCGCTGGCCAAGATCCTCCCGACGGCTCGCTTGCGGCGGCCGTAATGGGCGCGCGCAACCGCCCCTAAAGCCCGCCGATCATTGGCGGCCCAAGCGGCCTTAAGCCGCGCCAGGCTCAAATCACGATCGCTCACAACCGCATCCGCGGCTTTGCGGAACGGCGCGAGTTGAGCGGCCACCCGACGGAAGCCTTCGCGAACTGCGATTTCGCCACCGAGTTCGACCAATTGGGCGATCGCCGGATCCAGGGCGGCTTCATCGAGCGAGGCTAACCAGGCTTCACTCGTCACGCCGGCGATCGCGCGGCCTGCCAGCAATTGGGCGAGATCGTAGTGTGCCGCCAGCGCCATTGGTGTGAATGTCGTCCCAGAATAGCCCGATGAGGTCCTGACGATGAGACCTTCTCCGGCCAGGGTGGCAAGGGCTTCGCGCACAGGGGTGTGGCTGAGGTCCAAGGTCTGCGCCAAGCCGTTAATCGAGATGACCGCGCCCTGCAGCGGACGCCAGTGGGCTAGCCGCTCGCGAAGGTAGGCCACGGTTCGATCAAACGGGTCTCGATCGCGGCCCAACGTCCACTCCCAACACCTAGGGCCGAAAATCCTTCTATAGGCCTGAGTGAACGTCGAGGTTGTGAGGACCTTTGCACGATGATTGGCGACGAAGGTTGGGGATAACTCCGCTCGTGCAGCCCTGGCCCTCCGAATCGTCGCCAGACGCCGCGTGCGGATGTCGGAAAGGCCGCGCGAAAACACGCGGAGACCGATCCGTAAAAGGACGATCAGCGTAGCTTCCGCGCCCAGTTTTGAAAGCACCTTTGCAATTTGCGTGCTGTCGCTCGCAACTTCTCGACGAGGCCGAGGTCACCGCTATAGTCGCTCTTAAGTTGTCCGCCTTGTTGGAGCGTCATATGGACGGCATGCCTTCTGAACCGCTCACGCGCCAGGCCCAGCTGCTGACCCATATCCTTAAAATGCTTCGCAAGGATGAGCGACGGATGACGGTCGATGAAACCGCCGAAAAGATGGGGATCGCTCCGCGCACCTATCAAGAGTTCGAGGCGGCAGGCGGCAAACTCGATCTCAGCAAGGTTCGGTCCTTCGCGGCGGCCGTGCGAAGCGATGCGATCGGGATCATTCTGGGCGTGACATTCGAGGATCCCGACCTCCCCCTCCAGACGATGGACAACAAGCTGCTGTCCACCTTCTGGGTCGCGTTCAAGGAGTTCCGCCAGCGAGTTGGGGCAAAGCTTGCTCTGGTGCCACCGGCTCTGTGGCTAGCGGCGTTTCGTCGCGCCTTCGAGGAGATCGAGGCTTACCTCGCTAAGCGTTCGGAGACGACAGAGGAATGGCTGGAGCGGAGGATCGCTGAAGAATACCAACCGAACAGGCGCGATCCTGACGATTCCAGCGCGACATAGCGTTACCCGGGCGGTGGTTTCTCGGCCGTTGGCTCGACGCGCCGGAACCACACGAAAGGCAGGACGCCGTCCTCGGCGGCCATAATTCGCCCACTGACCGGTTCGGGCCAGGTCGGGTCGTCGATCTTGAGGCTGAGCACCGCGCCGCTGACGTCATTGACCCGCCAAGCCGCGCCGCATTCGCGCTCACCCGACCAGGCGATGAAGTCCGGCGCCTTGGACGAGAATTTCTCGGCCGGGGTCAGGGTGATGAGGGCGTCGCTGGCGAAGGTGTCCAGTTTGCCGGTGAAGCCGTCGCCGTCGCGACGGAAGTGTCCGATCGTCATCATGGGGCTCTCCTTGGAGGGCTGTCGTGGACCCCGCCTGGACGGCGCCGGCGCCCGACCGGCGGCGGCTCGAGAGACCAGCTGGGGGGAGTTGAGCTGGTCGGACGAGCCGCCGCCTCGCCGCGCTCCGGGGGGACAAGAGCGCGGCGACGCGCGGGTGCGAAACGGACGCTTGGCGGGCGGTTGGCAGCGTCCTCGCGAGACCCGCAAGACCGTTGTGAGCCGGCGTTTTGCGCGCCTCAAGGCGTCCAGGACGCCGGTCGTAGAAAGACAGGCCCTGGCGTGAAAACGGCGGGTCCGCGCCGCGTTGAGGTCCCTGAGAGGTGGGCTTGAAGCCCTGACGCGCCGCGCCCGCCCCGCCGGATCGGCGGGGCGGGCTGACCGCCTTAGTCCTCCTTGGGGCCGGTGCTGCGCGACCAGACCAGGGTGTGGACCGTCTCGATGACCACTAGGGCGGCGTTGATCGCCGCGCCGAACGAGGGGTCGTCCAGCTTGACCGACAGGTATTCGTTGTTGTCCTTGCTGGTCTTTTTCCAGGCGGCTCCAAGATTGGCGCTACCGCAGGTGATGCGGAAATCGGGGCTCTTGTCGCTGGGCTTGTCGGCGACCGGGCGGATCTGGACCTTCTTGAGGTTGATGGCCAGGGTGTGGATCTCGCCGGTGAACGAGCCGTCAGCGTTGGCGGTGAAGGCGCCGATGGTGGACATGGTGGTCTCTCCGATCTGAACCGGGCCGCGCCGATCGCGGCCTCGATGGCGATCGCTGGACCGGGGCTTAAAGTCCGCCCCGCAGAGCGCGCCCTGCCCGTCCAAGCCGTGCTTGCGGGCGCGCTCCCGGAGCCTTGCGGAGGACCGAAGGCGTTGAAGTTTCTTGTCTCGCGAGGAATGGGGCGCCTGCGCCCTAGGGGAAGAAAGTCCAAGGCCAAGGTTGCGGGGACGGACCGGTCCCCGGTCAGATCAGGCCAGAAGAGGACGCGGTCGACGCGCCCGGCTCAGATTTCGATGGAGAGACCGCCTATCCACCTCGGCGCCGGAGCCGCCACCCCTGGCGGCTGGTTCACGGGTGAGATCCCCACCCTGACCGACGGACTCGAAGGTCCAGAGCCGCCGGTCGCCGACAAGGCCAGCGACAAGAGCCCTGACTTCCGCATCACCTGCGGGAACGCCGGGCTCGGGCCACCGGAAGATGACCAGCAAGGATGACAGCGAGAACCGGTTGGTCAGCCTGGACGCCCGCTTGCGCGACGTGGCGATCAATGCGCCCTGGTGGCCGTCGAGACGATCCACACCCTGGTCTGGTCACGCAGCACCGGCCCAAGCAGGACTAAGGCGGCCAGCCCGCTCCGCCGATCCGGCGGGACGGGCGCGGCGCGCCGGTCCTTCAGCCCGTCGCTCGATTCCGGTCCTCGCGCGGTCCTCTGGGCGCCAACGCTTTGGTCCGAGGCTGACTGGCGAAGCGCGCGACGCAGGCTATAGGCAGGGGCATGCCTGTTCCTGTCGTCATCGGCGTCATCATCGCCTGCACCGCGCCGACCGTTCACGACGGCGACACTCTCCGCTGCGGGAAGACTTACATCCGGCTGTTCGGCGTTGACGCCCCGGAAGTGCGGCGCGGCAAGACGGCGGCGGAGCCCTTGGCCTATGAGGCTCGCGATCTGCTTTTTAGCCTAACCCGCGAGCGGGTCGGCTGCCGGGTCGTGGAGTCGGACCGCTACGGTCGGCAAGTGGCGAAGTGCTGGTCGAGCGCCAGTCCTGACCTCAACGCCGCGATGATCCGTTCGGGCCTGGCGACCGAGTGGCGGCGCTACAGCAAGGGCCTCTATGCCGCCGCCCAGGACGAAGCGCGCCTCGCTCAACGGGGGAGCTGGGCGCCGGGCGCAACGCCGCGCCCCGCCCGCTAACGCCATGGCGGCTAGACCTTGGCGTCTTCACGGCTCTTGAGGTCTTCGAACGACTCGGGGTCTTCGCCCCTCGCCAAGGCCTCGGCGCGCGTCCACACCCTGGTCTCGCGGCCCTTGGCGATCTTGATCTGAATCCCGCGACAGCGGATGCCGCGCCCCGGCGAGGTGCAACAGGTCGAAAGATTGGCGCCGACCCAATCGTCCCGGTCGAAGGTGATCAGGCCGGGGCGCTCACCATCGTCGCCGGTCTTCTCGAAGGCGGCCTGCATCGCTTCGAGGATGCGGTCGATCTGATCCTGGGTCATCGGGCGGCGATAGGTCGATTCCGCGCGTCGCCGAGCGTCGCTCCAGACCATCAGCCCGACGGTCCACAGGAAAGCGGGCGCCGCCGAACGAAAAAGCGGCCGATCCCGAGGGATCGGCCGCGCCGGTCTTGCCGAAAAGATGACGGGCGGCCCTGAGGCCGCCCGTCCCCCCCTACTCGGCCGCGTCCGGCAGAGCCGCGACCTCAGCCGCGTCGCCTGCGGTCTGTTCGGCCTCGCCGCCGCGCAAGACATCCTCCACGTCGGGCGCGACGTCCTCGGCCTCGTCTTGGGCGCTCGCCCCCTCGGGCGCCCCGGCCTCCGGGGTCGAGCCTTGCCCGTCGTCCTTGGCCGATGCCTCGGCGTGCGGACTGACGGTGCGCAGGACCGGCGGCAGCCATCCAGCCTCGACCAGCAGCGGCTCGGCCGCCTCGACCATCTGCGGCTTCTTCAAGCCCGACAGCGGCTCCGCCGCCTCGGCCGAGACCCCATCGCCGACCGCCGCCATGATCTGGGCCTTGGTGACGCGGTCCAGGTAGCGCACGGCGGTCGGCTTCCAGTAGGCCCGCATGTCGAGATCAAGCGCCGTGGCCAGGGTCTCGACATGGGCCAGGATCGTCCGCTCACGACGCTCCCAGGTGCGCACGCCATCGAGCGTCAGGCTCACGCAATGGGCCAGCAGACAGGCGCGGCTGTCGGCGTCGAGCCCGACCACGAACGCCCAGATGTCTTGCGGCGTACCGGGGACTTGCCGCGCCCAATGGCTGTGGCGCTCGGCGATGGAGAGGCCCGCCGGGCTCTCCTCGATGCCCTCGCCAAAGCCGTTGAGGTTGCGCGAACCCCAACGGATGTCGAGGCAGGTCGCCGGGACGCCGGGGGCGAAGACGCGGCTGACCAGAGCGTGGACCAGGGCGAGCTGGGCAAGGTCCGGGTTCTGGGCCAGGGCGTCGCGCAGGGCGGCGGTGCGATGGGCGGTCAACTCGGCGACCAAGCGGTCGGGCAGCGGCGCGGCGGGGTCCCCTGCGGGCTCGTCGGCTTCGTCGAGGTCGCCCTGGGTCACCTCCTCGTCCGTGCCCTCGCGTTCGTCATCGCCAAAGAACGCATTGGGATCAGCCGCGCAGTCTTGCGCGCCGTCCGCCTGGTCCGCTTGCTCGGGCGCGGGTTGGTCCTCGGGACGGACGAACCCCCGATCGATCCGCGCTTCGCCATAGGGCAGCAGCACCACCATCACCCCAGCGCGCGCCTTTTCTTCGGCGGTGTAGCCATAGTCGTCGCGCAGCCCCTCAAGTTCGGCCTCGATGGCCTCGAAGCGGGCAGCGACCTCCGGCGGCGGCGGCTCGATATCGGCCCACTGCTCGGTCAAGGCCGCCGCCTCGGCCTGCAGGGCGTCGACCTTGGCGCGCTCTTCGGGCGTGCGCTCAAGCAAGTGTTCCCAGATACGTGCCAGGCCGTGGCCGTGCGGGAATTCGAGGTGGGCGCTGGCCCACTTCCAGCCCTCGCGGTCGCGGATGTCCTGGGCCAGGGCGGCGAGCTTTTCACCGACCAGCCGGTCGAGAAGGACGACGTCTTCGACCCAGCCGTCGTTTTCCTCGGTGAAGAGGTCGCGCAGGACCGGGCCGCCCGCCGCCACATAGGCGTCCAGACCCAGGAACCGCACGCGGCGGTCGTCGGCCCCCACCTTCATCTCGGTCATGAGGCGACGGATGGCGTAGGGCTGACGATTGCCCGACGCCAGCTGCTCATAAACCTGCATTTGGCGAACCGGATCGGGATTGACCGCGAAGGCGGTCACCTGATCGAGGGTCAAGACTCCCTCGCGATAGAGGTCGAGCAGAGCGGGCGCCACGGCCCCCAGCCGCAGGTGCTTGCGTACGGTTTCGGGGCTTGGCCCGAACCGGGCGCTCAGCTCCTCGGCGCTGTAGCCCTTGCGTTCGGCGAGGTCCTTGTAGGCTTCGTACTGGTCAGCCGGATGCATCGGTTCGCGGCTAAGGTTCTCGTCCATCGAGACCTCGGACGGGTCGTTCACCGTATCGACCACGCAGCGAACCGGCGCGCCCTTGGCCAGCCGCTTGCGCTGGGCCAGCAAGCGCAGAGCTTGGCGACGTCCTTCGCCCGCGCTGACGAGATAGTAGCCCGTTTCGCGCCCGTCCTTGATCTCGGGCTCGACGACGAGCGGTTGCAGGACGCCCTTGAAGGTGATCGAGGCCGCGCGGGACTCGATCACCTGGGCGCTATGGCCGACGCGCCGGACATTCTTCGGCGAGGCTTTCAGGCGATTGAGGGGAATATCCCGAACCTCGCCGTACTGGACGACGATCTGGCTGGGCTTGGCGACCGGCGCGTCAGCGACGGTCGCGGGGGTTTCTTGAGGGGTCATGTCTGCCTCCTTGGGCAAGGGTTGCAGGCACGCGAAAAGCGCGCCTGAAACCCTGCCAAGCGGCGAGCGCGGGGGTGCAAACGGAGGGGCGTCTTCGCGGGGACCCGCCTGCAGGACGCGCCCTGGCGATGGCTGATCCCTCGCGACACGGCCGAAGGTGGGCGGAAGACGATCCGAAGTGCGCTGGGGGCGGAGCCCCAAGCCACGGCCGCGGCAGCGGCCAGAAGGAAGGATGTTCGGTGGCCGAGCGTTTCCCTGACCCGGCCTTCGCAGAGATGGACCCTCGCGCGGGACAACCGGTGCGAGCAGGCCGGCACCAGCGCGCCGGCCTGTCGATCAAGCTGCGTCAGGCGGCTCGGCGGATTTCCACCGCCGTCGCTGTCGCCGTCGCCGCCGAGACGAACAGGCTGGCGTAAGGTTCGTCAGGGCAAGTCGAGCATGCCCGCCAAGCCCGCGCGCCCGCATGCGGGCGCCAATGACAATGAAGCCTGCACAGGAGACCGCGCGCAGCGCGTGGCGGGAGGCGGCGTCGAGTGGTCGGCGGCGGCGCCAGCCGCCCGAAGGGGCGCGCCCGCGGGAGCGGCGAAAGCCGCGGGACCGAGCGTGCCCGCCGGTCACTCTCCGGATCGGAGGCAAAGAGGCCGCCGAAAGGCGGGCCGGAGCCGACTTTGCGGGTGGACGCGATGATCCGGGCCTAGTCGGGCCCTGGGTTGACGAGATCCGTCTCCGCCAGGGCGCGCATCAGCTCGAGGATGTGGCGCCGAGCCGAGGGCGGCAGGTCCGGGAAGCCCTGGGCGAGCTCCAGACCCTCGGCCGAGATCAGAAAGGCCTGGGTGACGCGCGCCCTGCGTTCGGCTTCGTCGGCCCGAGCGCTGTTGGGGCTGGCCGGATCGGGCAGGCCCTCGAAGAACCAGTCGACGGGCGTCCTCATCAACGCGGCCATGGCGTACAGTTTGGAAGCGCTGATCCGGTTGGTCCCGCGCTCGTACTTCTGGAGCTGCTGAAAGGTCAGGCCGACGGCCTGAGCCAGGGCGGTCTGGCTAAGGCCCTGCGCGCGCCTGCGCAGGCGAAGACGGGCGCCGACGTGAAGATCGACATAGTGAGGTGAAGGTTCGGACGTCACGGCAGGCTGCCTAGTCGAATTTGGCCCGCGAGACAAACCTTGGGGAACACCGTTCGGCCACGGCGGCCAGGCGCGATGCGGTCGAGCGGCCTAGACGCCGGTAGCGCCGTCGAGCACCGCCCGGATGCGGCGGGCCAGATCTTCGCGCCGGTAGGGCTTGCCGATCAGGTCGAAGCCGGCTCGGTCCTCCTCGTTATCGAGCGCGCGGTCGGCCCAGCCGGTGGTCAGCAGAACCTTCAGGTTCGGCCGCAGCTTGCGCGCCCGACGCGCCAGGTTCACGCCATTGACGCCGCCGGGCATGACGATATCGGAGAACAGGATGTCGACGGGCTGTCCGCTCTCCAGGATCTCCAGCGCCGAGCGACCATTGTTGGCCGGGACGATGCGATAGCCGAACTCCCGCAGGATGGATTCGCCGGCGCTCATCACCTCGGGATTGTCTTCAACGAACAGGACGATCTCATCGCCGCCGCGCACCTCAGGCTCCGGGCGCGAATGGCGGATATCGGGCGGTTCGGCCGTGGCCGGGAAATAGAGGCTGACGGTCGTGCCCTGACCCGGCTCGGACGCGATCTTCAGCTGGCCGCGGCTTTGGCGCATGAAGCCGTAGACCTGGGCCAGTCCCATGCCGGTGCCCTTGCCGACCTCCTTGGTGGTGAAAAAGGGCTCTGTGACCCGCGCCAGGATGCTGGGCGCGATGCCAGGTCCCGTGTCGCAGACGTCCAGCGCCACATAGTCGCCTTCGAGCAGGCCGATCTGCGAGGCGGCTTCACCGGCCAGGGCGACGGCGCGGGTGCGGATGGTCACGCGGCCGTTTTCGGGCATGGCGTCCCGCGCGTTGATCAGGATGTTGAGCAAGGCGACCTCGGCCTGCACGGCGTCGACCTTGGCCAGCGGCAGGTCGGGCTGCAGCTCAAGGGCGATGGCGATCTCCTTGCCCAGGGTGCGCTCGGTCATCTCCCGCAGATTGCCGATCAGGTGGTTGAGGTTGCTGGGCCGGCCATCGAGGCTCTGCTTGCGGGCGAAGGCCAGGAGTTGGGCGGTGAGCGTGGCGGCCTTCTGACTGGCCAGCAGCGCATTTTCCAACTGGCGTCTTTGGCGACCTGAGGCGGCCGCGGCGAGCGCGCCTTCGACATTGGCCATGATCACGGTCAGCAGGTTGTTGAAGTCGTGGGCGAGACCGCCGGTCAATTGCCCCACGGCCTCCATGCGCTGCGCCTGGCGCAAGCCCTCCTCGGCGTCATGGCGCCGGGTGACATCCAATTGGGAGCCGAAGAAGTAGATGAGCCTGCCGTCAGCGTCGAACACCGGGCTTATGAACAAGGCGTTCCAGAAGGCCGAGCCGTCCTTGCGATAGTTGAGGATCTCGACGGCGATGTCGGTCTTGGCCGCAACCGCGTCGCGCACCATCTGCACCACGGCCCGATCGGTCTCCGGCCCCTGCAGGAACCGGCAGTTGCGCCCGACCAGCTCATCGAGGGCGTAGCCGCTCATGATCTGAAAGGCGGCGTTGGCGAAGACGATGGGATTGTCGGGCTTGGACGGGTCGGTGACGATCATCGGCATGCGGGTCATCTCGACCGCCGCAAAGAAGATGTCGTGCTCGCCGCTCAGGCTTCCGGAGGTGACGGTGGCGTGGGTCGGGGCGGCGATCGGTTTCATGTGGCGTCCAAAAAGTCTCGCCACGCTAACGCCTAAGCTTGCCTTACGTTCACGCTCTCCTGAGCGCCGCCCAAAAGGCGCGCCGAGGGCGCCGGGCGAGGCCATGGACCGCCCTCCAGCGGTGTCAGGGCTAGGACGGTTTGACCTCGTCCTCCAGGGCTTGGCGCTTGTCGTCATAGTGCGCCGGGTCATCGTAGAGGGCTTTGGCGGCCTTCTCGCTGACGGGGTCGTTGGCGCGGTTTCGGCTCTTGTACTGGATCATGCCGTAGATCAGGACGAACAGCAGCAGCAGAGCGCCCACGCCCCAGAGCACCTCGGGTTGGAAGGTCATGGCCGCCTCCTACCGGTCCCCGGCGTGCTCGGGCTTGCCCTTGCGTTGGGTATGAGCGAAATCCTCGAGCTCTTTTTCACTCATCGACAGCATCGACTTGGACGCGCCCTTGAGCTTGCTCTTGGGCGTGTCGCCGCGTTTGGCCGACAGCGCCGCACCGGCGGCCTTTTGTTGAGCAGCGGACTTGGCGGGCATGGGAAGCTCCTTTGGATGAGACCTCGGCGTCGCGCGCGGGCCCTTTCCAAACGCGGACCTGCCGAGGGTGTTCATGAGCGCTTCAAAGGATCAGCCGCAGACCGCTGATTGATTAAGCGGGCAACGGTGCGACGACCTGGGACGCTTCTGGCCGGCTTGCCGGTCGATGGCCAGGCAAGCCGGGCCCTCCAGGAGACCGGTGATGATCGGACGTATCCTCTTTGTCAGCGAGGTCACCCCTGAGGCCGGCTCGCGGCTTGTCAGCACCCTGGAGGACATCCTGATCGTATCGACCAGCCGCAATCAGGCCGACGGCCTGACCGGCCTTGTCGTCTGCGATGGCCTGACCTTCGCCCAAGTCCTTGAAGGGCCGACCCTCGCCCTCGAGGCGTGCTGGGGGCGCATAACCCAGGATCCGCGACACCGCGCGCTGGACCTGCGCGCCCACGACCTTATCGATGCGCGCACATTCTGGCGGTGGTCGATGTGCGGCCTCTACCTCTCGCCGCTCGACGACGCCCTGCTGCGGCCGCCAGATCTTGACGTCACCCGCGCCGCACATCGGCCGGAGCGCTGTTGAAACGTCTCAGCGCCATCGCGCAGACCTACGGCCGTCAACTGAACGCCGCCCACGCCCATCGGCTACGCCCCCGCGCCGCGTCAGGCGAGGGATCTGAACGACCAAGACCTTAAGGCAAGGCGGCATCCGGGCTGATGGCGCGCCGCCAGCTACGCAGCCTGCGCCCGCGCGCCATCAACGCGTTCGCGCACGCCCCGACGCCCGCCGCAGGGGCGCCCTCGCGAGACCCTGAGCATGGCCCCGCCCCTTGCGTTCACCCTGGCGGCTTGGCCAGTCTCGCCGCGAGCGGCCCGAAGGTCGCGCCTTGCACCACGACCGAAACGATGACGACGGCGAAAGTGGTCGACAGAACCAGCGCCTTGACCTGGCCCTCGGGCAGGCTGAGCGCCAGGGCCAGAGACAGGGCGCCATGCAGCCCGCCCCAGGCCAGCAGCAAGCCCGCGCCGGGCTCGGCGCGCCGAAGACGCAGGAACGTTCCAAGCGGCGCGACGACCGCCAGACGCGCCAAGAGGACCAAGACGATCGCCGCCCCCCAAAGCCCGATCATCGGCGCGGCGACGGGCACGACCAGCAGCTCCAGGCCAAGCAGGAGGAACAGCACCGCGTTGAGCAACTCATCGACCAGGGTCCAAAAACCGCGGACATAGCGCTGCGTGGTCTGGCTCATGGCCGTACGAACGCCAAGATTGCCGACCAACAGGCCCGCCACCACGACCGCGATCGGACCGCTCGCGCCCAATGCGCCCGCGAGGGCGTAGGCGCCGGCGGCAAGCGCCACTGACAGCCCGACCTCGACCGCGTAATCGTCGATGGCGCGCATCATGGCGATGGCCACGGCCGCCAGCAGGCCGCCGACCGCCGCGCCGCCAGCCGCCTCGGCGAACACCGAGGCGATCGCGCTGTTCGGCTTCAGTTCCGCCCCGCCCGCGGCGATGGCCAGGCTCGCGGTGAAAATGACGATGCCGACCCCGTCGTTGAACAAGGCCTCGCCCTGCAACACTGAAGCGATGGTCTTGGAAAGCTTGCCGTGCTGCACGGCGGCGAGCACCGCGATGGGATCGGTCGGGCTGATCAGGGCGCCAAAGACGATCGCCCAGGCCAGGCCAAGCTCGACCTTGAGGCCCTTGGCCGCCAACCAAAGGCCCACGCCGACCAACAGGGTCGAGGTGAGCACGCCAAGGGTCGCCAGGCCGGCGACGGCGAGGGTTCTTTGCCTCAAGTCCGCAAGGCTGACCTGGATCGAGCCGGCGAACAGCAGGAACGCCAGGAAGTATCCAAGCACCGTGCGCTGAAAATCCACAGAGCGGATGGCCTCGACCAGCCGCTCGGCCACCGCCCCTGCCGGCGCCCAGGCCCGGGCGGCCATCAGCAGACCCGCGCCGGCCAGTCCCGCCAGGACCATGACCGTCGCGGTCGGCAGCCGAAAGAACCGAACATTGGTCCAGCCGACGACGCCGACGAGCCCCAGGAAGAGCGCGGCGAGATCGAAATAGGTCATCGGCATGCTCCCCGCCGCCGGCGTCCTGGCGCATGGCGCGCCCTGCCAGGGACCAACGGCCCCGACCGCCTCTGGTTCGAGCGCCGCTCGCCCCGATGCCGATCAGGCGGCCAGGGCCTGCTGGATCTCGCCGAGGATCCGGGCCAGCGCTTGGCTTGGCGGATGACCGTCGCGAACGACCTGATCATGGGCCAGCAGTTCGGCCAGGGCGTAGCGCGCTCGGCTCACCCGGCTCTTGACGGTCCCGATATGGACGCCGGTCAGCTCGGCCACATCCTGATAGGAAAGCTCGCCGGCCCCGACCAGCAACAGCGCCTCGCGCTGGTGATCCGGCAGGCGCGCGAGCGCGCGACGCAGATCGTCGAGCGCCAGGACGTCAGGCGCGGCCGGCGCGCAGGTCAGGGTGCGCGCGGCCACGTCTGGATCGAGCTCGACGGATCGCCAGGACCGGCGCTTGAGCGAGAAGAATTGGTTGCGCACGATCATGAAGACCCAGCCGCGCATGTTGGTCCCCGGCTTGAAGTTGGCCTGTCCGCGCCAGGCGCGCAGCAAGGCCTCCTGCGCCAGATCGTCGGCCAGGATCGCATCGCCGCACAGGCCGCGCGCGAAGGCGCGCATATGGGGAATGAGCGCGACAAGTTCGCGCTGAAAGTCGAAAGGCTCGGTCATATGAGCTCCCAGATCGCGTGACGCCCATCGCCCAGGCGGGGCTGATGGCTCAGGGGCGCTGCGACGCTAGGCGTGCTCGCCAACCGCTGTCGACACATTATATCGTGAACCGATGTTATGGCGCGGTTGGGCGATTGAGGCGTTATGCAAGGCTTGCCCGGGGTCCACGTAAGGCGGGTCAATCCCAGCCGGTCTGACCCAGTTCGTGGTCTTGGATGGCGCCCGGCTCGGCCGGCGAGCGCGGCCCGTCGCGCCAACGGCGCAGGGCGCTGGCCAGCATCAGAAGAACGGCGATGGCGGCGATGACCGCGCCGACGAGCCCGGCCGCATGGGCCAGGGCCAGCCAGGCGTCCTGGGTCATGAGACTGATGGCGATGGCGCCGAAGACCAGGATGGCGCTGGCGCAGAGCAGAGCCTTGGCCAGGTCGAGCATGCGCATGGGCTTAGTCCTTGACCGGCGGGTCGGCGAGCGGCCGCTGCGCCCGCCCGGCGCGGCGCCGCGGCCGGGTCCAGGCGCGGGCCAGGGCGTGATAGAGCGGGGTCGGCGCCACGGCCTCGGAGGCGCGGCGGGCGATCAGGGCGCACAGCAGCAGCGGCCCAACGAGCCCAGGGTCTCGGGTCATTTCCATCAGGATGACGGCGCTGGTCAGGGGCGCGGCCACCACGCCGGTGAGATAGCCGGCCATGCCCAGGGTGACGGCCTCGCGCGCGCCGGCCCACGGGGCCAGGTGGGCGAAGAGCGCGCCAAGGCCAGCACCCGTGGCCAGGGACGGGGCGAAGATGCCGCCGGGCGCGCCGCTGGCGGCGGCCGACAGGGTCGCCAGCCATTTGCCGACCGCCAGGGTCCAGCCGGAGGCGTAATGCCCAAAGAGCAGCGACTTGGCCTCGACATAGCCGGCGCCGTAGGTGGCGCCGCCGGTGACGACGGCGGCCAGGGCGGCCACCGCGCCGCACAGGAGCGCGAAGACCACCGGCCGAGCCTCGCGCCAGCGCCGCACGGGGTTGTCGCCGACCAAGGCCGCGGCCATCAGGCGCGAGAAGAGCCCGCCCGATAGGCCCGAGATGACGCCGATGATCGCCGCGCTCAGCCAGGCGTTCCAGCCGGCCGATCCGGACATGTCACCGAAATAGGCGTAGTTGCCGCCCAAGGCGTAGGCGGCCACGCCGGCCGAAACCACCGCCAGGATGACGACGGTGTTGGCGCGCTTGTCAAAGCCCCGCGCCAGTTCCTCGACCGCGAAGACGATGCCGGCGATGGGGGTGTTGAAGGCGGCCGAGACGCCGGCCGCCCCGCCCGCGATCAGCAGGGTCCGGCGTCCAGGCCCGCCGCGCAGCCAGCCGGTCAGGAACACCATCACCGCCGCCACGACCTGCACGGTCGGGCCTTCACGGCCGATCGAACCGCCACAGACCAGCAGCAGCGCCGCCAGCGCCACCTTGACCAGGGCCGTGCGCATGGAGACCCGCTCGTCGTGGATCTTCTCGCCGCCAAGCTCCCGGCCCCGGCCGATTTCGCCGGCGGCGATCACCTGCGGGATGCCGCTGCCCGCCGCCGCCGGGGCCAGCTTGCGCATCAGCCAGACACACAGCGGCGTGCCGATCAGCAGCAACACCGGCCCCACGGCCATGTGCCAGGCCACCAGGCGCGCATGCAGCGCCATCGCCGCGTCGCAGAGCTTGGCGAAGCCGACCGCCGCGGCGCCGGCGGCCACGGCGGCGGCGATCACGGCGGCCGTGCGCATCGAACGGCGCGCGCGCAGGCGCACCAGCTTGCGCTGGCGCCCAAGGGTCTCGAGAGGCGATGACAAGGCCAAGCGTTCTATATTCGCAAAGAGGAGGCGGGCGCGCCGCGCGCAAAGCATCGCGTCACGATATACCGTGCCCTAAGCGCCCGCTGCGCCGGGGTCAAGGCCGGTTCAGCGCGTCGGACGCGGCGGCAGGTTCTTGGCCAGGATCGCCAGGATGATGACCACGAAGGCGGCCAGGCGAAGCAGATAGACGTGGCTGTCCCAATCGCGCGCCTGACGCGAGAGCACTTGCAGGCCCTGAGCCAGGGCCATCAGGACGAAGGCGGCGGCGAAGGCCAGAAAGAGCCCTTCCCGCGTGCGCCGCCAGAACCGCGCGAAAAAGGCGCCCGCCACCAGATAGCCCATGGCCAGGGCGCCGCCGACAAATCCCACCAGGTCGCGGGCCGCGCTCATGCCTCCTCCCAGATGAAGCCATAAAGCAGGGTGGCCAGGGCCAGGGCCGCGGCGGCCTGGCGCCAGGCCCAAAGGTCGCGGGCCGGAAACACGACGAGATCGGCGACCAGCAACAGGTTGTTGAGCGCCAGAAAGCCAAAGCTGACCGCGCACCAAAACTGCAGGCGCTGGCGACTATGCCACCAGGCCCGCGCGAGCAGGAGCGCGCAAAGGGCGCTGGCGCAAAGGCAGAGGATATAGACGAGCTTGGGGGCCATCGACGTCATGGCTTGTCGGTCCTGAAGCGAAAGGCGTCGGCAAGGCCCTGAAGGGCCGCCGGACCGCGGCCGATCAGGCTGATCATGGCAAAGGGCTTGTGGCGGTAGGCGGCCTTGGTCCTGAGCACAAGATCGGCCAGTTCGGGGCTGGCCGGCTGGAAGCGGAACGTCTCGCCCTCGTCCACCAGCAGGCCATAGGCGATCAGTCGCCGGACGATGTCCTCGACCAGCGGCAAACTGGCGCGAAGTTCCTGGGTGAGCCGGGTGGTTGACCAGTCGGCGCCTGCGGACTCGGCGATCAGCACCAAGGCCTCCAGCGCCCACACAGAGCGCAGGCCATGCAGAACAAACTGTGTGACATCGGCGTCAAAGCCGGGCTCCCCTCGCCGCGGCATTAAGGTTCGGCTCTCGTTCGAGCAAGCATTACGGGCGATGTCCTCGTCGATCAGGATTGGCCAAGGTCCATCCCAAGCGTGCGGCCAATCCCATCGGGGTGGTCGCCGAACGGGTTGTGCGGCGCGCGACGGCGCGCCAGATCGTCCAGGCGCGCACGCAGTCCGTCGTCCAGCAAAGCCGGCGCCGGGTCGCCATCCGGAGACGAGGATGGCGCGGCGTCGAGAACCTGCCGCAAGGCCTCGTCGAACCGCCGTCCTTCCGGGGTCTCGGGGTGCGGCGGCGCCTCCAGACAGGCGATGACGTGCTCGAGGGCCTCTTCCCAAGCCTCTTGGTTCATGACGGCTCCTTGCCAGGTGGCGACTTCATCCGGTGAGGCGTCCTGAGGCGAGCACCAGGCAGGCGATCGCGGTCAGGGCGACGATCACGGGCTCGAGCGGAAAGCCGCTTCCTCTGTCCGGCTTCATGGCCGTTTCCTCCCCGCGGCGGCTCTGTGGCCGCGCGCGTCGCGCCGCAAGGACGCGAGTCGCATCGTATCACGATGTTTTCGACATGTCCCCCGTCTCGTTGGAGGAAACCGATGCGCGCAGAGCGTCCACGAAACGGTCGCGCCAAGCCGAAACGTCGTCGCGCAAGACCCCATCCATCAGACGTCGCCAGCGCTTGAGCCGCTCCGACCGGTCCATGGCCAGAGCGCGCGCCAGGGCTTCGGACATCTCCTCGCGGCTGAACGGATTGACGATCAGCGCCGCATCCATCTGCTCGGCCGCGCCGGCGAACTTGGAGAGCACCAGCACGCCCGGGTCGTCGGGATCCTGGGCGGCGACATATTCCTTGGCCACCAGGTTCATGCCGTCGCGCAGCGGGGTCACCAGGCCAACATGGGCCGCGCGATAGACGCCGGCCAGTTCGTCGCGACGGTAGGCGCGGTTGACGTAGCGGATCGGCACCCAGTCGAGGGTGGCGTAGGCGCCGTTGATACGCCCCGAGACGGCGTCGAGCCGGGCGCGGATCTCCTGGTAGGTTTGGACGGTGTCGCGGCTGGGCGTGGCGATCTGCAGCAGGAACACCCGCTCGGCCCAATCGGCATGGTCGGCCAGCATCTGCTCATAGGCCAGGAAGCGCTCTTCCAACCCCTTGGAGTAGTCGAGGCGGTCGACGCCGACGACCATCTTGCGGCCGGCCTGGCTGGCGCGCAGGCGCGCCAGGGTGTCCTGAGCCAGGGGCGCGGCCGCAAGGTCGGCGAAGGCCTGGCCTTCGATGCCGATCGGAAACGCCCCGATCCGCGTCGCGCGGCCGTCGTGGATCACCTGCCCGTCCGCCATGGTCAGCGCCAGCTCGCGCCCGACATAGTCGCCGAACGCGTCAAGGGCGTCGCGGCTTTGAAAGCCGACCAGATCGTAGGCCAGCAGCGATTCGGCCAGCTGACGATGTTGCGGCAAGGTGACCATCTGGCGGCGGCCGGGCCAGGGAATGTGGAGGAAAAAGCCAATCCGGTTGGCCACGCCCAGGGCGCGCAGCTCGGCGGCCAGCGGGATCAGATGGTAGTCGTGCACCCATACAAGGTCGTCGGGTCCGATCAATGGCGCCAAGGTCTGGGCGAAGCGCCGGTTGACCCGCGCATAGCCTTCGCCGAACGTGCGCTCGTAGGCGGCCAGGTCGGTTCGCGAGTGGAACAGCGGCCAGAGGGTGCGATTGGCGTAGCCGTCGTAATATTCCTCGCGATCCTGTTCCTCCAGGTCGACCAGGGCCACGGTGACGCCGCCGATCTTCTGCATCGAGATTTGGCCGCTGAAGGTCTCGACCGTCTCGCCGCTCCAGCCGAACCACACCCCTGAATATTCGCGCAAGGCCGCCGAGAGCGCCATGGCCAGCCCCCCGGCCGAGCCCTGGCCGGCGTCGCTGGGCGGATTGACGCGGTTGGACACCACGATCAGCCGGCTCATCGGACCGCTCCCGTCGCGGCGTCGAGCCAGTCGAGGACGGCCTCGGGATCGGCCAGACGATGGCTGGCCAAGGTGGCGCGCGTGGAGGATCCGACCAGGACGCCAAAGCCGCCCGCCGCCCGCGCCGCCAGGAAGCCGTCCTCGTCGGTGAGATCGTCGCCCACGAAGATCGGCCGCGCCCCGGCGAAGGGCCATTCGGCCAGGAAGCGGGACACCGCCGCGCCCTTGTCGTCGCCGGGCGTGCGCATTTCGGCGACCATGTCGCCTTCCTGGAGGATCAGGTCCGTCGCCGCCTCCAGGCGGCGCGCGGCCTCGCGAACCGCTTCGCAGGCGGCCGGCCGGGCCCGGTAGTGAAGCGCGACGCTGACGCCCTTGTCCTCCAGCAGCAGGCCCGGCTCGGCCTTGGCCAGGCCTTCGAACACCGCCCGGGCCTGGTCCAGGCCCGGGTCGGGCGCGGTGCGGGTTTCGACGCCGCGGGCGTCCCGGCGTTGCAGGCCATGCACCCCGGCGATGGCCGGGACGGCGTTTTCGGTGATCGCCACGATCTCGGCGACGGCGCGGCCGCTGATCAGCGCCACGCGCTGGTCGAACCGCTCGACCAGCCGGCGCAGAACAGCGGTGCGGCGAGGATCGGGGATGACGCCGTCGGGTCGCGGGGCGATGGCGGCCAAGGTGCCGTCGAGGTCGAGAAAGAGGGCGTGGCCAGCCGGCTCGAGCGGCGGCGGCGCGGTCAGTGGATCGCGAAGGGCGATGATCTGGGCCGTCATGGCGATCTCCATGGCAGGCGCCGGAATAGTCATTCGGACGCATGAGGACGGCCCCACGCCCGGAGCGCGCGGCCAATCGGATGAAAGGGTCGTAAAGGCCGGCTAGGCGGGTGGAAGCCGGCAGCGCGACGCGGCCGTCGCAGCGCCTGAAGGTCTCGGCGCGAAATCTGGATCCGATTGCATGAGCAGCCCTCTCTTTGACGATCGGCGCCGTGCGCGGCGCGGGAAAATCTCCAGGGATGGAGCGGCCATCGAGGGGATGGCCACCTGTCGCGGGATGCGAGCTGGCCGGAAGGCCAAGCCTGGCCTTGCGGCGAACGCGGACAAGCCTACCAGACCCGCGCCGTCGCCGACGGCGCGTCACGCGATAGTGAGGCGGGCCTTGCGACGGCGGCTGGGCTCACCCGCAGACGCGGGCCGCGCAGATCCGGATAGGCAAGATCGTCAAGACCGATGCGCGCGCCCGTCAGCGCTCCGGCGACGGCCATGGCGATCGCCCCGGCAAGAACGATCCATAGCCGCCGCCGCTCGCGTTGCGCCGGCGTGGGATGGTCCCTTTCCCTCGCCGACACGGCGACCCGTCGCCCTCGCATGCCCCGTTCGACCATAATTGAGACATATCGCCCCACGATGTTTCGGTCAAATCACGCCGTCCTGGCGCAATCGTGAGCACCTCGCGCGACTCGGCCGACATGCTAGAAGAGGAGGCTTCGCGTCTGACGCGCCTTGGATCCGCCCTTGCCTTCGCCCTCGTCCTCCACCGCCGCCGATGACGCCGATGACGCCCTCACGGACGCCGATTACCGGGCGCTCGGCGATTTTCGGCAGGCCATCCGCCAGTTTCTGGCCTTCAGCGAAGAAGGGGCCAAGGCCCACGGCCTGACCAGCCAGCAGCATCAGGCCTTGCTGGCGATCAGAGCCCATCCCGGTCCCGAGCCGATGTCGATCGGCGAGCTGGCCCGCAGCCTGCTGATCAAGAATCACAGCGCCGTCGAGTTGGTCGCGCGGCTGGTCGAGCGCGATCTCGTGGCGCGGCGGGACGCCGACGCCGACCGCCGCCGCGTGATCCTGGCCTTGCGGCCGCGCGGCATAGAGTGTCTCGAGGCCATCTCGCGGCGCAATTTCGAGCGCCTCAACGATGGCGCCGATATCCTGGTCGGGATCACCAAGGCGGCGCGCCGAGCGGCCCGGCCGGCCCGCTAGGCCTTCAGCAGACAATCACCGAGGCGCGCGCGGCCCAGAGACTTCCGTGCGAGGCGGCGAGGGATCGCTCGCCCTCGGCGAGCAACACGGCCCGCGAGATGACGATCAGGTCGGCGGGCCGATCCTCCAGATACCGCCAGAGCGCCTCGCCAAGACTTTCGGCGTGGATCGCGAAGGTGGCGGCCCGACCGTCGAGGGCGCCACGCGCCATGGCCAGCTTGGTCTCGGGGTCGTCACCGGGGCGGGCCACGACCACCGCGTCGAGGTCAAGATCGGCCAAGCCCTGCCCTCGCGCCAGGAGATCCAGCGCCGCGCGCCGCGCAGGATTGGCGTCGGTGATGGCCAGGACGCGCTGGATGGGCAGAAAGACCTGCGAGGCCAGGCAGATCGGCGTTTCAAGCCCCCGCACGATCGGCTCGACATGGTCGCCGAGCGCGCTTCGGTCCTCTCCGGAGCCCGCGCCGCGCTTACCCAGGACCAGGAGACTGGCCTCGGCGCTGATCGCGCCCGCCAAGAGATCGCCTTCCACCAGGCTAAGATCGGGCGTGGGCGCGCCTTGGTCGGCCAGGCGCTCGGCGGCCCGGGCCAGGAGCGCCTTGGCGTCGGCGACGCTTTCCTCCGCCTCGCGAAGGTGGCGCAGCTGCAAGCGCGCGCCTAAGCGTTCGGCCAGCCACGCGCCGTGTTCGACGACACTGGCGTTGTAGGCCGATTGATCGATGAGCGCGGTGATCCTGGCCCGAAGGCTGGTCTGCGTCATCGGGCTCATGCCGGCCAGTCGGCCAGCACCGTCCCATCGCCCGCCTCGAAGGCCACGCGGTCGATATCGACCGCGTAAAGGCAGATGGGGCGGTGCTCGGCGGACTCGCTCCAGCAATGGAGCGCCGCGCCGTCGGCGAAGCCCGACACGCGCCCTTCCAGCACCAGGACGAACCTCTGGGCGCGGGCGGCGTCTTCCGACGCCAGCTTGATGACCTGCTCGTAAGGACGCTCGCCGCGCCGGGCCGCGCGCGAGGCGTCGGCGGCGTGAAACATGGCTAGGCCGAGGCTTGGGGCTTCGACGGGTGTCGGGGTGGCCGGCGGCGCGACCTGGCGGCGTTGCGGGCAGTCATCCCCCATCAGCCAAGGCCTTGGAATCCAGAACCCCTCGACGGTTTCGGTGTCCTTGGGCGCGGGGGCGGCGCGGATCAACGGCAGGTCGGACCAGATGGCGGGCCGCGCCACCAGCTTGGCTGTCCCGGCGGTCGCATCGACCTGATAATAGGCCTGGGCCGGCCCTGGATCGAGCGCGGGGCCATTGCAGCCGAACGCCAGCCGCACGCGAAAGCGCCGGCCCACCAGCCCAGCGGGCTCGGCGGGCTCGCCGGCCGCGAAGGCGCTGGCGGCCATCGCCGCGGCGCTGATCAGGTCGGCGCGACTGGCGGGCGCGGCCGCGGCCGCGGGCTTGGCCGGCGGCGCGGCGACCACCGGCGGGGGCGGCTCGGGCGCGGTCCGCGCGGCGGGCTCTGGCCGCAGGAGGACGGCCACCAGCACCAGGACGGCGACCGCGCCGATGACGATCGGCGCGATCAGGGCGAACTTGCGGTCGGGAGTCCTGGGCCTATTGTCGCTCATGGCCTCAGCCTAGCAGAAGACCGGGACCCGATTGCAACCGCCTTGCCCTTGGCCATGACGCCGGCCCAGATTATCGCCCTCGCCGTTCTGGTCGCGGTCGTCGCCGCCCTGATCCACGGCAAGCTGCGCTCGGACGTCGTGGCCCTGGCTGGGGCGGCGGTGCTCCTGGGCACGCGCACCGTGCGCCCGGTCGAGGTGCAGGGCGCCTTCGCCAGCCCGGCGATCATCGCCTTGGCGTCGCTCTTCGTTATCGCCTACGCCATGGAATTGTCGGGACTTCTGGGCCTCCTTATCCGCGGCGCGACCCGGCTCTGCGCACGGCTCGGCGCAAGCGGCCTTTGGCTGGTGATCGGCCTGTGCGGCCTGGCCTCGGCGTTCCTGAACAACACCCCGATCGTGGTGCTGGGCGCGCCGGTGGTGCGCGACGTCGCCCAATCGCTGGGCCAGTCGCCGCGTCGTTTCTTGATCCCCCTCTCCTACGCCACCATCCTGGGCGGCGCCTGCACCTTGATCGGCACCTCCACCAATCTCCTGGTCAACGACATGGCCCGCAACGCCGGCCAGCCGGCGTTCGGTCTCTTCGAGGCCACGCCCGTGGCGCTGATCATCGCCCTGGCCGGCGGGCTCTATCTCTATCTCGTCGGCCCGCGCCTGCTGAACCTTGATCCCCCCTCGCCCGGCGAGCCCCTGGCCGCGCCCGAAGGCGCCGCGCCGGCCGGTGAGGATCCGGACCTCTATCCGCCCGACGCCCCGCTCGATCCCGTCCGCGCCGCCGCGGCCCTGGCGGTGTTCGCCGCCGTCGTCGCTGTCGCCGCCGCGGGCCTGCTGCCGATCGCCGCGGCCGCCTTCGCCGGCGCGGTGGGTCTGGTCTTGGCGCGGGTGATCAGCGTCGAGGACGCCTACAAGGGCCTTCGGCCGGAGATTCTGCTGCTGATCGCCGGCATGGTGGTGGTGGGCCTGTCGCTGGAGGTGACGGGCCTGGCGGCCTTGGCCACCACGGCCATGGTCGATGGGTTTCAGACGCTGGGGCCGCTCTACGCCCTGGCCCTGATCTATGGCGCGACCCTGCTGCTCACCGAAATGCTCTCGAACGCAGCGGTGGCGGTGCTGCTGACGCCGATGGCGGTGGCCTTGGCCGAAAGCCTGGGCGTAAGTCCCCGTCCCTTTCTCGTGGCGGTGATGATGGCCGCGAGCGCCGCCTTCGCCACGCCATTCGGCTACCAGACCAATGTTCTGGTCTATCAGATCGGCGGCTACCGCTATCTCGACTTCGTGCGCATCGGCGCGCCCTTGAACCTGATCACCTGGGCGGTCGGCCTTGTCGCCATCCCGCTGTTCTTTCCGTTCTAGGCAAGGGTTCCAGCCGAAGAGTCACAATCTTGTCAGGCCGATGTGTCCGGCCAAGCCATTACATCGTGATACGATCTAGTCAGACTGTAACACGCTGGGGCCGACCATGAACGACGACATCAACGAAACCATTCTGCTCATCTGTGACGACGAGCAACGCGCGACGCGTCTGATCACCGCCCTCGACGCGGCGCGTATTCCCGTCATCGGGCCCTTTTCGACAGCGGGCCTGGCGCTGGCGGTCACCGCCCATGCCGGTCCGACCATCGCGCTTCTGGCCAGCGAGACCACCGGCCGCCGCAGCGCCGCCGACCTAGCCGAAAGCCTGCAGGCCAATTGGGGCGTGCGCTCGATGTTGCTCGATGAAACGGCTCACGAGGCGGTCAAGACGGTGGGATGGCGCGCGCCCGAACCCCAGGTCTCGCGCATCCGCCAGGCCTTGGTCCAGGCCTTCGTCCCCGCCTGATCGCGGCGAATCTCGCCCATCGACACCCTAAGGAGGACGCGACCGGATGACGGCCAGCGAACGCATCTTGGCGGCCCTGAAGGGCCTTATCTCCCATTTCGCCGCGATGAGCCCGATGGCCTGGGCGCTCAATCTGTTGCTGACCCTCGCGGCGGTGGGGATTGCGGCGGGGGCCGGTCGCCTGGCCCGGCGCCTGGCCCGCCTGGGCGCCCATCGGTTGCCCGGCCCGGCCGATGCGGAGCTGACCGTGCGGGCCAACCGTCTGGCGCGCCTGGCCGGCTGGACGATCCAGGCCCTGGCCGGGCTGGCGGCCCTCTTGGTGGTCGCCGACGTGTGGGGCCTGAACCTGCTGGCCTGGACCGCCACGCCGCTCGGCGCGCGCATCCTGGCCGGGCTGGTTCGGCTTGGCCTGCTGCTGGTCGCCACCGTGGCCGTGTTCGAGCTGGTGAGCCTGGCGATCGGGCGGGGCATGGAAGGCTTCGCCACCCATGCGGCCGAGCCCCGCCGACGCGCCCAGCTAGCGACCCTCGAACCCTTGCTCAAGGGCGTGGCTCAGACCGCGATCGTCATCGTCGCGTTGCTGATGAGCCTATCGGAACTGGGCGTGAAGATCGGTCCGCTTCTGGCCGGCGCGGGCGTGGTCGGGGTGGCGCTCGGCTTTGGCGCCCAAACCCTGGTCAAGGACTTCCTGACCGGCATCTTTCTGATCGTCGAGGACATCGTCTCGGTCGGCGATATCGTCCGCATCGGCGACAGCGGCGGTTTGGTCGAGCAGATGACCCTGCGCACCATTCGCCTGCGCGACTTCGACGGCACGGTGCACGTCTTTCCCTATAGCGAGGCCCAGGTCCTGCATAACCTGACCAAGAGCTTCTCCTATTATGTGTTCGACCTGCAGGTGTCCTACGGTTCGGACCTCGACGCGGCGCTGTCCATCATGCGCAAGGTCGGGGCGCGCCTGAAGGCCGATCCGGACTTCGCCGACAAGATCCTCGAGCCGATCGAGGTGGTGGGCGTGGACAATCTCGCCGACAGCGGCGTGGTGCTCAAAGCCCGCATCAAGACCCAGCCGCTGCAGCAATGGACCGTCGGCCGTGAATATAACCGGCGCATCAAGTTGGCCTTCGACGAGGCGGGGGTGGAGATCCCCTTCCCGCACCTGAAGGTGGTCATGCCCGAGCGGCAGGTGGCCGAACTGGCCGGCCAAAGGGCCAACGCCCACTGACACGGCCGATCATCGCCTCACGATGTTTTGGGGCGCCTTTGCCGCGGCTCACGCATTTTGTCTCTGCCGTTTGTGCGGCGGGCGCACGCCCCGCCATGCCCCTCGCCGCGGCGACAGGGTCAGGGCGAGCTTAAGGAGAGATCGATGAGCTATCGGCGGTTCGCGGCCATGGTCGCCGTCTCCACCCTGGTCATGTTTGGCCTGATGTATCTCAACACCTACGAGATCGATCACGTGCGCTTTTCCCAGACCCGGCTCTGGATGGCGTTGATGATGGGCGGGGTGATGGCCAGCCTGATGATGGCCTTCATGATGGGCATGTACGCCAACAAGCGGCTGAACGCGGCGATCCTTGGCGGCGGCCTGGTCGTCGCCGCCGCCGCGCTCGCCCTGGTCCGCAGCCAGGCCACGGTGGGGGACGTGGCCTATCTCGAGGCGATGATCCCCCATCACTCGATCGCGATCATGACCAGCGAGCGGGCCAAGATCCGCGATCCGGAGGTCCGCCGGCTCGCCGACGGCATTCTCGACGCTCAATTGCGGGAAATCGAGCAGATGAAGCGGCAGGTGGCGCGACTGAAGGCCAGCCCGCCGCCGGCCAACGCCCCAGTCCTGGCCTCCTACCGCGCCCGCCACGCCGCCCCGCCGCCGCCGCAGACGGATCAGTCGAGCGGCATAGACACCCTGGCTATTCCCCGCTGAACGCCGGGCGCGGCGCGCGGCTGGTCAGGCGCATGATCGCCATGCCCGCGAGCGCCGAGGCCAGGGAGCCCGCCAAGACCCCGACCTTGGTCTCGTCAACCAGGTGCGGATCCTTGAACGCCAGGCCGCCGATGAACAGGCTCATGGTGAAGCCAATCCCGCAAAGCACGGCGACCGCATAGAGCTGGCCCAGGCTGGCGCCGCGCGGCAGCCGCGCCCAGCCCATCCGGATCAGGGTCCAGGACACCCCGAACACCCCGACCTGTTTGCCAATAAAGAGGCCCAGCGCCACGCCCAGCGGGACCGGGTCGAGCAATGCGGCAAGGCCGACGCCGGCGAAGGAGAGGCCAGCGTTCGCCAGGCCAAAGAGCGGCGTGACCCCGAACGCGACGGGCTTGTGCAGGGCGTGCTCGAGACGATGCAGAGGCGCGTGGTCGCCGCCGCGCAGCGGGATGGTCATGGCCAGGGCGACGCCCGCCAGGGTCGCGTGGATCCCCGACTCGAGCACCAGAAACCACAGGACAAGACCCAGCATCAGATACGGCCACAGCCGCGAGACCTTCATCCGGTTGAGCGCGACCAGGGCCAGCAGGACCGCGCCGGCCCCGACCAGGGCGGCCAGATGGAGCTTGGCGGTGTAGAAGAGCGCGATGATCACGATCGCGGCCAGGTCGTCCATGATGGCGATGGCCGTCAGGAAGACCTTCAAGCCGACAGGGACGCGCGGCCCCAGCAACGCCAAGACCCCCAGCGCAAAAGCGATGTCCGTCGCTGACGGGATCGCCCAGCCAGCGACGCTCGCGGGATGGCCCGCGTTGAACAGCAGAAAGATCAGCGCCGGCGCGGCCACCCCGCCCAAGGCGGCCGCCCCCGGCAAGACGATGTCCGAGAGCTTGGAGAGCTGGCCTTGCAGCACCTCGCGCTTGATCTCCAGCCCCACCAGCAAGAAGAACAGCGCCATCAGGCCATCGTTGATCCAGTGCAGCACGCTCTCGTCCAGACGCACCGGGCCGAGCGCGACTCCGAAGTGGGTTTCCAGCACCGCGAAATAGGTCGGCGCGAGGGGCGAGTTGGCGATGACCAGCGCCAAGGCGGCGGCGGCCATCAAGACATAGCCGCCCGACGCCTCATGGCCGATGAAGTCCTTGAAGGCGGTCTTGGTGGTCCTGGCGATGGTGCGCAGCATTAAGAGATCTCCGGCCAGCGTCGGCCGACGCCCGGCGCCTTTGCAGACGCGCTTGGCCACGACCGCGCCCCTTGAAGGTTGCGTCGTGGCGCCAGGTTATCGACGGGCGCCTGACTGGGTTCGCGCGCGGCGCCAGCCCGGTCGCGTGGAGCGACCCGATCTCTGCCGCGCAATCTAGACAAGGCGCGCATGACCGCAAGTCGGAGGCGGCGAAAATCGCGACCGGCCCCATGCGTCGAGACAATTTAACTCGTGTCACGATCTTTTTTCGCGCACTTTCAGATCTCGTTAACCGTTCCCCCAGACCCTCCAAGAAGACGCCTGACAACCGAGAACTTGAGGGGCCGCCTGGTCGGGCGGACATGAGCCCATGCCGTGCCTATCGCGCGCCGCCCGTCGTCTGACAGGGATGCTGATCCTGCTCGGCCTCGCCCTGCTCGCCCCTTTTGGCCGGGCGATCGCCGCCGACACGGGCGAACGCTTCGCAGCGATCGTCATCGACGCCGAGACCGGCGAAACTCTTTATGCGCGTCATGCCGACGCGCGGCGTTACCCCGCTTCGCTGACCAAGGTGATGACCCTGTTCCTGGCCTTCGATGCGATCGAAGCGGGCAAGCTCAAGCTAACCGATCGGGTGACCATCTCACCGCGGGCGGCCGCGCGTCCGCCTTCGCGCCTGGGCCTTCCGGTCGGCGATCACCTGACCGTCGGGCAGGCGATGGACGTCATGGTGGTCAAGTCGGCCAATGATGTGGCCACGGCGCTGGCCGAGACGCTCGGCGGAACGGAGGCGCGCTTCGCCAAGACGATGACGGCCAAGGCCCGCTTGCTCGGCATGACCGGCACGCGCTTCGCCAATGCCTCGGGCCTGCCCGATCCTGGCCACTACAGCACCGCGCGCGACCTGGCGCTGCTCGGACGCGCGTTCCTGCGCGATCATCCGCAAGACTATGCGATCTTCGATCAGGAAAGCCTCGTCTTCCGGGGCCGCCGGATCCAAGGCCACAATGCCTTGCTAAGCCGCGCCGGCATCGACGGGTTCAAGACCGGCTTCGTCAACGCTTCCGGCTTCAATCTCTTGACCTCGGGGATGCGCGACGGCCACCGGGTGATCGCCGTGGTGCTGGGCGGGCGCACAGCCCGATCGCGTGACGCCTACATGGCGCGTTTGATGCGGGCCAGCTTCGCGGCCCTGACAATCCGCGGCGCCGGTACGGAGCTGGCGGTGGCCGATCTCCTGCAAGTCGAGGACGCGATGTGGGCGGCGCCCAAGCGCTCGGCGTCTCGATCCATGCTGGCCCAAGCCTCGCGGCCAGAGACCCTCGCCGCAACGCAGGGCGATGGCGCGCCGGCCGCCAGCCGGACCACGCCCGGCTGGTGGATCCAGGTCGGCGCCTTTCGCTCCAAGGCCAGCGGCCAGGCGCGGTTGGCGGCGGTCAGCCAGCGCCATCCGCATCGTTTTGGCCAAAGGCGGACGGATCTGGTCAGGCTGGGCGACCTCTTTGCGGCGCGTTTCGCGGCGGCCTCGCGCGCCGGCGCTGAGGCGGCTTGCGAGGTTCTGGTCGCCGACGGCGAGGCGTGCTTGGCGCTTGCGGAATAATCGCCGGCCGTTGGATCGCCTCACGATATTGTTGCGTTCACGGGTGAGCAACAACGCTGCGATCCGCACGTCCTGACGTTCCGCGCGATCGGGGCCCGACCGGGCGTTCCAGCGTCGTCTCGTCAACCTCTTGCTCGAAGCGCGCCCATGCCCACAAACACGCCGGCCGCACCGTCCGCGACAGCGCCTGATGACCCCGATCGGCGCCCCGATCCGCCCTACGAGTCCGTCCTTGAGGGCCAGCCGGCTCTGGTCACGGGCGCCAATTCCGGGATCGGCAAGGCTGTGGCGCTGGGCCTGGCCAAGGCCGGGGCGGACGTCGTCATCAATTATGTGACGCATCCGGACGCGGCTGACGAGGTCGCCCACGCCGTCGAGGCCGCTGGACGACGCGCGGTCACGGTCAGGGCCGACGTCAGCCGCGAGGACGAGGTCGCGGCGATGTTCGAAACGGCGCGCAGGGCCTTCGGCACCCTGCACATCGTCGTCGCCAACGCCGGCCTGCAACGTGACGCCCCGTTTGAGCAGATGACCCTCGAGCAGTGGAACACGGTGCTCGCCGTCAACCTGACCGGTCAATTTCTCTGCGCCCGCGAGGCCGTGCGCGAATTTTCCCGCCGTGGCGTGGATCGCACCGTCTCGGCCGCGGCCGGCAAGATCATCTGCATGAGTTCGGTGCACCAGCAGATTCCCTGGGCCGGCCACGCCAACTACGCCGCCTCCAAGGGCGGGGTCGACATGATGATGCGCAGCCTGGCCCAAGAGGTGGCGCCGCGCCGGATCCGCGTTAACGCCATTGCGCCAGGCGCGGTGCGCACGCCGATCAACACCTCGGCCTGGAACACCCCGGCGGCCTATGCCGATCTGATGACCCTGGTGCCCTACAAGCGCATCGGCGAGCCGGACGACATCGCCCGCGCCGCGGTTTGGCTGGCCTCGGACGCGGCCGACTACGTCACCGGCGCGACGCTGTTCGTGGACGGCGGCATGGCGCTCTATCCGGGATTTGCGACGGGTGGTTGAGCCAAGGTCTCGATCCGGCAGCCAGATCGCCGACTACGCGCTGATCGGCGATTGCCACTCGGCCGCCCTGGTCAGTCGCCAAGGCTCGATCGACTGGCTGTGCTGGCCACGCTTCGATTCAGAGGCTTGCTTGGCCGCGCTCGTCGGCGAGCCGTCGAACGGCAGCTGGAGCCTGGCGCCCGCCGCGGACTTCGCGGTCACCCGGCGCTACCGGCCAGGAACCTTGATCCTCGAGACAGAGTTCGAGACGGCCTCGGGCGCGGTGCGGGTGGTCGATTTCATGCCGCTCAGGGGCGAGGCGCCGCACATCGTGCGTTTGGTTGAGGGGCTGCGCGGCCAGACGCCGATGCGCATGCAGTTGGCGCTGAGGTTCGGCTACGGTCGCGTTGTTCCTTGTATCAGCTGGGACGAACACGGCCTGAGGGCGGTGGCCGGTCCGGACATGGTCCTGCTGCGCGCTTCGGTGCAAATGCATGGCGAGGCGTTCAGCAGCGTCGCGGACTTCACCGTGCGGGCCGGCGAGACCGTCTCCTTCGTGCTGAGCCACCAGGCCAGCCACTTGCCGCCGCCCGAGCCGATCGCGCCGCGCCAGGCGCTAGAGCACACCGAAAGCTTCTGGCGCGCGTGGCTCGCCCAGAACCGCATTGACGGCCCCTATGCCCAGGCCGTGGAGCGCTCGCTCATCACGCTGAAGGCGATGACCTATGCGCCGACAGGCGGCCTCGTGGCCGCGCCGACCACTTCCCTGCCCGAGCAAATGGGCGGCGAGCGCAATTGGGACTACCGCTTCTGCTGGATCCGGGACTCCACCCTCACCTTGCTGGCGATGATGAACACCGGCTACTTCGGAGAGGCCGCAGCGTGGCGAAACTGGCTGCACCGCGCCGTGGCGGGGCGTCCGGCCGAGATGCAGATCATGTATGGCCTGGCGGGCGAACGGCGGCTGACCGAATGGACGGTCGATTGGCTGAATGGCCACCAAGGCTCACGTCCGGTGCGCATCGGCAACGCCGCCCACGCCCAGTTCCAGCTGGACGTGTTCGGCGAGCTGATGGACACCTTCCACCAGGCGCGGGTTGGCGGCCTGCCGGCGGATCCGGAGCTGTGGGCGCTTGAGCGGGCGCTGATAGACCATGTCGCCGAGGTTTGGCGCGAACCCGATGAAGGCATCTGGGAAGTGCGGGGCCCACGCCAGGCGTTCACCTATTCGCGGGCCATGGCCTGGGTGGCGGTGGACCGCGCCATCCGCAGCGCCGAGATGTTCGACCTGCCCGCGCCATTGGCCGACTGGAAGGCCCTACGCGCGGCGATCCACGCTGACGTCCGTGCGAACGGATACGACGCGGCGCGAAACACCTTCACCCAGGCCTATGGCGCGCCGCGGTTAGACGCCAGTCTCCTTCTCCTCGCCCAGGTCGGCTTCGTAAGACCCACCGATCCGGCCTTCATCGGCACCGTCGAGGCGATCGAACGGGAGCTGCTCGTCGATGGCTTCGTCCAGCGCTATCAAACCGAAAGGCTCGACGACGGCTTGCCCCCCGGAGAGGGCGCGTTCCTGGCGTGCAGCTTTTGGCTGGCCGACGCCTACGCGATGATCGGACGAACCGATGACGCACGAGCCCTGTTCGAACGGCTGCTGACCATCCGCAACGATGTCGGTTTGCTGGCGGAGGAATATGATGGCCGCGAGCGGCGTTTCCTCGGCAATTTTCCGCAGGCCTTTTCGCACATCGCGCTGATCAACACCGCGGCCAATCTCTCGCATCCGGACAAGCCCAACGACCAGCGAGCCAGCCGAGGCCAGATCGCAACGCCCGGGCCGGATGATCGCCCGCCCCGCCCCTCCGGGCGGATTAGCGCGCCGGGCTGAACCCAGGTCGCTCCAAAGCCGTTACCGATCATTATATCGTGAAGCGATGTTATGACGCCTTCGCGGCGCCCTCGCGTTTGGCGGGCGGCGCCAAACCTTTGACGTCGAACTGAACCTTGGCGGCCGCGCGGCCTTCTTCGGCGGCCGGTCGACGCACGCGCAACGGGGAGCTGATGCCAGGATCCGCCAGATTATCCAGCACCGTCGCGGCCGGGCTGGCAGGTCTCGCCGGCGTGGCGTGGGGTCCTGGCGCCTTGGCCCAGATCGTCCCGCGCGATCCGGACGATGACGCCGCCTTCGAAGCGGCCTTACCGCCCCTGGATGCCACAAGGCCCGGCCAGGTCGTCGCGCCGCGACTCGTTACCGAGGGCCTGGCGGTTGATCCGCGCCTCGCCGCGCCGCTGACCCCGCTCACTGTCTTTGAGCAAGCCCCGCTCGTCGCGACCGCGCCCACGGCGGATGCGCCCCTGGCCGAGGTGGGCTACCGGCTCCAGGTCGAGGGTCTGAAGCCGCTCGGGCTGCAGGATCGTTTCGAGGATCTGTCGCTGCTCTTGGAAGACCGCAGGCGTTCAGCGCCCGCCAGCCAGGTGCGTCTACGCGCCGAGCACGACGTCACGCTGATCGAGCGGCTCCTCGAGTCGGAAGGCTATTACGATCGCAAGGTGAGCCTGGCGTTCGAGCCGGCGACGGGCCGCGCCGAGGTGCTGGATGTCCATTTGGCCGTCGAGGCCGGCGGACTTTATCGCCTCGGCGACGTCGCCGTGCGATCGACCGACCCGATCGCGACCGGCATCGCCCGTGAAGCGCTGAGGCTCTCATCGGGCGCCCCGCTGGTCGCCGCGCGGATCGAGGCGGCCGAGGCCGCGGCCAGTTTGCGCCTTCCTCAAGCAGGCTACCCGTTCGCTGAGCTGGGACGGCGCGACGTTGTTCTGGACGGCCAAACCCACCTGGCCGACTACACCCTGCCCCTGACCGCGGGTCCCCACGCCGCCTTTGGCGTGCTGCACGTGGAAGGATCGCCCTTCACGGCCCGGCACGTCGCGCGTTTGGCGCGCTTTTCTCCCGGCGAGCTCTACGACGCGCGTCGGCTGGAAGACCTCCGTCAGGCCCTGGTCGCGACCAGTCTCGTGGCCAGCGTGGCGATCGCGCCAAGACGCCCGGATCGAGTGAAGGCCGATGGCCTCACCCCGGTCGACATCGACGTGCGTCAATCACCGGCCAAGCCCCGCAGTCTGGCCGCAAGCGCAGGCTATTCCACGGTCGATGGTTATCGCCTGGCCGGACGCTGGACCCATCGCAATCTGTTCCCGCCCGAAGGCGCGCTCAGCCTGGACGCCGTCCTGGGCGCGCAGGAAGCGCGGGTGGCCGCTAGCTTTCGTCGCTCAAACGCCGGGCGACGCGACCGCTCGGTCCGCGCGGCGCTGCAGCTCTCGCGCGAGGACCGGGACGCCTATCAGGCGCGATCGGTCAGTGTCACCGCGGGTGTGGCCCGCGAGAGCACGCCCCTGTGGCAGAAGCGCTGGACCTATAGCTTGGGCGCGGAGCTAACCAGAAGCCGCGAGACGGCGGCCGCGGACGCCGCGCCGGCCGGACGCACCTATGCCATAGCCGCCCTGCCCGCCCAGGTCGGCTATGATCGGTCAGATGATCTGCTCGATCCCAATCGCGGCTTTCGGCTTGGCGCGCGGCTAAGTCCTGAACTGGCCTGGCGAGGCGCGAGAGCCCGCTACGGGCGGCTCGTGCTCGACGCGTCTGGCTATTCGCCGCTGGGCGATCGCCTGGTCCTGGCGGCGCGGGCGCGGTGGGGATCGATCGTCGGGGCCGAGCTCGGCGACATCGCTCCGTCCCGCAGGCTCTACGGCGGCGGCGGGGGATCGGTGCGGGGCTTTGGATATCAGGATCTGGGTCCCCGCGGTGCGGACGGCGACCCGACGGGCGGCCGGGGTCTGGCCGAGGCCTCGTTAGAGGCGCGCTTTCGCTGGCGTGACTTTGGCGTCGTGCCATTCATTGACGCGGGCCAGGTCTATGAGGGCGCAAGACCGCGGCTCAGCGACCTGCGGTTCGGGGTCGGGCTCGGCGGCCGCTACTACACGCCGTTTGGCCCCTTGCGCGTGGACATCGCCACGCCGCTTGCGCGGCGCCGCGGTGAGCCGCGCGTCGCCCTCTACATTTCCATCGGCCAGGCCTTCTGATGGCGCCGCCCCAAGCCTCGGACGGAACAGAGGCCGCCGCCGCGCGCCGGGGGCGTAGGACTTGGATCGGCCGGCTCGTCTTGGGTGTCGTGTTCGCCTTGCTCTTGGTCGCCGCCGCGATCGTGGCGCTGAACACGCCAGTGGGCCGGGGCCTGCTTGCCGAACGCGTTTCCAGCCTGCGCCTGGCCTCGGGCCTCGGCGTCCAGATCGGGCGTATCGACGGCTCGCTCTATGGCCGCATGACCCTGCATGACGTAAAGCTTGTCGACCCTCACGGCCCCTTCCTTGCGGCGCCGACCGTGCGACTTGATTGGCGACCGCTTTCCCTGGTGCGTCGCCGGCTGGACATTCGTCTGCTGCAAAGTCCGCAGGTGCGGATCCTGCGCAAGCCCGCGTTCAAGGCCGCGCCACGACGTCCTGACCAGCCGCTCCTGCCCAACATCAACCTTCGGCTCGACGCCTTGCGCCTGCCAAGGATCGATCTTGATCCGGCCGTGACAGGTCGCCGTCACCGCGCGACCTTGCGCGGCGCGGCGGCGATCGAGAACGGGCGACTGCATGTGGAGGCGCGGGCCGACGCCGTCGTGGCCGCGCAGCTGGCGGGCGGCGATCGCCTGCGCCTCAATCTTGATTTGACGCCCAAGTCGAACCGGCTGCGGATCGACTTTGACCTGCAGGCGCCGGCCGACGGCCTCGTCGCGGGCTATCTTGGCCTGAAGAGCCGGTTCGCGGCGGGCATAGCCGGCCGCGGCGATTGGGCGAACTGGACGGGCCGCGCCACGGCCGCGCTCGGCGAGCGGACCTTGGCCGACCTTGACCTGTCGGCCCGCGCAGGTCGATTTGCCGTCAAGGGCATATTGTCTCCAGCCCCGCTGCTGGAGGCCCCGACGCCCGCGTGGCTGTCGGCGCCCATGCACGTCGACGCCCAGGCCCGGCTGGACGGCAAGCGCCTCGACGGACGCCTTGGGCTGGGCTCGGACGTCTTCAACGCCCAGGCGGACGGTCGGCTTGATCTTCGCGCCAACCGCATGAAAGACGTGCGCCTGTCGGCGCGGCTCCTGCGCCCGGGCCTCTTGGCTCCTCGGCTCGCGGGCCGCGACATTCGTCTCAGTCTTGATCTCAACGGGCGTTTTTCGCGCCCGACGGTCGCCTACCGGCTCTCGGCGACGCAGCTGTCCCTCGGCGACATTGGCGTCGAAACCTTCAAAGCCGAGGGACGCGCCCGGGTCGACGTCGATCGCATTGAAATTCCCATCGCCGCTTCGGCCCGCCGTGTCACCGGGCTTGATGTGGCCGCCGGCGGCGAGCTTACGGACCTCGCCCTGACGGGAGACCTGGCCTGGGCGGGAGGCCGCATCGTTTCGGACAATCTGAAGCTTCGCTCCCGGCGCATTAACGCCACGGCCGTGATCGTGGCCGACCTTGGCAAGGGGCAGTATGCCGGCGCGTTGAAGGGGCGCGTCAACGATTACCGTCTGCGCGGCGTTGGGCAATTTGGCGTCGAGACGGATGCGCGCCTCACCCGGGGCCCCGGCGGGGGGCTCGGCCTGACCGGCTGGGTGCGGGTGACCGCTCAGCGGCTGGACAACGCCGCGGTTCGCAATCTCCTGGGCGGACGCGGCGTGCTCACCGCTGACCTGGCTCTGCTTCCCAATGGCGACGTCACGCTCGGGCGGCTCAAGCTCGACGCGCCTGACTTTCATATTTCCGAGGGCGCAGGGGTCTATCGCCCCAACGGCGCCATAGGCTTGAGGCTTGCGGGGCGCTCGAACCGCTACGGCCCGCTGGGCCTGGTGCTCGGCGGAACCGTGACGCGCCCCACGGGGCGGCTTACGGCGGCCGCGCCTGGCCTGGGCGTCGCCGTGCGCGATGTCGTCCTGGAGGTCGCGGGCCAGACAAAGCAAGCCTATCGCGCCACGTTGCGAGGCCAATCGGCCTATGGCGCCTTCACCGGTGAGGCGACCCTCGATCTAGCCGGTCCCATCGCCGTGGATCTCTCCAGCTTTCGCCTGGCCGGGGTGGGCTTGTCGGGACGGCTGGCCCAAACGACGGCGGGGCCATTCGCCGGAGCCCTGCAGGTCAACGGCTCTGGCCTGACGGGTCAGGCGAAGCTGTCGGCGTCGGCCGATCGCCAGAAGGTCGCGATCTGGCTCGCCGCGCGCCAGGCGACCTTGCCTTTGTCGCCCGCTGTGACGATCGGTTCCGGACGCCTCGACGCCACGGTGGTCCTTGCCGCGCGCGGACCCGAAGGCCAGGGCGATTTGATCTTGGCCGATGTCCGGCGGGCCGGCTTGAGGCTTGCCGCGGCGCGTGTGCGCGGCCGGTTGTCCGACGGGACGGGCCTTGTCCAGGCGACCGCGCGTGGCGAGGGCGCGGTGCGCTTCGCCTTGGCCGGGCAAGCGCGGCTGGACGGCGAGGCGGCGGTGGCCAACATCCAGGGTGAAGTCAACGGGCAGAGCCTGCGTCTGGCGGCGCCTGCGCACTTGGCGCGAACGCCCGAGGGTTGGCGCCTGTCCGAGACGCGCCTGATCTTGCCGGGCGGCGACATCGTCCTTTCCGGACAAACCGGCCGTCAGGCCAAGGTGTCGGCCCGCCTCGACAAGGTTGACCTGTCGCTGGTGCAAGCATTCGCGCCGGAGCTTGCCCTGGAAGGTCTCGCTTCTGGCCAGCTCGACGCGCAGCTGCCCGCACCCGGAGACGCCCCGAGCGCCCAGGTGCGGCTCGAGGTGAGAAATTTTTCTCGCGTGGGCCTAGCGACGGAGTCGCCGCGCGTCGATCTGAGCCTGCAAGGGCGATTGGCGCCGAATGGCGGACGCCTCGACGCCCTGATCCGCAGAGGGCCGGCCGAGGTCGGCCGGCTCCAAGCCCGGCTTGGCGCCCTGCCGCGAGCCAGGACCCTTGTCGATCAGGTCCTCGCCGCGCCGTTGTCCGGCGGCCTTCGCTACAACGGACCGGCCGATGTGCTCTGGGCCCTCACGGCGATCCGCGGCCATGAGCTCAGCGGTCCGGTGGCGATCGGCGCTGATTTTGGCGGCAGGCTCAGCCAACCGACCCTGACGGGCGTGCTTCGCGCCGACCACCTTCGCTATGAGAACACCGCCTACGGTACGGTGCTCTCCGACATCGCGCTGCGCGGAAAGTTCACCCAATCACGCCTGGAGATCACGAGCCTGAAAGCCCGGGCCGGCTCCGGGGGTCTCAGCGGCAGCGGGTGGCTGGGACTTGACGCGACGGCGGGTTTTCCGATGGCGCTCCAGGTGGACCTGCAGCAGGCCCAACTGGCGCGCAGCGACGCCCTCTCGGCCGCTGTGTCGGGCGTCTTGCGCATCGCCAACGACCGTGCGCACGGCGCACGGATCGAGGGTGATCTGCGCATCCCAGAAGCGCGTTATCGTTTCGTGCGTCGGGGCGCGAGCGAAGTCGCCGTCCTCGAAGGCGTTCGCCGTCGCGGGTCCGCCCCACCGCCCTTGGTGCAAGCGCCCTCGGCCGGGAGCTTTCCCGCCACCTGGACCTTGGACCTGCGCCTTCACGCCCCCAATCGGATCTTCGTCTCGGGCCTTGGCCTAGAGGCCGAATGGGGGGCCGACCTGCGCATCAAGGGATCGCCCGCCGCGCCTGTGGTTATCGGAACGCTGGACCTTGTGCGCGGCGCCTATGTGTTCGCGGGTCGACGGCTCGAGCTGACGCGCGCCCAGATCCGCTTCGACGGCGGTCAAATCGCGGACCCGCTTGTCGACATCCGCGGCGAGACCACGGTCGATGGCGTCACCGCCGTGCTCAACGTCGGCGGCCGCGCCCAGTCTCCTCAGATCAGCTTCACCTCCACGCCCGCCCTTCCGCAGGACGAGGTGCTCTCGCGCCTGCTGTTTGGCGCCTCGATCGCGCAGCTGTCACCGACCCAGGCGGTGCAGTTGGCCGCGGCGGTCAACAGCCTTCGCGGCGGCGGCGGCGGGGTTGATCCCTTGGGGCGTTTGCGAGCGGCGACCCACGTCGACCGGCTGCGCATCCTCGGCGCCGACGCCGCCAGTGGGCGCCAGACGGCCTTGGCGGCCGGGGCCTATCTTGGCCGCGATCTTTATCTCGAAGTGATCACCGACGCGCGCGGCTTCACCGCCACCCAGCTGCAGATCAGCCTGTCGCGGACGCTGAGCCTGCTGTTGCAAGCCTCGGCCGCGAGCGCCTCCAGCGTGGAGCTACAATACTCGAAGGACTACTAGGCCGCCCGGCCGTCTCGGAACGCGGCGCGACGGAGGGCCGGCGACCAATCACATCGGAACACGATGTTTTGAGGCCACCTCCGGAGACCCCACGCATTTTGCTTTGCACGCGGTCACGAAGGCCGCCGAGCGCCGAGGGCTGTGTCATGAGTCAAATCACCAGGAACTGGCCTGTACGACTATTGGCCGTGGTGCTGGTCCTGATCGGGACGGTGCTCGCCGCGGGCGGGGCCTGGCTCTTGGTCCTTGGCGGGTCGCCCTACTACCTCTTGGCAGGCCTTGGCCTGATCGCTTCGGGCGTGCTCATGGCGCGGCTGAAGCTGGTCGGCGTTTGGATCTATGGCGGCGTCTTTCTGGCGACCTTGATCTGGGCCCTATGGGAAGCCGGTCTGAACGGATGGGCGCTGGTTCCCCGCCTCGTCGGTCCCTGGGTCTTGCTCATGCTTGTCCTGGCCTGCGTGCCTGCCCTCGCCGCCGACAAGACCGCGCGGCGTTCGGCCCTCGTCCTGTTTGGCGTCTCAACCCTGCTCGTGGCGGGCGTCTTCGGCATGGCGGCGGCCAAGGCCAGGGGTCCGGTGGCGGCAATGCCCTCGGGAGGCGCCCCCGTCTCAGGGGAGCTCGCCGCCGCCGATTGGCCAGCCTATGGCGGGACCTATGGGGCCCAGCGTTACTCGCGCCTGTCGCAGATCACGCCCGAAAACGTCGGGACGCTCAAGCGCGCCTGGCTGATCCACACGGGCGACCTGCCGTCCAGCCCCACGGCGCGCAAGATGTATGGCGCGGAAACCACGCCCCTCAAGGTCGCAAACACTCTCTATATTTGCACGCCGAAGAATATCCTGATCGCGCTCGATCCGCAGACGGGCGCGACGCGTTGGCGCTTCGATCCCAAGGTCGCGGACGCCAACATTCCCTACACCGCCGCCTGTCGCGGCGTGGCCTATTACGCCGCGCCAGGGATCGCGCCAGATCAGGCTTGCGCCACGCGGATCATCGAAGGGACGCTCGACGCGCGTCTGATCGCGGTCGACGCCCGAACGGGTCGTCCGTGCGCGGACTTCGGTTTCGGCGGCCAGGTCGATACGACCGAAGGGATCGGCCAGCACGTCCCCGGCATGTTCTCGATCACCTCCGCGCCGACCATCGTCAGAGGCGTGATCGTCGCCGGCCACCAGGTGCTCGATGGACAAAAGCGTGACGCGCCCTCCGGCGTGATCCAAGGCTATGACGCCGTGACCGGCAAGCTGCGCTGGGCGTGGGACATGGTGCGGCCCGACCGTACTGGCGCGCCGCCGCCCGGCGAGACCTATACCCGCGGGACGCCCAATATGTGGACCACCGCCAGCGGCGACGAGGCTCTGGGCCTGGTTTATCTGCCCCTGGGCAACAGCGCCGTCGACTATTGGAGCCGCACGCGCTCGCCGCTGGAAAAGGCCCACTCGACGTCACTCGTGGCGCTCGACGTGACGACCGGCAAAAAAGTTTGGTCGTTCCAGGCCGTGCACAACGATGTTTGGGACTATGACCTTGGATCCCAGGCCACGCTCGTCGACTATCCCACGAACACGGGGGTTGTTCCGGCCGTGGTCCTTCCCGGCAAACAAGGCGACCTCTATGTCTTGGACCGTCGCACCGGCGCGCCCCTGACCGGCGTGGAAGAGCGGGCCGTGCCGCAGGGCGGGGTCGAGCCAGAGCAACGTTCCAAGACCCAACCGTTCTCGCTCTTCCACACACTGCGAAAGGCCGACCTGACCGAGAAGAGCATGTGGGGCATGTCGCCGATCGACCAGATGATCTGCCGCATCCAGTTTCGCCGCGCGACCTACAAGGGCTTCTACACCCCGCCCGAGACCAAGAGCCGCTATGTCGAATATCCCGGCTACAACGGCGGCTCGGACTGGGGCGGGATCGCGATCGACCCCATGCGCGGCGTCATTGTCGCCAACTATAACGATATGCCCAACTACAATCGCCTGGTGCCGCGCGCCGAGGCCAACAAGAAGGGCTGGGCCCCGCGCGGGGCCGCGCGCGGCGGCAGCCTGAAGGCCGGCGCCGAGGGCGCGGGCGACCCACAATGGGGCTCGCCCTTCGCCATTGATGTGAACGCCGGCTGGCGCCTGCCGCTGACGGGTCTGCTCTGCAAGGAACCGCCCTATGGCGGGATCCGCGCCATCGACTTGAAAACCGGACGCACGCTCTGGGATCGTCCTCTCGGCACGGCCCGCACGAATGGTCCGTTCGGTATTCCCTCTCGCCTGCCGCTGACCATTGGCACGCCCAACAATGGCGGGGCCGTTGTCACCGCGGGCGGCGTGATCTTCATCGCCGCCGCGACCGACAACCTCATCCGCGCCATCGATCTAAAGACCGGCAAGACCCTATGGAGCGACGTTCTTCCGGCCGGTGGCCAGGCTACGCCGATGACGTATGAGGCCGGCGGACGTCAGTACGTGGTGATCATGGCGGGCGGCCATCACTTCATGGAGACGCCGATCGGCGACGCCCTGGTGGCCTACGCCTTGCCGCGTTGAGGCGCCGGCTCCGCGCCAGGCCTCAACGGGGGCTATTGCACCGCGGCGCGGCCCTGACCACCGCGGGCGCAGGCGAACGACAGGTCCCCACCGCCAGACCAGACCCTTGAGGTTCCATGCCCCGATCCCCTGACCATCGCAGCTTCGTCGGCCTGGCCTTGGTTCTCCTGGTCGTGCTCGCCGCCGCCGTGCTGGTTTGGCAGCTGGCGAGCGTGGCGTTGGTGGCGTTCGGCGCCGTGGTGGTCGCCGTATTGCTCCGCAGCCTTGCCGATCCCTTACGCCGGCATGTCGGGCTCAACGAGGGTCTGGCTCTCTTGGCCTCTGGGGTCGTGGTCGTCGTCGCCCTGGCCGCCGCCAGCTGGCTATTTGGCGCGACCGTCAGTCGTCAGCTGGGCGATCTGCTGGCCCGACTGCCCCGCGACGAGCAAGGGTTGCAAGCCCTGCTCGAGCGTCTCCCGTTCGGCGCGACCCTAGCCGAGCAGATCGTCAGCATGGACGGCCTTGCTGGCCGGGTGGAAGGGGTCGCCGGCCAAGTCGGCGGCTATGCGCTCAATATCTTCGGGGCGGTGACCAACGCGGGCCTGGTGCTGGTCGCCGGCGTCTATCTCGCGCTCAAGCCCGCGGCGGCGCGCGACGGTCTGCTTCTCCTGTTCCCGAAGGATCAGGTTGAGCCGTTGCGCGCGACGTTGAACGCGTCAGGACGGGCTCTGCGGCTTTGGCTCATGGGCACCTTCGCCGACATGGTTGTCGTGGCCGTGCTCACCGCTATCGGAACGGCGCTGATCGGCCTGCCCTCGCCCGTGGCGCTGGGCCTTTTGGCGGGCGTGGCCGCCTTCGTGCCCATCGTCGGACCGATCGTCTCGGTCATTCCAGCGGTGCTTGTCGCGGCCCAGGAGGGACCAAGGCTGATGCTTTGGACGGTCTTGGTTTATGTCGCCGTCCAGCAGATCGAGAGCAACCTGATCTTTCCGTTCATTCAGCGGCGGGCCGTCGACCTGCCCCCCGTGCTGACGCTCTTTGGCGTACTGGCCTTCGGGGTGCTCCTGGGGCCGCTGGGCGTGATCTTGGCGACGCCTTTGCTGGTTGTCGCGATGGTGTTCACCAAGCGCCTCTACGTCCGCGGCGTTCTGGGCAAGGACGTCCACGGACCAGGCGAGCCGAAGGCGGCTCAGACGTGAGACGCGCCCATTCAACGCGCCTGGTGGCGCTGCTCCATCACTTCAGGCCCCTAGAGCATAAACATCGTCTCACGATCTTTTTACGGACATGGGTGGGATTGCGCCTTGATGGGATCGGACCAGGCATTATCCCTCTGACGCGCCCCGCCATCGGGCGGACTTGCAACGCCGCGCCGTCCGGCTCCCAAGGCGGCGGCGCGGCCTTCCAGACTCTTGTCAATCACCGTCGTTGTTCATGATGTTGAAAAGCCGTACGCCAATCACCGTCTTTGCCGCCTGCATGGCGCTGGCAAGTCTTGGCCCCGCCACGAGCGGCGCCACGCCCGTGCCGCCGACGCCGCCCCAAGCGATCACGCCGCCTCCGGCCACTGGACCCGGAGGCTTCGCCGATATCATTCAGCGCGTCGCGCCGGCCGTGGTGTCGATCGACGTGCGCCGGCCCGCACCGGCTCAGGCCGATTTGACCCAACTCTTCCCAGGACTGCCCTTCCCTTTCCGGTTCGGCACCCCCGAGGATAGCGGTAAGGCCCTGCGGCCAGACGCGCGCATATCCGGCTCGGGCTTCTTCATTTCGGCCTCCGGCTACATCGTCACCAACAACCATGTGGTCGAGAACGCCACTAAGGTCAGCGTTCGCCTCAATGATGGGCGCGACCTCGACGCCAAGATCGTTGGGCGCGACGCCCTCACCGATCTTGCGGTCCTCAAGGTCGAGGGGTCGGGTTTTTCGTATGTCAGTTTCGAGACCCGTGCACGGCCGCGGGTCGGCGACTGGGTGATCGCGATGGGCAACCCGTTCGGGCTGGGCGGCACCGCCACCTCTGGGATCATTTCGGCTTACGGGCGCGACATCGGGGAAGCCTATGTCGATTACCTGCAGGTCGATGCGCCGATCAATCATGGCAATTCCGGTGGGCCGACCTTCGACGTCCACGGCCAGGTCATTGGCGTCAACACCGCCATCTATTCGCCCTCCGGCGGTTCAGTGGGGATCGGCTTCGCCATCCCCGCGGACGTCGCCGACCGCATCACCAAGCAACTGATCGCCTCGGGGTCGGTGACGCGCGGCTATATTGGCGCGACGATCCAAACCATCACGCCCGACATCGCCGACAGTCTCGGCCTCAAGGGCCGTAAGGGCGCTCTTGTCGCCGAGGTCACCGCCGGAGGTCCGGCGGACAAGGCCGGCGTCAAGGCGGGCGACGCCATCCTGGCCTTGAATGGTCAGCCGTCGAGCTCAAGCGCCGACCTTACGCGTCGCGTGGGCGAAGCCAGACCGGGCGAGCGTCTCGCCTTGCAAATCCAGCGCGACGGACGCGCGCTGGCCGTCGGACTTGTCGCTGGCGAGCGTCCAGCGGACACCGATCAGGCTAAAGCCCAGCCCGCGAGCGAGGATGTGTTGGGCTTGGCGGTCCAGCCGCTCGATGACAATACGCGCGGCCAACTTGGCCTTGGGAACCAGGTGAACGGCGTGGTGATCACGCGGATCAAGCCCGGCAGCGATGCGGCTGACAAGGGCCTGCGTCCGGGCGATGTGATCACGCGCGCCTCGGACCATCCGGTCGCCAGCCGCCAAGACTTGCAAGCGGCGGTCGAAGCCGCCCGCAAGCTAGGCCGTTCCAGCGTTCTCTTGCGCGTCTGGCGCGGCGGACGCGCCCTTTTCGTGCCCGTGGCGATCGGTTCTTGACCCTGGAGGCGGCGGACAAGCGCCGCCGCCTCCTCGGCTGTGACCTGCGGGCGTTCGGAGACCCAATTGTCCATGCCGCCGCCCGACTGTCTTTTGGCGCCCTCAAGAACACCAGGCTGCGCGCCGGGTTCTTTTCCGACAGCCTTTCCACCCGCCTGGGGGCGAACCATGCGACGAGCGACCGCGGCGCTGCGCGCTTTGCCTTGGCTTGGCCCGCTCGGATTAAGCGGGTGTGGAGGCGGCGTTCTCGATCCGGCGGGTCCCGTGGGCGCGGGCGACGCCGCCATCCTGATCAACGCCACCTTCATCATGCTGGCCATCGTCGTCCCGACGATCATCCTGGCTTTCTGGGTGGCCTGGCGCTACCGCGCCTCCAACACCAAGGCCAAGTACCTGCCGCACTGGTCCTATTCCGGTCGGATCGAAGCGGTGGTGTGGTCGATCCCGATCCTGACGATCATGTTCCTGGGTGGGCTGATCTGGATTGGCTCTCACCAACTTGACCCCTTCCGTCCCCTGCCCTCCAAGACCCCGCCCCTTGAGGTTCAGGTGGTCTCGCTCGATTGGAAGTGGCTGTTCATCTACCCGCAGCAAGGGGTGGCCACGGTCAACGAGCTCGTCGTGCCGGCCGGCCGGCCTGTCCATTTCTCGATCACCTCGGCCAGCGTGTTCAACGTCTTCTTCGTGCCCCGCCTGGGCTCGATGATCTACGCCATGCCGGGCATGGTTTCGCACCTGCACCTCCAGGCCGACAGGCCCGGGCGCCTTTGGGGGACCTCGGCGCAATTCTCGGGCGACGGATTTTCCGACATGCAGTTCGCGGTCCGCAGTGTGCCCGAGGCCGAGTTCGCGGCCTGGGCCGCGGGCGCGCGCAGCGCCGGCCCGGTGCTGGACCAAGCTGCCTACGGTCAGTTGATGCAGCAGAGCGAACGGGTGCGCCCCCTAAGCTACAGCGCGGTCGAACCCCATCTCTTCCACGCGATCGCCACCCAGGCCATTGGCCCAGCGCCCGGCCCGACGCCCGAGGGCCCAACCCACGCGGGTCGCGAGTCGACCCCAGCAGGAAAGCGCTGATCATGTTCGGAAAGCTTGACTGGTCGGCGATACCCCTCAGCCAGCCCATACCCTTGATCACCTCGATCGTGGTGCTGGGGTCGATGTTGGGCGTTCTGGTTCTGGTGACCGTCAAGGGCTGGTGGCCCTATCTGTGGCGCGAATGGATCACCAGCGTCGATCACAAGCGGATCGGCGTGATGTATGGCCTGCTGGGCATGTTGATGCTGATCCGCGGCTTCGCCGACGCGATCATGATGCGCACGCACCAGGCGATGGCCATCGGCGGCGGCGGTTACCTGCCGCCCGAGCACTACAATCAGATCTTCAGCGCCCACGGCACGATCATGATCCTGTTTGGGGCCATGCCGCTGGTGCTGGCCTTCATGAACTATCTGGTGCCGCTGCAGCTGGGGGTGCGGGACGTGGCGTTCCCCACCTTCAATTCGGTCGGCTTTTGGCTCACCGCCAGCGGCGCGCTGCTTGTCAACGTGTCGCTCTTCATCGGCGAGTTCGCCCGCACCGGCTGGCTCCCCTATCCGCCGCTCAGCGAGACCACCTACTCGCCCGGGGTCGGCGTCGACTACTACCTGTGGGCCGTACAGATCTCCGGGGTCGGGACCCTGATCACCGGGGTCAATATCGTCACGACCATCCTCAAGATGCGCTGTCCCGGCATGAGCTACTTGCGCATGCCGATCTTCTGCTGGACGGCCTTGGCCTCGTGCCTGCTGATCGTGGCGGCCTTCCCGATCCTGACGGCGACGCTGGCGATGCTGACGCTCGACCGATACCTGGACTGGCACTACTTCACGAACACCGCCGGCGGCAATCCGATGATGTTCGTCAATCTGGTCTGGGCCTGGGGTCATCCCGAGGTCTACATCCTGGTGCTGCCGGCCTTCGGCATCTTCTCGGAGATTTTCCCGACCTTTTCCGGCAAGCCCTTGTTCGGCTACCGCTCGATGGTCGCGGCCACGCTGTTCATCTGCATCGTCTCGATGCTGGTCTGGCTGCACCACTTCTTCACCATGGGCGCGGGCGCGGCGGTCAACACCTTCTTCGGCATCTCCTCCAGCATCATCGCGGTGGGCACTGGCGTGAAGATCTACAACTGGATCTTCACGATGTACGGCGGCCGCGTGCGGTTCGAGGTCCCGATGCTGTGGTCGATGGGCTTCATCTTCACCTTCATCATCGGGGGCCTGACCGGGGTGCTTCTGGCCATTCCGCCGGCCGACTTCCTGACCCACAACTCCATGTTCCTGGTCGCCCACTTCCACAATGTCATCGTCGGCGCGGTGGTCTTCGGCGTCTTCGCGGGCCTGGAGTTCTGGTTTCCCAAGGTGTTCGGCTTTCGTCTGCACGCCGGCTGGGGCAAGGCCGCCTTCTGGCTGGCCTTCGTCGGGTTTTGGGTGACGTTCACGCCGCTCTATGTCCTGGGCCTCCAGGGCATGACCCGGCGGCTGCAACACGTGAACGTTCCCGACTGGGCGCCGGGCCTCTACATCTCGGTCATTGGCGTGGCGATCATCGCCCTGGGCGTCATCGCCCAGATCGCCCAATTGGTCGTCAGCATTCGCGACCGCGACAAGCTAAGGGATGTCACGGGCGATCCGTGGGACGGCCGGTCGCTCGAATGGGCCACGGCCTCGCCGCCGCCATTCTTCAACTTCGCCGTCATGCCCAATGTCGAGGGTGAAGAAGCCTATTGGGGCATCAAGCGCCGAGCCTTGGAAACCCAACAGCTCGATCCCGAGCCCCACTACGCGCCGATCGAGATGCCGATCAACAGCGCGGTCGGGATCTATACCGCCTTCTTCACCTCGGTGTTCGGGTTCGCGATGATCTGGCACATCTGGTGGGTCGCCATCGCCTCGCTGGTCGCCGCCTTCGCCGGCTTCGTGGTGTTCGCCTGGCGCGACGTGCACGAGCACGAGGTGCCCGCCGAGGAGGTCGCGCGCATCGATCGCGCCCGTCGTGCGACCCGCAGCGCGCTTTTGGCCCGCCTGCAGCACGAGGAGGCCGCCTCGTGACAAACCCGGACTTCCCCGCCAGCCTCGAGGCCTTCCGTCGCCGCGAAGAAGATCCGCACAAGCTTGGACATCGCGGCCATGGTTCCCGCCCGCCCTCCCCCGGCGCCGGGCATGGCGACACCGGCCCGGCGCGAAAGCGGATCATCGTCGGCTATGGCTTCTGGATCTTCCTGCTCAGCGACATCATCCTGTTCGCCTGTTTCTTCGCGACCTTCGCGGTGCTGCGCGGCGCGACGGCGGGCGGGCCCGCCATTTCCCAGATCGTCGACACCAACCGCGTGGCCTGGGAGACAGCCTGCCTGCTGCTCTCCAGCTACACCTGCGGCCTGTCGTTCGCCGCGACGAACGCCAAGAACAAGCTCTGGACCCAGATCCTTTTGCTGCTGACAGGTCTTCTTGGCCTCGCGTTCGTGGTGCTGGAGTTGCAAGAGTTCATCGACCTGGCGCAACGCGGGATCACCCCACAGCGTAGCGCGATGCTGACGGCTTTCTTCGGACTCGTCGGTCTCCACGGCGTTCACGTGACCATCGGTGGCCTTTGGCTGGCGACCATGATGGCTCAGGTGCAGTTCAAGGGCTTCCGCCACGAGATGATGCACCGACTGATGTGCTTCAATCTCTATTGGCACGCCCTCGACATCGTCTGGATCGGCATCTTCACCATCGTCTATCTGCTGGCGGTAAGCCCATGAGTGACTTGGAATACGACCCTCGTCGCCACGATGGCGACATGGACAATCGCGAGGATCATGCCCCTGGCGATGCGCCGGAGGAAAGCGCGGGGCACTGGATACTCAACGCCAACCTCGGTCTTGGCTTTTCGGTGCTGCTCACGGTGGCGGCCTTCGTCCTCGCCCGTGCGCACCTGGTCTGGGGTCCAGCCGTCCCCGTGGCCTTGATCGTCCTCGCCATCGCCCAGATGGGCGTGCATCTCGTCTTTTTCCTGCACGTCACCACCGGGCCCGACAACACCAACAACGTCATGGCCCTGGCGTTTGGCGTCATGGTTGTCTTCCTGATCGTCGTCGGCTCGATCTGGATCATGGGACATCTCAGCCAAAACATGATGCCCATGGACGAACTCATGCGAATGCAACGCTAGCCGAGAACTTAGCGCCGGCACGTCGCGCCTGGTGCGATCGCCAAGCGATCTTCACATCCCAGGTGGCGTTATCTTGAACACTGCCAGTCCCGAGCTGACCAAGTCCCAACTGGTCGCCCGACTGCGTCAGCTACGTGATTGGCGACGCGCACAACGCTGTTCATGCCCGACTATCGCTCGGCCCCATGCGACTTTCCGGGCGGCGATGTGGCCGCCCTCTTCGCGTCGGTTCGCCACCTTTCGTCGCCTTGCTCGACATGCCATCAAGCCTAAATGGCGCGGCGAACATGCCCGACTGCTGTGCCTCGTCGCGGAGATCTCTGTTCACTAAAGGCGATCTTTCACCCCCAGAGATGAGAGCGCTGCTGGGCGGCGAGCGGATGCGGGCGTCCAGGCAAGACTTCCCGCGACCGCGCAACCAGGCCCCGATCCAATCGATGGCCCATGATCTCCGCGCGCTGGAGGCTTCGGCGTCCGAGGCGTCGGCGATCGGCCGCGTGAAGGCGCTGCGCGACGACCCTTGCCCCTAGGACGAGAGGGACGCCTTGAACGCCGCCACTGCGCGGCTGATCGTTCGTGCGCGGTGGCTCAGCATGGTGAAGGCTCTGGGACTGCGCGGCCAGTCCAGCTGACGGACAGCGCCGGCCCCCATTCTGCTCGCGGCGGAGAGTTCCGACACGGCGGTTACCAGTTGTCCGCCTTCGACGGCTTCCAGCGCGGCTTCATTCGACGGGAGCTCCAGGACGACGCGGAGGTTTTCCGGCCTCACGCCGGACTGGCGCAGACCCGCCTCCACATGGTCCCGGGTGCCGGAACCTTGGTCGCGCATGACCCAAGCCGCGGCCTCAAGATCTTCGCGCGTGCACGGGCGCTCGGTGAGCGGGTGGCCCAGCCCGACGAAGAGACCGATTCGATCGCCGCCGACCGGCTCCACCGCGAGCATGTCGTCCTCGACATCGCCTTCCACGAATGCGAGATCGGCCTCTCCGTTCAGGACCCGGGCGGCTGCCTGGCTGGTATTGCCGACGAAGAGTTTCAACTGGATGTGCGGCGTGGCGGTGACGAAGCGCGCCATTCTGGCGGGAAGCCAAAAGCTGGCCACGGTCTGGCTGGCGGCGATCCGCACCTCGCCCTTGAGAAGACCGGAGAGGTCGTCGAGCACCTGACGGGCCAAGGCGGCGCGATCCAGCACGGCGAGGGCTTGGGGCATGAACAGGCGCCCAGCCTCTGTCAGGGCCAGGCGCCGGCCGATGCGATCGAAGAGCCGCGTCGCATAACGCTCTTCCAGCGCGGCGATGGCGGCGCTAACGGCCGGCTGGGTCAGGTTCAGCTGCTCGGCCGCCCGCGTCATGCTCAGCAGCTCCGCCGCCGCTACGAAGATCCGAAGCTGTTCGAGGGTCATTGCATAATTATCTCTTATGCTACGACAAAAACCAATCGATTGGATTTGTGGAACGCGCGGGCGCAGCGTTCTGCGAATGGAAACTTTGAACAAACTCAGGGCGGTCGGCCCAGGCTTGGCGCTCACCGTCCTCGTCGCTATCGGTGCGATCTTGCTTGAAGCGACCGAGGCGCGCCTCTTGGGTCGCCCCTGGCTCGAGGCCCTGGTGCTGGCGATCTTGTCGGGCGCGCTGGTGCGGACGGTCTGGACGCCGCCCAAGGCGTTTGATCCTGGTATCCACCTCGCCGCCAAGACGATGCTGGAGCTGGCGATCATCCTGATGGGGGCGACGGTGAGCTTCGGCGCCCTCGCCGCCGTCGGCGCGCCCCTGGTGCTCTCCATCGTCGGGACCGTTGCTTTGGCGATCGCGACCAGCTTCTTGATCGGTCGACTGTTGGGTCTGCCGACCAAGATGGCGGTGCTGGTCGCCTGCGGAAATGCGATCTGTGGCAACTCGGCAATCGCCGCCGTGGCCCCGGTGATCGACGCCGACGGCGAGGAGGTGGCGACGTCGATCGCCTTCACGGCCGTGCTCGGCGTGGCGGTGGTCATCGGCCTGCCGCTGATGGCTCATCGGCTGGGCCTTTCGCCGACGGCCGGCGGGGTGCTGGCTGGGCTGACGGTTTACGCCGTGCCTCAGGTGCTCGCCGCGGCAGGCCCCATGGGTTCGGCGGCAGTCCAGCTTGGGACCTTGGTCAAGCTGATCAGGGTCTTGATGCTGGGGCCGGTCGTCACGGGTCTTGCCCTGCTGGGCCCGAGATCCGCCGACCACCCCGCCAAACCGCTCGAACGGATTGATCCGCTTCACCTGCTGCCGCCGTTCATCATCGGATTTCTGGTCTTGGCGGGCCTGAACTCAGCGGGATTGCTGCCCTATGCTCTGGTCTACCCGGCTCATAAGGCCAGCCTAGGCTTGACCATTGTCGCCATGGCCGGACTTGGGCTTGGCGTCGACCTTCGCAGCGTCAGGGCGGCCGGGCCGCGCGTGATCTTGGTGGTGACCACCTCGCTCGCCGTCTTGAGCCTCACCGCGCTGGCGATGTTGCATCTGTTGAAGCTCAGCTAGACGCCCACTGCCAGGCTTCTCGGCGAGATGGAGGGTGAAGGCGCGACCGAGCTGAAAGCGGCCTCGGCCTCATTCAAAAGACGCTGACGGACAGCGAGCGCCTTAGATCCGCGCCTTACCCAAACCTGCCGCAGACATAGTCCTGGGTGCGCGCCACCTTGGGCCGCATGAAGATCTCGTCGGTCGGGCCGAACTCGACCATTTTTCCCAGGTACATAAAGCCAGTGTAGTCGGAAATCCGGGCGGCCTGGGAGAGATTGTGGGTGACGATGACGATGGTGTAGTCGGCCTTCAGCTCGGTAATCGTCTCTTCGAGCTTGGCCGTCGAGATCGGATCCAGCGCTGACGCTGGCTCGTCGAGTAGCAGGATCTCCGGCTCGACAGCGATACCGCGCGCCACGCATAACCGCTGCTGCTGACCGCCAGACAGCGACAGACCCGAGGCCTTCAACTTGTCCTTCACCTCGTCCCAAAGCGCGGCCTTTCGCAAGGCGCTCTCGACAAGAGCGTCCATCTCCGCGCGCGACTTTCCCTCATAGAGCCGCACCCCGAAGGCGACGTTGTCGTAGATCGACATCGGAAATGGGGTCGGCTTTTGGAACACCATGCCCACGCGCGAGCGCAGACGCGCCACGTCCTTCATGGTCAGGAGGTTCTGGCCATCCAGCAACACCTCGCCCGACGCCTTCTGGCCGGCGTAGAGATCGTACATACGGTTGAAGGTGCGCAGTAGGGTGGACTTGCCACAGCCCGACGGCCCGATCAGGGCGGTGACGGCGTTGCGGAGCACTGGCAGATGAACACCGTGCAGCGCCTGGTGCTTGCCATAGAAGAAGTCGAGATTGCGCGCGCGCAGGGTGACATCGCCATCCGGCAGGTCGGCGACAAAGGTCTCGGGCGGGGTCATGGCGTTCATGGGGAGGTTCTTTTCGGGGGCGCTCACGGGCGATGGCTTTCCCGCGCCGCGATCACGCGGCCGATGATGTTGATGGCCAGCACCGACAAGGCGATGAGCAGGGCGCCGGCCCAGGCCAGCCGACGCCAGTCGTCGTAGGCGCTGAGGGCGTACTGGAAGATCACGGCCGGCAGGCTGGCGGTGGGCTTGGAGAGATCGTGGTTCAGGAACTGGTTGTTCAGGGCCGTGAACAACAGGGGCGCGGTCTCGCCACTGATGCGGGCGAAGGCCAGGAGGCCGCCAGTCAAGAGTCCCCCACCCGCCCCGCGCCAGATGATCTGGCGAATGGTGACCCAGCGGGGCGTGCCCAGAGCGGCCCCCGCCTCGCGCAGGGCGTCCGGCTGCAGGCGCAGGATGTCTTCGGTGGTGCGGGTCACGACCGGGACCGCGAGCAGGGCCAAGGCCACGGCGCCGGCGAAGCCCGAGAAGCCGTGCAGTGGCCGCACGACCAGTTCGTAAACGAAGAGGCCGACCAGGATCGACGGCGCGGCCAGCAGCACGTCGTTGAGGAACCGCACGACATGGCCGTAGGGACTGGCCCCGCCATATTCCGCCAGCCAGGTGCCGGCCAGGACGCCAACGCCGACAGCCATGGCCATGGCCAGGGCGCACATCATCAGCGAGCCCTCGATGGCGTTACGCAGGCCACCGACCGAGCCCGGCGCGGGGGTGTCCTTGGTGAAGATGTTGGCGTCGAGGCCGCCGACGCCCTGCTTGACCAGGGAAAGCAGAATGAAGCCAAGGGCGGTCAAGGCCAGGATCGTCGCCAGGCCGCAAGCGGCGACAAACAGGGTGTTGGCCAATGCGCGAAGCGTAGGACGAGAGACCATGCGCGCCTCAGTCGTAACGCTGGCGCAGGAGCAGCAGGCGCGCGATGGCCAGAACTCCAAACGTGATGACGAAGAGAACGAGGCCGAGCGCCGTCAGAGCGGCGGTGTGCATGACCCCCGTGGCTTCGGTGAACTCGTTGGCGACGGTCGAGGCCAGGGTCGAGCCGCTGTCGAACAGGGACTTGGGCAGACCGTGGGCGTTGCCGATGATGAAGGTCACAGCCATGGTCTCGCCCAGCGCCCGACCCAGGCCCAGCATGACGACGCCTATCGCCCCGCCGCGCACATAGGGCAGCACCACCGAGCCGATCACCTCCAGTGGCGTGCAGCCGATGCCGTAGGCGCTCTCGCGCACCTGGGGCGGCACGGTCAGGAAGAGCTCGCGGAACACTGCGGCCATGTAGGGCAGGATCATGATCGCCAGGATCAGCGAGGCGGTGAAGATGTTGGCGCCGTTGGGCACGCCATAAAACAGCGTCTCCCAGATCGAGCCGGCCGGGGCGTTCATCATCAGCGGCAGCTGGACGTGTTCGGCGAAGAACGGGGCCAGCACGAAGAGCCCCCACATGCCGTAGACGATGGAGGGAATGCCGGCGAGCAGCTCCACGGCCACGGCGATCGGCCGCGCCAAGGGCTTGGGGCAAAATTCCACCAGGAAGATCGACACGCCCAAGGCGACCGGCAGGGCCATGGCCAGGGCGAGGAAGGAGGTGACCAGAGTGCCGATGATCGGTCCGGCCGCGCCGTAGACCTCGGTCACCGGGTTCCACGAGGTGGTGACGAAGAACTTGAGGCCAAAATGGCTCAAGGCCGGCCAGCCGCCGATCGCCAGGGATATGACGACGCCCGCCAGGGCGGCCAGAAGCAAGGTGGCGGCGAACAGGCACGCGCCTTCGAAGATGGGATCGAACCAGGCCCCGCGCGAGGCGGGGCGGGTTAGAATGGCGTCGGTCATGCGGGTCTCTGGATCGCCTCGGAGAAGGCGGGCGAAGACGCTGGGGACGCCTTCGCCCGTTACGCGCCCTTACTTGGCGACGTAGACCGGCTTGCCGCCGGCCTTGACGTTGGCGGCCCACTGCTTGCGGACCAGGGCCTTCACCGCGGCCGGCATCGGCACATAGTCCAGCGCCCCGGCGGCGGCGTCGCCGTTCCTGTAGGCCCAGTCGAAGAACTTCAGGACGCCTTCACCGGCCGCGGCGTTGTCCTGGTTCTTGTAGACGAGGATGAAGGTCGCGCCGGTGATCGGCCAGGACTTGGCGCCCGGCTGATCTAGCAGCAGCAGGTAGTTGCCCGGAGCCTTGTTCCAGTCGGCGCCGGCCGCGGCGGCGGCGAAGTTGGCGGCCGTCGGGGCCGGGAACTGGCCGGCCTTGTTCTGCACCAGCGCGTAGACGGCCTTGTTCTGCTTGGCGTAGGCATACTCCACGTAGCCGATCGAGCCGATCGTCTGCTTGACGAAGGCCGAGACGCCGTCGTTGCCCTTACCACCCAGGCCGGTCGGCCATTCGACGGAGTCGCTGGCGCCGACCTTCGACTGCCATTCGGGGCTCTTCATTGACAGGTAGGAGGTGAACAGGAACGAGGTGCCCGAGCCGTCCGAGCGGTGCACGACGGTGATCGGCAGGGCCGGCAGCTTCACGCCCTTGTTCATGCCCACGATGCGCGGGTCGTTCCACTTGGTGACCTTGCCCAGGTAGATGTCCGCCAGCAGCGCGCCGGTCAGGTGGACTTGACCCGGGTTCACGCCCGGAAGGTTCATGATCGGCACTACGCCGCCCATGACGGTGGGGAACTGATAAAGACCGACCTGGTCCAGCTGCTCGGGCTTGAGCGGTTTGTCCGACGCGCCGAACTGCACGGTCTTGGCGGTGATCTGCTTGATGCCGCCGCCCGAGCCGATGGCTTGGTAGTTCAGGCCAATGCCGGTCTGAGCCTTATAGGTCTCGGCCCACTTGGCGTACACCGGGGCGGGGAACGTGGCTCCCGCGCCCGACAGGTCGGCGGCTTGAGCAGCGCCCCCGACCAGGGCCGCCGCGCCCATAACCGTCGCGCTGAGCGCGACCGCGATCGTCTTGAACATTCGTGATCTCCCTGAGCGCACGTGTTGAAAGGGCGCCCGACGGGAGGTGCTTAGGTGGAAAATATAACAACCAGATGACACAAGTTAAGTTTATCTTACATTGCGTCTCGCGAAGGCGCTTCTCGTAGCCGCGCGGCGCCGCGCCGGATCTCCAACTTCAGCCAACTGACGAAGCGCTCGGCCGCCTCCCCCAGGATTCCGGCCGATCGCAGGGCCAAGCCGCGCGAGGACGGCGCCTCGTACGGCAGGGCCACCAACTTGCCGCTTTCCAGGTGGCGTTCGACCGCGAACAGGTTGGTCAAGGCCACGCCCGAGCCTTGTGTGGCCGCGTCCAGCGCCAGGGACGAATCGTCGAAGCTGTTGGCGCGTGGCGCGCGGCCTGACGGCAGGCAGTGCCTGGCCCACTCGGCCCAACTGGCGCCGGGGCCGGCGATGAGCGGCGCGCGCACCACGTCCTGGGCGCTAGCGATGCCCAAGGTGTCGACAAGCTCGGGATGGCAGACGGGCACGTGGGTCAGGGCGTAGAGCGTGTCGGGATCAGGAAGATCGGTCCAGACCAGGCTCACAGCACAGCTGGCGTCATCGGCCCGCGTGCGCACATCGACCTCCAGATCCGGCAAGGCCTCGCTCAGGGCTCTAAGCTTGCCGCCGAACCACTGTCGCGCCAGCTCCGGCGGCATTGAGACGACCAGGGCCGTGGCGACGTCTGAGTCGGCGATCTCGCGGATCGCGCGGACCAGGGCGTCCTGGGCGGCCGAATAGGTCTGGGCCAAGCGCAGCGCCGCGGTGGAGGGTTCCATGGCGCCGCCCTTGCGCTCGAACAGGATCGCGCCCAGCTCGGTCTCCAGGCGGCGAATCGACTGGCTGACGGCGCTGTGGGTGATCTGCAGCTCGCGGGCCGCGGCGGTGAAGCTGCGGTGACGGCTGGCGGCCTCAACGGCGCGCAAGGCGGTGAAGGGGGGCGATCTTTCCGTCATCGGCTCAACGCTAAACTGGAAACTTGTACTTACAATGACTCGCCGCGTGGTCAGTGCACGGTATGGACAGGCGCGGCGGAGCGGACGCCATGGCCGCCCTCCAACGGAAAGGTCAGCTCAGAGACGCGGCCGTCGGCGGCGCTGCGTGAGCTGAAGCGGCCGCGCAGCTGCTCGACCATGGCGTCGATCAACGAGGGAGCGCCCAGGGGCGATTTGATCGGCGCGAGTGGATCGAGCGGCCGCTCGATCTCGGTGATCCGTAAGTGGCCCAAGCCGCGATCGGCGCGTAGACCGATGCGCATCACCCCCGGATCCTCGGCGTTAAGGCGCGCGTTCAGGCACTCCAGCAGAACAATGGCCACCGAGGTCGCCTGCTCCGACGATAGCCAAAGCCCGCCCTGCTCGAACTCGATGCGCACGGGCGGATTGGCGCGAGCCGCCAGGGTCGCATCCAGCAGCTGACGGGCGAAGGTGTCGAAGTCCAGCAGCTCTCCCCCCTCCCCGGCGATGCTGCGGTGGGTTTTGGAGATCAGCATGGTGTGGGCGGCCGCCTCGCCAAGCGCCTTGCGAGCGGCCGCGTCGGGCGCGTCGCGGGCCTGCAGTTGCAAGAGCGCCGCGACCAGCTGAAGGTGGTTGGTGACCCGGGCGTTGAGCTCGCCAAACAGGCTGGCGTGCGCCTGGGCTGCTTGTTCGGCCCGCGCCTGGGCCTCGCGGGTGGCCGCGACGGCCTTGGCTAGGCCATGGATCAGGAAGATGGTGGTCGAGGAGGTCAGCGCGAAGAAACCCAGCGAGGTCAGGCTGTCAGCGTCCAGCTTGAGCCGATGGATCGGCGCGGCGAAACACCAATAGCCAAGGCCCGCGCTGATCAGCGCGGCAAGCGCTGCGGGCCGCGCCCCGAAGGCGTAGGCCGCCAACAGCACCACTGGATAGAAGGCCGTATAGGCGTGATTGGCCCCGAAGACCGGCTGCAGTCCGTAGCGGGCCGCAAGCCCCGCCATCGTCAAGCCCAGCGCCGCGGCGAAACCTGCCCAGCGCTCCGCCCCCAGTTGTTTCACCTGAACTCTCCAGCCGCGCTAAGTCAGACTTTATACGACGGGCTCACGACAGTTCGATGACGAACTTACAGATCAAGCGTCATTGTAAGTTCAACTTGACATACTAGTTGTCGACGGCGCTAGGATCAGCGCCATCATGCGTCTTGCCTATGTTCAACTCGGCGCTGGGTTTGCGTCCCTGGACGACCAGGTTCGTCGGCTGATGGCGCTGCGTCCCGACGACTACGCCATCGAGGAGCAGCCCACAATCGCGGCCCTGCGGCGGGTCTGCGGACGCCTTGATGCGCTTCGGACCGGCGACCGGCTCTGCGTCGCCACCTTGGATGCGTTCGGCGGCACGGCCCGCGAGATGATGGCGGTGTTTGTCGACCTCTTCCGCCGCGGTGTTATCGTCGAAACCTTTGATGAAACAGGCGAACTCTACGAGCTTGGCGGCTCGCAGCAGGAATTGCGCTTGCTCGACTGGCTGGTCAGGCGTCCGGACGCGTCCTTGGCTGAAACGCCGCGCCGCGGTGGAGCGGTCACGCCGCTGTCCCAAGGTGACATCGCCGAGATTCGCCGGCTGTCGCGTTCGGGCCTTACCCCGCGCCGCATCGGCCTGATCTTCCGCCGCTCGCCCAAGAGCATCGAAGAGATTCTCCGCCTACGCACCGATGCGCAAACGCCACAGCTGAACCACGCTGTCAGCAGCTGACCGTATAGTAAGTTCAGCTTACATATAACTGTCACCCAACCTGACTAGCACCCCTCCCAACCCGCACGAACGGGTGGACAAGGGGACATCCTATGAAATCGAAACTGTCTCTGTGCGCGGGCGCCGCGCTAGGCATGATGCTGGCCGCCGGCTTTGCCGCGCCCACACAGGCCGCGCCGCGCAAGACGGCCGCCGCCGGCCAAGCGGCCGAGATCCGGGAGCTCCGCGCTCAGATCGAGGCGTTGACGGCCCGCATCAACGCCCAGGAAGCGGCTCAAGCGCAGACCCAGGCGACCGCTCAGCAGGCCCAGGCCCAGGCGCAGGCCGCCACGACCCAAGCCCAGGCCGTGAAGGCGGATGCCGACAGCCAGATCAAGTTGATTCCAGAACAGGTGAAGACGGCCGTCGCCAGCGCCACGCCAAAGCCGAAGAAGAGCTGGACCGACGACACCGTCGTCAGCGGCCGCATGTATTTCGACCTCAGCCATATCTCCAACGAGGTCGACGGCGTGAAGAAGGCGCCGTCGGGCGACGGCTTCGACATCAAGCGCTTCTATGTGGGCATCGACCACAACTTCAACGGCGTGTTCTCGGGCAACATCACGACCGACTTCCAGTATTCATCGGCGATCGGCGCGACCGAGCTCTATATCAAGAAGGCCTACCTGCAAGCCAAGCTCAGTGACGCCTTGGTGATCCGCGCCGGTTCGACCGATCTGCCCTGGGTGCCCTTTGTTGAGGACATCTATGGCTACCGCTACGTGGAAAACACTCTTATCGACCGTACGAAGTTCGGCACCTCGGCCGACTGGGGCATTCACGCCCAAGGCAAGCTGGGTCCGGTGTTCAGCTACGCCGTCGCGGTCGTGAACGGCGCGGGCTACAAGAACCCCTCGCGCGGCAAGGGCATGGACGTCGAAGGCCGGCTTTCGGCGCAAGTCAACAACATGGTCTTCGCCGTCGGCGGCTACAGCGGCAAGCTCGGCAAGGAAATTCAGGGCTCGCCCGTGCAGCACACGGCAAGCCGCTTCGACGCCCTGGCCGCTTACAAGGGTCCGAACTACCGGGTCGGCCTGGAATACTTCGCGACCAAGGACTGGAATAACGTCACCACTGCCGCGTCGGACAAGGCGGACGGCTATTCGGTGTTTGGCTCTTGGGCCTTCAACAGCCAGTTCAGCGCCTTTGGCCGATACGACTACGTCAAGCCAACCAAGGACACGGCCTCGACCAAGAAGGACGGCTACTACAACGTGGGTCTGACCTACAGCCCAGCCAAGATCGTCGACCTGTCGCTCGTCTATAAGCACGACAAGGTCGAAAACGGGACGCTCTCGACCTCGAACGGCGTGATCGGCGGCGTACGCGATGGGACGTACGACGAAATCGGCATCTTCGGGCAGTTCCGCTATTGATGTCGCCCTGCCCCGCGCCGACGGCGCGGGGCGCCTTTCGGAGAATCTTTCGCAGCGGGCGCCAAAATAAAGGCCCGCGAATTGACTAGGACGCCCTGGCCGCGCCTATGGCGATCACGAGATGGTCTTTCTCCGACGCTGGCTTTTGCGTAGACGCGTGGCCCACGAGGACGTCCGATAGCTCTCCGCCGTTCTTCTCCGAATGTTGGGCGCCATGTCGATCTTTACTGCTCAACCCCCGAAGCGATGGCTGGGTTGGCTTCGTCGTCGTACCCGCTCAAGCGAACTGTGGTTGATCGCGATTTCGATCGCGATCGGCGTCGTATCCGGAATTTTGGCGGTGTTCCAGGCCAAGGTCGCGCATCTCATCCAGGTTCTGCTGTTCGACATCGACAGCAATGCGCGATTGAGCGCTCAGACGGCAATCGCCCCATGGCGTGTTGCGGCCATCCCCTTGGGAGGGCTGCTGCTGGGGGTATTGACTTGGGTTTGGACCAGGTCTCGCGCGGCGCCCCTGGTCGACCCCGTTGAAGCCAACGCCCTGCATGGCGGCCGATTGTCCTTAAAGGATAGCGGCTTTGTCTGCCTACAAACCCTCGTCTCAAATGGCTTCGGGGCGTCAGTCGGGCTGGAGGCGGCGTACGCCCAGGCGGGATCGGCGATCGCTTCCTTCGTCGGTCAGCGACTGAACCTGCGCCGCGCCGACATGCGCACCTTGCTCGGCGCGGGGGCCGGCGCCGCCATCGCCGCAGCGTTCGGCGCGCCGCTCACCGGGGCCTTTTATGCGTTCGAGATCGTCATCGGCGCGTACACGGTCGCCAATTTGGCGCCCGTCGCTGCGGCGGCCCTCGCCGCGACCCTGGTGGCCGGACGCCTGGGCGCGATCCCCTATCTTCTGAAGACGACGACGCCGGCCGTCCAGTCGTGGACTGACTATGGCCTCTATGGGATTTTGGGTCTGATCTGCGCATCGCTGGGCATCGGCCTCATGCGGTTGGTGGCCTTGTCCGAGCGCGGCGTGGTGCGCAGCCGGATCAACCGCGTCTGGCGACCGGCGGTCGGAGGCTTGGCTCTGGCCGCACTGGCGCTACTCACCCCGCAAACGCTCTCGTCCGGTCATGGTGCCTTAAACCTGAACCTGGGTTCGGACCCGACCCTGAAAGTCTTGATCATGCTGGCGCTCCTCAAGGCGCTCGCGTCGATCCTGTCGCTGAGCTTCGGCTTTCGGGGCGGGCTCTTTTTTGCCTCCTTGTTCCTGGGAACCCTGGTCGGGCAGATGTTCGCGGCGCTTTCGCAACTGGTTCCCTGGCTCCCAGCGCTCGATCCAACCGTCGCCGCCCTGGTCGGGATGGCGGGATTGGGCGTAGCCGTCGTCGGCGGCCCTTTCACCATGTCCTTTCTGGTGTTGGAGGCTACCGGCGATTTCACCGTCGCCGCCGCCGCCCTCGCCTCCTCCCTGATCGCCTCGGCCGTGGTGCGCGAGACGTTCGGCTATTCGTTCTCGACTTGGCGGCTGCATTTGAGGGGCGAGACCATCCGCAGCGCACATGATGTCAGTTGGCTGCGACCGCTTACCGCCGGCCGCATGATGCGCAAAGACGTCAGAACCATCGCCGCCTCGACCGACCTGGCAGAGTTTCGCCGCCGCTTTCCATTGGGCTCAACCCAGCGCGTGGTCTTAGTCGACGATCATGACCGATATGCTGGCGTCGTCGTCACGGCCTTGGCCTACGCCGATTTGAGCGTTGAGGAGCGGCCAGTCGCGGACCTCGCGGTCAACCGCGAGACAGCACTCTCTCCGGAACAGTCGATCAAGGAGGTGATGAGCGCTTTCGATGCGACCGAAGCAGACGAACTGGCCGTTGTCGATCCAGAACGAAGGGTGATAGGCCTCGTCTCCGAAGCGCACGTCACCCGACGCTATGCCGAAGAGCTCGAGAAGGTCAGACGCGACTTCACCGGAGAGAATTAGGCTACGGCTGAAACCACGCGCCTTGCCTGGACGCCAGCGCCGCGCCCTGAGGGACGGTTACGAGGCCCGCCAGGAACGAACCAGGAGGGGCCCGAATGACAATGAGGATCGCTCACTGCCATTGCCGCGATCTTGAGCTGCGCTGTCTAGGGGAACCGACGAAAGTCTCCCTGTGCTGCTGCAAGGCATGCCAGCGGCGCACCGGCAGCGCGTTCAGTGTCGCGGTCTTCCTTAGGCGCGACCAAGTCTCCATCCACGGTGAGACGCGCGTGTTCACCCGTGCTTCGGCGAGCGGATTTGCAGTCGCCTTTCACTTTTGCCCAGCCTGCGGGGCAAATGTCTTCTGGCTCCCCGATCGTCTGCCCGATCGCATCGGCGTCGCTCTTGGAGCCTTCGAAGACGCGACGCTGCTGCGGCCGGATCAAGCCGTCTGGACTACAGGCCGACCATCTTGGCTCGACCTGCCTTCCGACATCCCTTGCCACGACGAAAACCCGATCCGCGCCTGAGCCTAGCCGGGACGATCCCTCCGTTCGTGCTCAGACAGGCGAATGACGCCAATGCTCGCCTGACATCCATCCACTCGCGAGCTTGCCTACGCCAGACCCCGCTGGCGAACGCCACCGTACGACCGAGCACTGTACACGGCGCGTTCACGAGGACCCATAAGCTATTGATTTCTATGAGATATCCGCCCAATCCATCATGGGCGCGACAGAAAATCTATACGATTGATATTCTTGCATTTTCTAGAGAGCCGCCGAGGGGTTGGAAGGCGAACAAACCCGCCGTTCGCGTGCAGATTTACAGCGGACCGCACGACGGTTGAGCGCACACATAGAGCACACGAAATTGGCCACCTTCGCCAAGCTCACCTCAGGTTCCTGGAGAGCCCCGATCCGTCGGAAAGCGCGTTATATAAGCGAGACCTTCGTCTGTCGCGAGGACGCGCGTCGGCGCACCGCCGCGATAAACCGAGTGATCGGCATTTCGGCGACGAGATCCGCGATCTCGATTTCCGTCTTGCGATCGAGTTTGGCGCGGCCTTGGAACGCGTGGAACAAGCCTTCCCGCGTCCCGTTATAGCCAAGATAACAACAGGCTAGGCGCGGTCGCGACATCGCCCCTGGGAGGTGGCCCATGGCCGAGCCGATCCGGAACCGCTTCCTCGAGCTGCTCTGCTCGATCTACCTCTACAACGAACATCGGGGCTACACCGCCATAGACCGCATGCTGGCGGCGATCCGCGTCAGATGGCCGGACGATACGGCCCTGATCGCTCAGGTCGAGAACCATCGGGCCGACGAGCGCAAGCACTATCTGATGTTCCGCCGCTGGTTCGAACGGCGCGGCGTCATGCCGTTCGACATCGACCGGGCCTGCGGGCACATCGACCGCTTTGTCGAGATCGTATTCGGGGCGCCGATCGACGCCCTTGGGACGCCCGAGATCGGCCGCGAGGCCAACTTCGAGCAGCTCTGCCGGGTCATCTCCCTGACCGAGCGGCGCGGTCATCGGCAGGTCGAGACGCTGCTGCGTGATCCCGTGGTGACCCAGGACGCTCAGCTCACCAAGATCTTCCGCGTCATCGAACAGGACGAGCCGAGCCACTGGACGCCCTATGACGGCTGGCTGGCCGACCATGCCCGTCGCGGCCCCAACTGGCGCGAGCGGATGGTCGACAGCTTCGTGCATGGCGAGCTCCTGCTCTTCAAGCTGCCGATCCTCTTTCTCACGCCGCGTCTGGATCGCCGGACGACATGGCCTGACCGGGACGACGACGACCAAGGCGGAAAGCCGCTGACCGCCGCCGCCTGACGCGGCATCAGAAGCGCCGGCCTATTCGGCCGCCGTCAGCGCGGCCTTGACCGGCAGCGGCTTTTCCAGGGTCGCCCAGTCGATCAGCCCGTCGTGCTGGGCGTCTTCCCACTTAAGGACCCCGAGCGCCTCGAACTTGGGCCGCACAGCGTCGGTCAACAGCCCCACGCGCTTGAGGTTGGGGATCATGCGTTCAAACAGGAAATCGCGGAACGCCCGGCCGACGGCGCCGCCGACCTGGATGTCCTTGGCCTCCTGCGGCGTGAAGCCGAATTCCTCGGCGACGTCGGTCGAGAACAGCCGCTCGCGCATGATCACGCAGGCCTCGTAGGCGAACTGCGCCCGCGCTTCGATCTCGTCCTGGGGCAGCGCCTTGATCCAGTCCTCCAGATAGTTGACGCCGAAGGCCACGTGGCGGCCCTCGTCGCGCATGACGAGCTCGACGATCTGACGGATCAGCGGATCGCGGGCCGTCATAGCCATCGACTGGAAGGCGGCGAGCGCCAGCCCCTCGATCAGGATCTGCATGCCGATGAACTTCAGGTCCCAGCGCTCGTCGGAAAGCACCTTGTCGAGCAACGCCTTGAGGTTGGGATTGATCGGATAGATCAGGTGGCAGCGTTGGCGCAGATAGCGGTTGAACACCTCGACATGCCGCGCCTCGTCGAAGGTCTGCGAAGCGGCGTAAAGCTTGGCGTCGTAGGTCGGCGCGCAGGAAACCAGCTGGCTGGCCACCATCAGGGCGCCCTGCTCGCCATGCAGGAATTGAGAGAGCGTCTGGGCGTGGCCTCGCCAGGCGAAGTCCATCTTCTGCGCCTGGGTCAGCGCCTCGTACTTGGGATGGCCGGCGAAGGCGTTGAGGACCGGATCGGACGGCGGCTGGCTGAGCGGGTAGTCGACGTCCCAGTCGACATCGGCCATGGCGTCCCAGTTGAACCGCTTGCCCAGCTCATAGAGCTTACGGATCTTGGCGTTGGCCGCCTCGTAGTCCCAGTTGTAGGAGCCGACCAGGGGCGTGTTGAAGATCTCCCGGATCACCTCGACATCCTGGCTGGTCAGCTTGCCGGCCAGCTCGTCGTCCTCGAACGCGCGGATCGCCGTTGGCGCCCGCTCCACTACGGTCACATGCATCTTGGCCTCCCGTTTTCGGCGCGCTCTTGTTGGGCGCGTCTCGGAAGACGATCAAAGATGACGCCTCCGTCATCTTTGATCGAACGCAATTCCAGGCAAATATCTCCTCCATCCCATCGCGGGGAACGAGGAATCTCAGTCGGGCCTCACCTGCGTGCCCGCCCGTCCGGCGATCACGGCCTCGGCCTCGGCCAAGGCGCCGATCGCGGCGGTCCGCCCCGGTCGATCGACGAAGCGACAGACGGCCTCCGCCTTGGGCCCCATCGAGCCGGCGGCGAAAGTCTCGCCGCGTAGGACCGATGGCGTCACCGCCTCCAGCCGCCGCGCGCCCGCCCCGCCCCAGCCGACATAGATTCCGTCGACATCGGTGAGGATCACCAAGCGCTGGGCCGCAAGCCGTTCGGCCAGCAGAGCGGCGCTGAGATCCTTGTCGATCACCGCCTCGACGCCCGCCAGACGCCCTTCGGCGTCGCGCCGGACCGGAATGCCGCCGCCGCCGGCGCAAATGACGAGATGGCCGGCGCTCATCAGGGACGTGACGGCCGCCAGCTCGACGATGTCGAGCGGCCGCGGCGAGCCCACCACCCGTCGCCATCCCTCGCCATCGGGAGCCAGCCGCCAGCCGCGCCTTCGCGGCGCGTCGACCTCATCGTCCCGATAGACCGGGCCGATCGGCTTGGTGGGCGCGGCGAACGCCGGATCGGCCGGATCGACCTCGACCTGCGTCAGCAGGACGCTCACCGGCCGAGGGCTGAGGTCGCCTAGAGCCTGGGCGATCACATAGCCGATCAGCCCTTGCGACTGCGCGCCCAGGACATCGAGCGGCATGGGCGGCGCGGCCTCGAAGGCCGCCGCCTCCAGCGCCAGCAGGCCGACCTGAGGCCCGTTGCCATGGACGAGCGCCGTCTCGAAAGGCGCACAGGCGCGGGCCAGCCCCAAGGCGGCCTTGGCCATGTTGCGCCTTTGGGTGTCGATCGACATCGGCTCGCCGCGCTTGAGGAGGGCGTTGCCGCCGACAGCCACAACCAGGCGCATGATCAGGCCGCCGGGCTCGTCGCGGCGCGATCGGCGAGGGTCCGGCCCCCGAGCGGCTCCTGCTGGGTGATGCAATGGATGCCGCCGCCGCCCAACAGGATCTCGCGCGCGGGGACCATGACGATCCGCCGTCCTGGAAACAGCGCGGCAAGCTGCGCCTTGGCCAGAGCGTCGTGGGGATCGTCAAAGCGCGGCGCGACCACCGCGCCGTTGGCGATGTAGAAATTGACGTAGGATGCGGCCATGCGGTCACCCGGCTCGCGCGGCAGGGTGCCATGGACCCGGTCGACGCCCCGCGCCTCCTCGGCCGTGATCACCACCGGAGCCTTCGGCTGGCGCAGCTTGTGGACGTGGAGAGGCCTGCCCTTGGCGTCGCGATAGGTCTCCAGCCGCCGCAGAGCGTCCAGGGAAATCGCATGCTGGGGATCGGCGACGTCGTCGGTCCAGGTCAGCACCACCTCGCCCGGGGCGACGAAGCGGCAAAGGTTGTCGACATGGCCGTCGGTCTCGTCGAGATGAACGCCCTTGCCGAGCCAGAGGATGGCCTCCACGCCCAGATAGTCCCGCAGCCTGGTTTCGATCCCGGCGCGGTCGAGGCCGGGATTGCGATTGGGGTTGAGCAGGCACTCCTCGGTGGTCAGGAGGCTCCCCTCCCCGTCCACGTCGATCGAGCCGCCCTCCAGCACGAAATCGGGGGCGTAGCGATCATCGCGCTCGACCTCCAGCACCTTCTCGCCGACCAGATCGTCCTGGTCCCAGGGAAAGTAGAGGCCGCCCACGAGGCCGCCCCAGGCGTTGAACATCCAGTCCACGCCCCGCACTTGCCCATCGTTCGAGACGAGGAAGGTCGGACCGCAGTCGCGCATCCAACTGTCGTTGTTGCTCATCTCGATGACGCGTACGGCCGGATCGAGCACCTCGCGGGCGATGGCGTACTGTCCGGGCGAGGCGCAGACCGTCACCGGCTCGCCTTGCGCGATCGCGGCGGCCACGGCGGCGAAGGCGTGCTGGGCCGGCTTGGCCCCACCCCGCCAATTGTCCGAGCGTTCGGGCCAGAGCATCCAGCAGCCGACGTGCGGCTCCCATTCCGCCGGCATGCGAAAGCCGTCGGTGCGCGGCAAGGTCGTCAGCACCCTAGACATCGGCGCGATCCTTGGCTCGCGTCAGCCGCACCAGGACCTCTCCGACGATGACCGTCGCCACCGCCCCGCCGGCCACGGCCAGGGCGTAGCGCGCCTCGAACGCCCCGGGCTTGTAGATGAAGAACACGAGCGCCTGCAGGATGAAGGCCATGCAAACCAGGCTGAAGGCGATCGCCCCAAGATCTCCGCCCGGCACGCGATAGGGACGCGGCGTGTCGGGATCCGTCTTGCGCAAGCGCAGGAAGGCGGCGAACAGCAGAAAGTACGGCAGCAGGAAGACGACGGAGGAGAAGGCGAAGGTCGTCCAGAAGAAGTCCTCGGCGCTGGTGGCCAGCAACCCGTAGAGGATGAGGACGGCCGTGGCGATCACGCCGCCCAGAACCGCGGCGCTGGCTGGCGTCTTGTAGGTTGGATGGAGCTTGGCGAAGATGGCCGGCAGATCGCCGCGTTCAGCCGCCTCGGCCGCCGAACGATTGGCCCCCAGGGTCCAGGTCACCATGTTGGCCACGAACGTGTACAGGGCCATGAAGCCGAGTACGGCCACCATCGCCTGCCCGCCTGCCCCCTCGCCGAAAAGCCGCCGGAAGGTGTCGGTCAGGCCCTTGATCAGGCCGATCTCGCCGACCGGGAGGGCCAGCAGCATGCCGGCCGTGGCGAAGATGTAGAAGAAGGCGATCAACAGGCCGGACAAGGTGATGGCCAGCGGCACGTCGCGGCCGGGATTTTCCATCTCCTCGCCAGCGCCCGACATCAGCTCGAAACCCAGGAAGTTGTAGAGAATGACCGGCAGGAAGGCGAGGCTGGCGCCCCAGCTCGGCCTCAAGGTGTCCAGGGTGAAGACGTTGGCCACCCCATGGCGCAGGGCGTAGGCGATCCCGCCCAGGCCGATGGCCAGCATGATCACCGCCTTGAACACCGCCCCCAGATTGGGGACCCATTTGCCCACGTCGAGGGCGACGATGTTGATCCCTACGGTCAGCCAGGTCAGGCCCAGGGTGACGAGGATCTTGATCGGCAACGACATCTGCGGCGCGACAAGCTCAGCCAGCACGCCAGCGAAGAGGATGTAGACCGACGGCATCCAGAAGGCGACATTGACCCACCAGAGCCAAGCCGTGCGCCCGGCCCAGCGCGGCCCGAACGCCCGCCGCACCCAGGCATAGATGCCGCCCTCCTGGGGATAGGCGCTGCCGAGCTCAGCGGTTATCAGGCCATACGGGATGAAGAACAGCGCCAGGGTCATCAGCCACCAGAAGATCGACTGAACCCCGATGGCCGCCGAGGCGGCCAGTTGGTCGACGATCAGGATGGCGCAGACGGTGAAAAGGGTCATGTCCAGCCGATGGAGAACCTTGCGGAATCTCGGCTTGGACGGCGCGGCGGCGGGGTCTATCGCGACCATGGGGCGCTCCCTGGCTCAGGCGTTGAGGAAGTCCTGCACCCGCTCCCAGTGGAAGGCGGCCCGCGCGGGCGAGGCGACCGTGAGGCGCGGATGGACGAGGTGGACCAGCAGCGCCTTTTCCGTGTGGAGACGGTTCTCGGCCTGGTCGAAGACGATCGACTGGGGTCCGTCGATGACCGCGTCGGTCACCTCGACCCCGCGCGAGGCGGGCAGGCAGTGCATGAAACGCGCGTGGGACGGCGCCTTGGCCATCAAGGCCTCATTGACCTGGTAGGTCGGCATGAAGGCGGTGCGACGCTCCGGGATCTCGGCCTCCTGGCCGATCCACCACCAGAGGTCGGTGTAGACGAAGTCGGCGTCGCTCACCGCCGCCGCGACGTCTTCGGTGACGTTCAGCGCGCCGCCGGACGCGACGGCGTTGGCCCGGGCGATCCGCCGCCAAGCCTCCGGCGCCTGGTAGCGTTCCGGCGCGGCGTGGGTGAAGCTGATCCCCAGGCGCGTGCAGATCATCATCAGCGATGAGCACACATTGGTGGCGTCGCCGACGAAGGTCACCTTCAGCTCCTCGAGCGGCTTTCCCACCTGACGGTGCTCCAGCATGGTGAAGACGTCGCAGAGTACCTGGCTCGGATGGTTGTAGTCGGTCAGACCATTGATCACCGGCACGGTGGCGTTGTTCGCCAGATCCAGGACCGTCTGGTGCTTGAGGGTGCGCGCCTCGATGACGTCGACCATGCGGCTGATGACCCGGGCGGTGTCGGCAATGGACTCGCGCTGGCCTAGATGGATCTCGCCAGGCTTGAGATAGAGCGCGTGTCCGCCGAGCTTGGTCATGGCCACCTCGAACGAGATGCGGGTGCGGGTCGAGGGCTCCTCGAAGATCATGCCCAGCGACGCGCCCGCCAACAGCTTGGGACAGGCGCCGTCCTTGTCGGCCGCCTTCAACAGGGCGATAAGATCGAGGAGCCGCAACAGCGGCTCGCGGGAATAGTCCTGGGTGTCGATGAAATGCAGGAGCGGCGGCATGGTGATCGCGATCGCTGATGGGTCGGCTTATCTCGGCACGGCAGGTCGAGGCGCGTTTTGATCGTGCTCAATCGCACTCGCGCCGCGAGGCGCTCGCTGGAGCGCGGTGATGAATGGCGTCGCGGCCGTTCCGCTCATGGCGGCCACGATGCTCGCGTCGGCGCGACGGTCGCGCGCGATGGACGACATCGCTCCCAGCGCCGCGCGACTTGTCATGGCCAGGCCGCGGCGGTCGCTTCGGCGCGCCCCGAGGCCCCGGCCGCGGACATGTTCAAGTGGCGCGACAAGGGCGCCAGCGCGGCGAGATCCGACAGGACGACAAGGCCGACGACACGGCCGTCCTCGACCACCGCAAGATGCTCCAGCCCCTCGCGCCGCATGCGGGCGAAGAGCAGGTCCGCCCCGTCGCCCGCGCCGGCGATGGCGGACGGCTCGAGCGGCGTGGCCACCTCCGAGATCGTCGTCTGCGCCCATCGCTGAGGCGGAACGTCGAGAATGGCCCTCAAGGCCACCAAGCCGACGTCGCGCTCCGCTGCGCGCACGGGGTGGAGCCCTTGGGGGTGAGCATAGAGACGCTGGTTCATGAAGGCCGAAACCGATAGGTCGCCCGCCACCGGCGCCAGGGGCGCGGTCATCACCTCGCGCGCGGTGAAGCCGGCCAGCGCCGCCCCCGTCCAGCCTTCAAGGCCAGCGGTCTTGGCCGCATAGCGCAAGAAGAGGCCCAGCATGACCCACCAAACGCCGATGGCGGGGCTTCTCAAGATGACCAGCGCCAGGCCCGCGGCCATCAGGAGCAGCGCCAGGCCCTGGCCAACGGCGCTGGCCACGCGAGTCGCCGCCACCCGATCCTTGGTCGCCATCCAGACGAGCGCTCGCAAGACCCGGCCGCCGTCCATCGGGAAAGCGGGCGTCAGATTGAAAAGAGCCAAGACAAGATTGAGACCGGCCAGGTAGCGGACCGGTCCGACCGCCAGGGGCGCTGCGTGCGCCTGCGAGAGCGCCTCGGCCGCGAAGGCCAGGTTGTAGCTGAGGGCCAGACTGCAGACAGGCCCCGCCACGGCCACGGCCAGTTCGGCGAGCGGCGTTCCGGGCTCCTCGCGCGCTTCGGCGACGCCGCCGAACACGAAGAGCGTAATACGATCGACCGGCACGCCAAAGAACCTGGACACCAGGCTATGGGCCAGTTCGTGCAGAACGACCGATCCGGCCAAGCCAAGCACGACCAGCACGGCCATGGTCCAGTAGGCGCTCGGTTCCAGCCCTTTATAGAGGCCGGGAAACGCGCCGGCGGCGAGCGACCAGGCGATCAGAACCGCCAGCACCAACCAACTGACGTGAATGCGGATCGACGTCCCGAACAGGGAAAGGCGCCCGCCCGCCGGCGCCGCTTGGTGGGCCATGACGTTCTCCTTGAGCCTGTCCGATTGTGAGCCGGCCTCGCGGGCCACGAGTTGAGGCGGCTCAATCGGCGCCCCCAAAGGCCCAATGGATAGCGTCCCGGTCGCTGGCCAGGAGCGGTCGAAGCCCGCCAGAGTATGATTGACGGCCAAGCACCGAAGAAGACCGGCAGCTCAGGAGGGCCTGGCGCGCACGCGCCGTCCGTCGGCGACCTCGTCGGACGGATAGACGATGACCTGATCGCCCGTCGAAAGGCCGGAGATGATCTCGGCCTGGGTATCGGTCAGGGCGCCGACCTCGACCGGGCGCAGACGCGCGCGCCCGGCCTCGAGGCGAAAGACCGCCCAACCGCCTTGATCGCGGACCAGGGCGCCGACCGGACAGAGCCTTACCTTCGCCGCGCGGCGAAGGAAGACGCGTCCCCAGACGCGATAGCCGGGCGCCAGGCCCTGACGTGAAGCGGCCGCGCCGCTCAGGGTAAGCCAGACCAGGGTGCGCTGTTCCTCGACGCCGAGAGCCGAGACCTTGGTATATCCGGCCGGCTCCACGCGCCGTACGACGGCGGTCAGCACGGGCCCGCCCCAATCATACACTTCGGCGGTCTGGCCGGGCCGGATCTTGGCCGCGTCCTGGCTGAGGAACTCGATCTGCGCCTCCAGGTCGCCGGTCACGGCGATCTCGACCAAGGCTGCGCCGGCGGCGACATCGCGCTCGCTCTGCTGCAGCAGCCGCACGACGACGCCGCTGGCCGGCGCGACCAGCGACAGGCTCGAGGACCCCGCCCCGCCCGGCCCGCCCAACGCGGCGCGCGCCTCCGCGACCCGCGCGGTCTGCGCCGCTTCAGCGGCTCGGGCCGCGCTGGCGGCCTCCCGGGCCATGCGCGCCTGGGCCGCGGCCTCGTCGAGCGTCTGGGGCGATGCGAAGCCCGCCTGCGCCAAGCGCGACTGGCGCGATTGCACGGTCTGGGCCAAGGTGGCGGCGGCCTCCAGGCGCAGGCGCTCGGCGCGGGCCTGGCCGGCGTCTGCCTGGGCGGCGGCGAGAGCCGCTTGCAGTTGCGTGACGGTGCGGGCGTCGAGGAACCCCGCCGAGGCTGGCCGCAGCCGCGCCACCACGGTCTGGCCGCCCGTCACGACATCGCCGACCTCGACCGGCAAGCGCTCGAGCCGCCCGGCCACGGGCGCGGCGACCACATAACCCTGGCGAGCTCGCGCCCACCCCTGGTCGGCGACGGTCTCCGCTATCGAGCCAAGGCGCACCGCCTCGACCGAGACCTTCAAGGGCCGAGGCCAGAAGAGCGCCGTCAGCAAGGCGACCAGCGCCAGGAGAAGGCCGGCGATGATGAGGTTGCGCGTCGTGGGCTTGGCGGCCATAGGCCTACTCCCGGGTCTTGAGGGCGGCAACAAGATCGAGGGACCAGACCCGCTGGCCCACCAGCACCGCCGCCAGGCCCACGGCCGACAGGTAGGCGCTGAAGGCCACGCCGTAGGCGTGAGCGGTGATCAGTACGGGAAAGGTCATGTCCTGAGAGCGGAAGGCCGCCGCCAGAGTCGCGGCCAGGCTCCAGCCGCCCAGCACCCCGAGCGGTGCGGCCGCCAAGGCCAAGGCCGCCAGTTCGCCCATCAGGATGTAGGCGCACTCGCCCCGATGGAAGCCCAGGACCTGGAGAGTGGCCAGGTCTCGGGCGCGGTCCGACAGGGCGATGCGGCTGACGTTGAACGCCACCCCAAAAGCGATGGCCGCCGCGAAGGCGGCGAAGAAGCTCATCTCCACGGTCATGGTCCGCATCATGGTGGTGCGGTAAGCGCTGACGGCGTCGCCGCGCGAAGCCACACCAACCACCAGGGGCGCGCGCGTCACCGCCGCATAGAAGGCTGGTCGCGCATCGGCGGCTAGGAAAAGTTCAGCGCCGTTGGCCAGGTCCCCCTCCCCCAGGAGCCGGCCAAGCTCTCGCCGGTCCATGTAGATCGCCAGGCCTGCATAGTCGCGCGCGATCGCGGTCACCGGCAGCACGGTCCTCGGCCTCCGTCCCTCGCTGACTTCCAGCTCGAGGGTCTGGCCTGGGGCGAGATCGAGCCGCCGCGCCAGCGGGGTGGAAATGACCAGGCCTCGGCCCTTCAGGGGAATGACTCGGTCACGGTCGTCGAGCGGGCTGGACAGCCGCGCATCCGGCGAGAGTCCCTGGACATAGGCGTCGACTTCGCGCCCGCCCGCCCTGACCCGCACGGCCGCGTAGCGCACCGGCTCGGCAGCCCGCACGCCCGGCAGACGAAGGAGCTCCGCGGCGACCCCGCGGTCACGCTGCTCGGCGAAGGCGACGAAGTCGCTCCAGTGCCGCGCCCGGAAATAGGCCTGGTCGAGAACTTCGTCGAAGCTGCCGAACATGAATTGGGAGCCGATAATCAGCGACAGACTGACGGCCAGGCCGGCCAGGGTCAGGCCGGCCCTGGCCGGATAGCGCTCGAGGTTGCGGACGATCATCCGCGTGGGCTGGTCAAGGCGGTTCCAGAGGGCGAGCCGCTCGAGACGACCAGGGCGATAGGCGGTGGGCGCGGGCGGACGCATCGCCACCGCCGGCGCCAGGGCGGCCGCGCGCGCTACGGCCAGCAGGGATCCGCTTGCCGCTGCAGCCGCCGACAGCGCGCTGGTCACCGCGAACGCGACCCAGGAGAACCTCAGAGTCATATGCGGGAAGCGCATATATTCGGAAAGCACCCCGGTGACGGCGCGCGCCATCCACAGGCCTGCCAGCCCCCCGGCGATCGCGCCCAGGAGCCCCACGATGATCGCCAGGCGCAGATAGTTGGCGGCCGCGGCGCGATTGTCGTAACCGAAGGCCTTGAGCAGGCCGATCTGCTCGCGCTCGCTCTCGACCAGGCGCGTCAGCACCATGTGAACGAGGCTGGCGGCCACGGCCAGGAAGATGGGCGGGATCACCCAGGCGATCAGGCCAAAGCGGGTGATGCGATCGGCCTGAAACTTGTGGGAGACCTGGTCGGCCCGCGCTATGGCGGGCGGCCCGCCATAGGGGGCGAGAATGCGGTCGACCGCAGCCAGCACCGCCGGGGCGGAGGCGCCCGGCGAGAGCTTCAGCGCCACGGCGCTGAACGCGCCGCCCAGGCCCGTGGCGCGTTCGACCAAGGCCGGCGGCCCCCAGAAGACGCCGTTATAGGCGTCGTCAGGCAGCATCGAGCCGGGCGCTGGCGCATAGACATATTCGGGCGATAGCGCCGCGCCGACCACCTTGAAGGCCATCTGCCGACCGTTGATCGTCAGGGTGACGCGCTGGCCCAGCGGTATGTGGGCCGCATCGAGGAAGGTCTTGAGCGCCAGGACCTCGTCGCTCCGAGCCGGATCCGGCTCGCGTCCCTGCATGATCACGATCTGGTTCAGCGCCGTGGACCTGTTGCGCGGCAAGGCGATCAAGGTCGCCAGCGCAGGGCGCGGCGCGCCTGGGACGCGCATCAGCCCGCGGTAGAGAGCGCGGGCGTCGACCGTAGCCACGCCGTCGATATGGGAAAGGCGCACGGCGGCGCCGATCGGTGCGCGCTTGACGCTGGCGAAGACGTCGGCAAAGCGCGTCTGCTCATAGTAGTCGGCCTGGGCGGTCTTCAACGAGGCCTGGGCCGACAGCGACATGACCCCCACGGAAATGCCGCAGGCGACCAGCAGGGCGATCGCCAGGGCCTGCATCCACATGCGCCGAAGGTCACGGAGCAGCTTGCGGTCAAGGGTGCGCATGGCTCACCAGACAAGCTCGTGGGGCGTGCGCCGCGCGAGGTTGGGCGTCAGCGAGGCCACCGCGCCGTCAGAGAATCGCGCCACGCGATCGGCCAGATCAGCCACGATGGCGTTGTGGGTGACGATCACGGTGGTCGAGCCGACCTGGGCGCCGACCTGGACGATCGCCTCCAGGACACGCACGCCGCTGACACTGTCGAGCGAGCCGGTGGGCTCATCGCAGAGCAGCACCTTGGGCCGCTTGGCGATCGCCCGAGCCACGGCCACGCGCTGCTGCTCGCCGCCCGAGAGCTGGGCCGGGAAATGGTCGAGGCGGGCTTCCAGGCCGACCAGGGCCAGGGCGTCGGCTGGCTTGATCGGATCGTCGGCGATTTCGGTGATCAGCTCGACGTTCTCGCGGGCGGTTAGGCTGGCGCACAGATTGAAGAACTGGAAGATGAAGCCCACCGAGCGGCGACGATAGTCCGTTAGGGCCCTGTCGCTTAGGCCGACCAGATCAACGTCGCCGAACCGCACCTGGCCATCGCTCGCCCGGTCCAGCCCTCCGACGATGTTGAGCAGGGTCGACTTGCCCGAGCCGGACGGCCCCAGCAGCACCAGCATTTCGCCGGCCTGGATGTCGAGATCAACGCCTCGCAGGGCCACGACATCGCCCGCGCCGCTGCTGTAATGCTTGGTCACGCCGCGCAGGGCGAATAGCGGCTCGGCGGCCATGAGCGTCTCCAAGCGCGGCCCGCGAAGCACGGACTCGATCGCCTCGGCCAGCAGGCCACGCTCTGGACACAGCAGCGTTGAGCGCGATCAATCGCGCCTTCACGGAGACCTCCGAGGGCGCCCCTCCTGGCGCCCTCAAGGTCGACGTCGCCGGCCTCCTCGCGGCCTGGTTCCTGGAATCGCCAGCCAGGTCCTGGTCGTCTTCATCATCCGCAGCTGTGGCCTGGTCCGGCGTGTCCGTCTGGCGAGCCCGTCAGCGCGCGAGCACCAGGGGAAGGCGCGCCTGCTCGATCATGACCTGGGTGACCCCGCCGAAGACGGTCTCGGCCAGCCGCCCGTGGCCGTAGGCGCCCATCACCACATAGGCGACGCCATGGCGGGCGGCGAAATCGATCAGGTGCGGCGCCGGATCGTCATTGGCCAGAATCTCATGGATCTCGGCCTTGACGCCGTGGCGCGACAGATAGGCGGCCGCCTCCTCCGCGCGCGGCCCCTCATGCTGTTCACCGACGGTGACGATGTGGACCTTGTCGGCCAGGCGCAGCAGGGGCGTGGTCGATCGAAGGGCGGTCGCGGCCGGGACCGAGCCGTCCCAGGCGACCATGGCCACGCCACCGACGTTCATACCATGGTCCCGGTCGGGCGCCGCTATGATCGGGCAACGCGCATGGGTGACCAGTTCCGCCGCCAGGCCTCGGCGATCGTAGTCGAAGAAGCCGTCGCGCTTGCAGTTGACCACGATCGCGTCGGCCAGACGCGACTCGCTGAGCAGGCACCCGACCAGATCGCCCAGGTCGTCGACAAAGTCCCAGGCCACGCCCTCCTGCGCCAGGCGCGCTTCGACGGCCTTGCGATTCTGCGTCTCGGTCTTCCGGCCCTCGGCCAGCAGCAGGCCGGCGGCCGTGCCGTCGAAATCGCCGGGAAACACCGGCGCCTCGGTGACGTCGACGCAGCGCAGATGGCCTTCGAAGGCGCGCACAAGATCAAGGGCGGCCTCGATGCGGGCGTCCTGGCCCGGATCCTCGTGCACCAGCAAGACAATGTTCTTCATGTCGACTCTCCTAGCTTGGTTGGGCGGCTGCGACCGCGTTGGTGGGATGGGTGGACGGCGGACCGACTCTCTGGCGCCGATCCGCCGGCCCGCGCGGCGTGGGGCTCCGCGCGATCGTCACGCGCGTCACGCGGCGATGACGATTTCGTCCACGACATTGCGCGCGCGGGGCGAGGCCCAGCCGCTCCCTCGGCCGCCGCGGGTACGCGCCCGTCAGTGACGCCTCCTCCGCGCGGTGCGGCCGAGGCGATCACGCCAAAGAGGTTGCGCGGGTCGTGGATGGCCTCGCGCTGGGAGAGAACAGGCAAGCTTTGAGGGCTGGACATGGACGCCTCCGTGGCTTGGCTGCTGTTCTGAGCCAAGGCGTGGGACGGCGGCATCCGCAATTTCCCGTAACCGGCGTCCCCCGCGCCGCCTTTGCGCCGGATCCAAGTCGAAGCGGCCGGGACCGATCAGGATCAAGGCGCGAGGTGATCCCATGCGCCCTTCCCCGTCCCTCTTCGTGGTTTCGGCCATCCCCCCTCGGCGCCTGCGCCCTGCTCGCGCCGCTGGGCGCTCCGGGCCGCGCCGAACGCCGCCTGCTCGCGCAAGGTCAGGCGCTGGCGGCGACGCGATGCCTGGCCTGCATGGCGCGGGCGGCGGAGAAATCGAGGGGCCGCCGACCATGCCCGAGGTCGCCCGTCGTTGGCGGCCAACGCCTGGACTGGAAGTTGGAGACCATCACCGCCGTGGGCCACGACCGTATGCGGCCAACGCCTCTGTCATCGTCCGATGATCAAGGCCTGGCCGCCTATGCTCAAAGCCTCGACCCGCCCTTGTCATCTCGCCCTTAGAGAATGGCCCCGCCCAGCGGCGGCTTGTTGATCCCGCGCAAGTCCAGACGACGGACGCCGCAGACCGGCGACGCCGGCGCCGGCCTCGGGTCAAGACTTTGCAGGTAGGCGCGCAGGGCGGCGACCTCGTCGTCCTCGAGCGAGGCCTGAGGCATGCGGGGATGCCGGCGCGCCGAGCCTTCCTCGGCAGGCCTCAAGGGCGCGAGCATGCCCTCGGTCAGCAGGCTGTCGAGGCAGCCGGGCGCATAGCGCTGGCGCAGGGCTTCGAAGGTCGGGGCGTCGGGCAGCGGGCTGGCCCGTCCGGCCATGCCGTGGCAGGCCCCGCAATGGCGTTCGGCCAGACGCAGCCCCGCCGCCGCCTCGTCGGACGGCCGCAAGGGCGGGTCGGCCGCGCGCGGCGCGCGCGCCATGCTGGGAGAGGCGGTCAGGGCCAGCGCCGCAAGCGTCGCGGCCAGTGGCGCGCGCGTCGAGGCGCGCACCACCGCGGCGGTGATCTTGACGGACATGGCATGCTCCCTCTGGAATGTCGCCATGCCGTGCTACCGCCATGCGCGCGCCAGCGCATCTGGGAGTTATACGTAAGATCGCCTTCAGGCCATCAGCCGGTCGACCGCCAACAGCAACGCCGTCTCCGACACCGGCTTTTCAAGAACGCTCTCGAACCCGGCTGCGAGCGCCTGGGCGGTCAGCTCGGCGTGGGGATAGCCGGTGATCATGATCGCGCGCCCGGGCCAGCCGGAAGCGCGCAGGGCGGCGATAAGGGTCAGACCATCCACATCGGGCATCTTGTAGTCGGACAACAGCGCTCGCGCATCGCGCGTCAGCGGGTCGCTGAGGACGTCCTTGCCGCTGCCATAGGCGCGCACTTCCACGCCGCGTCCGCTGAGCAGCAACTGCAGGGCCCTGCGGACCAGCGGATCGTCTTCGGCGAGCAGCAGGCGCGGACGAGGCGATGAGATGGCAGGGCGCATGGTCGTTCATGATCGGGGCCGCGAAGGCGGCCGCGTCCGACAAGCCATGTCACGCGTCGGCGCGGTGCGTCGTTACGTAAAGATGCTTAGGGCGGGTCAGGCGGCGCCAAGAGGCCGGCGGCGAAGGCGATCCGCAGGGCCTCGGAAAGGCTCTTGACCTGAAGTTTGGTCATCAGATTGGCGCGGTGCACCTCAACGGTCCGGGAGGAGATGCCCAGATCGAAGGCGATCGACTTGTTCGGCAGGCCATTGGCCATGCCCTTGAGGACGTCCTGTTCACGCCGGGTGAGTCCCGCCACCGCCAGACTGGCTTGCTCGCCCCGGTCGGCGCGCCCCTCGAGGTCGTCGAGCCGGGCCATGGCCGTGTCGATGGCCGCTAGGAGCCGTGTCTGGTCGAAGGGCTTTTCGAGGAAGTCGACCGCCCCGGCCTTCATCGCCTGGACCGCGATCGTGACGTCGCCGTGACCGGTCAGCATGATCACGGGCATGGCGATGCCGCGCTCGATGAGCGCCGCCTGGACCTCGATGCCGTCACGGCCGGGCATGCGTACATCCAGCAGCACGCAACCGGGCTCGGCCGTGCGTGCGGCTTGCAGGAAGAGATCACCCGAAGCGTAGGTCGTGGCGCGATAGCCCGAGGTCTTGAGGAGAAAGCTTGTCGAGCGCCGAATGGCCTCCTCGTCGTCGACGATATGGATCATGCGCTTATCGGCCATAGTCCTGCTCCAGGTCCGCGCGCATCACCGTGAAATGGAACATGGCCCCGCCGCCGGGGCGGTTCTCGTACCAGATGCGTCCGCCATTGGCCTCGACGATGGTGCGGCAGATCGAGAGGCCAAGGCCCATCCCCTCGATCTTGGTGCTGACGAAAGCGGTGAAGAGTTGGCTCACCATGGGCTCGGCCACGCCCGGCCCGTTGTCGGCCACGGTCACGCGAGCCAGGCCGTCGCCCAGATCGATCGCCGAAATCCAAAGGTGGGGTGTCTCGATCGCCCGCGTCGCCTCCACGGCGTTACGGGCCAGGTTAATGACCACCTGTTCGACCTGGATCTTGTCGACCAGGACGCGGAGGCCAGCGCTTGGCAGGTCGAGGCTGATCTCGACGCCGTCGTCCCGCGCCCCGGTGAGGCCCAGCGCCACGGCTTCGCGCACGACGGCGGAAAGATCCTCGACGGTCTTTTCCACCTCGCCGCGGGCGACGAAGTCGCGAAGCCGCCGCACGATGTGGCCGGCGCGCAGGGCTTCGCTCGCGGCGTCTTCAAGCGCCTCGCGGATCATCGGCATGGCGCGACCGCGCGATCCGGCCAAGAGGCTTCGCACCGCCTGGACATAGTTGACCACGGCGGTGATCGGCTGATTGAGCTCATGGGCCAGCGTCGAGGCCATCGCCCCCATGCCGGTGACGCGGGCGATGTGGATGAGCTCGGTCTGGAGCTCCTCCAGCCGGGTCTGGGTTCGCATGCGTTCGGTCAGGTCGCGGCAGAACCCCGTGAACAGGCGTCGACCAGCGCCCGAGGTCTCGCCCACCGCCAGCTCCATGGCGAAGGTCGTGCCGTCGCGCCGCAGGCCCGTCACCACCCGACCGAGGCCGATGATGCGACGCTCGCCGGTTTCGAGGTAACGGCCGATATAGCCGTCATGCCGCTCGCTGTCGGGGCTGGGCATCAGGCGGTTGACATTGGTTCCGACCACCTCGTCCTCGCGCCAGCCGAAGAGACGCTCGGCCGCGGCGCTGAACGAGAGGATCACGCCCTTTTCGTCGATCACCACCATGGCGTCGGGAACCGTGGCCAGGATCGACTCCAGGTGCTCGGCGCTGGCCTTGAGCGCCCGATCGGCGGCCCGCTGGTCGGTCACGTCGCGCAGCACCTTGGCGTAGCCGATGAGGCGGCCGCCATCGTCACGCACCGCGCTCATCGAAACGTGGGCGAGGAACTCGCTGCCGTCCTTGCGCAGTCTCCAGACCTCCTCCTCCAGGCGTCCGTGCTGACGAACCCGCGCCAGGTCCTCGGCCGGCTTGCCGCCCTTGCGGGCGTCGACGGGGTAGAACATCGCCGCGTCTTGGCCCAGAACCTCGGCCTCGCTCCAGCCTTTCAGGCGCTCGGCGCCCGCGTTCCAGATCAATACCCGCCCGTCCGGATCGAGCATGTAGATAGCGTATTCGCTCGCCCCATCGATCAGCCGATTAAGTTGCTCGGCCATGACGGCGACCGACTTGGCGCGCGTTTCGGCCTGCCGCGCGGCCACGGCCGAGCGAGTCTGCAGGCGCCCCAGGCGCCCGGCGATCACGATGGTCACGCCCGAGGCCAGGAGATAGACGCCAGCGTTGGCCAGGCTTTCGTGCGTGCGCAGACTGGCCCCGTCCATCGCTACCCCGGCCGCCAGACCTGCGAGCGCGGCCAGGATCGCCGCACCGGTTCCGCCGAAGCCGGCGGCGACAAGCACCGGGAGGGTGAACAGGAGATAGGGTGCGCGAGCGCCCAGCCACGGCTCCAGGGCCAGGCGTGCGAGAATGGCCAGGCCGGTGACGACCAGCGCCAGGCCGTACCCCTTCGACCGGATCCAAACCTCGACGACCCGTCCCACGTCGCCCGCCTCTCGCCGCTGTCAGTATTAGCCGCTCAAGCCGCGCGGGAAGCAACCGTAACGTGAGCGCGACCCGCCGAGCTAGGGCCAAGGCGGGTGACCGCCAATCCGCAATACTACGCATATCGGCGCGCCACCGGCTGGCTCAGGATCGGCCGGCCGCCGCCGGGAGCACCGCCATGTCCCCCTTGACCGCCTCGATCCTGTCCCCCTCTAGCGTCGCCGTGATCGGCGGCTCAGACCGCCCAGGTTCGGTGGGGCAGGTGGTGGTCAACAATATCCTGGCGGCGGGGTTCGGCGGCGCGGTGCATGTGGTCAACCCACGGGCTCAGGCCATTCCCGGAACCCGCTGGGCCGCGTCGGTGGCGCAACTCCCCAGCGCGCCGGATCTGGCGGTGGTCGTCACCCCGGCCCAGATCACCCCCCAAGTCATCGAGGAACTCGGTCAAATCGGAACCCGCACGGCTGTGGTCATCTCGGCGGGCTTCACCGACGACAACGGCTTGCGCCAGGCTTTGCGCATCGCCGCGCGCGGCTCGGGCGTGCGCATCATCGGCCCCAATGGCCTTGGCCTGGCGGCGCCGCACGCCCGGCTCAACGCCTCCTTTGCTCGAGGCTTGGTCAGGCCCGGTCGGCTGGGCTTCATTTCCCAGAGCGGCGCCCTGGTCAGCGGGGTGATCGATTGGGCCGGGGCGCGTGAGGTTGGCTTTTCGGCGATCATCTCCGGCGGCGATATGCTCGACGCTGATCTCGCCGACCTGGTTGATCTCCTGGCGGCCGATCCCCACACCGACGCGATCCTTCTCTATATCGAGGGGGTCGGCGAGGCTGGCCGCTTCCTGTCGGCCGCGCACGCGGCAAGCCGGACCAAGCCGGTCGTGGCCCTGAAGGCCGGCCGCACCCGCGAGGCCGGACGAGCGGCCGCCACCCACACCGGCGCCCTGGTCGGCGACCACGAGGTCGAGCTCTGCGGCCTGTCGCGGGCCGGTGTCGTCATCGTCGACAGCCTCAGTGAACTTTTCGAGGCGGCCGAAGTGCTGCGCACGGCCCGGGGCGCCCACGGCGAGCGCCTGGCCATCATCACCAACGGCGGCGGCGCGGGCGTGCTGGCGCTCGATGCTCTGGGGCGAGGCGCCGGTCGCCCTGCGCAGCTTACGGCCGGCACGACCGCGCTGCTCGACGCCAAGCTCCCGCCGGCCTGGTCGCGCTCGAATCCGATCGATCTGATCGGCGACGCCGACGCAGCGCGCTATGCCGACGCCCTGAAAATCGCCCTGGCCGCCGACGAGGTCGACGCCGTGCTGATGATCAACTGTCCGACCGCTCTGAACCCGCCCGAGCCCCTGGCCCGCGCTGTGGCCGAAACCATGATCGCGGCCCACGCCGAAGGCTGCGTCAAGCCGGTCATCGGCTGCTGGCTGGGTGAGTCCAACCGGCGCGCCGCCGAACCGGTCCTGGCCTCGGCCCTGATCCCTGTGCTCGACACGCCCGACGCGGCTATAAGGGCGTTTGGCCATCTGCTGCAGTCACGGCGCGGCGCGCGCGGCCTCTCGGTCGCGCCGAGCCCGCCGGCCGCCGCGCCGGGCGCGCGCGCGACCGCCCAAGCGATGATCGATGCGGCCCGCGCCGAACAGCGCACCAGCCTGACCGAGGTCGAGGCCAAGAGGCTGCTGGCCCTTTATGGCGTCGAGGTCGTGCCCACGCGCCTGGCGGCCAGCGTCGAAGCGGTGGCGGATGCGTGCGCGGCGCTGTCGCCGCCCTACGTGATCAAGGCCATATCACCGGACCTGATCCACAAGTCCGAAGCCGGCGGCGTGGCGCTGAACCTGGCTGACGAGGTCGCCGCGCTGCGCGCCGCCCAGGCGATGAGCAGCCGGCTTCACGCCCTGCCCTATCCGCCGCGCCTCACGGGGTTCGCCGTTCAGACCATGGCCCGCGCCGGCGGTGTCGACCTGATCGTCGGCCTGGCCCACGATAGGGTTTTTGGACCGGTGGTCATGGTGGGGGCCGGCGGCAAGGCCGTCGAAGTGCTCGACGACAAGCAAGTGGGCCTGCCGCCGCTCGACGCCAATTTGGCCAGGGAAATGATCGCGCGCACGCGGGTCTCACGGCTGCTGGCGGGCTATCGCGACGAGCCGCCCGCCCGCCTGGAGGCGGTCATCCAGACGATCCAAGCGCTTTCGGCCATCGCCATCGACCTGCCCGACATCGTCGGCCTCGACATCAATCCGCTGCGCGTGAACGAGGACGGGGCGGTGGCGCTCGACGCGCGAATGATCATCACAGCCGAGCCCGCTGCGCCGCGCTTGGCGATCATGCCCGCGCCCACGGCCTGGACCAGGGCGCTAACGACCCGGACCGGTGCGGTCATGCAGGTGCGCCCAGCTCGTCCGGACGACGCGCCCTTGCTGTCGGACTTCTTCGCGCGGCTGACGCCCGAAGACCTGCGACTGCGGTTTCTCGGGCCGGTGCTAAGGCTCGACGACCAACGCTTGTCGATGATGGCGGCCGTCGACTACCGCCGAACCATGACCTTCCTAGCCTTCGACACGGGTGGAGACCTGGTGGCGACGGCGATGCTCGCCAGCGGCGCCGACCCTGAACGCGCCGAAGTGGCCGTTTCCGTGCGCAGCGACCTGAAGGGTCTGGGTTTGGGCTGGACACTCCTGGAGCACACCATGGCCTATGCTCGCGAGCGCGGCGTCAGAGTCGTCCAGTCTCTTGAGAGCGCCGACAATGTCGAGGCCTTGCAGGTCGAGGACGACATGGGTTTTTCGGTCCGCGTCAGCCCTGACGATGTCGGCTTGCGGGTCGTCGAGCGTCGTCTGGCGCCCTCCTCCGAGGCCTGAGGGCCGTCGCCAATGACGGCGAGCGGCGACTCTCCTCTAAGTATGTTTGCGAATGTTTGCCCCTCGGGCCGCGTCCTAGGCTCGGGTTCAGTCACGAGGGAGCGCACCATGCCGACGCCCGAGGTTCTGTCCCTATCCTTCCTGAACACACCCAAGCCGCCATCGATCGACGCCTTCGACCGGATCGGCGTCAGCGTCGCCTACCGCCCCGGCGAGGAGATCTTTGTCCAGGGCGACGAGGGCGATGCGGTCTATCGCGTGCTGAGCGGCGCTGTACGAGCCTCTCGGCTCCTGAGCGACGGGCGCCGACAGATCAGCGGCTTCTACTACGGCGGCGATCTCTTCGGCCTGGAGACCGGCCCGCACCGTCACGCCTCGGCCGAGGCCCTGGCCGAAACGCGGATCCTCGTCGTGCGTCGCTCCAGCCTCAAGCACTATGGCGCGATCGGCGAGACGCTGGAGCGAGCGCTGTGGAGCGCCACGGGCGAGGCCCTGACGCGCGCCCAGGAACACATGATGCTGGTCGCGCGAAAGAGCGCCCTGGAGCGCGTCGCCGGGTTTCTGGATGAAATGGCCGAGCGCCTGGGCGGCGACTGGGTGGATCTGCCGATGCCGCGCCAGGACATCGCCGACTTCCTGGGCCTGACCATCGAGACCATCTCGCGCATGCTGACCCAGCTGCAGCAGGACGAAGTCGTGGAGTTCCACGGCTGCCGGCGGTTCCGGATCAAGGCGCCGGCTCGCATGGCCGGCCTGGTGGCCGCGTGACGCGCCGAAGAGAGGAGAAGGCCTATGAAACACGCCGTCATCCTGGCTCATCCCAAGCCCACGAGCTTCTGTGCGGCCATCGCCCGCACCTGCGTCGAACACTTGCGGGCGACTGATCACGAGGTGGTCGAGCGCGACCTCTATGCCCTTGACTTCGACCCCCGCCTCAAAGCCGAAGAAATGCCCACCGTCCACGGCGCCGTTCCCGCCGCCGACGTCGTGGCCGAACGCCAGGTCCTGGCCGGGGTCAAGAGCTTCATCCTTGTCTACCCCTTCTGGTTCAACGCGCCACCGGCGATCCTGAAGGGTTATGTCGACCGCGTCCTGGGCATGGGGTTCGGCTACGCCTCGATCAGCGGCCGCATGGAGGGCCTGCTCGGCGGTGCGACCCTGACCAGTTTTTCGACGTCCGGCGCGCCCGAGCACTGGGTCAACAGCACCGGCGCGCTCAAGGCGCTGATGACCGTCTTCGACCTGCATCTGTGCGGCGTGTGCGGCCTGCGCCTCCTCGAGCACAAGCACTTTGGAGACATCGTCTCGAACATGACCGAGGAATCCGCCGCCGACGTGCTTGAGCAAGTCCGCCAGACCCTGGACGCGGTGTTCGAGCCGGCCATCATCTAGTCCAAAGGGGGCCGGCGACCGGCTCCATTGACCGCCTCAGGCGATCTTCAGCACGGCCGCCCCGGTCACCGCGCCATCGCGCAGATCGACCAAGGCGCGCTCGGCCTGACGGAGCTCGTAGACTCTGACGTGCGGCGTGACTCCCGCGGCTACAGCGCGCGGCAGATAGTCTCGCGCGTCGGCGCGGGTAAGATTGGCGACCGACATCAGCTTCCGCTCCCCCCAAAGGTCCGCGTAGTCGAAGGCCGGGATGCGGCTCATGTGGATTCCGCCGCAGACCACCGCCCCGCCCTTGCGCACGGCCCGCAGCGCGGTAGGCGCGAGCTCGCCGGCCGGGGCGAAGATGATCGCCGCGTCCAGCGGTTCGGGTGGGGAAAGATCAGAGCCGCCCGCCCAAAGGCAGCCCAGTCCGCGCGCTAGATCTTGGGCGAGTCGGTCGCCCGGCTTGGTGAAAGCGAAGACCTTCTGCCCCTCGGCTATCGCCAGCTGGGCCAGCAGATGCCCGGCCGCGCCAAAGCCATAGACGCCCAGGCGCTGGAGTTTGGTCGCCGCGCCCGCCATGCGCCATGCCCGAAAGCCGATCAGGCCCGCACAGAGCAGCGGCGCAAGCGTCGTGTCGTCCGGCCCGTCGGGCAAGGCGACACAGAAGCGGGCGTCCGCGGTCATCATCTGGGCAAAGCCGCCATCGCGCGTCCAGCCGGTGAAGGTCGGCGTGTCGCATAGGTTCTCGGCGCCGCCTCGGCAGTAGTCGCACCGGCCGCAGGTTCCGCCCAGCCAGGGGACGCCCACGCGCTGGCCCAATGAGACGCCGCTGACGCCCGCGCCCAGGCCGGCGACCTCGCCGACGATTTCGTGGCCGGGCACGACCGGGCCGGAAACCGGCAGGTCGCCGTCGAGCAGATGCAGATCGGTGCGGCATACGCCGCAGGCCTTGACCCGCAGAAGCACCTCGCCAGGCAAGGCCTTGGGAACAGGTCGGAGGACGGGCGTCAGACGCCCGCCCTCCAGCACCATGGCCAGCATGCTCATGCCGCCGCGGCGGGCTTTTGAGCGATGGCCGCGGGCTTGGCCTCGATGGCGATGGTGCGGCCAGGCGCGTTCTGCTTCGGGCCGGCGATGGTCAGGACGCCATCGACCAGGCTCGCCTTGATCTGGTCGGCGTCGACCCCGGGCGGCAGCAGCACCGACCGGCTGAAGGACCCGCTGCGGCGTTCGACCAGGCGGTAGGTCTTGCCGTCCTCCTCGGTCCTGGAAGCGGTCTTGCCGCTGATCGTCAGGACATCGCCGTCGAGGGTCACGGCGATATCCTCGTCCTTGTAGCCGGGCACGTCGAGCTTCAGCTCCACGCCATCGGCGGTTTCGGCATAGTCCAGGCTGGGCGCGTCGACGGCGAAGTGGCCGAGACTGCGGCCAAAGTCCGAGAACAGCTTGTCGATCTCGCGCTGCAAAGGCGCGAACAGCGAACCGCTCTCGCGGCCACTCGGCGGCAGAAGGGACTGAGTGTTCATGGTCGGTATCCTCGGTTGGGGACGATGGCGTCGCGATGCGGCGCGTTCTGAGCCTGAGCGCTGCGGGGTCCGGCGACTTGAGGCTGCTCAAAATCCTCAGCGACGGCTGGAAATCTTTCCGCGTTGAAGAGGCATACAGTGGGTCGTGGCCTTGCGCCCGAACCCCATCGAGGTCGGCGGCGGTCTCAGTTGCAGGTCGGACGGACCGCGATCGGAATCCTCAACCCGCTGGAAAGCGCAGTTGGCGCAGATGGTCTCTGAGCGCATCGGGCGTAGCGTCGATCCGGTCGACATCGGCGTCATGCGCGAGCTTTGCGCGCACCTGCGGATCGAGATGCTCCCGCAGCAGGCCGAGCGCCCTGGGCGGGGCGAAAAGGACGAACGCGTCGATCCGCTCGGCCCGCATCACCTGCCCGATGCGTTGGGCCAGCCGCCTAAGAAAATCCTCCGTCTCAAGGCGGCGCGGATCGCTCCCACCCGTGGCGTGCAAGGCAAAGCCCATCCGGTCATGGATCGCGCCGCGCTGCGCGCCCGCCTTGTGCGACGGGACCAGATCTCCGAGCCATTCGGGCTGTTCGCGAAGATGCCCACCCTGTCGGCGCTCCTCGAAGAACCGGGCGTGGGCGGCGTCGGCGACCACAATGAGGCTTCTTCCATCAATCAGCATGGCCAATCCTCCTGAAGCCGCCAGGCTCTCCCAGCCCCGCCGCGCCATCGTGATCGAGATCAATTTCTCCCGCCCGCGAGGCCGGTCGACAGGCGTGGACGAGGTCTTCTGGAGCGCGGCCGACGCGGCCATCGCCTGTTTCGGTTGGGAAGCCGCGCTCGACATAGCGATTGAGCCGGATCAACACGCCGCACGATGAGCTCGCCAGGATCAGGGTTCGCTATGGAGGCGGGGCATGTTGGACAAGGACGTCAAGGCGCTGGTCGAGCAGGAGCTGGCCTGGGAGGCCAGCTTGGATCCGGCCGATATCGGCGTGACCGTGGAGAGCGGCGTCGTTCGCCTGGTCGGCCACGTCGCCGCCTATCCTCAGAAGCTCGCGGCGCAGGCCGCGGCTGAGCGGGTGCGCGGGGTCAGGGGCCTGGTCGACGAGCTCGAGATCCGCCCGTTTCCCCATGCCTATTCCGACGAGGCGATCGCCGCCCGCGTCGCCAACGCTCTCGACGGCAACGTCCAGGTCGACCGACAAGCGGTCCGATTTCGGGTCGAGAAGGGGCTGGTCACCCTGAGCGGTGAGGTCGACTGGGCTTTCCAGCGCGCGGCGGCCGAACGCGGCGTGCGCGAGATCAAGGGGGTGCGAGGCCTGGCCAATCACATCGTTCTCAAGACGCGACCGACGGAAACCGACCTGCAGGAGGCGGTTCAAACTGCCCTGGCGCGGCAGTCCGGTATCGATGCGGGCGAGATCCACGTCACCTTGGAGGGCGATGTCGTGCGGCTGGAAGGTCAGGTCGCCGGGCGACACGAGCACGCGATCGCTTGCGGCGTTGTCTGGAACGCGCCGGGCGTGCGCCGGCTGGACGACCGTCTGCGCATCGGCCCGACGCGCGGCGAAGCTGAGCCGCCTGAATGACCCTGGCGCCGGAGCGCCGCGGGGCTTGTCGAACCTGATGTTCGGGTTCAAGCTTGACCGATCCGATCCGGGAGCTTCACGCCATGGCCGCTCGAGTTCTGATCGTTGGCCAGGACCCCGATACGGTCGACTACGCCGCGCCGGGCATCATCCCCGGCATGACGGCGCAAAAGGTGCGCGCCGGGATGAGCGCCTCGAAGGCGGCGCTGGAGACAGCCGGTCACACATGCGAGATCTTGGAGGTCCAACCCGATCCCCCGGGGGCCCAAGCCGCGATCCAGGCCGCTCTGGCCGCGCAAACCTATGACGTGGTGGTCATCGGCGCGGGCATTCGCAATCCGCCGCCGAAGCTCTTGCTGTTCGAGACGGTCGTGAATGCCGTCATGCGCGCGGCGCCGGCGGCGCGGATCGCCTTCAACACTCGGCCAGATGACAGCGACGCGGCGGCGTTGCGATGGGTGGACCGCTAAGTCTCGAGCCAGTCCATGGCGCGCCTTCCTGATCAGTTGGCCCTGCGTCCACGCGCGGCGCTCAACAGGCTGATGAGGGCAGCCGCGGCGGTGAGCGCCGTCGCCGCCGTCGCCAAGGGATGCTCCTTGACCTCCTCGACGGTTCGCTTGGCCAGGGACCGCGCCGCTTCGGGCGTCTTTTCAGCCAAGGCGTCGGTGGCCTTGCGCAGGGCGGCGGCGGCCTGGGCGACGGCCCCCTCGGCGTCGTCGACCAGGCGATCGGCCGCCTCGCGCAAGCTCTGGGAGACGTCGGCCATCAGCGTTTCGGCGTCTTGGCGAATCTTGGCGTCGGACATGGGGCAACTTCCTTGATGGATTGGCCTTCAGAATGCCCTGCCCGCCGCGCGCCGTTTTGAGCCTGATCAATCTCTCCGTGCGAAGGAGCACCGGGCCAGGCGGAGGCGGACTCAGGCCTGTTGGGCCAGACGCGCGCGGAGGGCCGCCGCCTGATCGATGATCTCGACGCGCTCGGGTCCGGACAGCTGTCCAGGTGAACCCAGGCGTGCGTGAAGGGCATGGAGACCCCGGCGACTTAGTGGGAGACGAAAAGCGCGACGGGCGAATGACGAGTCATCTGCCGACTCGCCCCGCCCAAGACGGTCTCGCGCCACCTTGAGTGGCCATACAGCCCCATGACCACCAGATCGATGGCCTGGCCAGTGACCTCCTCCAGCATGGCGCGGCCCGCCGAGCCGTCGTCGCCCTCTCGAAAGATGAAGTTTGCTCGAACCTGATGGCGCTCGAAGAGCTGCCGCAGTTCCGGCTCGCTGGCGTCCTGCGAGGTCTCGCCAACGATCAGGACGCAGACCTGCTCAGCCCCGCTAATCAGTGGCCAGGCCTCGCGCAGGGCGCGTGCGGCCTCCCGTGAGCCGTTCCATGCGACAAGGATGCGCCGGCCGATGGGCCCTTCGGCCGCTCCGTCGGGTAGAATGAGCACCGGCGCGCCCGATTGAAGGGTGAGGCTCGCGGCGTCGGCGTCCCGCTCAGCCACGATCGGCATGTGGCCCTGCGGCAGGACGGTCAGGTCTGTCCGGCGCATGGCCGCGATCAGCTCGTCCCCGAAATCGGCGTTGAGCGAGCGCCAGCTCCGGGACTGGCCGCCTGACGCCGTGGCGTCTTCGAAGCGCGCGCGAGCCGCCCGCTCCGTGCGATCCATGGCCTCGTTGTAGGCGTCGATCGCCGGTTGCGGAACGGTCAGCGGCACATCGACGGACACGCCGCCGCGAAAGTATTGATAGGTAATGGTGGGGCGAAGGAAGACGCCCGTGAGGTGGGCCTTTAGGTGGTCGGCCACGCGCGCGGCGTAACGGGCGCGACGCTCGGACGCCACGCTGGCGTCAACCTGGACGACGATGTCTCGAAAAGCCATCTTGGGCCTCCTGCCTATGGTCTCGGGAGAGGCTAGGCCGAGCGGTCGTGGGCCGATTGACTTGGCTCAAGAGGGCCGCCGCCGCCAACGCGCATGGTCATGGCCAAGACCACGGCCTGGAGATCAGATCATGCGCATCAACACACTCGTCTTGGCGGGCCTGGCGAGCGCCCTGCTTAGCGCCTGCGTCACGCGCGGCGTGGGGGAAGGCTATTCGACCGCCGCTCCGGGACTGACCGCGACCTTCACCTGGACCTCCACGGATGGCGTGCGCGGAGACATGACGGCGACGTTGAGCTCGGGCGAGCGGTACGACGGAACCTTCTTCCAGATTACCCGCGAGACCCGCCTCGACGATGTCCAGCCGCTGTGGTCGGGCTGGGAGCGGCGGACACGTTGGGCGGGATGGCCGGACCAAAGCGCCTGGTCCTCAACAGCAACATCCTATTCGGGCAAGGTCCTGGCCAATCTGAAGAGCGCGTCTGGCGCGCACATGCGCTGCCGTTTCGCCTTGTCGCGACCCAGCAGCGGGATGGCCGGCGGCGGCTTTGGCCAGTGCCAACGGACCGACGGAGCGGTCATCTACGCCGAATTCGCACCGAGCTGAACTAGCCCCACGCTCCAGGGTCAGGCAAGGCCGGAGGGCGGCTCGCGCTCGCGCAAGGCGCCAGGTCCTTCGAACACGGCGTCACCGGGGTGAGGATCGACCGCAGTCGCCGCAAGGCCTGGCGTCGCTGGGCTGCAGACTCCTGAGGTAGGCGATGATGGCGGCGATGTCGGGCGGCGCAAATCTCCACTCCGGCATCGGCCCATGACCGACCGTCAGGCCCTCAGCGAGGCTCTCTGAAAGCGCCTCGACTTCGTAGCGCTCGTGGAGCCGTCGAAAGGGCGGCGCGGCTGGCAAGGGACTGTCTCCAAGCGAGCCAACCGCGTGACAGCGGGCGCAATTGTCGGAGACGATCTTGCTTCCGCGAGCGACAAGAGGATCTTCGACGGCCCGCGCGGACGTTGCGCTGAGCAGGACGATGACGGCGACCGCGCCCAAACGGCTGACGGCGCGAAGGCGGCCTTGGTCCATGGGTGTTTCTGCCTCCCGATGGCACGATATCCGCATGCCTCGCCGACCGACGGTTTGATCGGAGTCAAAGCCGGCAAGCCACCGGCCTGATGAGCGACAGCCAGACCTTCAACCTGTTGTTCGCCCATTGATGGGCGGCGTGGCCGGCGCCGCACTCGCCTCTCGGGAAACGCTTTCCGATATCAAGGGCCCGGCGAGCCCCTTCCGGCCGCACGATCCAAGGCGGCGCCGCGCTAATCGCGAATGGCGGCCGGCTGGCGTCTCGTCAGCCCTGCGACCGTACGGCCGGTTCGTGGTAGGGCGGTTGAAACCGCCGCAAGGCTTGGCAGCTGCTCAGCGCGACGACGGCGATGCAAACCATAAGTCCCATCACCGCCAGCCATGGAAATTGATCGGGCGCGTCCTTCATCGCGAACTCCCTAGACCCGTTGTCTATCGCCCACCCGACGCATGGCCTGGCTTCAACGAGCATGCGGCTGCGGGCGTCCCAGAGAGCGAAGCCTAAGCTTCGAGCAAAGGCGGCATATGCGGATTAATACGGATGCGCGCTCGGCTAACGGAACCGCCGCCAAGGACGGTCCTGCCGGGGAGAGAGGGTCACTTGCGCAAGGATTCAGAGGCTCGGCTTCCGCTCCCTGCAAATGGGATGGCGCGCCGGTGTAGCACCGTCTCGATGACGGGCGGTGGGCTGGCTCGAAGGCCGCCACAGATAGCGGTTGAGCGGCGCCCAGCAGGAACGGCCGGTTGGGCCGCTCCCGCTGGGCGTCTCATCAGAAGCGGCGGGTCAGGTTCACGAAGACCTGACGACCGATATAGTCGTATTGGCTTGCGAATGCGTAGCTGCCCACGCGGCCGTACGTGTAGTTGCCGCGATCCTGCAGCGCCGGCGAGACCTTGGGCGGGGCCTCATTGAAGACGTTGCTGACGCCCACGATGCCCTCCCACTCATCGGCTTCGTAGCGCACCGACAGGCTGTGGTACCACATGGCCTCGGCGTGGTTCTTGGCCTTGAAGGTCGAGCCCTGCGGCGTGGTGTAGTTCGAGGGCGGCGAGATGTCGGTGTCGAACTGGTACTTGTAGTTCGACTGGTGCCCCACGAAGCGCGTCGACCACGAGAACGTCAGATCGTTCCAGCGATAACGCAGCTGGGTGTTGCCCACCACCTTGGGCTCGCCGATCACGCCGTTGAAGTCGTCGGTCGAGCCCGGGAACAGCTCCTGGGTGTCTTCAAGCGTGTAGCTGAACTGGGTGTCCAGCGTCAGCTTGCCCGGACCGATCTCGCGGTTGTAGCGGGTCGTCAGATCGATGCCCCGGCTCGTCTGGCTGACGATGTTCCGGAACGAGCCGTCGATGTTGGTGATACCCAGATAGGTCGGCGAATCCGGATCCAGATCACGCGTAAACAGCTTGCAGAACGGATTGTTCGGGAAATCGGCCGACGCGTAGCACTGGCCGATGACGGCCGCGCCATTGCTGGTGACCTGGTTGTTGACGTCGATCTCGTAGTAGTCGATCGCCACGTTGATGTCGGCGAACTTGGGCGTCCAGACGAAGCCGGCGCTGAACGCCTTGGACTTCTCGGGCTTCAGGTTCTTGCCGCCGCCGGTGACAATGAAGGCCGACGGATTGTTGCCGCCGTAATCGCCGGGGATTCCCTGGGCGGCGCAGTTGGCGGCGATGGTCGGGTTCGCGACGCCGCCGCCCTCAGGCGGAGCATAGCGAATGCAGGGGTCGACCGACGCCTGGCTGAGATAGCCGCCCTGGTCGCCGAGGTTCAGCTCGAACAGCGCCGGAGCGCGGAACGAGGTGCCATAGCTGGCCCGCAGGCGGTATTCGCTGCTGAGCTGCCAGTTGCCGCCGACCTTGTAGGTCGAGTTGGTGCCGTACGACTTGTAGTCCGAGACCCGGCCGGAGAGGTTCAGCGTCAGGGATTCGATCAGCGGCAGGGCCTTGACAATCGGCGCTTCCAGCTCGGCGTAGGCTTCCTTGACCGTGTCGCTGCCCTTGGTGCGGCTGGCGGTGGCAAGGTTGTAGAAGTTCTGGGCGGTCAGGTCGGCGCCGGGCTTGTCGTCCAGCTTGTCGTGGCGATACGACACGCCGAAAGCGCCAGCCAGCGGACCGGCCGGCAGCTTGAAGAGATCACCGGAGACCGAGAACTCGGCGATGGCCTGCTCGTACTCCGTAACGCCGGTGTCCTTCAGCTTCAGATAGGAATAGTCGTCCGGCGTCAGATTGCCCGTGCGCAGGACCTGCTCGGAGAACAGATTGATCGGTCGGCAGCCGGCCGGCGACCCGGCCGGGCAGATGCCGGTGAAGTCGCTGCTGGCCCAGTCGCCGCCGATGCCAGACAGGAACTTGGCGCTGTTGATGCCGGTCAGGCTGTACTTGCCCCGGTTCTTGGAGAAGCTGCCGTAGCCGTCCCACTGCCAGCCGTTCAGGAAGCCGAAGTTCTCGCCGAATCGGCCGCGCAGGCCCAGCACGCCGCGGTAAACCGTGATGTCCTGGGTGTATTTGAACGGTGTCAGCACCAGGGCCTGGGGCGCGTAGAGTCCCCCGTCCGCCGGGTTGTTCGGATCCGGATCCCAGCCCGGGACCGTCTGGGCCGTATTGCCCCACGAGGCGCCCACGCAGTTGAACGGATTGACGCTACACGGCGCTTCCGGGGCGATAATCGGGAACAGCTGCTGGATTTGGGTCTGGGACGACTTGCGCTGGTGACCCAGGAACTCGCCGTAGACCTCGCCGAAGCCCACGTCGTATTGGCCGTCGGCGTACAGGGTGTAGCGCTTGACCGGCGAGAGGAAATCGACCGAGCGTTCCAGGTCATTGATCGTGTCGCGGTCGTTGAGCGGCGCGAAACGATAGCCGGGCAGGCGCGGATCGGGATTCGAAGCGGCCACGATCGGCGGATTGGCCGGATAGCCCGGCCCGTCCGTCGCGATGCTGGCGCGGCTGCCGTAGAAGGCGCCCGTCGAGGAATAGACCGGGATGTAGTTGAACAGCGCGCCCGACGGGCCGGTGCACTTGTACTTGGCGGTGTCGACGTCGATCCAGTCGTTACGCGCGCCTGTCGCCGGGTCGAAGCTGTACTGCTCCTGACACATCAGATCCTTGCGATCGCCGAACTGGAGCGCCTTCTGCTCGTAGTACTGGCCGCTGATCTGGAACCGGCCCTTGCTGAGCACCTTCCCGAAGGCGGCGCTGACCGTGTACTCGTTGCCGCCGTCCCCGCCGCCGCCGAACGTGCCCGAGGCCTCCATTCGCCCGCCGTCCAGCTTGTCGCGGGTGATCACGTTGACGACGCCGGCCACGGCGTCCGAACCGTAGATCGACGAGGCGCCGTCCTTCAGGATTTCGTATCGCTCGACGATTGCGTCGGGCAGGATGTTGAGGTCGACGGCCGCCACCGCCCCTTGCGTGCCCGCCGGCGGCAGGCGTCGGCCGTTCAGCAGGACCAGCGTCCGCTGGTCGCCCAGGCCCCGCAGCGAGACGGTGTTGACGCCGCCGCCGCCGTTCACGACGAAACCGCCGAACTGATTGTTGATCTGGGTCGAGCCGGCCGAAACCGATGCGCCCTGCAGAATTTCGCTGCCGCTGACCAGACCCGCCAGCGTCGAGCCCTCGGTGGTGATCACCTGCACCGGCGATGTGCTGTTGAACTCATTGCGCCGGATGCGCGAACCGGTCACCACCAGTTCGTCGACCTCGGTCGAATCTTGGGTCGCGGCCGGCGCCGCGGCCGTGTCCTGGGCGATCGCCATCGCCGGCGCGCCCATCGTCACAAGTCCTGCGATCATGCTTGAGCACAGCAGTCGCTTCCGGAAGAACACCATATACCCCTCCACCAAATCAGCCCTTGGAACATCCCCTTCGATGTTCGAGAATCCACAACTTAGGCCCATGCAAAATTGGGCAGCAACCGGTGGTGTCGCCAAGCTATCGGAAATCTTCTCCCGCGTTACAAAATGGCGACACATTGGCGCGACGGGCAAGTTTTTGCCTCAAAGAACGCCTTCGGGATATTGCGCCTTGCCGAGCGAGCCGATCTACTTTCGCGGTAATTGTGCCAAACAGTGAGGCTCTGGTGCGAACTCCCTCTAAATCGCGGTGGCTGGCCGCCCTGGCCGCTGGCTTGGCCCTGACGACGGCGGCCGCGGCGCCGCGACTCGCCCTCGCCGCTCCGCCCAGCGCCAGGGATTTTGCTCGCTACGCGGCGCTGTCGAACGTCGCTATATCGCCGGACGGCCAGCATATAGCGGGCCTGATCTCCACCGACGGCGAGGAGCGCCTGCTCGCGGTTTGGGAAACCGCCCATCCCGACCGGCCGCCGTTCGTGATCGCCTCGCGGCACATGCGACTGATGAGCGTAAGGTTCGTCAAGAACGACCGGCTTGCCGTGGTGGTCCAGCAGACCATGACGGTTGGCTCCTACAAGGGCCATCTGAGCCAGCTCTACATCACGGATCTGAAGGGCCAGGACTGGAATTCGGCCCTGCCCAAAGGGCGTGCGACCAGCGACGACGCCGAATTGGCGCAGCGCACCGGCGTGCCGGCCATTCTCAGTCGCCTGCCCGCCGACCCGCGCCATATCCTGGTCATGGACACCAATGGCGACGGAGCCGGCGACGTCTATCGCGCGGACGTCTACAGCGGCAGCGCCGAGTTGGTCGAGCGCGGCTCGGAAAAGTACGGTCAGCTACAGGCCGACGCCAAGGGCCAGATCCGCGCCAAGGTCCAGCTGGACTACGAGGACGGCAAGGCTGTCTACGTCCAATGGATCAAGAGCCCGAAAGGCGATTGGGAGCCGCATTTCCGGTCGTTCTTCAAGGATCGTAATATCTTCGGCGTGGTCGGCTTCAGTGACGATCCCAACATCGTCTACGTCGCCGGAGTCCAGCCTGGAGCCGATAAGTCGGGGATCTACGTCTACGACGTCACGGCACGGAAGATTCTGGAGCCAGCCTTTGAACACAAGCTGTTCGACGCCGGGGGCGTCGTCGAGGACGCCTCCGACCAGCTGATGGGCTTTACCTATTCAGGCCCCAGCAACGGGATCTACTGGACCGACCCCAAACTCGCGGCCTTGGATAAGGGCGTGCGTGCGGCGCTGGGCCTGAAAACGACCCCAGTGGCCTGGACCGATCCTGGGACGGGGCAGAAGGCGCGGATCGGCGTGGCCGACGGCGCCGACCTCTCGGTCGTCTCGTGGTCGGACGATCACAGCGCGATCATCGTCGAGAAGTCGGGTCCGCGCGAGCCGGGCGAGTTTTACCTTTTCACCGCGGACGGCAAGCTGTCGCTGCTGGGCAAGGCCCGCCCCTGGATCAAGCCCGAGGACTTGGGCGACACGCGGCTCGTACAGTACGCCGCCCGCGACGGCCTGGTCATACCCGCCTTTCTAACCACCCCGCCGGCTTCCGCCGGCCCTGGTCCCTATCGCGCCATCGTCCTGCCCCATGGAGGCCCGTGGGCGCGCGACTGGCTGGAATGGGATTTCGGCGGCTGGACTCAATATTTCGCCAGCCGTGGCTACGTGGTGCTGCAACCGCAGTTCCGAGGTAGCGAGGGCTGGGGCCGCAAGCTCTGGACCGCCGGCGATGGCGAATGGGGCCAGAAGATGCAGGATGACAAGGACGACGGCGCCAAGTGGCTGATCGACCAGAAGATCGCCGATCCCAAGCGCATCGCCATGTTCGGCTATTCCTACGGCGGCTATTCGGCGCTGGCGGCCAGTATTCGTCCCAACGGCCTATACCAGTGCTCGGTGTCGGGCGCCGGCGGCAGCTTGGCCGACATGAAGCACGTCACCGCCGATAGCCGCACGATGCGCGAGTACCAGCGCCCCTTCGTCGATGGCTTGGACGCGATCAAGCGCGCCAAGGACGCCCAGATCCCGATCTTCCTGTACCACGGCGAGCGTGACACCAACGTCGACATCAAGGAGTCCCGCAGCTTCATCGCGGGGCTCAAGGCGGCGAACAAGCCTTACAAGTGGCTGGAGATCAAGGACATGGGTCACAGCTACGACACGATGACCCCCGCGATGCTGGAGACGCAGCTGGTCGAGATCGAGAAGTTCTTCGACACCGAGTGCAAGCCGGGCGGCCTCTAGAGGCTAGAATCAAACCTTTAGAGCCCTCTAGCCGTCGCGCCAAAGGACGTCTCTTGAACGTCGCGGACGCCACGGGCTTCGCCGGGAAGCGAGCCCGTGGCTCCCAGGCCTAGAGATCGGCTTCAAGGATAAAGGATTTCGTCAGCGCGCCCAGCTTGGCCCGCAGGTCCGGTTCGACGACCGCCAGAAGGCTGTTGTTGGCCGACATCGTGCGGGTCACGCTCTCGAACTGGGCTTCGTTCTTCGTCAGTTTGAAGAACAGCACGGTAACCTGGTTGGTGGCGATCTTCAGACGCGCGATGGCGTAACGGATGCTTGTATCGGTTTCGTTGCTCGAGACCGCCGCAAAGTGCAGTTCCTTGACGTCGAAGCGCCTGGACTCCCGGTCGAATAAGGTGATCCAGGGCGCATTCTTGTCGATTTCCTTGAGTTGCTTGAGTCCCTCCAGAATGACCGGCCCGATCGCCGCGCCGCCGAAGGCCATGGTCAGAAAGGGGATGATGGCCTCATGCACGAAAAGGCCCGTCTTCTTGAACTTGGATTGCACCACCGACGACTGCGTCAGGGAAAAGCCGAGTTTGGACAGATTGTCGGTATAGGCCGCGAGCCAATCGTCTTCATCATCCCCGGGCTTCATGGCCTTGGTGGCCACACGGCTGGCGAACAGCATCGACAGCGACACGCCGGTGCGAACCGCCATGCTGGGCACATTGGAAAAGTCGATCAGGGTGGTGCCCGAGACCACCCCATTGGGCAGCTTGTCGAGGTTGAGCGGCTCAGCCGTCGGCGCTTCGGTTTCCAGCTCGGTCTCGGCTTCAGGCAGGGCGACGCTACGGATAAACTCCAACGGATTGGTCATGCTCTCATCCTCCTGTAGGGGTTCGGTCGCTGCTGGGCGGGCGGAAGACCACCGGGCCGCGCGGCCCGGCGAGCCCCTCTAGCGTCGCATCGGATCTGAGTTCGCCAGCCAAGTCCGCGTGCGCCGGGTCGTCCGGCGCGATGTGCAAGATCGCATGGCCAAGCGCCCCGCCCTCGCCTTCGGCGCGCAGGTCTAGCAGGAGCGCGCCATCCGGCATGACCTGGGCCGTACCGACCGCCGCGCGCGGGAGCTCGGGAACCATCCCCTCGAGGGCGAGAGGCGCTTCGACGGGCGCAAGGTCGAGTTGGCCGGCCCAAAAGGCATGGAGACCTGGCCAGTCCGCCCGCAGCGCCTCGGGCTCGGCGGCGAACCGCGCCCCGCTTTCAGTGAAGGTTTCCTCCAGCCCGGCCTGACCAGGCTGTTGTTCATAGAGGCCGAGCCGCGGCAGGTCGGCGGTGCGCGCCTGGACGAACCGATCATCACGCAGCGCCGCATGGCCGCCGACATAGTCATACCCGTGCAGAGATTCATGCGCCGTCAGGCTCGCCGAACCATGCAGGCGCGAAGCGCGGGTCGGAACCACCCTTTTGCCGTTAGCTTCGATCGTAGCGATGACGACCCGCTTGCGGTCGGGGAAATAGGCGCCAGGCACCTGATCCCAGGTGCGCCCCGTACCGTCCCATCCCCTGGGGGTCACGCCACGGAGACTGGTCTCGAAATCGGTGACCGATCCTTGGCAGGCGATGATGCGGATCTTCTTGGCCTCGAACCGTCGCAGAACGAAGGCCGGCAGCCGCGCCGCCTCGGTCGCCACCGCCAGCAGATCGTCGGCTTTGCCGCACCCGCCGGTCACGACCAGCCGCTTGGCGCGTTCAAGCGCGCTCTGTCCGACCGAAGCGCCCACAGCTTCATTCAGGTCGTCTCCGTCCGCTTGCCGCGCGTCGGCGAGCGCCTCGATTTCGGACAGGTTCAGCGCTTGGAGAGCAATGGCCTCGGCGTCGGCGACGAAGCTTTCGATTCCGGCGCGATCGGGCCCAATCAACGTGACCGCCAGGCCCTCGAGCGCCGCCTCGTCCGGCTCGGACCAGCGCGGCCCGAACCGGTAGACGGCGTAGTACATGATCTTGGCCTTGGTCTGGCCCACGCCGCTGCAGAGCATCGCATCGAAGAACATCCGATGGGTCCGTCGCCAGCTGCGCGATTTGACCACGCAGTAGTGGTCGTGAACGATGGAGGCGTCGCGATACTTGCCTTCGAACGGACCTCCGATCAGGGTCCAAAACGCCCGGGGGATCGAAGCGCCGTCAAGCTCGGCCCCCATGGGAACCGGCCACTCCGTTCCGTCCGGACCCGCGTAGGACAACGGCGCCAGGAGCTTGGCCGTTCGTCCATCCGGCATCAGCGCGATCCTCGGCGGCAAACCTTCGTAGGCTCCGAGGTTCTCAAGACTTTCCAGCGCCAGGTCGTCCAGCGCCTCGACCTGCCAATCGAGCAACGCCACGCGCCCCAGGGCGGCGGCCAAGGCCTCTGGCGTCATGCCGGCGACTATCGGCTCATTGATCAAGGCGATCACCTCCAGAAAGGGCGATGAGCAGGCGCGCGTGGCGCACGTCGGCGCTCGGCGCCTTGTCAGTGCGAACAGACGCTTGGGACGCGGCCTCAAACACCGCGGCAGCCCCCCTGCGGCTTGGGGGCTTCGGCCTCTTCGGTCTGGCGCCAATAATCATCCCACGGCCCGGGCTTGGGCCGAGGCGGCCCGTCCGTTTCGAAGAGCAGGCCGAAATCCACGAGCCGATCGTCCAGCGCCATGTCGCAGGCCGGGACCGCGTAGTTGGCTTCCAGATAGCGTCCGCCAAAATGCAAAGCGGCCACCAGGCCCGTGGCGACGTCGATCACGGCGGCCCCGGAGTCGCCGCCCAGCGTGCAGCTGTCGTGAGTGAAGGCTTCCACCATCTTGCCGAAGCTGCGCACGCCCTTGCGCGTCACCAGCTTGCCCGGCTGCAGGCGCTTGACGTTGAAGAGGTTGCGAAACACCCGCCGCTGGACCTCGATATCATTGCGGGTCGGGTCATAAGCAGGGTAGCCAATCACCGCCACATCGGCTCCGCGATCGACCACGGCGGGGTCGCGCGCGAACCGCAGCGGCTGGATTTTCGGATCGAGCCCCCGCACCCGCAGCAGGGCCATGTCCCAATAAGGATGGATCAGCACCGCCTCGTCGACCACGAAAGAAGTGTCGCCGGGACGCGTCGCCTCGGCGGCGAAATTAATCCGACTGGTGATATCAGGCTTGAAGGCCAGCGACCGCCCGAGCCCCGTGGCGACGATCTCGGCTACGTGGCGGTTGGTCATCAGAAGATCGGACCCGACGACAAAGGCCGTTCCCGCATAGGGCAGAAAGGGATGATCCGGCAGATCCAGCCGCCCAATCGCCGGAATGGCCGGCACGATGCTGGCGCGCGCGGCCTGGCTGTTGAGGAAGAGCCAGTCATTCTCTTGCGCGACATAGTCGTCGCTCAGAATGTCGATGACCGGGCGCTTGTCGGGCAGGATGATCGCCTCGAGCGCGTCAGCCTCGGCGTCGTCCATCGCCTCGGGCGAAAGCAGCTTGGCCATGGCGCCTTCGACGGCGCGCTTGTCGCCATCGGCCAGTTGAGCAAAGCCCGTCACCGGCTCTGTCGCCGGTGGCGCGGTCATCGCCTCCAGCGCATCGCCATTCTCAACGCCGTCTTCGAACGTTGATACTCCGGCCAGAAACGCGGCCGCCCTCCTGGCGCGATGTTCGGCCATATCTCCCCCCAGAGAAAGCTTGGACATCTTGGCAGCATTGCCGATGGCGGCAAGTGAAAATTCGTCTTATGGTTGCCAAGGGGAAAAGGTTCGCCTGACTTTGGGGAAATCAGCCATGGCTCAAGATACGATCGCGACGGGGATCGAACCGACGGTGAAACACGTCGAGGATGAAGCCTGGCCGGACGTCCATGCCGACCTTGATCAGGTTCTCGCCGCCGAAGGCCTGGAAGCGTCCCTGGAGGAAGCGCCAGGCCGCCCCTGGCGCGTGGCCGAGGCGCTGTTGAAGCTTCGCGCCCAGATCAACGCCCTCGCCCCTGGACGCAGCAAGGCCAGCGACGGCACGATCGGCGACGCCGCCCACGCCACCCGAGACTCCGATCACAATCCCTGGGTTATCGACGGCGGTCAGGGCGTGGTCACGGCGCTGGACGTGACGCACGACCCGGACGGCGGTTGCGACGCCCACGACCTGGCCGAGATCCTGCGCCTCAGTCGGGACCGGCGGATCAAGTACATCATCTCCAACCGCCGGATCGCGAGCTATCTGCCCAAGGGCGGCCAGGAGGCCTGGGCCTGGCGCGCCTATACCGGCGCCAATCCCCACAACAAGCATTGCCATATCTCGGTCCGAGAGACGAAGGCGCTCTTCGACGATCGCGGCGACTGGGCCATCGCCTCGGCCTTCGAGGATCATGAGGGCCCCTCCCTCGTCGAGGCGGCGCCGACGGAGGCGGAAATCAAAGGCGGACTGCAGGCGCTTTTGGAGGCGGCTCAATCGAATGAAATCCCGATCCTCACCCGGATCGTCGCCCTGCAGCAGGGCGCCGAGAGCCTTTTCCAAACCCTAGGTCAAAACCAAAGGGCGTTTGCTCCGCCGGCCGGCGTCCCGGACGAGGAAGCGCTGGAGGGCGTGGTCGGAAAACCCAGCTTCGAGGCGGTCAAGGGCGAATACGAGGCCCTGTTCGCCAGCTGCGTCATCAAGACCGGTCAGAAGAGCGTCGTGGCCTGGCATCGGCAGATGATCCTGAATGGCAAGGCCCGATATCAGGCCGCGGAGGCCAGGACCCAGGTTCCATGGTGGTTCATCGGCGTCATCCACGCGATGGAAGCCAGCTTCAACTTCAAGGCTCATCTGCATAACGGCGATCCGCTGACGGCCAAGACCGTACAGGTTCCCAAGGGCCGGCCGCCAGGAAATCCGCCGTTCACCTGGCTCGACAGCGCCGTCGACGCCCTGAGCCTATCGGGCTTCAATGGCCTTTCCGACTGGAGCCTCGCGCGCTGCCTCTATCGCTGGGAGGCCTATAACGGGTTCGGCTACCGCAGGCCCGCCGTCAACATTCCATCGCCCTACCTGTGGTCCTTCTCGAACCACTATGCCCAAGGCAAATATGTCGCTGATGGCAGCTACAGCCCGACGGCGGTTTCCAAGCAGTGCGGTTGCGCGGTCATGCTGAAGGCGTTGCAGAACGCCGGTGACATCGTGATCTAGCTTCGGCGACCTTCTCCGCCAAGGCCTGACGCTAGGCTGTCGACGATCCATTCGGGGCGTCCAGCGGGTCAGCTGCCTAACTCCACAATCGATGGTTGCTGTTGCAGAACGACACGTCACGGTGTCAAATCTCGACGCTGGTCGTGGGACGCCAGCAAAGCGCGGGGGCGCATGATGGGTGAAGCCGAGCTGGAGCCGGTGGAGCTGACGCCGGAGATGCGCGGCCGGATCGCCGACGCCATCCGGTTGGGCTACGATCTGCCGAGCCTTCAACATCAACTTCTCTATCGGTGGGGCTGGCGGCTCGCCGACGAGGTCAATGTTGTTGGCGGATTCCGCTACACGATTGACGAGCTCGTGAGCCTGGTCGAGCGGCAAGGCCGAACGCTTGACCTCCTGGCCCTAGCGATTGCGGGAAACCCGAGCAATCCGCGCCTGCGCGCCTTGGCCGCCGAGCTTTCCGGTGAACTCGCGCCTTGGCTGGCCCGCTACGGAAAAGGCGGACTGCCTCGCCCCGACAGCCTTGAGGCGCTCGTCAGCGAGCGCTCGCGCCTCATCAGCTTCGCCGATTTCATGAACCGCGCCGCGACAGCTGGCCGGCGCCTCTGCCGGGTGGAGGTCGAAACCGCTGGCGGTCGCCTCGTCGAAGGCACCGGCTTTCTCGTGGACCGTGACCAGGTCCTGACCAATTTTCACGTGGTCAAGAACGCGCCGCCGCTGGGTGGCGAAGCGATCGCTTGCCGCTTTGACTACCAGGCCGAGGGACAAGGGGGCGAGCCGACGGGCGAGCGCGTCGTCACCGCGGAACAATGGCTTCTCGCGTCCAGTCCCTATTCGGCGAGCGACCTTTCGGGCCGGGGCGATCCGACCGCCGCCGAACTCGACTACGCGTTGCTGCGCCTGGCCCGCCCCGTGGGCGAAGAGCGTGGCTGGTTTCCGCTCACGCCCGATGCGGCCGTCACCATGGTCGGCGACCTCGTGGTCATACCCCAGCATGCCAGGGGCGAACCAGCCAGTATCGCCTGGGGAAAGGTCGTCGAGCTGCCAGCCCACGGCCTGCGCCTGCGCTATGACGCCACCACGGCCAAAGGCGCCTCAGGCGCCCCGTGCTTCTCGCCGGACTTCGAGCCGATCGGCCTGCATCACGCCGCCGATCCCGACGCCAAGCCCGAATACAATCAGGCCATTCCCTTGTGGCGCATCGCCCGCGATATCGCCGCCCGACGAAAGGGCCAGGCATGAGCCTCCACGAGCCCACTGCGGATCAGAGGCTGGCGCTGGAAACGCTGCTGCTGGCGACCTTCGAGCCGCGCGAGACTTGGCTGGACCTCGACACGGTGATCAAGCTGGCTTTTGGCCGAGATCACGGCCTCACGACCGATCTCGGCCATCCCGGCGACATCGGCCTACGAACCATCGTACAGCGACTTCTGGACATGGCCGAGCGCCTAGGCGGCCTTTCGCAGCTGGCCGCGGGCCTGCAGGCCCATCCGCCGATCGCAAGCCATTTCGCGAATTGGATCAGCGAGGTCCTACCGGAACTCGCCGCCCAAGGTGCGGGTATCACCACCCAGGTGGAGTCAATTCAGGGCGGGGTCCACGCGCTCAGCCAATTGCGTATGGATCCACGGGTGCGGGAGATCATTCTCGCCGCTAAGATGGACTTCCGTCATCTGTCCCGAGGCGTTCAAAATCTCTCGGCTTACAAAGACTTGCACGACGCGTTGCACACTGTGCAGCTTGGATTGTTGCGCCAGATCCGGGACGCCGCTCGCGAAATAGCCAAAGGCGGGGCCGCGGCCCAGACCGCGGTCGCCACGCTCGATATCTATCTCAACGATCTCGATACGCACCGCGCGGATGTGGACGCCGGCTTCGCGGCGATGGCGGGCGACGACGCCGACCGTAAGGTCGAGGTCGGCAAGCTGGTCAGCCGGATGGAGGCGGCGGCCCGTCGTCTCGAAAAGGCGGTGCTCAACGCCGATCCCCAGGCCGCATTTGAAGGCTCCGTTCTGCTTTCCAGCCTGGTTCGCGACCAAGCCCCGCGTCTGAACTTCTGGCTTGTCGAAGCCGCGCGCGCCCTGCCTGTCCAACGTCTGGTCGAGACGTTCCAGTCGGCCGGCGCGCGACTGCCGCAAGGCGATCCGCAGCGTCAGGCGCTCGAAACCGCCGGCGCGGGGCTCACCGCCCTCGTTCCGGAAATGCGCCGGTACGTCCTGCAGCATGAAGCCTGGCAACAGGCCGATACGACCATGTGGCGGGCTGAAGACGCCATGGAACGCGCCGACGATCTTGGCTTGATCGAATTTGGCCTGCATTGGCCGGACCTCCAGATCCAAATCGAGGCGATCTGTGGCAGCGCCCAAGAGCGCTGGGCCTTGAGCCTGCGCCGCCTCGCCACGGAATTTGGCGTGGCCTGCCCCCTGCCCTGCGCGCCGCCGGCCCCGCCGGGCGCCCGCGGCGCGCTCGAACGCTATCTCACCGCGGGCCGCCAACGGTTCTATGTTGTCGATAAGGCGCTCAAGGCCGGCAGCGCGGAGGTCCGCCAACTCAGCACTCCGTTCGAGCGGCTGTTCTCGGAGGTCGCCGAATGAGCGTTGCCGAAGACGCCGCGCCGGCCTCGCTCGAATCCCTCCGTCAGGCCCATCTCGACCTGATGCGCAACTGCCGCGTCTCGGACACGGTCCAAGCCCAGCAATCGATCAGGGACTTTCTGGAACGCGCACGGCTCACCGGTCGGCGGCTGGACGACTTCGCCGAACGCGACGCGGCGCAAGCGATCCTCGACTACTGGGCGCCGCGGGTGGCGGGCGAGCCAGGCAAGGACGAGGCGGCCTACCTCGATTCAGACCTCGTGGCGCTCGAGCCTTTCGACAACACACGGTCCAAGCGCCTGGATCGTAAGCAACGGCCCTTCGTGGGCCTAGACCCGTTCACCGAGGGCATGGCGCATCGCTTCTTCGGTCGAGAAGAAGCGCGCCACGACCTGACCACGCTCGTTCGCGACACTCCATTGGTAGTGGTCTCGGGCCCCTCGGGTTCTGGCAAGTCATCCCTGGTGTTCGCCGGCGTCCTGCCTCAACTGACGGATTCCGCAGCCGGCGAACGCCCCCGCCGCGCCCTCCCCCCGCTCACCCCCGGCATGGATCCGATCGCGGCGCTGCTGCAAGCCGTACGCCCATCCCAGGCGGGCGAGGCGTGGCTGGATGACGCGCGCTCGGACCTGGTTCGTCATCCCGCGCACTTCGCCGAACTGGTGCGCATGACCGGCGGCGGCGAAGCCTCGCCAGTGGTCGTCGTGGATCAGGCCGAAGAGCTTTTCACCCTAAACGCCGACGAGAGCTTGAGGCGACAATTTGCCGAGGCCCTGGTTGCAGCGGCGAGCAATCCGGACGTGCGGGTCGTTGTCACGATCCGCGAGGACTACGCCAAACGCCTTCTGGCCCTGGCGCCGCTCAAGACGCTCAACGAGAGCCAGCTTCGGATCTACACGCCGCCACCTTTGACGCCGGCGCAGCTTCGCGAGGCCATCGAACGGCTCGCCGCGGCCGTCGGCCTGCGCATAGAGCCCGCCGTCGTGGACAATCTCGTCAAGGAAGTGCTTGGCGAACCGGCGGCCCTGCCGCTGCTGCAGTTCGCCCTGCTGCAGCTCTGGAAACAGGTCGAGTTCAATCGCATTGGCTGGGACGAATATCGCAAGGTCGGCGCGCCCTCGAAGGCGCTCAGCCGCACGGCCGAGCAAGTGTTCGAGAATCTTGGCCTGAACGAAAATCAGCAGGTGGCCGAGGCGATCTTCCTGGCCCTGACCAAGCCGGGCGTCGGCGCCGAGACCGTCCGGCGTCGTCGGCCGCGCGAGGCGCTGTGGGAGCTGGCCGCCGCCGACCGCATTGATCGGGTCCTGGAGCCGTTCGTCGAAGCGGGCCTGATCCGTCGCCTCCCCGGGCGTGAGCGGGGCGAGGACCGTTTCGAGATCGCTCATGAAGCGCTGCTGCGCAACTGGCCCCGGCTGTTGGACTGGGCAGCCGAACGTCGCCAGGGACAGGGCGGATTGCAGCGCCTTGCCGGGGCGGCGGAGCTTTGGGATCGCGCCGGCCGCGGACGCGGCTATCTGCTTGGCGGCGCGGCCTTGGCTCAAGCCGAACGGGCGCTCGCGAAGGCAGACGGCCTCGAGGACGCCTATGACCGGCGCAAACTCGAGGAATTCCTGGGCGCCAGCCGCCGACAACGACGTCTGCAAGCGACGCTGGGAACCCTGGTGATCGTCGGTTTGATCATCGCGGCGCTGGCCGCATTGAGTTTTTACACTTCCGAGAAGCGAGCCCTGGTTCGCAAGAGCCAAACGGAGAGACAGGACCTCTTTCTCAAAGGCCAGACCGAACAACGTGAAACGGTGTCGGCGGCGGATACCGTCAATGACCGGGCCAGTCTCGCCGAACAAAGCCTGCTCGATCTTCTTCATAAGAACAGAATCCAGCTGCAAGACCTCCCCTCGCCGATGCGCGAGCGGCTCAAGGAAATCCAGACGGCTTCGACCACCCCCCTGGTCGGCGCGGGCTATGACAGCACGTTCCTGGGCCGCGCCCTGCCTCCGCCGATCGCCCGGCAATCCACCGTCGTCCTCGACTATCCCCACTTCAGCATCGCCTACGACCCAAAGCTCCGCCGGCCGCTCTACGCCGCCAGCACGCTCGACCGTTCGAGCGCCGCTCAGCAGCCCCCGCCCTTGCAGGAACCGCGTCCGGATCCGCGACTGCCGACGACGGAGCAGCCGCCACTTCGGCTCAGCGTCCCGGATCTCGGGCTTTTCCCGCTCGCCAGCTGGCGCGAGGTCGTGTGGGGCGCGGATCCCGCGCGGGCCGTCGGCGCCACGACGGCCGCTCCGGGCCTGGTCGCGCAGAGCTGGGCGTTCCACCAAGGACCTTGGACGCGCGTGGAAAGTTGGCTGCAAACGTCGCACAATCCGACCGCCCAGCGCGTGGCGTTCTTCACCGGTCCGGTCTATCGACCTGACGACCCTGTGGTCGACGGCTTGGCGGTCCCGCAAGCCTTCTGGAAGATCGCCATCTCCTCCGACGAACAGGCGCCGAATGGCCTCCGCATAGACGCCTTCGTCGTCGATCAATCCGCCGGCGCCAACAGCGTCGCCAGCCTGAAAACCACGGTGGCCGCCATTAGCCGCCTCACCGGCCTGAGGTTTCCGGGGCTCGACCGCGCGACGGGCCAGCCCGCCGCCTCGCCTGGCCCGACCGTCTATGTCCAGTTCGCCGTCGTCAGTCGCTCAGACATCAATGATGTGGCTCAGGCTCTCCGGGAACGCGGATACCGCATTCCCGGCGCCGAGCGGCTGGAGAGCGCCACGCCCCTGCGAGAGGTGCGCTATTATTACGACAGCGACGCCGCGGCCGCGCGCAAGCTGGCCGCCGATACGGCCGCGATCCTGCAGGACAAGGGCTACGGCGTCATCACGATCAAGGCCCGGTCGATGACGGGCTTTACAGGCAAGAGGCCGGCCTTGGGCACGCTCGAACTCTGGCTGGGCCTGTCGCCGCGCCCTACGGCTCAGGTCACGCCCGATCTCGCCCAGGACGCCGTCCCGACGCCCGCGTCGCCGCCCGACCGCGACCTCGCCCACCTGAAGCCCGAAGCGGCCAAGGCGGCCGAAGCCCTGATGGCCAGGGCCGCCGCCGAGGGCATTCCCGTTCGCCTTTACGAGGGCTATCGCTCGCCGGAACGGCAGGCCTGGCTCTATGCGTTGGGACGCACTCGTCCCGGCCCCATTGTCACCAACGCCAAAACCCCCACGCTGCACGCTACGGGCTTGGCCTTCGATCTGGTTTTCGCTGATGGCCGGTTCGACGACAATGCGCGCTGGCGTCGGCTCGGTGAGCTCGGCAAGGCCGAGGGCCTGGTCTGGGGCGGCGATCAAAAGTTTCCGGACGTCATGCACTTTGAAACACCGGACGCCCAAGCGGCCTGGCGTCGGAGCCAAACCGCCAGGTCGCCTTAGGGTCCTTTCGCTCTAGTCGCCGCCGGAGCGCCGATCTACCGGTCGAACTTGGTCGACAGGACGATCGAGGAGGTCGTGCGCTCGACGCCCGGCAGGTGGCCGATGCTGTCGATCACCTCATCCATCCGCGCGACCGAAGCGGTGGCCGCCACGGCGATCATGTCGAAGTCGCCGCTGACCGAGTGCAGGACGCGCACCTCGGGAATAGCGCGCAGGGCGGCTTCGACCGCCCGGCTCTCCTTGGGGGCCACCTTGATCATCACCTGGGCGCGCACGGCGCCGTGTTCGTGATCCGGCGCCAGGCGGACGGCATAGCCGACGATGACGCCCTCGCGCTCCAGGCGCTCGATCCGGCTCTGGACCGTCGTGCGCGAACGTCCCACCCGCCGGGCGAGGTCAGCCGTCGAGGCCCTGCCGTTCTCGCGCAGCGCCGCGAGCAGCTTCTGGTCGATAGCGTCGATCGTCATTTCGCCTGAACATACCTGCGTTTCGCCGATATTCTCTGAGCATTTCGACGATAGCGCCACTATGAATCGCTTACGCGCCCCGCATCATGACGGCGTCCTACGGGGGAGAACGAGACATGAAACAGGTCGTGGTTGTCGGGGGCGGCAAGATCGGATCGATGATCGCCGAAATGCTGGCCGGGTGCGGCGACTACGCGGTGACCGTCGCCGACCTCTCGGCCCAGGCGCTGGAGCGCCTGGAAACCACGGCGCCGGTGGACAAGGTTCAGGTCGACATCACCGATGAGGAGGCCCTCGATCGGCTGCTGGCCGGCAAGTTCGCGGTTCTGAGCGCGGCGCCCTTCAACCTGACCGTGGCCATCGCCCGCGCGGCCAGGACGGCCGGCGCGCACTACCTGGACCTGACCGAGGACGTGGCCAGCACGCGCGCGGTTAAGGCGCTGGCCCAGGACGCCCGCAGCGCCTTCGCGCCGCAATGCGGTCTGGCCCCCGGCTTCATCGGCATCGCGGCCTATGACCTGGCCCAGCGCTTCGACGAACTGCACGACGTGCGGATGGGCGTGGGCGCCTTGCCGAAATTTCCGTCCAATGCCCTCAACTACAATCTGACCTGGTCGACCGACGGCCTGATCAACGAATATTGTGAGCCATGCGAGGCCATCGTCGGCGGCGTGCGCCGCGAGACTCAGCCGCTCGAGGACCGCGAGGAGTTCGCCCTGGACGGCGTGCTGTACGAGGCGTTCAACACCTCGGGCGGCCTCGGCACGCTGTGCGAGACCTTGGACGGCAAGGTCCGCAACCTGTCGTATCGGACGATCCGGTATCCGGGTCATGCGGCCCTGATGAAGGCGCTGCTGCACGATCTTCGCCTGCGCGAGCGGCGCGCAGTGCTGAAGGACATTCTGGAGAACGCCCTGCCTGCCACGCTGCAGGACGTGGTGATCGTGTTCGCCAGCGTCAGCGGACTGCGCGGTGGCCGGCTGATGCAGGAGACCTACGCCCAGAAGATCTATGGCGCCCAGATCGGCGGCCGCGCCCGCAGCGCCATCCAGATCACCACCGCGGCGGGCATCTGCGCGGTGCTGGACCTGCTGGCCGAAGGCAAGCTGCCGTCCGCAGGCTTCATCCGCCAAGAGGACGTGGCGTTGGCCGACTTCCTGGCCAATCGCTTCGGGCGGCTCTACGCCCCGAGCCAGGCCGCCGACATCGCCGCCTGACGTGCTGAGCTCTCGCCACCTGACCGCGCTCGAAGCCCTGGTCGGCCCCGCCGGCCTGGCGTCGGACCTTGCCGCCTACGAGACCCCGGCGCGCTACGGCAAGGGCGTGGCGGCGGCGGTCGTGCGGCCGGCGACCACCGCGGAGGCGTCGGCGGTCGTCGGCTACTGCGTGCGCGAGGGGCTGGCCTTCGTGCCGCAGGGCGCCAATACGGGCCTGGTCGAAGGATCGACGCCGGACGCCAGCGGCCAGCATCTGGTCCTGTCGCTGGAGCGCCTGACCGGCACGCTTGAGATCGACGCCGTCGACCGCACGGCCACGATCGGCGCCGGCGTGCGCCTGTCGGCCCTCAACACGGCCCTGGAACCGCACGGACTGTTCCTGCCCATCGACCTGGGCGCGGATCCCAGCCTGGGCGGCATGGCCGCCACCAACACCGGCGGCGCCCGGTTCCTGCGCTACGGCGACATGCGCCGCCACGTGCTGGGCCTGGAGGTGGTCCTGCCCGACGCGGAGGGCACGGTGCTGACACTGTCGCACGGCCTGCGCAAGGACAACGCCGCGATCGCGCTGCGCCAGCTGTTCGTCGGCGGCTGCGGCGCATTCGGCGTGATCACCAAGGTCACGGTCGAGGTCCATCATCGCCCGCGCCAGACGGCCGCCGCCCTGCTGGTTCCACGCGACATGGACGCGGTGCTGCCGCTGCTCTGCGCCTTCGAGACCGAGGCCGGCCCCATGCTGACCGCGTTCGAAGGCATGTCCCGGGCGGCGATGGAGCGGGCCATCGCCCACGTCCCTTCCCTCGCCAATCCGTTCGCCGCCGGCGTCCCCGACTACGCCGTGCTGGTCGAGCTGACCCGCACTTGGTCGCCGCGCGAAGGCGAGGCCAGCCTGGACGAGACGCTGCAGCAGATCGCCGGCCAACTGCTGGAACGCGACGACGCGCCCCTGGCCGACGCCCTGTTTGGCCCGACGGGCAAGATGTGGGCCCTTCGCCATTCCCTGTCGGAGGGCCTGCGAGCCAGCGGCCCGGTGCTGGGCTTCGACCTCAGCTTCCGCCGCCGCGACCTGTCGCGCTTTCGCAACGCGGCGACGGCGATGCTGTCCGCCGATTTCCCAGACTACGTCCTTTGCGACTTTGGCCACGTCGCCGACGGCGGGGTCCACTTCAACCTCGTGGGTCCCGCTGATCCCGATCGCCGCGCGGCGCTGCGCGAGGCGGTGCTGACCCTGGCGGTGGAGGGCTTTTCCGCCAGCTTCAGCGGCGAGCATGGCCTGGGACGCGCGGTTCAGGACGCCTATGACCGCTTTACGCCGCGGGCCGTCCAGGACTATTCGGCCGCCGTGGCCGCGGTGTTTGGACACGGATCCGCCAGCATCCGGCTGGCGTCCGCTCTCTCCGGCCTTCCCTCTTGCCAGGACTCCCGATGACGACCTTGCCTTCCGCCATCGCCGATGCGCGCGCTCTGCTGACTCGCCTGGGCGTCGATCCAGCCCTTCTCGACGGCGGCGCCCTGGCCGCCCGCTCACCCGTCACCGGCGAAGTGGTGGCGCGCCTGCGCGAGCACTCGGCCGCCGACGCCGCCTCCGCGATCGAGACGGCCCACCAGGCCTATCTGGCCTGGCGCAAGATCCCCGCCCCGCGCCGCGGCGAGCTGGTGCGCCTGCTGGGCGAGGAATTGCGCGCGGCCAAGGCCGACCTGGCCGCCCTGGTCACGCTGGAAGCCGGCAAGGTCGTCTCCGAGGGCCTGGGCGAGGTGCAGGAGATGATCGATATCTGCGACTACGCCACCGGCCTGTCGCGGCAGCTGTTCGGCCTCACCCTGGCCACCGAGCGTCCATCGCACCGGATGATGGAAACCTGGCACCCGCTGGGCGTGGTTGGCGTGATCAGCGCTTTCAACTTCCCGGTCGCCGTCTGGTCGTGGAACGCGGCCCTGGCCCTGGTCTGCGGCGACGCCGTCGTCTGGAAGCCGTCGGAAAAGACCCCGCTGACCGCCCTGGCCGTCCAGGCCCTGTTCGAGAGGGCTTGCGCCAAGTTCGGCTCCGACGCTCCCGAGGGTCTGTCCACGCTGCTGATTGGCGGTCGCGTCTTGGGCGAGATTCTGGTCGACCACCCCAAGGTTCCGCTGGTGTCGGCCACCGGCTCCACGGCCATGGGACGGCAGGTGGGGCCGCGCCTGGCCGCCCGCTTCGCCCGGGCCCTGCTGGAGCTGGGCGGCAACAACGCCGCCATTGTCACGCCGTCGGCCGACTTGGACCTGACCCTGCGCGGCGTGGCCTTTGCGGCCATGGGCACGGCCGGCCAGCGCTGCACCACGCTGCGTCGCCTGTTCGTGCACGACAGCGTCTACGACGCCTTCGTGCCGCGCCTGAAGGCCGCCTATCCGACCGTTCCCGTCGGCGATCCGCGGGCGAGCGGCGTGCTGGTCGGGCCGCTGGTCGACAAGGCTGCGTTCGACGCCATGCAGAACGCGCTCGACCGGGCCCGCGCGGCGGGCGGCAAGGTCACCGGCGGCGCCCGTGTCGACATCGCCGGGCCCGACGCCTTCTACGTCGCCCCGGCCCTGGTCGAGCTCGACCACCAGGCCGACATTGTCCGTCACGAGACCTTCGCCCCGATCCTCTACGTCATGCGCTACAGCGAGCTGGCCGACGCGATCGTCGCCCAGAACGACGTGGCCCAGGGCCTGTCGTCGTCGATCTTCACCCTGAACGTCCGCGAGGCCGAGCAGTTCGTGTCGACCGAAGGCAGCGACTGCGGCATCGCCAATGTCAATATCGGTCCCTCCGGCGCCGAGATCGGCGGCGCGTTCGGCGGCGAGAAGGAGACCGGCGGCGGCCGCGAGGCCGGCTCCGACAGCTGGAAGGCCTACATGCGCCGAGCCACCAACACCATCAACTACGGGACTACCCTGCCGCTGGCGCAGGGCGTCACCTTCGACGTCTGAGGGCCTTCAATCATGTCGCACTTGTCCACCCTCGTCGCCTCGGTCCTGGGTCAGAAGGCGGCCAGCGCAATTCTGGACATGCTGGAGATCGCGCCGGTCCTGACCGCCGAGACCGACGGACCGGTCTCGCGTGCGGTCTTCGCCATGGCCCTGAACGCGGCGCTGTTCCACGACGTCATGAACCGCGTGTCCCTGGGCGCGGCCTACGTGACCGAACGACGGGCCGGGGGCCATCGGATCCTGTTCGACCACGGCGCCCTGCGCACCGTCGATTTCGGCGGCAGCCCGACCGGGGCCCTGCCCAGCGGACACCAGGCTTTCGCACGGATCCTGGAGCCGCTGGGCTATGTCGTGGCCGACGTCTATCCGCTGGATCGGCTGAAGATGACCGGACGCGCCTACGCCCACGTCGACCTGCCCGAGGCGATCCCGCAGTTCTTCGTCAGCGAACTGCACGTCCAGCGCTTCTCGCCGGCCTTCCAGGTCATCGCCCACGCCGTGTTCGACTCGTCGACCGACCCACTCGGCGCGGCGGCCCGCGCGGCGCTGGAGGCCTTCGCGGTGCAAGGCGCGTGCGATCTGGACCAGGCGCGCGCCGCCCTGCCCGAGGTGATCGCCGCCTTCGCCCGCACCCACGGCCCGCTGCGCCTGGAGCACTACGAAGCGCTGAAAGCGGAGTCGGCCGAGGCGGCCTGGATCGCCACCGAAGGCCAGGCCTTCAACCATGCCACGGACCGCGTCCCCGACGTTCAGGCGGTGTCCGACGCCCAGAAGGCTCTCGGTCGGCCGATCAAGGACGCCGTCGAGATCTCCGGCTCGGGCCGGGTGCGCCAGACCGCGTTCAAGGCCCAGCCGGTCACGCGCACGTTCGTCACCGACGCCGGCGAGGACGTCCGAACGGTCCCCGGCTCGTTCCATGAGTTCATCAGCCGCGACCGCTTCGTCGACGAGCATGGGGTCGAGCGGCTGGACCTGAGGTTCGACAGCGGCAACGCCCAGGGCATCTTCAAGATGACGGAAGCCGCCTAACCGCCAGTCCCCTCTCCAGATCGCCAGCCGGCCCGACGCACGACCTGCCCGGGCCGGGCGCGGGTCGAGGCGCCCTTGTCGAACACGAGCACCCCGTTGACCCAGACGGTGCTGACGCCGGTCGCCAGAGCATTGGGGTGGTCCAGATCCGAACGGTCGGCGACGCGCGCCGGGTCGAACAGCACGAGATCGGCGTGGAAGCCGGGCGCGATCGTTCCACGTTCCGCCAAGCCGAGCTGGGCGGCCGTCTGGGCCGACATCTTGTGGACCGCTTGTTCGAGCGTCAGCAGATGCTTTTCCCGCACATAGACCCGCAGGATCTTGGCGAAGGCTCCAAATCCGCGCGGGTGCAGACCATGGGTCATGCCATCCGAGCAGATCACGGAATGCTTCCAGCCGATGAAGGCGGCGATGTCGCTCTCGGCCATCGCCGAGCCGATCACCGCGTCCACCCGCTCGACGTCCGGATGCGCGGCTAGATAGGCCTCCGATTGCTTGGTCAGGGTCAGATAGGTCTCGACCGGATCGGCATGCCGCTCAGCCGCGATCTGGGCGATGGTCTTGCCGACCAGGGAGGGATCCGGCGCGAACACCGCGATCCGCAGCCCCTCGGGCGTGGTCAACTTGGACAGGGCGAACCGCGCGGCGGCCCGATCCTCGAAGTTCCGGTCAGGCAACAGCACCGACAGATTGCTCTGCCAATAGCTGTAAGGATAGACGTCGGCGGTGATGTCCACGCCCTGGGCGCGGGCGGCGTCCAGCTTGGCCAGGATCCTGGGCGCCTGGCCCCAGCGGTCGACGATGCCGATCTTCAGGTGCGAGATCTGCACGGGCAGCCTGGCTTCGCGGCCGATGGCGATGATCTCGTCGATCGCCGCGTCCAGCTTCACGTCCTCGCTGCGCAGGTGGCTGATATAGCGCCCGCCGCCGGCGGCCGCGGTCTTGGCCAGGGCCACGACCTCTTCCGGCGGCCCGTAGATCCCAGGGTCGTATTCCAGCCCCGTCGACAGGCCCAGCGAACCGGCGCGCAGATCCTCGGCCAGGTCGGCGCTCATGCTCGCGATCTCGGCCGGGGTGGCGGGGCGCTTGTAGTCCTGGCCCATGGCGCGGGCGCGCAAGCTGCCGTGGCCGGTGTAGGAGGCGACATTGACGGCCAGCGGCGAGCGCGCCAGTTGCCCGAAATAGGTCCTGAGCGGCAGGGCGGACTCGCCGTCCTGCCCGACCACGATGGTGGTGACGCCCTGGGCGGTCAGCATCGCCATGTCCGGCGTCCCGTCCGCCAGCCGATCGTGGTGACTGTGAGCGTCGATGAAGCCGGGCGCCAGGGTCAGCCCCTTGGCGTCGACCACCGCCTCTCCCGGCGCGGGCTTGAGCCGACCGACGGCGACGATGCGGTCCTTGTCGATCCGGACGCTGACGGCGCGCGCCGGCGTCCCGGTTCCATCGATGACCTTGGCGTGAATAATCAGCGTCGAGGCCAGCGCGCTCGACCCCAGCAAGCACGCAAGGCCCAGTCCCAGGGCCGAACCGAACAGGTGAAGTCTCATGCGCCCACGCCCTCTTGCACGCCGGGAAGTCTAGCGCGCGCCCGCGAGGGTTTCCGCTGTTTCTGGGTCTCCATACGCGAGGAGCCTTCCCGCGAACCGGCGCCGGCGCTTACCTTTACCGCCGCCGTTGCGCTAAGCCTGGACGAAGACCATCAAGGACGGCCCATGACCGACCAGCGCAAGGACCTCGACCGGATCGACCTCAAGATCCTGGCGCTGCTGCAACGCCAGGGACGGGTCACCAAGGCCGCCATGGGCGAGCTGGTCGGTCTGTCGGCCTCGCGCTGCTGGGAGCGCATGAAGCGGCTGGAGAAGTCCAAGATCATCCGCGGCTACCACGCCGAGATCGACCTGGGCCGGCTGGCCAAGCTCTCGACCTTCATCGTGCAGATCAAGCTGACCGACTATTCGTACGCCAAGGCCAAGGTCTTCGAGGCCGGGATCGCCGACCTGCCCAATGTCATCGGTTGCCAGGCCGTGCTGGGCGGGGTCGACTATCTGATCACGGTGGCCGCCTTCGGCATCGAGCACTACCAGACGATCATGGAGCACATGCTCGACACTCTGAACGTCTCGTTCGACTACGTCACCCTGCCGGTCACCAAGAAGCTGAAAGGCGAAGCCGGCCTCGACCTGACGGCGCTGCTGGCGACGGCCCAGGATCTCGAGACCTGAGGTCTATCCCCAGAGGTTCGGCCCGTTCGGTCTCAGCCAGCCGTCCAGGTAGCCGAAGCCGCCGTGGACGTCGCGAACCAGCTGCATGGGGCAATCCAGGTCCACGATCTCGCAGCTCTGCGCCAGCAGCAGCGCTGGCGCGATGCCCAAGGACGTGCCCTCCATGCAGCCGACCATCAGCCGCAAGCCCCGTTCGCGCGCCGCCTCCGCGAGGGCCAGCGCCTCGGTCAGCCCCCCGGCCTTGTCCAGCTTGATGTTGCAGAAGGCGTAGCGGCCGACGATCCGGTCCAGGTCGGCGCGATCGTCGAACGATTCATCCGCACAAAGCGGCACGGCGCCGCGATAGTCGAAGAGCGCGTCGTCATGGCCCACCGGCAGCGGCTGCTCCAGCAGCTCCACGCCCAAGGCGGCCATGCGCGGCGCGCGGTCGTTCAGCTGCGCCAGCGTCCAGCCCTGGTTGGCGTCGGCGATCAGGCGGGCGTGCGGCGCGGCCGCGCGGATCGCCTCCAGCCGCGCCATGTCGTCGGCGTCGCCCAGCTTGACCTTCAGCGCCGCATACCGCTTGGCCCAGCGCGCAGCCTTGGCCCCCATGGCCGCGGGCGTGTCCATGCCTAGGGTGACGAAGGTCTCGACGGAACGTAGCGGCGCCAGGCCCGCGCGGGCGGCGGTCGGGACGCCCGACCGCTTGGCCTCCAGGTCCCAGAGCGCGCAGTCGACAGCGTTGCGCGCGCCGCCCGGCGGCAAGCGGGTCAGCAGGCCGGCGCGATCCAGGCGTTCACCGCGATGCAGATTTTCGGCGAGCTCCCGCAGCTGGCGCAGCACTTGCTCGGACGTGTCGCCGCGATAGTCGACACCGGCTGCCTCGCCTCGGCCAACCGCGCCGTCCGCCTCGATCTCGACCTCGACGACCACAGCCTCGGTATAGGTCTTGCGGGCGATGACGAACGGTTCGACCAGAGCATGGACCCGCTCGCGCGCGGTCAGACGCATCAGGCTGCGCCGCGCCGGACCGATCCGGCCAACAACCCGTCGACGATCGCCGCCACGCCGGTTCGCACGGGGTCGCAGCAGGGAACCCCCAGTTCGGCGGCGGTCGTTCGCAAATAGTCGACGGCCGCTTCGGGCGACAGGCGCGAAGTGTTGATACAGATGCCCATCACCCGCACCGCCGGATTGGTCAGACGCGCGAGTCTCAGGTTCAGCTCGATCGCCTCGGCGAGGCTGGGGGTGGGGAAAGTCTCCAGACCGTCGATGGCCGTGCGCGTGGCGTCATGGCAGACGACTAGGGCGTCCGGCTGGCTGCCATGGAGCAGTCCCAGGGAGACCCCGGCGTAGGCGGGGTGGAACAGCGATCCCTGCCCCTCGATGACGTCCCAGTGATCGTCATCCGCCGCCGGGCTGAGGACCTCGGCCGCGCCGGCCACGAAGTCCGAAATGATAGCGTCGATCGGCGCGCCGGATCCGGCGATGAAGATGCCGGTCTGGCCCGTGGCGCGGAAATCGGCGTTCACGCCGCGCGCCTTCAGGGCCTTGGTGATGGCCAAGGCCGCGTACATCTTGCCCACGGCGCAGTCGGTGCCGACCGTGAGCAGACGCCGGCCATCGCGCTTGGCACCCTCACCGACCACGCTGAACCGCGGATCGGGCTCGCGCGCTTCGAACAGCCGCCGCCCCAACCGCTCGGCCGTCTCCCGAACGCGGGGCAGGCTCGCCAGCCGGGTGTGGAGGCCGGAGACCAGGTCCAGGCCGGCTTCCAGCGCCTCGATCAGCACGGCTTCCCAGTGCGGCGGAATGAAGCCGCCGGCATTGGCCACGCCGATCAGCAGCGAGCGCGCTCCAGCGGCCCGGGCGGCGCCCGGCGTCATGTCGGGCAGACCAAGGTCGACCTCGCAGCCTGCCAGGCGAAGCTGGCCGACGCAGGCGTCCGGCCGCCAATAGGCGACGCCAAGGGCGGTCTTGGCGCTGACCCGATCGACGTCGGCCAGGAACATCAGGCTGGGATAAGGAAAATCCACGGCGGGCTCTCGTGTTGGCGCGTTGCTGGAGCGAGTGGTCGCCTACGCCGCGAACGACCGGGCGCGGGTGTGGCTGACCGGGGGCCGCAGGCGCGAGGTCATGGCGGCGCTGACGCCGCGCATCCGGGCGATCCTGGCGATCAGCGCGTCCAGGGCCTCGGCGTGCGACGCCTCGACTACGGCGACCAGGTCGTAGTCGCCCGAAATCTGGTGCAAGGCGGTCAGGCCGTCGACCTCGGCCAGCGCGCGCTCGGCCTCGGCGATGTCGCGGCGCGCCAGCCGCAACATCACGTGGGCGCGCAGCAGGGCGTCGGGACGGCCGGCGTCGGCCGCGACGCCCAGAAATCCAGGTCCGGTGTCGATCCGCTGAAGGCTCAAGAGGTTTTTCTCCGCTGAAGCTCATGCAACAGCTTATGCCGGCATACGCCCCGGAAACCGCCGACTTGGCCCGATCCGGCGAGAGAAACCGCCGCCGATCGCCCTAACGCAGGACTTTCGTCGCCAAGAGGATCGACGAGGTCGTCCGCTCGATGCCCTCGATCTCGCCGATGCGGTCGATCAGCGCGTTGAGCTCGCCGACGGTCTCGGCCTCGACCACCGCGATCAGGTCGTACTCGCCGCTGATCGCGTGCAGCGCCGAGAGTTCGGGGATGGCCGCCAGCGATTCCTCGATCGTCTTGGCGTGCTTCAGCTGGGCCTTGATCATCACCTGGGCGCGGATCAGCCGCCGGTCGTAGGGATCGCCGAGCCGCACGGTGTAGCCGCCGATGACCCCGTCCTCCTCCAACCGGCTGAGGCGGGCATAGACATTGGCGCGCGACAGGCCCAGGTCGCTGGCCAGCTTGGTCACCGGCTGGCGGGAATCCTCCCGCAACATCGCCAGCAGCCGCCGGTCCAGGTCGCTCAGCCCCCGGTCATCCGATTTCGTCACGCCCTCTCCCCCTGTTGGCGCCGCCTGCTGGCCCTAGGTCAACGCGGTGAAGGCTCATCGGCATAGATCGCCGTCCGCGGCGTGGGGGCCGCCGAGGAAATCGCGCCGCGATACATGCCCAGGTCGTTCATGCCGAAGGCGGCCCGGCCCTGACCGTCGATGGCGATCAGCCCGCCGTCGCCGCCGATCTTGGTGATCGAGGCCATGGTTCCGTCCGCAGCCTGCTGAACGGTTTCGCCCTTCCAGGCCACGCGGTCGCAAACCTGGCGCGCGGCGCTTTCCCGGATGAAATACTCGCCCGAGCCGGTGGCCGACACCGCGCAGACCCCGTCCCGGGCGTAGGTGCCCGCGCCGATGATCGGGCTGTCGCCGATGCGGCCCCAGCGTTTGCCGGTCATGCCGCCGGTCGAGGTGGCCGCGGCGACGTGGCCGGCCTGGTCGAGGGCGACGGCGCCGACCGTGCCGAAGAGGTGGGTCGGATCCAGCATGGCCTGGTGATCCTTGCGCCAGGCGAGAAGCTGGCGCCAGCGCTCTTCGGTATAGAAGTATTCCGGCGGCGCCTGTTCCAGGCCCATTTCCTTGGAGAACTGATCCGCGCCCTCGCGGGCCAGCAGAACGTGGTGCGACTTCTCCATGACCGCGCGGGCCAGGCTGATCGGGTTGCGCGTGCGCGTCACGCCGGCGACCGCCCCGGCCTTCAAGGTGGCCCCGTCCATGATCGCCGCGTCCAGTTCGTTGCGGCCCTCGGCGGTGAAGACCGCGCCCTTGCCCGCGTTGAACAGGGGATTGTCTTCCAGCACCCGCACGGCCGCCTCGACGGCGTCGAGGCTGGAGCCGCCGGCCTTCAGGACCTTGGCGCCCGCCTCAAGCGCGGCGTCCAGTCCCGCGCGGAAAGCCTTGTCCTTCTCGGGCGTCAGCTCCCCACGCTCCAGCACGCCGGCGCCGCCGTGCACGGCCAGCGACCATTTGGGTGCGTTGTCGGCGGCCAGGGCCGGCGTGGAGAAAGCGACGCCGCAAAGGGCGACAAGGGCGAGGCGGCGAAGAGTCTGAAGCGTCATCTTGATCTCGGTCTGGCGGGGGGTCCTAGCGATCACTGCGGATCAGCCTTCCCTTGTCTACCCGCGCGGTGATCGTGAAGTCGGGCTTGGTGACCTGGAAGGTCTTGAAGTCGAGCGTACTGTTGGGGCCCAGCCCGACGATCGGGAAGGACGCATAGGTCAGCGGCTGTCCGGCGACGATCGTGGCGGGTTTCTTCAAGGGCCGCACCAGCCAAGCGTGGCCCGGGCCGTAGTAGCGGCCGATCCCCTGCCCGTCGACCAGCATGGCCCCGGCCTCGTCGACGCCCAGGCCGGTGATCGCCGTGTCGTTCTCTTCCTGGATCAGTCTTCCGACGAAGGTCACCAGCCGCCCCTGCCGATCGCGCTTGTCGAAGTGGGTGTCGGTGATGACCTTGGACAGGTACGGCAGATGCAGGAAATCGCGCACCAGCGTCACGCTGGCGCCGGTCGGATTTTTCAAGGCGTCCGGCGAGGTCAGGCTGATCGAGTCCAGGCAGCCGTAGACATAGCCGCCCAGCACCGCCAGGCCGGCGCTGGTGCCGCCGATCGGCTTGCCGGCCTTGACGTGAGCGTCCAGCGCCTTGTTCAGCGCCGTCCCCTTCCAGGCCCGCACATAGTTGCTCTGGTCGCCGCCGCCGAAAAAGATCCCGTCGGCGCGGGCGATGATGGCCAGCAGCTTGGGATCCTCGCCGGCGTCCTCGTCGTGGATGACCAGGGTCTCGACCGAGGCCACGCCGCCGACGTCGTTATAGATCTCGTCCTGCAGCTCACGGCCGCCGCGGGCGCGCAGCACGACGATATGGCCGCCGCCCGACTGCTTGACGAAGGTCCGGAAGGCCTCGATGGGCCAGTCGCCGCCGCCGAACAGCCCCAGCAGCGGCCCCGTCTTGCCGGGCGTCGGCGCCTTCACGTCGCCAATCACATAATACTCGTAGCCAGGACCGACGGCGTCAGGCCCCGCTGGCGTCGCCGCATGCGCAAGGCCCGCGCTCATCAGCAGCGCGACCATGGCCATCGCGGACGCAAATCGAACCATCTGGCTTCCTCCGTTCAGACCAAAGCCTAACCGCCCCGCGGGTTTTGGCGATCGGCGACAACGCGTTTCGTCGCCCGGAAAAGCCAAGTCGCTCAGTATCGAGGCGCGATGACCAAATTGCTGCACGGACTGCGCAATATGTCCATAAGTTTTGACAATCTGTCATTTCCGACTTTCAATCTGGGAAAGTCGCGATCCAAATGGGCTCAATCTCGGAGCAACGCCGAGGCCCAGAGCACCCAGGACAGGGCCGTCGACGCCACAAAAAGGGGGATATTGATGAAGACTCATCTTCTTCGCGCCAGCGCGCTGGCCGGTGCGACTGGCCTTCTGATCGTCGGCCAGGCCACGGCCCAGACGACGCCGACTACCGGCGACGACGCCGTCGAGGCGCTGGTGATCACCGGCTCGCGCATCCCCCGCATCGCGACCGAGGGGCCCGCCCCGGTCACGGTCATCACCAGCGAGAGCATCAAGGCCGGCGGCTTCAACAGCGTGCCGGACGTCATGCGGTCCCTGACCCAGAACGGCGGCGAAACCCAGACACAGCAGTCGTCCAGCGGCATGGACTGGACCCCGGGGGCCCAGCAGGTCGACCTGCGCGGCCTGGGCCCCAACCACACGCTGGTGCTGGTCAACGGTCGCCGCATCGCCGATTTCCCCCTGCCCTATAACGGCAAGAGCGCCTTCACCGACACCTCGTCGATCCCGCTGGGCATGATCGACCGCATCGAGGTGCTGAGCGGCAGCGCCTCGGCCGTCTACGGCTCGGACGCCATTTCGGGCGTGGTGAACTTCAATCTTAAGAAGAAGGTCGACGGCACGACGGTCGACGTGACCTTCGGCGGATACGAGCACGGCGGCGGCGCCAGCCAGCGCGTCAATGTTTCCAGCGGCTATTCCAAGGGCGACTTCGATCTGGTGATCGGCGGCGAGTTCGTCAATCAGCGGCCGATCTGGGCCTATGACCGCGATATCCAGGACAGCACCAAGGACAGCCCCAGCAGCCGCACGGCCATCGCGCGGCGCGACTTCCTGCGCATGGATCCGTCCGAGGACGTCTATGTCGATCCCGGCGCGAACACCTGCAAGGCGCTGTCCAAGCTGAACGGCGGGTCGATCGAATACGCCAGCCGGCCCGGCTGGGGCGCCTATGATCCCGACCTCGACGACTACGGTCCTGGCTACTATTGCGGCAGCTACAGCTCGATCGGCTACGGCACGATCGTCAGCGAGCGCAAGAGCGCCAATGTCGTCGCCTCGCTCAACTACGCGCCGCGCGACACGCTCTCGTTCTTCGCCGACATCTCGGCGGGCTACAGCCGCACCCGGCAGTTCCAGGACGTCCTGAACTGGGAGTACCAGGACGCCGAGGGCAGCGAGGACGGCATCTTCTACAACCAGTTCACCGGCGCGCTCGACCTCTGGCACCGCAACTTCACGCCCGAGGAAATGGGCGGCCTGAACAAGGGCTTCATCAAGAACGTCTCGCGCACCTTGAGCTTCACCCCGGGGGTGAAGGGCTCGCTGGGCGGCGGCTGGGACTACGAAGCCTTCTACAACTTCAGCCAATACAAGTCCTCGATCAGCTGGCCGAAGGTCGTCACATCCAAGGCCACCGCCTTCTTCCTGGGATCGCAACTGGGCGTGGACGCCGATAGCGGCTATCCGATCTTCAACGCCGACCCGGCCCGCCTCTACACGCCCCTCACCACGTCCGAGTTCAACGCGATCACCGCGCGCACGACCTACAAGCCCGTCGCGCGCCAGCAGGGCGTGTCGTTCCAAGTCAACAAGGCCGAGCTGTTCCGTCTGCCGGCCGGTCCGGTAGGCTTCGCCGCCGTCGCCGAGTACGGTCATCAATCCTACAAGCTGGGTCTCGATCCCCTGGCGACGGTCAACTACTATTACGGCCTGCGGGACGCCGACGGCTCCGGCTCGCGCGATCGCTGGGGCGTCGGCTACGAGTTCCGGGTTCCGCTGCTGAGCGGCGTCGAACTGTCCACCGCCGGCCGCTATGACGGCTACAAGTACGGCGGCAACACGATCGACAAGTTCACCTACAACGGCGGTCTCGAATGGCGCCCGGTGAAGACCCTGCTGCTGCGCGGCGCCTACGGCACCGGCTTCCGGGCCCCCGATCTGCACTATGTGTTCGCCAAGGAAGGCATCAGCCACCCCTCGGGCACCGACTACTACCGCTGCCGCAGCGAAGAGCCCGACGAGGATATCGGCGACTGCAGTTATGCCGACGAGGGACTGGTCAAGGTTCGTCTGGGCAACGCCAAGCTGAAGCCCGAGACCTCGAAGTCGTTCAACTACGGCGCGGTCTGGTCACCGGTCCGCAACTTCGACATCTCGGTGGACTACTTCCGCGTCCAGCTGGACAACGCCGTGCTCGACATGAGCCTGGACAGCGTGCTGCGCCAGGAAGCCGACTGCCGGATCGGCAAGACCTCGGCCGGCACCGCCGTCAGCATCACCTCGCCGACCTGCGTCGACGCCCTGGCCCGCGTGAAGCGCAACCCGCTCACCGCCGCGATCAATCCGGGCGCGATCAGCAGCGTGACGATCAATCCGATCAACGTCGCCACCGAACGCACCACCGGCATCGACGTCGCGGCCCACTACCGCTTGCCGACGAGCAGCCTGGGCACGTTCAACTTCGGCATCGCCCACACCTGGGTGCACAACCACACCAGCCGCCAGTATCCGGGCGATCCGATCGAGAACCAGCTGGCCTTCGACAGCGGTTTCGACATCCCGCGCACCAAGAGCAGCGCGACAATCAACTGGACGCGCAACGGTCTTAGCGTCGGCCTGCTTGGCCAGCGCCTGGATCGGATCCCCAACTACAACGAGGATGGCTGGACCAAGGCGACCTACCTGTTCAACGCCACGGCCCAGTACGAGATCAACGACCGCACGCGCGTGAGCCTGGCGGTCAACAACCTGCTGGACAAGGACCCGCCCCGCGACCCGACCTATTCGGGGTATCCTTACTACGACACTTCGTGGTTCTCCTCGACGGGCCGCAGCTACTACCTGCAGCTGACCCACAAGTTCGGCGGCGCCAGCGGCCTATGACGCCAGGGCCGGAGCGGTCGCGTCACGACCGCTCCGCCATGCCCGCAAGGAGACCCGCATGACGCCCAAGCTGGTGCTCGCCGCGTGCCTGGCCCTGTCGGCTTCCTCGGCGGCCTTGGCCGATCCGCGGCCCGCCGCCCCCACGCCGCCTATCCCGGCGGCGCGGTCTGTGGACTATCCGGGCGTCATCGACCTGAAGGTCGATGTCAGCGACACGACGCGGAAAGTCTTCAAGGTCACCGAGACGATTCCTGTCTCGCAGGGGCCGCTGGTGCTGTCCCTGCCCAAGTGGATCCCTGGAGAGCACTCGCCCAGCGCCCAGATCGTGCTGATGAGCGGCTTCACGGTCACCACCGACGACGGTCGGCGGCTGGCCTGGCGGCGTGATCCGGTAGAGATGACGGCCTTCCATGTCGAGGTTCCGGCCGGGGTCCAATCCCTGACCATCCAGCTGGAGCAGCCCACGGCCCAGCCCGGCGGGCCGGTGCGGATCGCGGTGACGCCGAACCTCATTCTGCTGAAATGGACCGCCGTCGCGCTCTATCCCGCCGGCTACGAGGTCGATCGCATTCGCGTGAGACCGACCCTGACCGTTCCGGCGGGCTGGAACCTCGCCACGGCTCTGGACGGCGCGGAGACCCGCGGCGCGACCACGCGCTTCGCCGCCACCAGCTTCGAGACCCTGATGGACTCGCCAGTCTATGCCGGGCGCCACAAGGCCAGTTTCGACCTCGACCCCAGATCGCTGCGCCCGGTGCGCCTGAACGTCTTCGCCGACGATCCCAAGAGCCTGAAGGCGACCCCGGCCCAGGTCGAGACCCATCGCCGCCTCGTCCAGCAAGCCGACAAGTTGTTCGGCGGCGCGCGAAATTTCGACCACTACGACTTCCTGCTCAGCCTGAACCCGACGGTCGGCTATCTGGGCGCAGAGCATCAGAGGTCCAGCGAGAACGGCTACAGCTCGGCGGGCTATTTCACGGCCTGGGAGACCGCGTTCAGCGGACGGGACATCCTGGCCCACGAGTACGTGCACGCCTGGAACGGCAAGCACCGCCGCCCGGCCGACCTGTGGACGCCGGATTACACCACGCCGATGCGCAACAGCCTGCTCTGGGTCTATGAGGGTCTGACCGAGTACTATGGGGATACCCTGGCGACGCGGTCGGGCCTATTTTCGCCCGAGCAGATGCGCCAGCGCCTAGCCCTGATCGCGGCCAACGCCCAGGCGACGCCGGGGCGCGGCTGGCGCAGCCTGCGGGACACGACGAACGCCTACATCATGAACTCGGCCGGCGGCACGGGCTCGACCAGCTGGCTGCGGTCGCTCGACTACTATGAGGAAGGCCAGTTGCTCTGGCTGGACGTCGACACCCTGATCCGCGAGCGCACCGACGGCGCCAAGTCGCTGGACGATTTCGCCCGCGCCTTCTTCGGCGTGGACAATGGCGACATGACAGTCTCGACCTACAGCTTCGAGGATGTCATCACCGCTTTGAATGCGGTGACGCCCTACGATTGGGCCGGCTTTATCAACGCTCGCCTGGACGCCCATGATCGCGCGCCGCTTGACGGCCTGGCCCGCTCTGGCTGGCGCCTGGTCTTTGAGGCCCGGCCCTCCGCCTATGTCGCCGCCTACGAGAAGGACGCCGAGGCCAGCCTGCTGACCTTCTCGCTGGGCGCGGAGATCGGCCGCGACGGCGCGGTCAAGGAAGCGCTCTGGGACGGCCCGCTCTTCCGGGCCGGCGTCATCGCCGGAACCCGGATCATCAAGATCGCCGGCAAGCCCTACGCGCCCGAGACCCTGAAGGCCGCGATCGCCGCGGCCGCCAAACCCGGCGCGGGGCCGATCGTTCTCGGCGTGAAGGCCGACGATCAGGTTCGTGTCGTCCGGGTCGATTATCACGGCGGCCTGAAGTACCCGCGCCTTCAGAGGCTGACCGAGACGCCGGATCGGCTGGGCCAGATCCTCTCGCCCCGGTAGACAGAGCTGGGGCCGAGGGGCGCCGCCCCGCTCCGGCCGCCATCAAAAGCTATAGCCCGCAACGGCCCTGCTTCCGGCGTGTTCGCCCTTCGCAGATGACCGGGAGGGATGATGACGTCGCGCGTCGCCGCGTTCGGAGCGGTTCTCCTATGTCTGGCGGCCTGCCAGCGGGAGACGCGCGCCCTGACCGGCCAAGCCGCCCCCTCCGCGCCCGCCGTGGCGCCTGGCGAACTGCGCGCCGGCGGCGGCCTGGCCTCGCCGCCCGTGGATCCGGCTGGCGCGGCCTACGAAGGCAACGCCTTTGAGATCTCCGAAGGTCAGCGCAACTACGACTGGTTCAACTGCTACGGCTGCCACGGGGCCGGCGGCGGCGACATCGGCCCCGCGCTGATGGATGACGAGTGGCGCTATGGTGGGGCGATCACCCAGATCCGCGCCAGCATCGCCGACGGCCGCCCCAACGGCATGCCCAGCTTCCGCGACAAGCTCACCGACCGCCAGCTCTGGCAGATCGCCGCCTATGTCCGGTCGATGAGCGGGCGGGCCGACAAGCTGGCGGCCAGCTCGCGCAACGACGAGATGCGCACCACGCCGCCGACGAACCAGGCGCGGCCCGGTCCGGAGCAGAGCGACACCTCGGGCGGCGAGGTCCGGCGATGATCCGTCGTTTGCTGGCTCTGACCCCGGCATTTGCGCTAACGGGCTGCGGCGGCGCGCAATCGGTGCTGGATCCGGCCAGCGACCAGGCCGCCAGCGTGTTCGGCGTCTGGACCCTGATGCTGTGGATCTGCGGGATCATGTACGCCCTGGTCCTGGCCTTTCTGGCGCTGGCCATCTGGAGGGCGCGACGCGGCCTGGCGGGACCGCCGCTCGCCGAGGGTCAGAAGAGCCCGGCCGATCGCCCCCTGCTGCGGTGGCTCACCGGCTGGGTCGGCCTGGTCGTGGCGGGTCTGCTGGTCCTGACCTTCGGCAGCTTCCTGGTCGATCGCCAGTTGGCCATGGCCGATCAACGCAACGCCCTCACCGTGCGGATCACCGGCTATCAATGGTGGTGGCGGGTGGAGTACGACGATCCCGTTCCCAGCCGCCGCTTCGTCACCGCCAACGAGCTGCACCTGCCGGTCGATCGTCCGGTCCGCCTGGAGCTGGAGGCCGGCGACGTCATCCATTCGTTCTGGGTCCCGAACCTTTCGGGCAAGCAGGACCTGATCCCTGGGCGCACCAACAGGCTGCTGGTCACCCCTCGCCGCATCGGCCAGTTCCGGGGCCAGTGCGCCGAGTTCTGCGGCCTGCAACACGCCTGGATGGCGTTGGACGTCACCGTCGAACCTCAAACGACTTTCGCCGCCTGGGCGGAGGCCCAGCGGCGCGCGCCGCCCGCCCCGGCCACGGCGCAAGCGGTCCACGGCCGCGACGTCTTCGTGGGCGCGGCCTGCAACAGCTGCCACCAAGTGGTTGGTCAACCGGCTCAGGGCCAGACGGGACCGGACCTGACTCATCTGGCCAGCCGCCGCTCCCTGGCCGCCGGCGCCCGCCCGTACAGCCGCACAGCCCTGGACGAATGGCTGAAGAACCCGCAGGCGCTGAAGCCCGGCAATCACATGCCTCTGGTCAAGATGCGGCCCGAAGAGCGCGCGGCCCTGGTCGCCTATCTGGACACGCTCAAGTGAGCGCGCCGTCGATGAGCACGCCCTTGGAAGACGAGGTCCTGCGCGAGCAGCTGGAGCGCGTCTGGGCGCACCCGACCGGCTGGCGCGGCGTGCTGATGGCCGTGGACCACAAGGTGATCGCCCGGCGCTACATCGCTACGGCCTTCGTCTTCTTCTTCTTGGCGGGCGCCCTGGCGTTGCTGATGCGCCTGCAACTGTCGCGGCCGGAGAGCGGGTTGATCGGGCCGGACCGCTACAACCAGCTGTTCTCGATGCACGGCACGACGATGATGTTCCTGTTCGCCGTGCCGGTCATGGAGGCCGTCGCCGTCTATCTGGTCCCGCTGATGTGCGGGGCGCGCAACATCTGCTTTCCGCGCCTGAACGCCTACGGCTACTGGGTGTATCTGTTCGGCGGGATCATGATCTGGGTCGCCTTCGCGCTGAACATCGGTCCCGAGACCGGCTGGTTCTCGTACGTCCCCCTTGCCGGTCCCGAGTTCTCGCCCGGCAAGCGCACCGATTTCTGGGCCCAGATGGTGACCTTCACCGAGGTCGCGGCCCTGGCCGTGGCCGTGCAACTGGTGGCCCAGATCCTCAAGCAGCGCGCGCCGGGCATGACCCTGTCGCGCATGCCGCTGTTCCTGTGGGCGATGCTGGTGACCGCCTTCATGGTCATCTTCGCCATGCCGGCGGTGATGGTGGCCACCACCTTCCTGATCAGCGACCGCTTGGTCGGGACGCAGTTCTACAATCCGGCCGAGGGCGGCGATCCGCTGCTGTGGCAGCACCTCTTCTGGTTCTTCGGCCACCCCGAGGTCTACATCATCTTCATCCCGGCCCTTGGGATGGTCTCCCAGATCGTGGCGACCTTCTCGCGGCGCACGATCCTGGCCTATCCGGCCATGGTGCTGGCCCTGCTGGCCAACGGCCTGCTGGCCTTCGGCCTGTGGGTGCACCACATGTTCGCCACGGGCCTGCCCCGGCTGGGCAACAGCTTCTACACCTCGGCCAGCATGATGATCGCCATCCCCTCGGGGCTGCAGATCTTCGCCTGGATCGCGACGATCTGGGACGGCAAGCCCCGGTTCCGGACCCCGCTTCTCTTCGTCATCGGTTTCATCGTCATCTTCGTGCTGGGCGGATTGACCGGGGTGATGCTGGCCTCGGTTCCGCTCGACCTGCAGGTCCACGACACCTACTTCGTCGTCGCCCATTTCCACTACGTGCTGATCGGCGGAGCGGTCTTTCCGCTGTTCGGCGCCGTCTACTACTGGTTCCCGAAGATCACCGGACGGATGCTGGACGAGCGCGCCGGCGCCTGGAACTTCTGGACCTTCTTCATCGGGTTCAACGTCACCTTCTTCCCGATGCACATGCTCGGCATCCTGGGCATGCCCAGGCGGATCTACACCTACAAGGCGGGCCTGGGCTGGGACGGCTGGAACCTCGTCGCGTCGCTGGGCTCGGCGCTGATCGCGATCAGCATGCTGATCTTCGTCGTCAACATCCTGGTCAGCGCGCGACGCGGAAAGATCGCCGGCGGCAATCCCTGGGAAGCCTCCAGTCTGGAATGGGCGACCGCCTCGCCGCCGCCGGTCTACAACTTCCTGCGCACGCCCGTGGTCACCGGCCGCGAACCGCTCTGGGAAGGCGACGACCTGCCGGTGATGAGCGGCCTGGGCGATACCCGCCGCGAGACCCTGTGCGTCACCATCGTCGAGGCCGAACCCGACGTTCGGCAGAAGTCCGCGCCGCCGACGATCTGGCCGCTGCTCGCGGCGCTGGCCACCACCGCCCTCTTCATCGGCTCGATTTTTCATGAATGGGCGGTCGTCTGGGGCGCGATCCCCGTGGCCATCACCCTGTGCGGCTGGTTCTGGCCGGGGCGTCCGACGCGCAGGGCGGTGAAGGCCGAGACGTCGCTCGAGGAGCGGGCCGCATGATCCGTCAACGCATCGTCGGCGATCTCTCCCACCTGCCCGACCACGCCTTCGGGCCGCGCAGCCTGATGTGGTGGGGCATATTGGGCTTCATGCTGATCGAGGGCGCCGGCTTCCTGCTGGCCGGCGGCGCCTATTTCTTCCTCGTAGGCCACGTCCAGCCCTGGCCTCCCAGCCAGACGCCGCCTGCCCTGACCTGGGGCGCGGCCTTCACGATCCTGATCCTGCTGAGCGAAATCCCCAACGCCTGGACCAACATCCAGGCCCATCGTTATCGCGACGGTCCGACACGCGTCGGTCTGATCCTGATGAGCCTGATCGGCGCGGTGCTGCTGGCGATCCGGTTCCTGGAGTTCCAGGCTCTGAACACCCGGTGGGACGCCGATCCCTACGGTTCGATCGTCTGGGCCCTGATGATCCTGCACACCGCCCATGTCATCACCGACCTTGGCGACACGCTCTACATCACGGTCGTGTCGTTCATCTGGCCGTTCGACGGCGGCGAATATGCCGGCGTGGCCGACAACTGCGTCTATTGGCGGTTCGTGATCCTGACCTGGCTGCCAATCGCGGGCCTCGTCTATCTGGGGCCGCGCCTGCTGTGAGCCCGATCACCTCCCCTTCCTGGCGCGCCTGGGCCGGCCTCGTCGCCGGCCCCGTCGGCTGGAGCCTGCACCATCAGATCGTCTCGAACGGCAACTTCGCCCAGTGCCCGAGGATGAATGGTCTCGCCGATCTGGGCCTGGGTCTGGCGGCCCTGCTGATCATCCTGGCTGGCGGCTTTTTGTCCTGGACGGCCTGGCGGCGCGCGGCGGGAGACCTGGAGACCAGCCACGAGGCCGACGGACGCTTCATTCCAGCGCTGAGCCTGATGGCCGCGGGGCTGTTCCTGCTGACCGTGATCGTCCAGATCGGGGCCGGTCTGATTGTTCCGGCGTGTTGGCGATGAGACGCCGCCTTGCCCTGCTGCTGGCCGCCCTCGCCAGCCCGGCCGCCGCCCACGCGGTCGGTCCGCCGCATGTCGAGCCTGGCTGGACGCTGGACCCGGCCGTCACCGTTCCGCTGGCGGTCAGCCTGGGACTCTACGTCGTCGGCGCGGTACGGCTGCTGCGTCGTGGCGGCCCCGGTCATTCGGCGCGGCTGAAGAGCGCCCTGCTGTTCGCCGCCGGCTGGCTGGCCCTGGCCGGAGCGATCGTCTCGCCGCTGCACGACCTGGGGGAGCGATCGTTCGCCGCCCACATGCTGGAGCACGAGCTCCTGATGCTGGCGGCCGCGCCGCTGCTGGTGCTGGCGAGGCCGCTGTCGATGATGCTGTGGGCCTTTCCCGCCCCCGTGCGCAAGCCGCTCGGGGCCTTGTCGCGAACCAAGGCGGTGCGGGCGCCCTGGCGCGCCCTCACGCAGCCCTGGACCGCCACTATTCTGCAGATCGCCGCCCTGTGGATCTGGCATGCCCCGGCCCTGTTCGACCGCGCGCTCGACCGTCCGGCCTGGCACCTGGCCCAGCACCTATCGTTCCTGGTCACCGCCCTCCTCTTCTGGTCGGCGATGTTCGAGGCCAAGCGCGGTCGGCGAGCGCTGGGCGGGCCGGTCCTATGCCTGTTCACGACCTCGCTGGTCGGCGGCGCGCTGGGCGCCCTGATGGCCCTGTCGTCCAGTCCCTGGTTCGCCCGCTACGCCGAGCTGGGCATGGCCCCGTTCGGCCTGACACCCGTCGAGGACCAGCAGCTGGCGGGCCTGCTGATGTGGATCCCCGGCGGCCTGGTCCACGCCGGCGCCGCCCTGGCCCTCGTCGGCCGCGCCCTCGTTTCCCTCGGTGATCGGTATGAAGCACGCCAAGTCAGCCGTTCTTAGCCTCGTCGCTCTCGCCCTGCTCGCCGGCTGCGACCGCAAGCCCGCGGCGAACGACCCGGTCGCCCCCGGCCCGCGCGCCGCGAACAGGGCCCAGGCGCCTGAGCCCGCCTCGCCCCGCGACGATGGCCAATGGACCATGCCGACCAAGGACTTCGCCAACACCCGCTACAGCGAGCTGACGGAGATCAACAAGCAGACGGCCCCGCGCCTGCAGGCGGCCTTCACCGTCTCGGTCGGGGCCTCGGGCGGCCAGGAGTCGGCGCCGATCGTGGCGCAGAACACCCTGTTCTTCGTCTCGCACTATCCGACCACGCTGTACGCCGTCGACCTCACCCAGCCGGGCGGCCCGGTGAAGTGGCGCTACGAAGCCCGTCCGCCCGCCGGGGTGAAGGGCGAGATGTGCTGCGAGCCGGTCAATCGGGGTCCGACCTATTCCAAGGGCGCGGTGTTCTTCAACACGCCCGACACGCGCACCGTCGCCGTCGACGCCGCCACCGGCCAGCTGAAATGGGAGACCCGCCTGGGCGACTGGACGCGCGGCGACACCATGACCATGGCTCCGTTCGTGGTCGGCGACACGGTGATCGTCGGCAATTCCGGCGCCGAGTTCGGCGCGCGCGGCTGGATCGCCGGGCTGAACGCCGCTAACGGACGAGTCCGCTGGCGCGCCTATTCGACCGGTCCCGACAAGGACGTCCTGATCGACCACGCCGTCTTCAAACCCTTCTACCCGCAGTACAAGGGCGTGGACCTAGGCGTGAAGGAGTGGCCCGCCGGCGCCTGGAAGATCGGCGGCGGCACGGTCTGGGGCTGGATCTCCTACGATCCCGAGCAGAACCTGATCTTCCACGGCACCTCGAACCCCGCGCCCTGGAACCACCTGCAACGGCTGGGGGACAACCACTGGACCAACGGGGTCTTCGCGCGCGAGCCGGAGACCGGCCGAGCGCACTGGTTCTACGCCTACAGCCCGCACGACCTTTGGGACCATTCCGGCGTCAACGAGAACATCATCCTGGACCTGCCGTGGCAGGGGAAGGTCCGCAAGACGATCATCCGGCCAGAGCGCAACGGCTACATCTACGTGCTGGATCGCACGACGGGCGAAGTGCTGGCGGCCGACCCGTACGTCCACATCACCGCCTCGAACGGCGTCGACCTGAAGACCGGCCGCCTGAAGTTCAATCCCGACATGATCCCCCAGGCCGGCAAGGTGATCCGCGGCGTCTGCCCCAACTCGCCGGGCGCCAAGGACTGGAACCCGTCCAGCTTCAGCAAGGCCACCGGCCTGATCTACGTGCCGCACAACAACCTGTGCATGGATTGGGAGACGAAGCCGGTGAACTATATCGCCGGCACGCCGTATATCGGCGTCACGCCGCGCTTCTATCCGGGGCCCGGCGGCGACGCTGGCGAGTTCATGGCCTGGGATCCGGTCGCGCGCCGCAAGGTCTGGACCATCAAGGAGCGCTGGCCGGTCTGGAGCGGCGCGATCTCCACGGCCGGGGGCGTGGTATTCTACGGAACCCTGGAAGGCTGGTTCAAGGCCGTGGACGCCGACACCGGCCGCGAGCTCTGGAAGTTCAAAACCGGTTCGGGGATCATCGGCCAGCCGACGACCTTCAAGGGTCCGGACGGGCGCCAGTACGTCGCCATCCTGTCGGGCGTCGGCGGCTGGGTCGGCTCGATCGTCACCAACAATCTCGACCCGCGCGACCCGTCCGCCCAGAAGGGCTTCGCCAACATGACAGGCGAACTGAAGAAGATCACCCAGCCGGGCGGCATGCTTTACGTCTTCGCCCTGCCCCGCTGAGATCCCTGGGTTGCTTCAGGCGAACCTGAGGAACCAGTCGCGCAACCGCGCCTTCCGCTCCCGAACAGGGAGCCTGCCATGTCCATCATCGACAAGGTCATCGGCGCGATCACGCCGCCGGAAACCGAAGAGGCCCGCACCGCGGCCACGGCCAAGGCGAGGGAGGCCGCCACGCCCGGCGATTGGCTGTCCCTGGCGCTGGACCACCATGGCCAGATCCGCTCGGCCTTTGAGACCGCGCGAAACGCGGCTTCAGCCGAGGATCGCATCGCCGCCCTCCGCGCCCTGGGCGCCGTGCTGAACGGCCACTCGCTGGCCGAGGAGGTCGTCCTCTATCCGGCCCTGGCCAAGATCGGCGAGAAGGCCCACGCGGGCTTGGCCTATACCGAGCAGACGACCGCCAAGATGCAGATGGCGGAACTGGAGCGGATCGATCCCGCCGACGAGGCCTGGCGCGACAAGCTCGAGCATATCCGCGGCGCGGTGCTGCACCACATGTTCGAGGAGGAAGGGACCTGGTTCCTGGAGCTGCGGGAAAAGGGCCAGGACCAGGATTTCCTGACGCGCCGCTTCTCAGAGGAGTACCGCCGTTACGTCTTCGGCGTCGCCGAAGCGCCTGCCCCGACGGCTGAGCCGCGCAGCTTCGCGAGCGGCGACGACGACCTGGAAGAGATCGGTCGTAACGACGCCGGACCGTTGCAGCTGGGCGACCGAACCCACGACGAGACAGATCCCGGACAGCGGACGCCGTAACGAGCCTACTTCAGGGCCTTGGCCACGACGGGCGCCAGCGCCTCGCCAATCCGGCGGGCGCCGGCGGCGTTCGGATGAATTCCGTCCCGCTGCATCAAGGCCTGGTTCCCACCCACGCCGGCCAGGATGTTGGCGTAGAGAGGAACGGAGAACTCCCGCGCCAGGCTGGGATAGATCGCATTGAACTCACGGGCGTAGGCCGTCCCGATCATCGGCGGCGCGCCGACGCCCACGAGCACCGTGCGGACGCCGCGCGCTTTCAGCTTCTGGAGAACGCCGCGCAGATTGGCCTTGGTCTGAGCGGGATCGACGCCTTGCAGCAGATCGTTGCCGCCCAGGGCCACCACGCAGACCAGGGTGTCGTTGGCGACGCTGAAGCCCACCCGCGCCAATCCGCCGCCGCTGGTGTCGCCCGATACACCGGCCGCCCGGACCAACGCCGTAACGCCTAGCCGCCCCAGCGCCGCCTGCAGCTGGGCCGGCATGGCGTCTCGGGCCGAGAGACCCAATCCCGCCGTGATGGAGTCGCCTAGCACTGTGACGACGGGCGCCTTGGGCGCGGCGGCGATCTGGGTCACCAGACCCAGGCCGACCAAAAATCGGCGGCGACTGGGAAAACGTTGTGCGGTCGGGCTCATGCCTTCCTATGTAGGTCGCCTGCCGGCGGAACAAGGACCGGCCGCATAGGAAGCGACATGATCGACGACGTCCCGCCCGCCGCGCCCCTGGTTCTCGACGCCGTCGCCCTGACCCTGCCTTCCGCCGCCGGCCCGGTGAACATCCTGCGCGGCGTCGACCTCACCGTGGCCGCCGGCGAGCGTCTGGCCGTGGTCGGGCCCTCGGGTTCGGGCAAGTCCTCCCTGATCGCCGTCGGCGCCGGACTGGAAGAGCCGACCGCCGGTACGGTGCGGCTGTTCGGCCAGGACCTGGCGACGTTGGACGAGGACGGGCGGGCTCGCCTCAGACGCGGACGAGCGGCCCTGGTGTTCCAGCAGTTCCACCTGCTGCCCAATATGACCGCCGAGGAAAACGTCGCCACGCCGCTGGAGATCGCCGGGGGCCGCGACGCCATCCCGACCGCCCGCGACTGGCTGGCCCGTGTCGGTCTCTCGGCTCGCCTGACTCACTATCCGCACCAGCTGTCGGGCGGCGAGCAGCAGCGGGTGGCCCTGGCCCGCGCCCTGGCCGCCCGCCCGGCCCTGCTGTTCGCCGACGAGCCGACCGGCAATCTGGACGGCGCGACCGCGGCGTCCGTGGCCGACCTGATGTTCAACCTGGTGGCCGAGGTCGGCGCGGCCCTTGTCCTGGTCACCCACGACCCGTCGCTGGCGGCGCGCGCCGACCGCATCGTGCGGATGGCCGACGGCCAGATCCAGGCGTGAGCATGACCCCGCCCGCCGCCCCTCTGGCCTTCCGCCTGGCCGCCCGCGAGCTGCGCTCGGGCGTGCGGGGCTTTCGCATCTTCCTGGCCTGCCTGGCCCTGGGCGTGGCCGCCATCGCCGCCGCCGGCTCGACGGCCGAGGCCTTCCGCCAGGGCCTGGCCAGCCAGGCGCGCGAGATCCTGGGCGGCGACCTGTCGTTCTCGGTCGAGAACCGCGACTTCACCGGCCCGGAACGCGCGGCCTTCCAGAAGCTGGGCGTCACGACCTATGCCGCCGGCGCCCGCGCCATGGCCGAGGCGCCGAACGGCGAGCGCCGGCTGGTCAGCCTGCGCGGCGTCGACGGTCGCTACCCCTTGGCCGGCGCCGTCAAGCTGGAGGGCGCGTCAAGCCTGGCCGACGCCTTGGCCGACTGCGACGGCTTGCCGGGCGCGGCGGTCGAGCCCGCCCTGCTGGACCGCCTGCATCTGAAGATCGGCGACCGCTTTCAGGCTGGAACCATGACCCTGGTCGTCCGCGCCCGCCTGATGGGCGAACCCGACGGACTGTCGCGCGGCTTTTCGATCGCCCCGCGCGTCCTGGTCCGCGCCGAGGTGCTGGAGCGCTCGGGCCTGCTCGCGCCCGCCGGCCTGTCCAGCCGCACCGTCCGCATCGCCCTGCCCCAGGGCCAGGATCCCCGCGCGGCCGGCAAGGCAGTCCAGGCGGCGTTTCCGGACGCCCACTTCCGGGTTCGCGACCGGCTGGACAGCGCGCCGGGCGCGCGGCGGCTGATTGACCAGTTGGAGTATTTCCTCGGCTTCATCGGCCTGGCTTCGCTGGTGGCCGGGGGGCTCGGCGTCGCTGGCGCCGTCTCGGCCTATCTATCGACGCGGGAGCCGGCGATCGCGGTCCTGAAGGCCCTGGGCGCGAACAGCGGCTTGATCCGCGACCTGCATCTGATCCAGATCGGCGTCCTGGCCCTGCTGGGCGTGACCATCGGGCTTGTCGTCGGCGGCGCCGCGCCCCTGATCCTCGGCCAGATGACCGGCCCTAACCTCCCGATCCCCGCCCTGTTCAAGATCTATCCCTGGCCGCTGGCCAAGGCCGCCCTGTTCGGAATCCTGGCGGCGGCGGCCTTTTCGCTGATCCCGCTGGCGCGAGCCCGCAGCACGCCGCCGTCGGCCTTGTTCCGCCGCGCATCCAAGCCGCGCCTGCCGTTGGGCCTGGAGACGATCGGCGCCGTCCTCGCGGGGGCTGGCCTGGCGGCCCTGGCCGTGGCCACCGCGCCGACGCCTCTCGCGGCGGCGATCATGATCGCAGGGGTGGCCGTCGCCTTCGGCCTGCTCTCGATGCTGGGCCGGACCGCCGCCTGGAGCGCCGGGCGCGCCAGAGGCCTGACACGCGGCCCCGCCAAGCTGGGCCTGGCCAATCTGGCCGGGCCGGGATCGGCGGCCGGGACCGCCAGTCCGGCCATCGGCCTGGGCGTGGCCCTGCTGGCCTGCGTGGTTCTGATCCAGTCCGCCCTGTTGGCCCAGGTCAGCGATGTCGCGCCTCGGAGCGCCCCCGCTATGGTGTTCACCGAGATCCCCGCCGACCGCGCCGCCGCCTTCGACGCCGCCGTGACCAGCGTGACCGGTCCGCTGGGTCAGGACGCCTATCTGCGCATGCCGTTCGCCACCGGCCGCATCGTCGCCCTGAAGGGCAAGCCGGTCGAGGTCAAGGCCATCAAGCCCTCGGAACGCTGGGCCTTCGACAACGACATCAGCCTCTCCTTGTTCGCCCGCGAACCCAAGAACGCCGGCGTGGTGTCGGGTCATTGGTGGGACGCGAATGATACTGGTCCGCCAAAGGTGGCGATGAATGTCGAGATCGCCCAGGCGGCGGGTCTGAAGGTCGGCGACACCATCACCGTCCTGGTCCTGGGCCGCGAGATCGAGGCCCGGATCGCCGCGCTGCGCAAGGTCGACTTTGGCGGCTTCGGGCCCAACTTCGCTCTGATCTTCAATCCCCCGACGCTGGACGGCGCCGATCTGCGCAGCGTGGCGATCATCCGGCTGTCCCGTGACCAGGAAGCGGCGCTGACCCGCAGGCTAGGCCAAGACTTTCGGGGCGTGAACGTGATCAGCGTCCGCGAACAGCTGGACGCGGCCGCCGCCCTCTTCGACCGCCTGGCGCTGGCGGTTCGCGGCGCGGCGGCCGTCGCCGGTCTGGCGGGCCTGCTGGTCCTGGCCGGCGCCATCGCCGCCGGGGCCCGCGCCCGCGCCCGCGAGGCCGCCACCCTGAAGGTGCTGGGCGCCACGCGCGGTCAGATCCTGGTCGCCTATGTCATAGAATACGGCGCGGTCGGGCTGATCGCGGGCGCAGCCGGCGTGCTGTTCGGCTTCGCCGCCGCCTGGCCCGTGGTGGTCAAGGTCTTCGAGGCCAGCTGGAGCGTCGACTGGGGCGGAGTCCTGGCGCTGTTGGCCGGCGCGACTGGCCTGGCGACCACCGGCGGCCTGATCGCCGCCAGCCTGGCGCTATCGCAACGTCCGGCCCCGGTGCTGCGCGGCGATTGATGAGCCCAGCTCATCGGGTCGTGGAACAAGGCCCCACTATTCGCGTCCGGCCGCCTTTGCTTAGCCTTCCACGGGTGTGCGCGGCGCAACTCCTTAGCCGCCTGGCCGCTTACAAGCGGCGCGGCGTCTGGAGGACCGGAGGATGGCATGGCCGACCAGGAAGACCTTAGCCTTTCTAGGCGCGATCTGATGGCGGCCGGCGCGGCCTCCGCCGCCATCGCCGGCGCGCCGGCCGCCGCGCAAGCCGCGCCCGCCGATGCGCCGAGCCTGGCTCAGGTACGCTTCAAGGTGAACGGCCAGAAGCGCGCCCTGACCCTCGACACCCGCACCACCCTGCTGGACGCCCTGCGCGAACACCTGAAGCTGACGGGCACGAAGAAGGGCTGCGACCACGGCCAGTGCGGGGCCTGCACGGTGATCGTCGACGGACGGCGGATCAATTCGTGCCTGACCCTGGCCGTGATGCACGAGGGCGACGAGGTCACGACGATTGAAGGGCTGGGAACGCCCGACAAGCTTCATCCGCTGCAGGCGGCCTTCGTCAAGCACGACGGGTACCAGTGCGGCTACTGCACGCCTGGGCAGATCTGCTCGGCCAAGGCGGTGCTGGACGAGATCAAGGCCGGCGTGCCCAGCCACGTCACCGCCGACCTGACCGACGATCCGAGGCTGACCGAGACCGAGCTGCGCGAGCGGATGAGCGGCAACATCTGTCGCTGCGGGGCCTATTCCAACATCGTCGAGGCGATCGCCGACGTCGCGGGAGGCCTGGCCAAAGGAGACAGGGCGTGAAGACCTTCACCTACGAACGCGCCCGCACCCCGGCCGAGGCCGCCGCGGCCGCCGCCCAGGACCCCACCGCGAGGTTCATCGCCGGCGGCACCAACCTGCTGGACCTGATGAAGCTGGAGATCGAGACGCCGCGCCGGCTGATCGACGTCAACGGCCTTCAGCTGGACAGGATCGAGCCGACCCAGGACGGCGGCCTGCGCATCGGCGCGCTGGTCCGTAACACCGACCTGGCCGCCGACAAGCGCGTGCGCAAGGACTATGCGGTCCTGTCCCGGGCCTTGCTGGCCGGCGCGTCAGGCCAACTGCGCAACAAGGCGACTACCGCTGGCAACCTGCTGCAGCGGACGCGGTGCCCTTACTTCTACGACACCAACATGCCCTGCAATAAACGCAAGCCCGGCGCGGGCTGTTCGGCCATCGGCGGCTTCACGCGTCCGCACGCGGTGCTGGGCGCCAGCGAGGCCTGCATCGCCACCCACCCCAGCGACATGGCCGTGGCCATGCGAGTGCTGGACGCCAAGGTCGAGACCGTCCACCCTGACGGCGCGACGCGATCCATCCCGATCGCGGAGTTCCACCGCCTGCCGGGGAACACGCCACACGTCGAGACGGCCCTTTCGCCTGGCGAGCTGATCACCGCCGTGACCCTGCCCAAGCCGTTCGGCGGCCGACACGCCTATCACAAGGTCCGCGACCGGGCGTCCTACGCCTTCGCCCTCGTCTCGGTCGCGACGGTCATCCAGAAGGATGGCTCCGGCCGCGTGGCGCTGGGCGGCGTCGCCCACAAGCCCTGGCGCGTCGAGGCCGCCGAAAGCGCCATGCCGCGCGGCGCCAGAGCCGTCGCCGAAGGCCTGCTGGCCGGCGCCAAGACCACCGACCACAACGCCTTCAAGCTGACCCTGGCCGAGCGCACGTTGGGCGCGGCGATCACACAGGCGCGGAGCTGATCCGATGAAGTTCGTCACGCCCGCCACGACCAACCCGATCGATCAGCTGAAGGTGGTCGGCAAGCCCATGGACCGCATCGACGGACCGCTGAAGACCACCGGCACGGCGCCGTACGCCTATGAGCGGCACGACGCCCTGGAAGGCGTCGCCTACGGCTACGTGCTGGGCGCGGGTATCGCCAAGGGTCGCGTCAAGGCCATGGACCTTGGTCGCGCCAAGGCCGCGCCCGGCGTGCTGGCCATTGTCACGGCCCAGACCGCCGGCAAGCTGGCCAAGGGCGATTTCAACACCGCCAACCTGCTGGGCGGCCCGGAGATCCAGCACTATCACCAGGCCGTCGCCGTGGTCGTCGCCGAGACCTTCGAGCAGGCCCGCGCCGCGGCGTCGCTGATCAAGGTCGACTATGAACGGACCAAGGGCCGCTTCGACCTGGCTTCGGAAAAGGACGCCGCGCTCCCGGCCGGCAAGGACAATCCCGACACCGCCATGGGCGACTTCGACGCCGCCTTCGCCGCCGCGCCGGTGCGCCTGGACCAGACCTACACCACGCCGGACCAGTCGCACGCCATGATGGAGCCCCACGCGACGATCGCGGCGTGGAAGGGCGACAAGCTCACGGTCTGGACGTCCAACCAGATGGTCGCCTGGGGGCGCGGCGACGTGGCCAAGACGCTGGGCCTTCCGAAGGACAATGTCCGCCTGGTGTCGCCCTATATCGGCGGCGGTTTCGGCGGAAAGCTGTTCGTCCGCGCCGACGCGATCCTGGCCGCGCTAGGGGCCAAGGCCGCCGGGCGGCCGGTCAAGGTCGCCCTGCCCCGGCCGCTGATGATGAACAACACCACACACCGACCGGCGACGATCCAGCGCATCCGTATCGGCGCGACGCGGGACGGCAAGATCACCGCCATCGGCCATGAGAGCTGGTCCGGCGATCTGCCCGGCGGCGGTCCCGAGACGGCGACGCAGCAGACCCGTCTGCTCTATGCCGGCCCCAACCGGATGATGAGGATGAAGCTGGCGACGCTGGACCTGCCCGAGGGCAACGCCATGCGCGCGCCGGGCGAGGCTCCGGGCCTGATGGCGCTGGAGGTGGCGATCGACGAGCTGGCCGAGACGCTGGGCATGGATCCCATCGAACTGCGCGTCGTCAACGACACCCAGGTCGATCCGGAGAAGCCCGGCCGGCCGTTCTCACAGCGCCAACTGGTCCAATGCCTGCGCACTGGCGCCGACCGCTTCGGCTGGAGCCAGCGCAACCCGCGTCCGGCCCAGGTGCGTGACGGCCGCTGGCTGGTCGGCATGGGCGTGGCGGCGGCCTTCCGCAACAACCTCGTCATGAAGTCGGCCGCCCGCGTACGGCTGGAGGCGACCGGGCACGTCGTCGTCGAAACCGACATGACCGACATCGGCACCGGCAGCTACACCATCATCGCCCAGACCGCCGCCGAGATGATGGGCCTGCCGCTGCACAAGATCACCGTGAAGCTCGGCGACTCGACCTTCCCCGTCTCGGCCGGCTCGGGCGGTCAATGGGGTGGCAACAGCTCGACGGCGGGGGTCTACGCGGCCTGCGTCAAGCTGCGCGAGACCGTGGCGACCAAGCTGGGCCTGGATCCCGCGGTCGCCGAATTCTCGGACGGCCGAGTCAAGGTCGGCAACCAGAGCCTGCCGCTGGCCCAGGCGGCCGCCGACGGCGCGCTGTCCGCCGAAGACGCCATGGAATACGGCGACCTGAGCAGGACCCACCAGCAGTCCACCTTTGGCGGCCACTTCGTCGAGGTCGGCGTCGACGCCGCCACCTGCGAGATCCGTATCCGCCGCATGCTGGCCGTCTGCGCCGCGGGACGGATCCTCAACCCGAAATCCGCCCGCAGCCAGGTGATCGGGGCCATGACCATGGGGGCCGGCGCGGCCTTGATGGAGGAACTGGTCGTCGACAAGCGGCTGGGCTTCTTCGTCAACCACGACCTGGCCGGCTACGAGGTGCCCGTCCATGCGGACATCCCGCACCAGGAGGTGATCTTCCTGGACGAGACCGACCCGATGTCCTCGCCCATGAAGGCCAAGGGCGTCGGCGAGCTGGGCATCTGCGGCGTCGGCGCGGCCGTGGCCAATGCGATCTACAACGCCACGGGCGTGCGGGTGCGCGAGTATCCGGTCACCCTGGACAAGCTGTTGAAGGCAATGCCGGCCTGGGCTTAAGGCCTGGCTTCAGGCGAAGGCCAGCCGCAGCGCGTGGCGCGTCGGCGTGCGCCAGGTGACGTAGAGCCGCTTGCCCGGCAGTTGCAGGCGTCCGCCCGCCCAGCTGTAGTTCTCGCCGGAGCCGACCTTCACCGGGCCGTCGCTGCCGCCAGGCCCAATCAAGAGACGCTGGTCGCCCAGGCGGTAGCTGGCCTGGCCGTCCATCAGGTGGAAGCTATCGTCGCCCAACTCCCGCGCGCCTTCCAGGACGCCGCCGCCGCGCAGGGTGAGCTCGAGCGTCATGTCGACGCCTTCCTCCCCCGAGGTGTCGAACAGCAGCTGGTAGCCGCCAGGTTCGGGACGGACCAGGATCTGCACGCCCAGGCGGCGGAAGCTTGCGGGGCGATGGCTGAAATCGAGGGCGCTGTTGAAGCGTCCGTCGACCGAGGGACCGAGCGCATAGTCGCCGCCGGGACGACGTCGCTCGGCCGGCATCGGCAGATAGTACGGCGCGGCTAGTTCGCCGCTCAGGCGCGTCGAGCCGTCGGGCTGCATCACGATCGCGGACGGGCGGAAGTGTCCCATGTTGAAGAAGTCCGGGATCAGCCGCACCGCCTCCAGGACCAGACCGCCGTTCCACAGGCGCATCAGGGTGGGATTGGTCGCCAAGCCCGAGCCAATGGTGTTGAAGAAGGCCGAGGGCTCGCCGTCGGCGTACCAATCGCTGCCGGCGTAGAGGCTGGCGGTGATCGGACCGCGCCGCTCGCGCACCAGTCCCACGGTCTGGAAGTGGCGCGAGAGGTCGACAAAGGGCTGGCTCTCCGCCGGCAAAGGCCGCGCCAGGTCGGGCTCGGCGATGAAATCAGCCAGGGTGTCGGCCAAGCGACTGCTGTCATGGCGCTCGATCCGGCGGACCACGCCGGCGAAACGGCGGTCGCGGTCCAGCAGCGCCAGCTCGCGATACTGCAGGTAATAGGCGTGCAGGGTCTGACGCCGCTGATCCTGGTCCTGCCGCCGCGATTGCGCCGTCTCGATCTCGCCGCCGAACGGCTCGGCCAGGGCGATCGTGGTCTCCAGGTTCCGCCGGACAAGGTCTCGCAGGCCGTCCAGCCCCGGCAGACGCGCCAGCGCCAGCAGCGACGGGTTGCTGACCTCGGACGCATAGACAGAACTGCGCTCGGAATAGAACCCGTCCGCGTCGATATCGACGCCTTCGGCCAGCCATTGGTCGATGCGAGCGCGATAGGCCGGGTTGGGATCGACACGGTCGATCTTGGCCAGGGCCGCCGACAGCTCCCAGCGGTGATTGGGCGTATGGATTCCGCCCGTGACCAGCGTCGGGCCGGCCTTGCGCATCATCGCCACCAGCCGCGCGGCGATGGCCGGGCTTGTGGGATGCCGATCGTCGCGCAGCCCCGCGGCCATCACCGACATGTCCTCGATCAGGAAGGCGGTGTCGGGCGGCGAATGAAGGTTCCCGCCGGAGCGGAAGGTTCCATCGTCCAGCTGGTCGTTCTCGACCTTGGCCAGCAGCGCCTCGATCGGCGCGATCAGGCTCTCGTCGTGGAAGACCTTCGAGTCCGGCCAGATAAACGGCGCGACCAGGCGGCGCATCCGGCGCAACGTGGCCCGGGAATACGACCCCACCCCCGCGAGCGCGCCTTGCGACAGGATCGCGGCCGCCTGCCGGTCGGCCGCCGCGGTCACCAGGGCCAGGGTCACGGCGTCCTGTGCGCGCGATCGCGGCGCGGCGGAAACCGGCAAGGCCGCGGCGAACGCAGCGCTCACGGTCGTTCCGGCGAGGAAGGCGCGTCGGTCCATGGTCTTCTCCCTCCGCCCGACCCTTTTGGTCGGATCGCACCAGAACGCGCACTCATGCTTCCGGCCACCGTGAAATAGAACGTATTTTTCTCCATTTTCAATTGTGGAAATCACGTTGCAGATGAAAGGCCGTTGGCCTAACGGTGAGCACAGGGAGTCAGAACAGAATGGCCGAGCCTAGCTCCACCCCAAGTCCCGGCTTGGCCACGCCCCGGCGCGTGCGCTGGTACAATCTGGTCGCCTACGGCTCGAACGACATCCTGGGCGGCGGCTCGATGGCCATCGTCGGCACCTGGGTCCTGATCTTCTATACCAGTTTCTGCGGCCTCTCGGCGGCCCAGGCCACGCTGATCTTCGGCATAGCCCGCGTGCTGGACGCCATCACCAGCCCGCTGATCGGCCACCTCTCCGACAGTCTGGGCCGCACCGCCCTGGCCCGCCGGTTCGGACGGCGGCGCTTCTTTATCCTGGCGGCGATCCCGCTGCTGCCGTCGTTCGCCCTGATGTGGGTCTCGGGCCAGAGCTTCTGGTACTACCTGGCCACCTACGTCCTGTTCGAGATGGTCTATGCGATGGAGATCATCCCGTATGAGACCCTGGCCTCGGAGATGGCGACCGACTACCGGACCAAGGCCAAGCTGGCCGGCGCGCGCATCGTCTGCGGCCAGCTGTCGGCGGCGGGCGCGGCGTTTCTGCCCGGCTGGCTGGTCGCCAAGCTGGGACCAGACTCGCCGGACACCTACCTCTACATGGGCATCATCTTCGCGGGTCTGTTCATGGCCGCCGCCGGCCTGCTCTACGCCTTCAGCTGGGAGCGACAGCGCCCGCCGGGCCTGGACGAGGAAGAGCCGCAGCACCGCCCCACCCTGGCGGCCACGTTCGTCGCGCTTTACCGCAGCCTGTTCTCGACCCTGCGGATTCGCGCCTTCCGCCTGCACCTGGGCATGTATCTGGGCGGCTATATCAGTCAGGACATCTACAACGCCGCCTTCACCTACTTCGTGATCTTCGCCTTGGCCGGATCCACCGCCATCGTCTCGCAGCTGGTCGGCCTGACCTATCTGGTGCAGCTGATCGCGGTGTTGGCGGCGATCCACTTCGCCCTTCGCCTGTCGCCGGCCGCCGCCTACCGCGCCGCAGCCGCCAGCTTCGGCTTGGGCGTCCTGCTGTTCGTGGGCATGTATGCGGCCGGCGTCGGCGCGACCTCGGCCCTTTTCTGGGCGCCCGTTGTGCTGTCGGGCCTGGGGCGCGGGGCGCTGAACTACATTCCATGGGCGACCTATAACTACATGGCCGATGTCGACGAGATCGTCACCGGCCGCCGCCGTGAAGGCGCGTTCGCCGGCGTCATGACCTTCGTGCGCAAGATGAGCCAGGCGCTGGCCGTGATGCTGGTCGGCCAGGTCATGCAGGCCTCCGGCTTCGTCCCCAAGGCCGCCGCGCAGAGCCCGCAGGCGGTCCACGCGATCGTCGCCGTCCTGGGGATCGGCACGATCGCCTTGTTGATCATCGGCGTGCTGGTCTCGACGCGCTTCAAGCTCACCCCGGCGACCCACGCGGCGCTGCTGGAGGAGATCGAGCGGTTTCGGGCCGGCGAGCGTGCGCCGTCCGACCCCGGGCGCGCCCGGATCGTCGAGGACCTGTCCGGTTGGCGTTACGACCAGCTGTGGGGCGCCAACCCCGTTCTCGGCAAGCGTCAGTAGGAAGACCACGATGGCCGCTCTCAGCCACCAGACACCGCGCCAGGCGGTGGTCGATGCGATCGCCAAGCTGGTCGACAACCTGGTCAACATCAAGGACGAGACTGGCGAGTTCCTGATGCGCCTGGACGATGGCCGGGTCATCGACACCAAGGGCTGGAACGACTGGGAATGGACTCACGGGGTGGGCCTGTTCGGCCTTTGGCGGCTGCACGAGCAGACCGGCGATCCGCACGCCCGGCAGGTGATGACCCAATGGTACGCCGATCGCTTCGCGGCCGGCACGCCAACCAAGAACATTAACACGATGTCGCCGTTCCTGGCCCTAGCCTATCTGTACGAGCAGACCGACGACCAGACCTACCGGCCTTATCTTGAGGCCTGGGCGGAGTGGTTGATGGCTGAAGACGGCTTGCCCAAGACGGAGGAAGGCGGCTTCCAGCACATCACCTACGACACCGAGAACTTTCAGCAGCTGTGGGACGACACGCTGATGATGTCGGTGCTGCCCCTGGCCAAGATCGGCCTGCTGCTGAACCGCCCGCCCTATGTCGAGGAGGCCAAGCGCCAGTTCCTTCTCCACATCAAGTACCTGACCGATCGCCAGACAGGTCTCTGGTATCACGGCTGGACCTTCGATGGCCGCCACCACTTCGCCGGAGCCCTGTGGGCCCGCGGCAACTGCTGGGTCACCATCGCCATCCCCGAATTCATCGAGATGCTGGACCTGCCGCCCGGGGATGCGCTGCGCACCTTCCTGGTCGACGCCCTGGTCGCCCAGGTCGAGACCCTGGCCCGCCATCAGGACGACAGCGGCCTTTGGCATACGCTTCTCGTCGATCCCTCCAGCTATCTGGAGGCTTCGGCCACGGCGGGGTTCGCCTATGGCATCCTGAAGGCGGTGCGGAAGGGTTATCTGCCGCGCCGCCTTGAGGCGGTCGGTCTCAAGGCGGCGCAAGCCGTGCTGGCCAACATCGACTCCGCCGGCGAGCTGAAGCAGGTCAGTTTCGGCACTGCGATGGGCCACGAGATGCAGTTCTACAAGGACATACCGCTGACCTCGATGCCCTATGGCCAGAGCTTGGCGATCCTCGCCCTGACCGAGTTCCTGCGCACCTACATCTGACGCTCATCAGCCCGCGAACCGCAGCATCGGCGCGGTCAGAAGGCCGGACGGCAGCGGCGCCAGATCGCTCATGTTTTGCGGCTGGAAGCGGTCGCCATAGACGGCGCGCAGGGCTGTGTAGTCGGCCGGCGGACGGCCCGCCAGCGTGTTGATCGCCGTGTTGTAGGCTCGAATCTCCAGCCGGTTGCGTCCCGGCTTGAGATAAGGCTTCAGATCCAGCTGGAACGGCGCGCACCAGATCGCGCCAGCGCGTTGTCCGTTGACGAACACCTCGGCCGCGTCCCGCACCGGCGCCTCGTACCGGGCGTAATAGCCTGGCCCCTTGCGCTCATTGGCGACGCCTGGACCGCCCGGCCCCAGGTCGAGAACCACCACCGCCGAAGCCAGGTCCGACGCCGTCAGATCCAGGTCATGACGATAGGCGCCCAGACCGGAATAGTGGCGCAGCCGCGGATCGTCTGTCCACGAGCCGAAAGCCCGCAACGGCGCCTCGCGCCCCTTCTCACCGATCTTCAGGCGCCAGCCTTCGGACAGGGTCAGGACGCGACCGCCGCCGGTGGTCGCCTGGCGAGAGGACGCGGGTGATCCCCGCCCGAAGACGAAGACCCTGGACTCGAACGGCGCGAGGCGGACTTCGTCGCCTGGCGTGAAGCCGGCGATTTCCCCGTTGACGGGATTCCAGGCCTGCCCCTCCGGCGTCGAGGCGCCGAACCTCAGACGCGCGACGATCGGCGCGTTCGTGGTGTTGGCGACGAAATAGAGGTCTCCGCCCGCCAGGCGACGATGGACGAACCCCACGCCCTTGGGCGCGCCGGCCAGGTCCGGCGGCAGGAAACCGTTCAGGGTCTCTATCAGCCCTGCCTCGTCGGTGGCGACGGCGCGCGTGGCGTCGCGAGCGAACAGGATCTTCGTCAGGACGGCGACGCGCCGGGCCTGGGCCTCGGCGTCCTTCAGCCCTGGGGCCTTCGACGGCGGCGTCCCCACCGAAATGACAAGGCCGCCCCCGTCCGCGAAGACCTGGATGCGCTCATAGACCTCCGGCGTGATCCGCTCGATGTGCGGCAGGACCAGCACGTTGTAGCGCAAGCCTCGGCGCAGGATGGCGTCGCCGTCGACCAGATCGAAGTTGTAGCCGGCGTCGATCAGCCCCTCGAGAAGGGCGGCCGGGAAGGTCTTGCGCAGCGCGTCGTTGATCGAGACGTCCTTGCCCGGCCGAAAGCCCGACATGATGTCCTCGGTGGGAACGTACAGGGCCACGTCGGCGACGTTCTCGCCCTGGCGCAACAGGTGGCTGAGACGCTGGAGATAGAGGTTCACGTCGGCCATCACCGGCCACCATGGATTGTGGTCGTTGAACACCGCGGCGGCGTATAGCGCCCAACCGGGCTCGGGGACCTTGGGCGGCGAATAGGGCCAGCCGTGGACGATGAACTGATTGACGCCCTGCAGCAGCAGGACGTCGGCCTCGGCCTTGATGTCCAACGGCGTCGCCCGGAACGCGCCCTGATGCAGCCAGGTGAAGCTCTCGGCCGAGGTCACAGCCTGGCCGTACAGGTGGTTGGCCGAGCTGGCCCAGCGGGTCGAGGTCGCCAGCCGCCAGTCGGCCCCCTCCCCCTCCGCCAGGTCGACCAGGCGGTTGGAGGACAGGGTCACGGCCGGTATGCCGTAGGTCTGGGAGCGGAACAGGGTCTGGCGAGACTGGGCCCAGGCGCTGACCTGGCCGAGGTAGCGCTCGTTGACCAGCTCCGACAGGGTCAGGCTCCAGTCGTAGCGGACGCCCGCGGAGCTTTCGGTGTCGACGAACAGGCTCAGCAGCTGCGGCGCCAGGTCGTAGCCGCGTCGCGCCTTGAACTGCTCCAGCAGGTCATCGGTCCAGTTGGCGCCGTAGACCTCCAGGCTGTCGCTGAAGATCGCATAGGGCCTGTCGTCGCCGAACGCCGCCAGCAGCGGCTCGCCGACGGTGTCGAGATGCTTGCGCACCGCCTGCGCGTTCAGGTGATCGAGGACGAAGCCCTCGGCCCCCACGGTCGGGCGCTTGACCTGCTGACGGGTGCGGGCCTGCAGGATCAGGTACAGCGTCCGGTCAGTCGGGGCCTTGGCGAACGTTGCGCGCGCGCCGCTGATCTGGACGGGCTGGGCGTCGGCCGGCGTAGCCCCGACAAACGCGGCGACATGGCGCTGGCCGGGCTGCAACGCCGGCAGGTCGACGGCCTCGGCCCCGGCCGGCGCCGGCAGGTCCTGCTTGATCACCCGCGAGGCGGCCAGCTCGGCGTCGATGTGCGGGCCACCGAACGGCCAGCCGGAACCCAAGGTCAGGTCCGCCCGCAGCCCCGCCTCGCGCCCCGTTCGCGCCGCGATCGAGACCATGTCGAGGAAGTCCTTGGAGAGGTACCGCTTGTTGCGGATCCCCAGCTGGGGATCGTCCAGCGAGAGCGGGTAGACTGGCTGGATCTCGAACCCGCCGAAACCGCCAGCCTTCATCGTCTTGATCTCGCGGACGATCTCGTCGGCCTCGACCGCGCCGCCGAACCACCACCAGCGCGCCATCGGCCGACTGTCGGCGGGCGGGCGGGCGAAGGTGGCGGCCAGTCGGGCCAGGCCCGGTCGCTCGGCCGCCCCGGCGGGCATGACGCCCAGCAAGCCCAGCGCGCTGGCGCCGAGAAGGAATCCGCGACGCGAGGCGCTGGCTGCCGGCATGATGTCTCAAACTCCAAGGCCCGGCCTGTCTGGAGCCCGGGCCTGTCTTCAACCTAGAACTGGGCGATGAGGCCGAAGTAGTAGCGGCGACCCAGATAGTAGGTGTCGTAGATGTACGGTGTGCCCGCACCGACGTCCCGGTACTTGTCCGGCGTGTAGCGAGACACGCTGTCGTCGAGCAGGTTCTTGCCTTCGGCGAACAGTTGGAGCCGCGAGTTCAGCTTGTAGGACGCTCGCGCATCCAGCGACTTGTTGCCCGTCTTGAAGATCGGCGAGACCATCTTGTAGTAGGACGTCGCCGCGCCGCCGAGGGCCGTTGGAACACGGTTGATGCTGGCCGAAGCGTCGGTGCGATCATAGTAGAAGTCGCGGCGTTGATAGGCCACGCGCGCGTTCAGGCGGCCGTCGTCATACCAGAAGTTCAGGTTATAGGTGTAGTTAGACTGCTTGGTGGGCGGCAGGGCCTTGCCCGTGAACAGGTCGACCACCGTGTTGGTCTCGTTCGACTTGTTCCGCGCATAGTTGAAGCCCGCGCCGGTATACTTCAAGCGCCACGGCAGAAAGGTGAAGGCGGTGCGGCCGGCGACTTCGAAGCCCTTCTGCTTCAACCCGCTAGGGCCATCCATGTAGGTGTTGACCGTGTAGGTCTCGCCTTGGATCTCATAGTTGTTGATCGTGGTGGTGTCGGGATAGCCCGACTTCACGTCGATCGCGAAGAGACCGACGCTAAGCTGGGTGTCGCGGTTCGGATACCACTCCGCCGACAGGTTCTGGGTGGTGGCCGCGTAGCCCTTCAGCTCCGGATTGCCGATACGGCCCGAGCAGTTGTTGACCGCATCGCCGCGGATCGTTCCGCTCGGATCCTCATCGTCGACGTTCGGGTCGTTGAACTGATTGGGATATTGCGAGATCAGCTTCTCGATGGCCGCTCGCGTCGTAGCGTCGATCTTGCTGCAGGTCGCCGCCGAATTGCCCGTCAGCTGCAACATGCTGGGCCGAGCGCGCTGTTTGGCGATCGAGTAGCGGAGAACGAACTGATCCTCGATCGGCCAAAGCGCCAGGTTGAGGCTGGGCAGGAAGTCGTTCGACTTGCGGCTGATGCTGGTCTGCTGGCGCGAGACGAAGACGCTGTTGATCACCTTGTTCGGATCGACGGTCTGACCGGCGTTGAGAGCTGCCAGGATCGCCGGGTCGATGGTCAGGTTATTGATGACGATCGACGGCTGCCCATTGACCTCGACCTGCTGATAGCGCACGCCGAAGTTGCCCATGAGGGGCATCCAGCCCAGGCGGGTCTCGAAGTCGACCATGGCATAGGCCGAAGTGGTCTTCTCGTTGGTCGAATAGGCCGGCCGTTTGTACGTCTTACCGTCCGAGGCCAGACAGCTGTAGAGGCAGCTGGGATTGTGGCGGCCGAGATCGGCGTATTGCCCCAGTTCGTTGAAGAAGGTCTGGAAGTTGAAGGCCGACCAAGTGTCGAGCAGGTCGCCACGCCCAGGCATGCCGCCGAAGAACTGGCCGCCCGGAATGTCCTGCAGGCTATTGTTGATCAGCGACTGGTACTGAGTCTGGGTCAGGGTGTAGGTGCGATATTGCTGGTCCTTGACCGTCGTGCTGGGTCGGTTGGCCGTGCCGAACACGCAAGGCGCGCTGGCGGGAGCCGCTGAGGGCACGCAATACTGGAGCAGGTCCAGACTGCGCGCGCGATACAGGGTGACGCCGGGCGCGATGTCGAAGCTGTCTTCTCGCCAGGTGCTATTGTCGTGGTCCCGGCGCTGGAGACCGAACTTGAAAGTCTTCAAAGGACCGAAGTGGTCGAACTCGCGCGTTACGTCGATCTGGTAGTTCAGTTCAGAACTCTTGTCGGCCTGCGGCGTATATTCGAGTTGTGAGGTGGCGCTCAAGCCGTTGGCGCCGAGAACGGGATAGTAGGCGGCGGCGCTGGTCAGATCGACCGAAGGCGGCGCGAACATCGTCCACAGGCCGTTCTCAGGGACCATCTTGAAGGTCGCCTGCGGAATCGATGCGACGAAGCTGAACGCCTCGTCCTCGCGCTTGCCCTTGGCCAAGCCGTACTGCGCGCGCGCCTTGACGATCCAGGGCCCCTTGCCGAAGTCCGCGCCCGCCTGCAGGTAGTGCTGCTGGTCGCGACGCTCGATGTAGCGGTCCTGCGAGGTCCAGTTCAGGGTCGTCGAACCGTTGCCCCGGATCAGGTCGTACTGCGTCACGTAGTGGTTCGGATTGACCGTGACGTTGCGCATGCTGGTCGTCAGGACGCCCGTGGCGCTGGTCGAGCCGGTCGGGCTGGCCACGCTGAGGTTGAAGGCGTCGGAGTTCTGACGATTGATGTTCGGATTGTACGACGCGAAAACCGTCAGGTTCTCATTGACGCGGAAGTCGGCGCGGAACTGCGCCGAATAGCGCTTGTCCTCACGGACGCCGCGGCTGAAGCGCACCAGCGAGGGAACGAAATCCTCCCACTGCGCGAAGCAGTTCAGACGGGAATCCGGCTGTCCTGCGGCCGGGGCCCCAAGGGCGGCGCAGCCGGCCTTGGTGGTGACCGCCGCCGCACGGGGATCATAGGGCGTGGTGAAGCTCTTGTCCGCCGAGTTGTCCTGGTCGCCCAGCGGCAGATAGCCGGCCTGCTTATCCGAGACGCGCGCGGTGTCGGTCACCGTGCGCGCGTCGTCATAGGTGAAGTTCACCAGGATCCCGAGACGGTCGTCGAAGAACTTGCGGGTGGCGAATGCGCTGATGCGCGGCGTCCACTTACTTTCCAGCGAATTGTTCTGGTACTGAACGTTCAGCTTGATCATCGGCTTGGAAAAATCCAGGCCTCCGCGCTGCTCGATGCGGACAGTGCCGCCGACGCCGCCCGGCGTCATGTCGGCGGTCTGCCCCTTGATCACGTCGACGCTCTTGATCAGGTCGGACGACATGTCGCCCAAGCCGGTGACCGAGCGGCCGTCCTGGCTGCGGGTCGACAGCATCGACATGCCATCCACCTCGACGCGCACCAGATCGGCGCCCTGGCCGCGGATGCTGAAGCCTCCCTGTTCGCCGTCGTCGCCAACGTCTAGCCCGACGCCAGCGATGCGGGCCACGGCCTCGCCGACGTTCTTGTCCGGGAAGTTGCCGATGTCGTCGGCGACGATCGAGTCCTGGTTGGTGGCCGCTAGCTTCTTGCGCTGGATCGCCGACTGTTCGGCCTTGCGCGCGCCGACCACGACGATCTCTTCGACCTGTGCGGCGGCGGGTTCAGCAACCGGCGTCGCGACGTTCTGAGCGCGGACCGCGCTCGCGGCCCCCACGGCCAGCGCCACCACCGACGCGCCGACCATCAGCCTTATGGCGACGGAGTCCGTCTTCTTCGAGATGTTCATTGTTCCCTACCCCGATATTTCCAGCCCTAGTTCTTTGTCTTTTCAGCCGTCCACTCGTGCTGGCGGACGTTCTGGCGCGGGCGGCTTGTTGTGTTGTTTGTTCGCCGCTCCGCGTGTTCGTCGTTCTTCAGGGATTGGCCGGCGCCCACTTTGCGTAGGCGTCCAGGGCCTTTTGAGCGACGTCCGAATACCAGGAGTATCCGTTGCGTCGCCCCTTGGAGATTTCATTCACGTCGTCGTGGATCGTCTTGCCCCAGTCGCCGAAGATCGGCCGACCGGTGCGAAGGTCGTAGTTGCGCGACCAGATCGGCCCCGCGCCGGGCTTGTCGACCAGCTTGCGTCCTTCCTCGTCGCTGACCTTGGTGAAGGCCTTGTCGCGAATGGCGTGGGCCTTGAGCCAGGCCACGCCGGCATGGACCGCGGCCTTCACTTCGGCCGACGGCTTCGGCTGGCGCATCAGGAACAGCAGGATGTCGGTGCTCTCGGCGCTGGCCAGCGAGCGCATCTCGTAGTCGCGCGCCGAGCTGGGCTTCAGCGTCAGCGGGTCGACCTGCTGGGGCCAGATGGTCTTCTTGCCGTCGACCACGACCTGGGCGTCCAGGATCGGCCGGATGGCGCGCGCCGAGGCCGCGGCGGCCTCCTTGCGCAGGGCCGCCGGCGCGAAGGCGAACTCGGGCTTGGCCTCGGCGACGTCCTCCAGGATCATCGCGGCCTCCGCCACGGCGTTGTCGTTAAACGTCACCGCGTCGTGGAAGCCGCCTTCGATCGGATAGATCTGCGGCCAGCCGCCGTTCGGATACTGGGCCGCGAGCAGGTAGCGGACGCCCCTGAGGATGCTGGCGCGATAGCCGTCTCCGTCCTTGCCGGGCAGTTGCTGCTGGACCTTGGCCAGGAACCGCATCTCGGTCGTGGTCGCGCCGTTGTCCAATGTGCCGACGAACGTCCAGAACCGATCGGCGGGCGTATCGAAGCTGTCGTCCAGCGCCATATGCTCGGCGTTGTTGGCGTAGCGCTGTCCCTTCAGGCGCGGGGGCTTGGTGCGGTCCTGATTCTTGCTCCAGCCGCCGGCCGGAGTCTGGAAGCTGACGATGGTGTCGGCGATCGCCCGGGCCTCGGCGCTGGCGTACCAGGCCGTCTCCTTATCCAGCGGCATGTGGCCGCTGCCCGCCTCGGGCGGCGGCGGCGGCGTCTGGCCCGGCGCGAGTTCGGCGGCCAGGGTCGCCTTGTCCTTCTGCATCTGGACTTGCGAGCGCTTGATATAGGCCGCCCAGGCCGCGCGTTGCGACGCCGGCAGTTCCGAGAGACGCTCGGCGGTCAGGGAGCGGGCGGGCTCGTTCTTGCCGATCACGGCGGCGTGGACGAAGGCGGGCGCGGCCAACGCGATGACGCTCGACAGCGCAGCCCGGCGGAACACACCCGCGCCGACGATCGAGCCGCTATTCTTCACCACGTCCTACCCCATCACTTCTATTCACAGAGAGTCTTCGCGACTCCGTGATCTCGACCTGCGCATCCAGAGCGTGGCTGCCGGTCAGCAGGTCCACAGCGGGAAACCCCATCATGGTTTCCCATATTATGGACACGTAATGCCATATATGGAACTCATTCTACACAACCAAGTCAACCACTAATGAATGGGATTTTATGGATGCGAATAAACCAATTTCGGAGAACCGCGCCGTCCACTTGAAGCCATCGCCAAACCGCTTTGCTAAGGATCGGCTCCGAGATCAGATAAATCCCTTATTTATCAAACAACTGATCTGACTGGCCGCAGCAGAGCGATTGCGCCCGATCCTGGTGGTCGCTCCGCACCCCCGAACCCTCGCGCAATTGGCATGCCCAATTCATCGCTCAGGCGCCCGCTCCAAGGTGGCCGCCATCAAACCGATCACCACCTCGTTGGCCATGGTCCGCACCGTCAGGGACCGCAGCGGCTTGCGCGCGTCCAGCGGTAGCGACAGCACCGTGGCCGCCCCGCCCGGGACCTCCCGCCCCTGCCCCTTGAAGCCTTGCGGATTGAGCACGCGGACCTCGCCGGTCGCCAGATCCACCCGCGTCGGCGGCGGCGCATCCACCCGGAACTGGTAGTCGTCGATGAAATAGTCCTGCTCGATCGGCCACCAGGTGTCGGGATTGCGCAGCGGCAGCCTCGCCACGGTTCCGTCCTGATAGGCGACCACCACCTCGCCATTGTCGAAACGGCTCTGCATCGGATTGGTCGAGCCGGCCATCAGCAGGTGCAGGCGGGTCGCCTTGCCGGCCAAGGGCGTGACGACGGCCTTCGGATAGTTATCCCACAGCGAGGTGAAGACGATGTTCGGCGCATCGGACGCGCCCGGCGTGCGGAAGATCACGCCGCCGGGAACGGCGATCCGCCCGCCCTGCCCGGCCGCGGCCCGGCGCAGGCCCGCGTCATCGATCCTGGCCATCTGGTCGACATGGCCGGCCCAGCCGCCCAGCCCTTGGGCGGGCAGTCCCAGCGAAGGGCCGCGCGGGCGGGGCGAACGGTACTTGCCCTTGGCGAAGATCGATGTGACGCGGTCATTGAAGGCCAGCGCCACGGGGTCCATCCGTCCAGCGACAGCGACAGCGACCGGTGACGGCGCGGACGCGGCGGCCTTTTCGGGGGCCGTCCCCGCGACAGGCTCCAGCCAGGTCAAACCGTTGCGGGACACTCGCGTGAAGGCCTTGGCGGCGGCTTTCGAGACCGGCGGCGTAGCGGTCCGGCCGCTCCAGCGCACCACGACCTCGACCGCCCTGTCCCCCGGCGCGACGACCTCGATCGCTGGACCGCCGACCGCGTCGGGCGCCGAGCGCCAAGCCGCCTTGGCGCCGTCGATCTCGACGCCGGCGACACCTACACAAGGCGCAGGCAGGCGCAGGACCACCGTCTTGAAACGCCGGTCACCCGGCTTCAGACTCCAGCGATCTTCATCTCCGACACGGCGGAAGCCATAGGCGAAGACAGGATGGCTGATCGACGCATGGTCCCAGCTGGCCGGAAAGCCAGGGCGGATCGTCATTGTCCCGGCCAGGGCGTCGGGCCGCAGGCCGAACAGCCCCTCGACCATCGTCCGCGCCGTCACCCCGGCGCTGTCGGCGAAGTCGCGCTGCGACTCGCGGCGATAGACATCCGGCCAGGCCAGGGTGCCCATATTGCCGGGCGAAATACCCATGAACATGCTGGCCAGCAGGCCGCTCTTGGCCAGGGCGAAGGCCTGGTCATTGCGCCCCGCCTGCCACAGGGCCAGGGCCGTATGCAGGTTCTCCTGAGTCGCCACATTATTGATCGACCAGGCGTAGGGCAGCCAATCGGTCGTGGCGTAGAGACCATAGGAGGCGTCTTTGGGCACGCCGGGCCCCTTGATCGGGATGCGCGGCAGCCGCTTCAGCGCGTCCGACATCCGCCAGGCGTCGGCGGGCGAAACGACCTCGGAGTCGATGGCGTGATAGTAGGTCCAAAGGCCGAAGGCCGGATGCAGCCTCTGTTCGCCCATCAGGTCGCGATACTCAGCGAAGGCGCCGGCCTCCGGCATCCATAACAGTTCCCGCATTGCGGACTGGATCGCCTCGGCCTCGCGGTCATACGGCGTCGGATCCCCGCCGATCAGCCGCGCCACCTTGGCCGCCATGCGGTTGTGATAGGCCTGGTAGGCCGAGGCGTGGGTCGCGCCGCCGCCGTTGTAGGCCAGATGATCGCTGGCCCAGATCGCCGCATAGGCCTCGTACAGCGGCAGCTTGCGTGGGCCGTACTCCCGCCGGAACAGGCGACGCTCCCAGGCTAGATGCCGAGCGATCATTGGCCAGAGATCGCGCGCCAGCTCGCGGTCGCCCGTCCACGCCAGATGCCGGAACAGCGCGTCGATATAGACGGTGTTCATGTCGTAGTGCGAGTTCGACAGGTCGCCATTGGAGTGCAGCGCCTTTTCGGCGCGCGCCAGATTGGCGTCCTCGTCGGCAGGCGGGATGGCCGCTGGAATCGGCGAGACGTTCTGGCCCTTGGCCCAGTCGCGGAAGTGCCGGTCGGCGCGATCGGCGCGGCCCAGGGCGTCCAGCCAGTAGGGCCCGCGCCAGCCCAGCAGCTTGGTCCGCCAGGCCACAGCGCCATGCATGACCGCCTGTTCCGGCCCGTCCCATGTCGCCTCGGCCCCGACGTTCAGAGCCCCCATGGCGGCGTTGACATAGGGGTCGGGCGTCTCGACCCGCACCTGATCCCGCAGAGCCTGGAAGTGACGACGCGCCGTCTCGAACCGCGCGGGCAGCTCGGTTCTGTCGAAGGCCGGCGGACGGGCGGCGGCCACCGGCTTGTCCTCGGGCCGGGCGGCGCGCACGGCCTTGTAGTCGGCGAGGTCATCGACGACGCCGGGATCGACGCGCTGCAGGGAGAGGAACAGCGGCGCGCCCGGGGTCAGCCTTGCGCGTCCGATCGCGACGCTGCCGCGCCCTGCCGCGTCGCCGGCCAGCAGTCCGGAGAGGTCGTTCCAGGCGCTGGCTTCGGCCCGCTGGTAACGCGCCGCCCCGCTGGCCGCCCCGACGATCGTCGCCTGCGGCGCGGTCACCTGGAACCCGTCCGCGCTGAGCGCCACGTGGTTGGTTTCGGCGAAGGCGGGCTTGAACTGGAACCACTCGGAGATCGGGACCTTCTCGGTGCCGATGTCGCCGTCGCGAACACCGCGCTGGCCGGTGACGCCGCCAAACGCCCAAACCAGCTCCAGCCCTTGCGGCAGGTCGACGCCCTCGACGCGCAGCGACAGCCCCTCGGTCTCGGCGTAGGCCACGGCCTCGACGCGCAGCACGCCCTGCGCCAGCATCGGGTCGCGAATCTCGTAGATCAGCTCGCCCGGCCGATAGCGGGTGACGATCGCACGGGCCTCGTGCAGCCAGCGAGCGCCGGTCGCGCCTACGACGCCCAGCCGCAGATTGCCGCCACGCCCGGGCAAGTAGAGAACGAACTCGGGCCGATCGCCGCCATCGACGCGGAAAGCCGTGTCGCCGCCATAGAGCGGCCGATTGAAGGTCTCGACGCCGTTCTCGATGACGAAGTCGCCGTCCTCCGGCCGGTACCGGATGGGGCGCTCGATATTGCTGACCAGATTGGGGCTGGGCCCGCCGACCGCCGAAGGCGCGGTGTCCGCCCGGGTCAACCCCGGCGAAAGACCCGCCAGCAGCGCGAACGCCAGGCCAGCACACTGGCGCGATCGCCTCGCGGCTCTTTCCTGCTCTCCCAACGTCCTGGCCTCCCGCTCCGGATTGACACCGGTATCAGTCAGATCCCACTTTTATTCAAAATATGGGACGCAGCGCCACATGTTGCGACAACTTGTCAGCAATCGCAATCGCTTGGGAGACGCGGGGCCGCAGAACACCGCCCACAACCCTCGCATGAGATTTCCTGCCCGCGCGGCGAGATTATCCCGCGCGCCGGAAAGACGGCGACGGGTCTAGGCTTCTCCCTCAAACGCCTTCCCAAAAGAGCCCCCCAAGGAGACGCCGATGTCCGACCGTAGGCTGCACCCCGAAACCCTGGCCCTGCACGCCGGGTGGCGCGCCGATCCGAGCACTGGGGCGGTGGCGCCGCCGATCTACCAGACGACGTCGTACCAGTTCCAAAGCACCGAGCACGCCTCGGATCTGTTCGCCCTGCGCCAGCTTGGCAATATCTATACTCGCATCGGCAACCCCACGATCGACATCCTGGAGCAGCGCCTGGCCGCGCTGGAAGGCGGGGCGGCGGCCCTGGCGGTAGCGTCGGGCCAGGCGGCCTCGGCCTTCGCCCTGCAAAACCTGGCGCGAGCGGGCGACAACATCGTCAGCTCGACGGATCTGTACGGCGGCACCTGGAACCTGTTCGCCAACACCCTGCGCGATCAGGGGATCGAGGTCCGCTTCGTCGACCCCGAGGATCCCGAGGCCTTCGCCCGCGCCACCGACGCGCGGACGCGCGCCTACTATGCCGAGACCCTGCCCAATCCGAAGCTGACGGTGTTCCCGATCGCCGAGGTCGCGGCCATCGGCCGCAAGGTGGGCGTGCCGTTGATCGTCGACAACACCGCCGCCCCGTTATTGGCGCGGCCGCTGGAGCACGGCGCGGCGATCGTCGTCTATTCGACCACCAAATATATCGGCGGCCACGGCACCTCGATCGGCGGCGTCATCATCGACGGCGGCAATTTCGACTGGGAAGCCCATCCCGAGCGCCAGCCGCTGCTGAACACGCCCGACCCCAGCTATCACGGCGCGGTATGGGCTCAGGCCGCCAAGCCGCTGGGCCCGATCGCCTACATCCTGCGCGCCCGCACCGTGCTGCTGCGCGACCTTGGCGCGGCGCTGTCGCCGTTCAACGCCTTCCAGATCCTGCAAGGGCTTGAGACCCTGCCGCTGCGCATCGCCCGCCATTCGCAGAACGCGCAGGCGGTGGCCGACTTCCTGGCCAGCCGCCCCGAGGTGGTGAAGGTCATCCACCCGTCGGCCCAGGACGGTCTGCGCCGCGAGCGGGCCGACCGCTACCTGGCGGGCGGCTATGGCGGGCTGGTGGGTTTCGAACTGGCCGGCGGTCGCGACGCCGGGCGGCAGTTCATCGACAGCCTCAAGCTGTTCTACCACGTGGCCAATATCGGCGACGCGCGCAGCCTGGCGATCCACCCGGCCTCGACCACCCACTCGCAGCTGAGCGCCGAGGACCAGCTGGCGACCGGCGTCTCCGACGGCTATGTGCGCCTGTCGGTCGGGCTGGAACATATCGACGACATCTTGGCCGATCTGGAACAGGCGTTGTCCGCCGCGCGGGACCTGCCCGCCGCGGCGGAGTAAGAGGCCCGAGCCTTAGCCGCCAGCCTTGACCTTGGCGGCGTAGGCCTCGGTTTCGCGCAGCACCCGCAGGACGTTGCCGCCCCAGATCTTGGCGATGTCCTCGCGGGTATAGCCGGCCTTCAGCAGCCGTTCGGTGACGATCGGCAGGTCGGCGACGCTGTCATAGCCGTCCACGCCGCCGCCGCCGTCGAAATCCCCGCTGAGGCCGACATGGTCGGGCCCGACCAGCTTGAGGGCGTACAGCAGGTGAGCCATCAGGTCCTCGAGATTGGCGCGCGGCATGGCGTACTGAGCCAGGAGCGCGCGCCGTTCAGCCATCAGTTGGACCACCTGATCCTCGGTCAGCTTGTTGCGCGCGCCGAACTTGGCCATTACGGCGGCCATGGCCTTGTCCCGTTCCGGATTGGGCGGCGGCGGCGGGATCATGTACGACGAGAAGGCGTTGATCTGGATGACCCCGCCCTTCTCGGCCAGCTTCTTCAGCAGGTCGTCGGGCACGTTTCGGGGATGGTCGAACACCGCCCTCACCCCGCTGTGCGACAGGATCACCGGCGTCTTGGAGAGCTCCAGAACCTGGTCCAGCACCGCGTCCGACGAGTGGCTGGGATCGGGCACGACGCCCAGCCGGTTCATCTCCTCCAGCAGCGCCTTGCCCTTCAGGCTGAGGCCGCCCCATTCGGGCTTGTCAGTAGCGCTGTCGGCGAAGTCGTTGTTCTTGAAGTGGGCGAAGCCGACCAGCCGCACGCCCAGGGCGTAGAAGGCGTCCAGCATGCCGGGGTCGCCGGCCAGCGGATAGGCGTTCTCCATGCTGAGATAGGCGAAGCGCTTGCCCTTGCCGACGATGCGCGCGGCGTCGGCGGCGGTCAGAGCCAGCTCGATCTTGTCGCGATGCTTGACGAGCATCTCGTGGATCTCGACCGCCCGCACCAGGGCGGCTGCGCGCGCGGCGTCGTCGCCGGCCTTGGTCCGCGGCCCCTGCGGCGTGTAGATCGCGAAGAAGCCGCCGTCGACGCCGCCGTCGACCATGCGCGGCAGGTCGACCTGGCTGCCATCCACGGTCACCGCGTGGCGGTCGGCGATGTCCCAGCCCGGTCGCGAGAACAGCGCCGGCGTATCGAAGTGCGTGTCCAGCACGATGGCCCCATCATGGACCGCCCGGGCTGCGGGACTGATCTTGGGCGCCGTGCTCTTGACGGCTTGGGCCGTGGCCAGGTTGGGAAGCGCCACGAGGGCGGCGGCGAGGAAGAGGTACGCTTTGCTCATGGGCCGGAGGCTGGACCGGACGAAGCTTGGGCGCAACGATCGTCCATCCTAAAGGAGCAGACCAAAGCGCCCTGATCTCCTTTTGAGCGTCAGCGTGCGGCGATCGCCTCGCGCAGGCGCGTCACCGGGCAGTCGAAGGCCGGCGTGGCGGTGCTGCAGCCGGGGATGAACACCGGAGCCGACAGCGGCGGTGCGGCTAGGCTCAGGGGCGTGGCGGCGCGCAACTGGCCCAGGCTCTGGCCCGTGAACCGCGCGCGGACCACGCGCACGCCGTCGGCGCGCAGCCAGCGCTCGAACACCAGGGCCCCGCCCGGCTGGATCTGGTTGGGCTGATAGCCCGGCAGGGTCCACTCCAGCCGCATCAGCCCGCCGACCACGGCCAGAGTGCCGTCATGGCCGGCGATCACCACCAGCTTGGCGTCCGCCGGCCCGATCGGCGCGGCGCCGGCGTCCAAGGTGTCGAGGATCCGGCCGGTGATGGTTCCCCCCAGCGCCTCGGCCACATAGGGCGTGCGCAGGCGCAGGTCGAACTCGGCCTGATGCAGGAAGAAGGCGCGGGTCAGGGCATCCTCGTCGACGCCCTTCCAGCCCAGACCCGCGAAGTCGCCACCGTCGGCCCAGGCCATCAGCAGGCTCTCGGTGACGCCAGAAGCAAAAGCCTCGGGCCCCGACAGGCTGACCAGGTCCTCGCCCTCGACGAGGCCGGGCTTGGCGTCCAGGGCGCGGCGCTTGCCGGCGACCGGCGGGCACGGCCCCTTGGCGCACTGCATCAAGAAGGCGTCCAGCTGTTCGACCTCCTGGCGATGGCTGGCGCTCCAGGCGGTCAGGTCGCCGCCGACCCGGCCGGCGACGGCGGCCTTGGCCAAGGTCTTGTCGGGCGAGACGATGCCGGCCTTGACCGGCTCGAACATCGGGTCGTCCTTGCCTTCACCCACCGTGTTGACGGCGTTGGCGCAGCCCGGCGTGAGGCCCTTGGCGTAGGCGCCGGCGGTGGCGATGGTCCGCTGGGTGGTATTGGCCCAATAATAGGCCGCGCCGCAGTCGCCGGCCTTCAGCAGGCCCTCTGACGTGTAGAGCTGACGGTAGTAGTCGCCCATCAGGGTGATCATCTGGCCGCCGCGCGCGGTCAGGTGACCCGGCGGCACGTCGAAGCGCGGCCATGGACGGGCCGAAACCTCGCCCAGCCGCTCCGGCGTCGACATGGCGGCGCGCACGCCGTGTCGGCTGAGGATGACCACCTTCTCCAGGCGGTCGCCGGCCGGCGCGGCGAGAACGGAGGTCGCCGACACCAGGGCGGCGGCGACCAGGGCGATGCGGGCGGACAGGCGCACGATGGAGTCCCTCAAAGCTTTACCACGATGCCGCGCCGATCCATGACATAGCCCAGAAGCCAGCAGACCAGCATGTAGGCGATGGCGCACAGCAGCGAGCCCAAGGCGCCTGGGGCCATGGCCTGGAAGATGTGAATTCCGACCCAGCCATAGACGCCCATGTCCGGCCCAACCGGGATCATGTTCAGCACCACGACGAACAGCTCCGAGAACAGATAGATGACCAGCGGATTGAGGCCGAACACCTGGAAGAAGCGCGTCGCCGGATTGGGCGACTTGCCTTCCAACAGCGCCGTCAGGCCGGCCAGCAGCACCAGGTCGATGCCGACCGTCAGCAGCACGAAGCTGCCGGTCCACAGCTTCTTGGCGATCGGGAACGCCGGGTTCCAGGCCAGGGCGGCGGCGATCAGCACGGCGCCAGCCAGGGCCATGCGGATCACGGCCTTGCGGTCGCCGACATTCTCTTTCAGGAAGCGCGCCGCCAGGTAGCCGGCCAGGACGTTGACCGTCGCCGGCAGGGTCCCCAGCAGGCCCTCGGGATCGAAGCCGCCGTCCTTGCGATAGAGGTGGTTCTGGCCGATCAGAAACAGGTCCAGATGCGTGCCGGCGTTGCCCAGCTTGGAGAGCGGCGCGGCCGGATCGCCGAACGCCAACAGGATCGCCCAGTAGCCCAGCAGCAGCACGACCGACAGCGCCACGATCAGACGCGGCGACAGCCAGCGCACGGCGAAGGCGGCCAGCATGTAGCAGAGGGCGATCCGCTGCAGGACGCCCATCACCCGCGTGCCCGAGAAGGGGCTCAGCGCCCAGTGCCCGTCGACCTTATGAACGAACGGGAACCAGTACATCAGGAAGCCCAGCAGGAAGATCAGCGCCGTGCGCTTGAGCACCTTGGCCAGGAATTCGCCGGTCGGGATCGGCCGCGAGAAGGCGAAGGCCATCGAGCAGCCGACCGCGAACAGGAACGACGGAAACACCGCGTCGGCGGCCGTGAACCCGAACCAGGGCGCATGCACCAGCTGGGTGTAGGCCTTGGCGCCCGGCCCCGCCGTGTTGACGACGATCATCAGGCAGACGGTCAGTCCTCTGAACACGTCCAAGGACAAAAAGCGCGCGGGTTTAGTCATTCATTCCCCCCTTGGTGTTCTTCTTTACTTGGCCTGATCAAGCGTCGCGATCAGCTGCCGGACGCCGGCGATCGGATCGGCGGGCGGCTGGCGGCGATAGACGGTGTCGGCGGCGACCCAGGCCCGCTCCCAGGCGACGCCGTCCTTGGTGACGGCGACCTCGTCGAAGGTTCCCGTCCCGGCCGCCTTCAGCGCGTCCAGGAACCGCGACCAGCGGGGCAGGTAGAAGTCGCGATACAGGCCCTGCCAGGCCTTGGAGGCGTAGTCGTTGAGGTTGCCCTCCCCGCCCCAGACTGTGACCTGGGCCTTGGCGTTGGCGACATAGGCCGCCGCGTCGGCGGGCGTCTCGCCATAGGCCCTCGCGTCGTCGATCCAGGTGGCCAGGGTCTCGGGCTGCACGCCCAGCAGGGCGTCGATCCGCAGGGCCAGGATCTCGATCTCGGCGCGCGCCCGGTCGCCGCTCGTGACGTCGCCCTGGCGATAGGCGGCCACGGCGGCCTGCAACTGGTCGTCGATCCTCAGGCTGGCCAGGTGGCGCGCGGCGTCGACCAGATCCAGTACGAACAGCGGCTGATCGGCATAGGCCGGCGCCTGGGCGGCCAGGGCGCGGACGGCCGCGTCCAGCTTGGCGCGATCGCCCGGATGGACTGGAAAGTCCGCCACACTGGCGGTCGGCCGCTTGAAGAACAGATAGGCCCCGGCCTTGCTCTTCCACCAGCGCGGCGACCAGTAGCGGGTCGAATAGGCGCCTTGGACCAAGAGGCCCATCGCCGCGTCCAGCTGCGGCGTCGTCTTTCCGTAGCGCGAGCGGGCGTAGGTTGACAGCCAGGCTGTCGTGCTCTCCTGCCCCGCGCCCCAGGCCAGGTCGTAGACGGCTTCGTAGACGATCGAATTGTTGTGCAGCCCCTCGGGGAACATCCCGAACCCGGCCAGCTTGCCCTTGTCGGGATTGGCCGCAATGCCCGGGATGTCCTGGCGATAGTAGTCGAGGTCGCCATAGACCGGATTGCTGCCGCCATAGTTATGGACGTAGCCATAGATCCACGGCTTACCACCGAAGGCCTTGGCGTTCTTCCACACCGCCGGATAGCGGTCGTTACCAATGTCCAGGATCATCAGCCTGTCGTCGGGGACCTTGCTCAGATAGGCCGAGATCGCCGCCGGGTCCCAGAAATGGCTGTCGGCGCCAAACAGCCAGCCCTGCATCACCCACACCGCGTCGGGTCGCGCCTGGCGGATCGAGTCGTAGATCGCCTTGCCGTAGGCCGCCAGGCGCTGGGCCTTCAGTGCGGGATCGACCTCGACCTTGGTCTTGGTCGCCGCCGTGTTCGCCGTCCCGTCGCCATAGGCCGCGTCGCGGGCGTCGCCCCCGTCGGCGTTGATCGGCGGCAGCATCTCGTTGAACGAGTCCGCCAGATAGTAGGTCCCGGCCCCGTAGGTCTGCGTGTACAGCGCCAGGAACCGCCCGGCGATCCTGGCGAACAGCGGGTCGGCCGGGTCCAGCCAGTAGGTCTCGTGGAAGCCCTCCCACGGCCGCATGCGGTAGATGCGGGCCTTGGGATTCTTCCGGGCGAAGGCCTTGGGCACATAGCCGCCGAACGCCGGCAGGATCGGGGTCATGCTCAGCGACCGCATGCGGCCCAGGATCTGGGTCTGCAGGGTCTTCTTCTTGTCGATCCAGTTCGGGGGCAACGGGGCGCGATAGCCCTCGATATTGCCCATCCGCTGCCAGGGCGTGAAGGCCGGCCCCGAGAAGTATTCGGCCAGCTCGGCCTCGCTCAGGCCGAACTCGCGCCACAGGGCCCGCCAGACGTATTCCTGACCTTCCATGGCCAGCGGCATGTCGACCCCGTGCGCCGCCATCCAGTCGATCTCGCGCGTCCAGCGCTTCCAGCCCCACCAGGGGGTCGTATAGCCGTAGGTGCAGGTGTTGAGGTAGGCGCGATGCCGGAACGGGGTCTCGACCTTGCCGGTGGCGACATCGGGCAAGGTCCCGCCCTGGGCGACCCGGTCGCCCTCCCAGCTGATATGGGCAAGCCCCGCCTGGCGCAGATAGGCATAGGCGCCGCGCACCAGGGCCACGGGGCTGTCGCCGGCGATGGAGACCTGGCCGGCCTTGCCGCTCACCGAATACCAGGGCTGACCGACGCCAGGGTTTAGGGTCAGGGTCGCTCCGGACAGACGCTTGCCGAACAGACGATCCAGGCTGGCCTTGGCGGCGGCGGTCCCGCCGGCCGGGCTGGCGGCGAAGGCGGACGGCGCGGCGGCGGCGGCCATGGCGGCGGCTATCGCCTGACGTCGGTTCAGATTTGCCTGCATCGCGCGTCTAGACCCTATGACCCTGAGAATCTTACGAAAAGGACGTCCGCCGCCCAGGAGAATGGAGCGGCGGACGCCAGGGGAAAAGCCCTGTCCGTCCGACGGACGGGCTCGGGAAGGACGCAGCGTTCGGGGAGGAATGAACGCCGCGCCGAACGCGCTACATCTTGTATTGGAACGAGAGGTAGTAGCTGGGGCCCGTGGCCGACGACATCTGCCAGCGGCTGGAGTTGCCGAGGTAGGCCTTCTCCTGCGCGTTGTTGATGTTCATCGCCGCGAACGCGAAGCTGAGGTGCTCATTGAAGTTGTAGCCCAGGTTCAGGTCGAACTGGGTCCGCGAGGCGACCGTGTGGCCCAGCGGTCCGGAGAAGAAGCTCTCCACCGAGGTCTGGTCGTAGGCGCTGCGGTAGTTGGCCGACAGGCGGGCGCTGAAGGTCTGGTTTTCCCAGTACACCGTGCCGTTGGCCGTGTGCTCCGACAGGTTGGCCAGGCGGAAGCCGGTCACCGACGTCGCCGGGTTCACGTGGGTGTAGTTGGCGATCAGGCCGAAACCGTTGATCGGCAGCCAGGCGTCGAACGACTGTTGCCAGTTCAGCTCGTAGCCATGGATGTCGACCGTGCGGGCGTCGTTGAAGCTCTGGGTGATCGAATAGGTGTCGCCCGCGCCCGAGACGCAGACGCCGCTGGCGTCCTTGGTCAGGGCCGTGCCCTCATACGAGGTCGGGCAGACCAGCTGGGTGAAGACGCCGTTCTTGACCTTCTTCGAGAAGAAGCCCGCCGACAGGCCGTTGCCCTGGCCGTAGTACCACTCCAGGCTGACGTCCAGCTGGTTGGCCGTCATCGGGTTCAGGTCGCCCTGGCCGATCGAGATCGTATTGACCTTGTGACCCGTGGTGTCCGTCGTCGTGGTGACGGTCGTGGCCAGCTGGTTGTTAGAGTCGATGATCGGACGCACCAGCACCTTGGCCGCGGCGACGCGCAGCAGCAGGTTGTCGGTCAGGTCGATGCTGAAGTTCGCCGATGGCAGGACGTTGTCGTACGACTTCTTGGTCGTGTACGTGCCCGCGACCAGCTTCACCTCGGTGTTCTGCGGGTTGGCCGCGCCGCCGACATAGCCCTTGACGGTCTGGTCGGTGCTCTCGCTGCGGACGCCCAGATTGCCGCGGAAGGTCTTGGACAGCACCTCGCCCTTCAGATTGGCCATGGCGTAGAACGAGGTCAGCTCGCGCTCGACGCGGAAGCTGCCGGCCGGATCGAACGCTTCGTAGATCGAGACGCCCTGGGCCTTCAGCGCGGCGCGATAGGCGTCGAGGTTCGGCGACACCCAGGCGGCCGGCAGGGTCATGTCGCCGTCCAGGAAATTGCTGATCGGGATGCCCGTCGCGGCCATGGTCGGCGACCACGAGGCCGGGATCGCGTCCGTGCCGTCCTTGCGGACCACGTAGCGCTTCAGCACCTCCTTGCGGATCTTGGCGCCGACCTGCACCGACTCCAGAATGCCGAAGTCCGTATAGCGCTTGGCGTCGAACTGGCCGGCGTCCTCATAAGAGTCGATCGTGCGGTAGGCGCCGTTCGGATAGGTGTTCCGGATCAGGGTCGCCGGGTTGTACTGGGCGGTGTCGGTCAGCGCCGTCGACGTCGTGAAGACGATGTTCTTCGGGTTGCTGATGTCGACCGTGGCGCTGGGGATATTGATCCCCAGGATGGCGGCCTCTTCGTTATGTTGGGCGCTGCCGCGCGAATAGTGGCCGATCGCCTTGAAGTCCCAGTTTTCGATGCCGGTGTAGTGCACGCTGGTGGTGAAGGCGCCGGTCGACTGCGGCCGGTTCTCGAACTGGTGGTTGTTCTCGAGGCGGAAGTTGTTCACCTGCACCTTGGTCGCGGTGCCGTTGGTCACCGTGATCGGCACGACGTTCGAGGCCGAAGGCGTCGTGAACAGGAAGACCTGCTGGTGCAGTTCCTGGGTCGTCTTGTCCTTGGCGTAGGTGGCGATCGCGTCGATCTGCAGGTCGCTAGTCGGCTTGAACTGGATCGCGCCGTTGATCATCGAGCGCTTGGTCTCACGATCGATGCGGCGATAGCGCAGGCGGGCCGGCGTGTAGGTTCCGTTGCTGACCGTCCAGCGATCCATCCACAGATAGTCGCCACGGTCCTTCAGCTCCTGATAGCCGCCGCCCAGGAAGACGCCCAGCTTGCCGTCGAAGAAGTGGTCGACATAGGTCAGGCCGTACTTGCCGGTCGGGTCGCCGCCGATCAGGTCCTGCTTCTGGGCCTTGCCAGCGATGATGATCTGGCGGCCCTTCACGTCGAACGGATGGACGGTGTCGATGTTGACCGTACCGGCCAGACCGCCGGCGTCCATGTCGGCGGTCGGCGACTTGTAGACCTGGATCCCCGAGGCGAGCTCGGTCTGGATGACGTCGTAGCGGAAACCGTCGGTGAAGTTCGAGCTCTTGAACGCCTGGCCGTTGACCGTGGTCAGGGCGTACTGCGGACCCAGGCCCCGGATGCTGATGGTCGAGCCGCGGCCGTTGATGTTCGAAATCTGGACGCCCGGGATGCGCTGGATGGCTTCGGCGATGTTCTCCGACGGGAACTTGCCGATGTCCTCGGACGAGATGCCGTCCGACACGCGCACGTCCTTGCGCTTGGCTTCCAGAGCCGTCGCCAGACTCTTGCGGAACGCCGTGACCACTACCTCGTCCACCGACTCGGGCTCGGCGGCCGGAGCGGAAGCCGTCTGGGCCAGGGCGGCGTCGGCGAAGCAGGCGCCCGCCAACAGGGCCAACGCGAAGGCCTTGCGGCGGCCGCGCATGGCGGGCGCCGGAATCTTGTGATCGATCATGTTTTTATCCCCCTTATTTGAGCTGATCGGCGCGAGGACGCTGCAACGCCTCGCCGGCAAGCATGGAGCAGACCATTTCAGTACCTCTCCGGACTGCATACGGAGAGACGATAGAGCGTCGGAGTGACCCGGCGCAAAACTCTAAGACACTTATTTTCCTGAACTTTATAAGACGCATGATCCTTAAGCAGCTCAGGAATCCGGGCTAGATCGGCCCGCGCCTCCGAGAAGGCCGATTTATTATGTTGTTTTAATTATTTAGCCCGCATTTCGCACCGCTCGTCAACACCCTTTGTAGTACCAATTTAATGCCTTTTTTGCGGACAATTTGGCCCTGCCGTCCAGACGGTCGCAGCCGGGGCGGGAGCGAGCGCGACGCCCCTCTCCTCTGGCGTGCGTGGCCTAGGAGATAGCGTTGATGGCCTGTCCGACGCGCTCGGCGCTGGGGCCGAGGATGATGTGGAGGGTGTGGTCGCCGATGCGGACGAGGCCGCGGAGGCCGGCGGCGTGGAGGGCCGGTTCGTCGACGGCGGCGGGGTCGGTCA